>Ga0209156_10000515_pt1 | contig 32900 bp, 19 predicted proteins | sample GraSoiAngelo_124_FD_185881 | JGI IMG/M metagenome (GOLD analysis project Ga0209156, IMG submission 185881) | Grasslands soil microbial communities from the Angelo Coastal Reserve, California, USA - 14_0927_05_20cm (SPAdes) (version 2) | ecosystem: Environmental > Terrestrial > Soil > Grasslands... | reverse complement strand
AAGCGGAAGAGGCTGGTCGCCAACTCGTAAAGGTAGACCCGAGAGGAACATCTCAACGTTGCCCGTGTGGAGCACGAGTGCCGAAGAAACTTTCAGACCGAGAGCACGTTTGCACTGCATGCGGTCTCATCGGCAAACGAGACCACGTTAGCGCCATGGAAATACTCAGGCTCGGACTGAGCCTTCAAGACGTAACGAAACCTGATGTAAGGGTATGCGTGTCTTGAGAAGCCGCCTCCTTCACGAGGCGGAGTATGTCACAAGTCACAAGCGATGATATATGCGACACCCACCCAGCTTTTTCTCGCCGCACCACGGGAGTGTCCTCTATGCTCTCCATAGCGGGGAACTACCATGTTTCAACACCTTGACTTTGTGATTGCTTTTGTCCTCCTCATGCTCGTTGTCAGCCTGTTCATTACGGCGGCCACGCAGGTTGTCGTCAGCTTGCTAGGCCTGCGCGGCGCCAATTTGCGCCGCAGCCTGGTGGACCTGTTGGAAACCGCCTATCCGGATCAGGAAGCCAGACACTGGGCAAAGGAAATTGCCCGCAGAGTCTTGCGTCACCCCACGATTTCCGACTCGATTTTTTCGCGCTTTCGCCTCCGCGCGGACCGGCTCCCCCTCATCTCGCCGGAGACCGCAGGAAAGCTGCAAAGCCTCAGCGCCTCAATTCCCATATTGCCCTGGATCATGGGTGGCGTTGAAGGCTTCTTCATCACTCCAATCGTCCTGGCGATTGCCAAGCGCTTGTTCGCCGCAGATCTTTGCCAATATTCGGACCTTCTGGCTGGCTATGTTTCAGCGATCAATTTTTGCAATCATCCCTGGCGCACCGGGGCGCTCGTAGGAGCGATTCTTGGCGGGCTGCTCAGCCGCTGGCGCCTGGCCACTTCAGTCCGTGTCGAGGAACTGCTGGCCGCCTTCGAAAAGCTCTCCGAACCGCTTCCCGGAACCCTGCCCGATGCCGCCCAGCGCACAATGCTCACGATCGCATGGCGGGAGAAGGAGCCGGGAGCCAGAGCAAGGCAAGGCGTGGAGCAAGGGGGTCGGCCTGTCCAACCGAAGCCCTGGTTCGATAACGGCATGGCGTCGCTCGAGAATGAACGTCTTTCCCCGGCGGCTGCGGATTTCGACGAAGGCATCGTTCGCCACGCCGAGCCGCTCGAAACGGAGGAAAGCATCGCCGTCGCAGTGGAAAACGCGGTAGCACAAGCGAAGGAACCCGAGCCGGAATTCACCCCTGCCACTCAAGAATTGACCCCTGTCTCTGCTCCTTCCGAGCCGCCCTTGGAAGGCTTGCGGGCTTGGTTCGATCACGTCATGGACAGGGCCTCGCAGCGCTTCACCGTGGAAGCACGCCTTGTAACGGTCGTGCTATCCTGTATCTTCGTTTTTGCCGGGCACTTTGACGCCGTTCGGCTGTTGCAGTCGATGTCCCAAGGCGCCGAATTGCGCGCACAACTGGCTGCCGCTGCGCAAGGGATTGACAATCGCGCGGAGCAATTCTCACGTCCAAAGCAAGGCGCTCACACCTTTGTGCCGGATGTCTATCGCAAGGCCATGGTTTCGATCTTGCGCAACAGGTCAGCCATCCCTGAACCGGAAGGGAGTGACGCCAAGCCTCCGGTGAAGCGGAAAGCGCGGGCCAGAGAGCGAGAAAAAGTCGCGGCCGCCGCGGCGGCCGCCGCGGCTCCCGCCGAAGACAGCGTCACCGCCGGAGCGAAAACCAAAGCCATGCGCGACCTCGAAACTATGCCGGGATTTGCCAGCCGGGAGGACGCAGAGTCTTGGCTTCGCACGACCTTAGATGGAAGTCCCGTGCGCGAGGGCCTTGCTGCCGCCTACCAGCAAGAAGTGAACGCGGAGCTGGTCAGCGATTCCGACAAGCTCATGGACCGGTCGGCTTCGCTGAAGAGTGAACTCGAGCGCTCTGAATTCAAACTCTTCCAGGACGCACGAGGCTGGCCGTCACCTTCGTCGCGCGAAGTGCCAAGCCTTTTGGTCACGGTGGCATTTCTCAGCCTGGGCGCTGCGTTTTGGTACAACACACTAAAGAACCTCGCGAGCCTTCGCCCGCGATTGGCAACCGGGCAAGAGCGCGAGCGCCAAGACCGGAAGCCGGCCTAGCGTTTCATTCCATCACTTCTTGAAACTTTTCCAATACGGCCGAGCCTAACTCCGCTACTCAATCCATGCCCGCATACACGTCGATTCCGACGCTGGAGCTGAAGTTCGATGAGACGGCCGGTGGCGTACCGCGGGAAAGCGGACGAGGCGGGGTTTGCGATGCCCGTTCGCGTGGGAGCAAATCGGGGCTGGTAGCCATGTTTGCGGTTCGCAGGTCAACCGGGCGCTGATCCAAAAGGTTCGAGACGAATCTGGGATCACGGGGGGGGCTCTACAAACGTTTACACCGTGGATTCCTCCGGGAAGCCCGTCTATTCCTGGACGGTTCTGGATCAGATTTTTTTGACACGTTTCTCGCCGAGCGAATCAAACCGCTGGTAGAAATCCTGTCCCTGCCGCGAGGATTCTTTTCTTCTCCACCAGTCACGAGTTACGAACCACAAGGTACGCCGCTAAAGATGACTTCGCAGCGCCGTTTGTGCGATTCTTAGCCCTCTGTTTGGACTGAGGAAGGGGACGATGCTCAAGAAATTCAAAGATTTGACGGAAAAAGAGATTCTGGCCATCGCCATCGGCGCGGAAGAAGAAGACGGGCGCATTTACGGGGATTTTGCCGACGCGCTGCGCGAGGAGTACCCCTCGACGGCGGAAATGTTCGAGGACATGCGCAAGGAAGAAGCCGTGCACCGCGACCGGTTGATTGCCATGTTCCGGCAGCGCTTTGGCGAGCACATTCCGCTGATCCGGCGGGAGAACGTCAAAGGGTTCCTCGAACGGAAGCCGGTGTGGCTGGTGCGGCCGCTGGGCGTGAAGGTGGCGCGCAAGCAAGCCGAGTTGATGGAGCTGGAAGCGCAGCGCTTCTATCACAAAGCGGCCAGCCGGACCAGCGACGCTTCCACGCGCGAATTGCTCAACCAGCTTGCGGACGAGGAGCGCAAACACACGCAGGTGGCGGGCGAACTCGAAGAAAAGCATCTCACCGAAAGCGCCATAGCGAAGGAAGAGGAATCGCACCGCAAGCTGTTTTTGCTGCAAGTGGTGCAGCCGGGGTTGGCGGGGCTGATGGATGGCTCGGTGTCCACGCTGGCGCCGTTGTTTGCGGCGGCATTTGCTACGAAGCACAGTTGGGACGCGTTCCTCGTGGGGCTGGCGGCCTCCATTGGCGCGGGAATTTCCATGGCGTTTTCGGAAGGGCTTTCCGACGACGGCTCGCTCACGGGACGCGGCTCGCCCTGGCTCCGCGGCGGCGTAACCGGGTTGATGACCACGGCGGGCGGAATCGGACACACACTGCCGTTCTTGATTTCCAGCTTTCGCGCGGCCACGCTCGTGGCAGCAGTGGTAGTTGCCGTGGAGCTTTGCGTCATCAGCTACGTGCGACACCGCTACATGGACACGCCGTTCCTGCAAGCAACGTTTCAGGTGGTGGTGGGCGGCGTCCTTGTGTTTCTGACAGGCTGGCTGATCGGCAGCTCGTGATTGGAGGAGCGAAATTCGGCACGCGACGATCGAAACGCAAAATTCCAAAAGCGAGCTACCGTTGGTCCAACTGAGTGCGAGTATTCGCGGTTTCAAGTTTCGAATCTCTAACCACATCACCTACGGTGGAATTTCGAGCTTCGGGTCTTGTACGTTAGTCGGAGTGGGCGGGGGCGTGCGCGGGGGCGTGCGCGGGCGCGGGAGCAACACCGAAAAGGCGGCGCAGCCAGGATTGGAAGCGGTCCATGTAGATGTAGACCACGGGCGTGGTGAAGAGCGTGAGCATCTGGCTGAGGATGAGACCGCCAACGATGGTGATGCCGAGCGGGCGGCGCAGTTCCGAGCCAACGCCGCTGCCCAGGGCCAAAGGCGTGGCGCCAAGTAGCGCGGCCATGGTGGTCATTAAAATAGGCCGGAAGCGCAGCAGTCCCGCTTTGTAAATTGCTTCGACAGGCGACTTGTTCTCCTCCCTTTCCACTTGCACCGCGAAATCGATCATGAGGATGGCGTTTTTCTTGACGATGCCGATGAGCAGGATGATGCCGATCAGCGCGATGATGTTGAGGTCCGACTTGATGACCTGAATCGCGAGGAGCGCGCCGATGCCGGCGGAAGGAATGGTGGACAAAATGGTGATGGGATGGATGAAGCTCTCGTAAAGAATCCCGAGAACAATGTACACGGCGGCGAGAGCGGTGAGGATGAGCACTTTTTGGTTCGTCAGAGAATCCTGAAAGGCCTGTGCCGTGCCCTGGAAGGTGGCGTGGACGGTATTGGGCATGCCGATTTCGCGGCGAGCCGCTTCGATGTGATCGACGGCCGGGCCGAGCGAAGCACCCGGAGCGAGATTGAAGGAGAGAGTAATCGCCGGAAAGATGCCCTGGTGATTCACGGAAATGGCGGTAGTGGAAGGCTCGTAATGCGCGAACGCGCTGAGGGGAACGAGCTTGCCGGACTTGGAAGGAACGTAGATGGATTTCAAAGCTTCGGGAGATTGCTGAAACTCGGGAGCGACTTCGAGAACGACGTGGTATTGATTCAAGCCTTTATAAATGTTGGATACCTGACGCTGGCCGAAAGCGTCGCCCAGCGTGTTATCGACGTCCTGAACGGCGACGCCAAGACGCGCGGCGGTGTCGCGGTCGATGACCAGCGCACTCTGGAGGCCTTTTAGTTGCTGGTCGGAATTCACGTCGCGCAACTCCGGAATCGTGGCCATGCGACGCTGCATGACCGGCGCCCAATAGGTGAGATCGGAGAGGTTGTCGGCCTGCAAGGTGTATTGGTATTGAGCGCCGCCCATGCGTCCCCCCATGCTCAGGTCTTGAGTGGCCTGCAAATATAGGGCAGCCCCAGGAATTTTTGCAGTTTTGGCGCGAATGCGCGCGATGACTTGGTCGATGCTGGTCTTGCGTTCGCCGAGCGGCTTGAGCTGGCCAAACACGCGGGCGGTGCTTCCGCCGCTGCCGCCGCCGGTGAAAGACGTAACGGTGTCCACCGCCGGGTCGCTTAGCACCATGTCCACAAATTGGCGCATCTTCTGGGACATGGCGGTGAACGACAAATCCTGGTCGCCCTGAATCAAGCCAGTGAAGCGGCCAGTATCCTGCTGCGGGAAGAATCCCTTGGGAGTCCTGTAAAAGAGATAGACATTCAAGCAAACGGTACCGAGGGTAATCAACAGAATGAGGAATTGGTGCCGAAGCACCCAGCGCAGAGACACGTCGTAGGTCCGCAGAAGACGATTAAATGCGTTTTCCGAAAAACGATAGAGGCGATTGTGCTGGCCGGTCTCGGGCTTCAGGAACCGGGCGCACATCATCGGTGTCGCGGTGAGCGAGACGAAAAGCGAAACGCCGATAGCTACGCTCAGCACCACGGCGAACTCGCGGAAGAGACGGCCGACGATTCCGCCCATCATCAGAATGGGAATGAAAACGGCGACCAGCGAAGTGCTCATGGAAAGAACGGTAAAGCCGATTTCGCTGGCGCCTTTCATGGTGGCAGCGAAAGGTTTCATGCCGCCTTCGATGTACCGGGCGATGTTTTCAATGACGACGATGGCGTCGTCCACAACGAAACCGGTGGAGATAGTGAGCGCCATGAGGGAGAGATTGTCGAGGGTGTAGTGGCAAAGATACATGACGCCGAAAGTGCCGATGAGGGAAAGAGGAACGGCCACGCTGGGGATGATGGTGGCCCAGACGTTCCTCAGAAAGGCAAAGACGACGAAGATGACGAGAATGATGGAAATGGTCAAGGCGATTTCAACGTCGCGCACGGAAGTGCGAATGGTAGTGGTGCGGTCCACGGCCACGGTGAGATGCAGCGAGGGAGAAATCGAGGAGCGGAGAAAAGGGAGAAGGGTCATAACACGGTCGACGGTCTCAATCATGTTGGCGCCAGGCTGTCGGAAGATGGCCATGAGGACGCCGCGCTTTCCGTTCGAAAGGCCCAAATTGCGGGCATCTTCGACAGCATCGACGACCTCGGCAATATCGCGCAGGCGCACCGGAGCGCCCTGATGCCCGGCGACAACCAAGGGTTCATATTCGTAAGCTTTGAAGAGCTGATCGGTCGCGGCGATATTCCAAGTCCGACCCGTATTCGATAGCGCGCCCTTGGCCAGATTGGCGTTGGCGGACTGCAGCGACCTGCGAATCTGCTCGAGGCTGATTCCATAACTGTTGAGCTGATTCGGGTTGACTTCGACGCGAACCGCAGGGCGGGCGCTGCCCCAAGTGAACACCTGGCCAACGCCTTCGACCTGGGCCAACTTCTGCGCAAGGATAGAATCGGCGGCGTCATAAATCTGCGCCGGAGGAATATTGTCTGAAGTTAATGCGAGCATCAGAATCGGCGAGTCCGCAGGATTCACCTTGCGGTAGTTGGGCTGGCTGGGGAGGTCCGCGGGCAGCTGGCTGCGCGCGGCGTTGATGGCCGCTTCGACGTCGCGGGCCGCGGCGTTGATGTCGCGGTTGAGATCGAATTGGAGAGTGACGTTAGTGGTGCCAAGGCCGCTCGAGGAAGTCATCTGCGTGACGCCGGCGATGCGGCCGAACTGGCGTTCGAGAGGGGTGGCGACGGCCGAGGCCATCGTTTCAGGGCTTGCTCCAGGCAAACCAGCGCCCACGGAGATGGTGGGAAAGTCCACTTGCGGGAGCGGCGCTACGGGCAGGAAACGAAACGCGACGACGCCGGAAAGCAGGATCGCAAAAGTGATCAGCGACGTGGCCACCGGCCGACGAATGAAGGGCGCCGAGAAATTGGACGAAATGTGCTCCATTTAATCCCCGTGCGCGGGCTCTTCGATGGGATTGCCAATCTGCAATTGAAAGCGGCGCGCGAGCCAATCAAACGCCAGATAGACGACCGGCGTGGTATAGAGCGTCAACAACTGGCTGAGAAGCAAGCCGCCCACGATGGTGATGCCGAGGGGACGGCGCAATTCCGAGCCAACTCCGGTTCCCAGAGCAAGCGGCAAGCCGCCCAGCAAGGCGGCCATGGTGGTCATCATGATGGGGCGGAAACGCAGCAGGCAGGCTTCGTAGATGGCGTCGAGCGGCGCCTTCCCTTCCTTGCGTTCGGCTTCAAGAGCGAAGTCAATCATCATAATGGCGTTTTTCTTGACGATTCCGATGAGCAGGATGATGCCGATCAGAGCGACGACACCAAATTCCGTGTGGCACAGCATGAGAGCGAGGATGGCTCCAACGCCAGCCGAAGGAAGCGTAGAAAGGATGGTGATGGGATGAATGTAGCTCTCGTACAAAATGCCAAGAACAATGTAGACGGTGATGACGGCGGCAAGAATCAGGATCGGTTCATTCGAGAGGGAGCGCAGGAAGGCCGCGGCGGTTCCTTGGAACGTGCCTTGAATGCTGGGCGGCATGTTCAGTTCCTGCTTTGCGGAATTGATGGCGTTGACGGCGTCGCCCAGAGCCGCCCCGGGAGCGAGGTTGAAGGAAAGCGTCACGACAGGAAACTGGCCTTGATGATTCAAGGCGAGCGCCGTGTCGCCGGGATCGAAGTGCGTGAAGGCGCTAAGCGGAACCTGCGTCCCGTTGGAGGATTTGACGTAGAGATTTTGCAAGGAGTTGGGATCCTGCTGGAATTGCGGGTCGACTTCAAGAACCACGTGATATTGATTCAACTGCGTGAAGATGGTGGAGACCTGACGCTGGCCATAGGCGTCGTAGAGCGTGTTGTCGATGTCCGCCGGAAGAATGCCCAGGCGCGAAGCAGTATCGCGGTCAATCACGAGGGAGGCGAGCAAGCCCTGGTTCAGCTGATCGTTGGCCACGTCGCGCAATTCCGGCAGGGTCTCGAGCTTGTCCATAAAACGTATGGTCCAATAGGCAAGCTCTTTGGGGTCGACGTCTTCGAGGCTGTACTGGAATTGCGTACGGCTGACGCGGTCTTCTACGGTTAAATCTTGAACGGGCTGAAGAAAGAGCGAGATGCCGTCGACCTTGGCGAGCTCCGGCTGGAGGCGGCGAATCGCGTCAGAAGCGCTGATTTTACGCTCGGCCAGCGGCTTGAGATTGATCTGCACGCGGCCGGTGTTGAGCGTGGTGTTCGTTCCGTCAATGCCGATGAAAGAGGAGAGGGTGTCGACCGCGGGGTCTTTCAGAATGACGTCGGCGAGAGCACGCTGGCGCCGAGCCATGGCGTCAAAGGAGATGCTTTGCGCACTCTCGGAAACGCCGAGGATGACGCCCGTGTCCTGGACGGGGAAAAAGCCTTTGGGAACGTAAATGTAGAGAAGAATGGTGCCAACGAGCGTGCCCATGGTCACCAGAAGCGTGGTGGTGCGATAGCGCAGCACGAACTGGAGGGTGCGGCCGTAATACGCGATGACTGCATTAAAGGCGTCTTCCGACTTGCGGTAGAACCAGCTCTCTTCTTCTCTCTTTTGATGGCGAAGAAGTTTGGCGCACATCATGGGCGTGAGCGTGAGGGACACGAAGGCAGAAACCAGGATGGTCACGGCAAGCGTGACGGCAAACTCGCGGAAGAGGCGGCCGACGATGTCGCCCATGAAGAGCAAAGGAATGAGCACGGCGATTAGCGAGACGGTGAGCGACACGATGGTGAAGCCAATTTGCTCGGAACCTTTCAGCGCGGCCTGCAGGGGCGAGTCGCCGGCCTCGATAAACCTGCTGATGTTCTCAATCATGACGATTGCGTCGTCTACGACGAAGCCGGTCGAAATGGTAAGCGCCATGAGAGACAGGTTATTGAGGCTGTAGCCCAGGAGATACATCACACCGAAGGTGCCAATCAGCGATAGCGGCACGGCTATGCTGGGAATCACGGTGGCGCGGAAGCTGCGGAGAAAGAGGAAAATCACCATCACGACCAAAGCGACCGTGAGCACCAGGGTGAATTGCACGTCTTCCACGGAGGCGCGAATCGTAGTGGTGCGGTCGGTGAGGATGTCGACTTTGACCGCCGCAGGAAGTGCGGCCTGAAGCTGAGGGAGAAGCTTCTTCACGCGGTCGACGACGGCGATGATGTTGGCGCCCGGCTGGCGTTGAATGTTGAGAATGACCGCAGGATTCTGATTGGCCCAGGCGGCTTGTTTGCTGTTTTCCACACCGTCGATGACGTTGGCAACATCGCTGACACGAACCGGAGCGCCGTTGCGATAAGCAATGATCAGCGGCTTGTAGCCGTCGCTAGAGAGCAACTGGTCGTTCGCGCCGATGGTGTAGGCCTGATGCAAGCCGTCGAAAGTACCCTTGGCCATGTCCACATTGGCCTGGCCTAGCGCAGTGCGCAAGTCCTCGAGACTCAGACCGTACGAGGCGAGCGCGGTGGGATTCGCCTGAATGCGCACTGCGGGGCGCTGTCCGCCGCTGATGCTGACCAGTCCGACGCCGGAAAGCTGCGAGATTTTCTGCGCGAGCGTCGTGTCCGCCAAATCTTCTACTTTGGGGAGCGGGAGAGTAACCGAAGAGAGCGCGAGGGTTAGTATGGGCGCGTCCGCGGGATTGATTTTGCTGTAGATGGGCGGATTGGGGAGACCCTGCGGGAGGAGGTTCGAGGCTCCATTGATGGCGGCCTGGACTTCCTGCTCGGCGACGTCAATGTTGAGGTTCAGCTCGAACTGCAGCGTGATAACCGAGCAACCGAACGAACTCGTGGAAGTCATCTGGTTCAGACCGGGAATCTGGCCGAACTGGCGCTCGAGCGGCGCGGTCACCGAAGATGCCATGACCTCGGGGCTGCCACCGGGATAAAAAGTTTGCACTTGAATGGTGGGGTAATCCACCTGCGGCAGGGCCGAAACGGGCAGCTGCAGGTAGGCCACCCAGCCGACAAGAACAACACCCACCATGAGCAACGTGGTGGCAACCGGCCGCAGAATAAACGGCCGTGATGGACTCATCGCCGAGGACCTCCCGACCGGCGTTCAGGAGAATTGGGAGCCGTAGGCGCGCCGGGATTCCAGGGCGCGGTAGTTGTTAGGGTCGGAGCGCCGCCGCTGCCTCCGCTGGCCAAGGTTGGGTTGACTTTGCTGCCGTCCTGAAGCTTGTCTTGGCCGTCAATGACGACGATATCGCCGGCATTCACGCCGCTGCTCAAACCAATGCGGTTGCCGGTGGTTTGCGCGATGGTGACGGGACGGATCTTCACGGTGTTATCGCTGCCCACCGCATAGACGTAAGTTCCCTGCGGCCCACGCTGAATGGCGGGAGCCGGGACGATCGTCAAATCGTGTTTCGTATCGACGAGAAGGTGCACGTTCACAAATTGATTGGGGAAGAGAGCGTTGTCCGCATTGTTAAAGATGGACTTCAGCTTGTAGGTGCCGGTGGTGGGATCGATCTGATTGTCGATGGTAAGAAGCTTGCCGGAGGCGATTTTCTGGGTGTCGTCGCGATCGAAGGCGTCGACGTTGAGCTGAACACCAGCGCGGAGCTTGGCATTGACCTGGGGAAGGTCGTCCTGGGGCAGGCTGAAGAGCACAGCGATGGGCTGGAGCTGGGCGATAACAATGAGGCCATTCGCGTCGGTGGCGTGAACGATATTTCCCGGATCGATAAGGCGAAGACCTACGCGGCCGCTGATGGGAGCGGTAATTCTGCAATAGGTGAGCTGCAGTTTGGCGTTGTCCACCTGGCTTTGATCGGATTTGATGCTCCCATCAAACTGGCCAACAAGCGCAGCCTGTGTGTCAAGTTGCTGCTGCGGGATGACACCTTCCTTAAAGAGAAGTTGGTAGCGTCCGAGGTTAACTTCCGCGTCCTTGCGCTGCGCCTGATCTTTGGCAAGCTGACCTTCAGCCTGTTCGAGTTGGACTTGGAAAGGCCGCGGGTCAATCTGCACGAGAAGATCCCCTTCGTGGACGTATTGACCCTCTTTGAAGGCTACATTGATAATTTGGCCGTCAACGCGGCTGCGAACCGTTACGGTATTAAATGCGGTGACGGTGCCCAAGCCGTTGAAATAAACCGGGAGATCGCCACGCTGCGCGGTGGCCACCACGACGGGCACGACAAAATTTCCCATGCCCATCCCGCCCGATCCTCCCTTGCCCCTGCCTGACGCCGCGGGCGCAGAGGGATTCGCGGCCTCGCTTGGCGTGCGCGAGCCGCGGAAATACCAGACACCAACCACCATGCCGGCCAGGAGAAGCATCCAGAGCCACCAGAGACTCCTGGACGGCCTAGCCGCCGACGCATCGGTTGTCGTGTGGCTACCGGATTCAGGTAGATCCATCGACTTGAGCTGCCCCATTCATTTGCTCCTAACCAATACAAAAATACACTGCGTTCGTGCGAGCCAGCCTCCAAAGGGAGGGCCATCGCGGGGAATCTCCAAGGGCTGCTCCAACGAAGGGACATAGACTGCCGGATGCTTTAGTCCACGCCTCTATAGGACGGCTGGGAGAGAACAAAGGTTACGTGCGGAGGGAGGGCAGGGCACGTCAAAAATAGGCCACCATCGCGTACTCGCCACCGGGACCAAGACGCAAAATTGGAAACTTGCGGCGTGCAGAATCGCCGCGAAAACCTTAGACTATCAGCGCACCAAAACTGAACTGGAACAATTAACAACGAGCCTGAAAGGGACAGGAGAATGGCATGAAAGGCTTCATCCTGGGAATCTTGATTGGAATCTTGCTTCTTGTGGGGTGTGTGTACGTGTACTTTTCGTGGGGATTCGCGCCGGTCGCAACCGCCGCGCGCCCCATGCCCCTCGAAAGAAAACTGGCAAAGGCCGGCCTGCATGCCTACCTGGATAAGCTGCCGCATCCGCAGCCGCTGGTGCCTGCCGATGAAGCGAATCTGATTGCCGGGGCGAAGGTTTATAAAGAACAGTGCGTTGTGTGCCACGGTCTTCCAGACGAACCGAAGTCTGCTGTTTCGCGAGGGATGTTTCCCGCACCGCCGGAACTGTTTCATGGAACCGGCGTGACGGACGATGAACCCTGGGAAACCTACTGGAAAGTGGAGAGCGGCATTCGCATGACGGGAATGCCGGGATTCAAAGGGCAGCTCTCGGAAAAGGAAATCTGGCAAGTCACGATGCTGGTGAAAAATGCAGACAAGATTACCGAGCCGGTGAAAAAGGAGCTGTTGGCTGGAAATACGACGCCCATGGCTATGGCCATGCCCGGCATGGAAAGCAAACCGGCAAAAGAGACGAAGCCCTCCAAAGAGAAGGCCTCCAAAAGTAAGTCTCAGTAACCTGAAGAAATCAGTCGGCGAATTGCCCTGCTTCCTGCGCCTTGCGCAATTCGGGAAACCACCAGGCCCACAGACCGGTGACGAGAATCGCACCAACGCCGCCCAGCACCACCGCCGGGACCGTGCCAAACCAGTGCGCGGTGAGACCCGATTCGAATTGACCGAGTTCGTTGGACGCGCCGACGAAAACAGAATCCACGGCGCTGACGCGGCCGCGCATCTCATCGGGCGTGCCCAATTGGATGAACAATTGGCGAACCATTACGCTAACCATGTCGCTGGCTCCGACCAAAAAGAGCGCCAAGAGGGAGACGAAGAGGTTTCGCGACAGGCCAAAGAAGATGGTGGCCAGGCCGAATCCCGCAACGCACCACAACATTCGGGAGCCAGCGTTGCGACCGATGGGCTTGTGCGCAAGCAGGATGGCCATCACGCCAGCGCCCGCGGCGGGAGCGCTGCGAAGGAGACCGAGGCCCCAAGGGCCGGTCGATAGAATTTCCTTCGCGTAAACGGGAAGCAGGGCGACCGCACCTCCCAGGAGGACGGCGAATAAATCCAGCGAGATGGAGCCGAGAATCATTTTTTCGCGGCAAATGTAGTGGAAGCCGGCGAGCGTGGTTTTCCAATTCAAGGGCTCGGGAGCGCGCTCGACGGACTGAGTTTCTATTTTTGCGGCGCACACCGCGGCTACTATCGCCGCGAACAGTGAAAGGAGGTAAACCACGGCGGGGCCGCGGGTGATGGCGTAGACAACTCCACCGAGCGAAGGGCTGAGGATCACGGTGCCTTGGAAGAAGGCGGAGGCCCATGCAACGGCGTTCTGGAAATCCTTCGCAGGAACCAATTGAGGGAGCAGAGCGCGCGTGGCCGGCCCGCTGAAGGCACGCGCGACGCCTACGAAGAAAAGGACCCCATAGATGGGGTAAGCGGAGCGGAAACCGCGCAGGGTGAGGAATAGGAGCGAGCCTGAACAAAGCGCGGAGCCACAATAGCAGAGAACAATCAGTTTGCGCCGGTCGTAACGGTCCGCCGCGTGGCCAGAAACGAGGAAAAACAAGATCCCTGGGAGAAACTGCACCAATCCGACAAAGCCCAGCGCGAGCGGCCGCTGGGTGATTTCATAGATCTCCCATCCCACCGCGACGGATTGCATTTCGCCGGATAGGACGATGAAGACTCGCGCCAATTGAAAAAAAACGAAGCTTGGGTAGGTAAAAGCGATTCGCTCGGCGGCGGTGGAATTCTCGGAAGCTGCCATCCATTCTACTGTGCCACAAAAGGCAAGGCGGGACGAGAATGGAGAAGGAGGAGCGTTTCTTTTTTCTCCGATAGAGATAGGTTGAGCTAGTGACAGACGCCGCTGCCCGAGTCTTTGAAGGTCCTCCCTTCCTCGGGAACGAATTGCCAATCGTGGCGTTGGCGTGAAGCGTAAACGCTTGGTTTATGACCACGAGATGAAAGGAGAAATGAGAAAGGCGTGAAAGGGCCAGTAGCGGTTCTTTGGCAGCGGAACTTATGCTTCTGCAATCTTGCGCGGGCGCAAGTAAAACTGAATCGCCGGAGTGAAGATCAGCGAGAGGACCATGGAGCTGAGCAAGCCGCCAATCACGGCGATGGCCAACGGCTTCAGCATTTCGGAACCGGAGCCGATGCCGAACGCAAGGGGTGCCATACCGGCGATGGTGGCGATTGCGGTCATCGCGATGGGTCGCAAACGCCGGCGGCCCGCCTGAATCATAGCCTCTTCGGCGGAAAAGCCCAGCTCGCGGAAACGGTGCTCGGCGTCGAGTAGCAAAATGCCGTTTTTCGCCACGATGCCGATGACCATGATCATGCCCATGAAGGAGGCCACGTTGAAGGTGGTGCCTGTAACCAACAGCGCGAGGAAGCCTCCGAAAGTCGAGAGTAGCGCGGAAGCGAGAATCGCCGCGGGCGCGGAGAAGGTGCGGAATTCGAACAGCAAAACAGCAAAGAGGAGCACCAGGGCCAGCAGGAAAACCATCAGCAAATCGCGGAACGATTTCATTTGCTCGGCATATGTGCCGCCGTATTCCACACGAATGGAAGAGGGCAGATGCAACCCGTCGACGGCTTTTTTGACGGCCGCGATGCCGGAGCCCAAGTCGACTCCCTCAAAGCGGCCGGTAATTTGCACGATGCGCTGAAGATTCTCGCGGCGAATTTCCGTCTCGCCGGGATCCATGCTGACGGTGGCAAGCGATCCCAGCGTCGCGGTATGCCCGGTTGAGCTGGTGAGGAGTGTGTCACTCATGCGCGTCAGCGAAGCGCGATTCTGTTCCGGCAAGCGCACACGGATGGTATAAGCGCGGTCGTTGATCACCACGGGGGTTGCCGCAGGTTCACCCTCCAGAATTGCAGAGGCATCCAAGGCCACTTCCTCTGGCGTAAAGCCGGCGCGTGCGGCGACGCTGGGATTGATTTGGAAAGTCGTTGCGGGACCGCTGATGGTGTTTTCGATGCCGTTGAGGACATCAACGACGCCATGAACTTTCTGTATCGTCTCAGCGACTCGGGGAGCGGCGTCCGCCAAGACCTTGGGATCCTGGCAAAAGAGCTTGATGACGATGGGCTCGGGCTGGCTGGTCAGGTCGCCAATCATGTCCTGCAAAACCTGGACGAACTCGACTTTGGTGGCGGGCTCGCTGTGCTCAATCTCCGAACGAACGTCGTTCATGATCTCATCGATGTCGCGCTTACGATCTCGCTTGAGTTTTACGGTGAAATCACCGCGATTGGCTTCGGTGACGGCTGACAGGCCCAACTCCATTCCCGTGCGCCGCGAAGTGTTCTCCACTTCGGGCTGAGATTTCACGATCTCTTCGATGTGCAGCAGGATGCGATTGGATTCGGCAAGTGAGCTACCCGACGGCGTCCAATAATCAAGAATGAAACCGCCTTCGTCCATTTCGGGAAGCAGGTCCGTTCCCAAAAAGTTGTAGCAAAGATAGGCAGCCACAATAATGACAGCCGAGCTGCCTAAGACAAGCAGGGGCCGTTCGAGGACAGCGCGCAAAACTTTGGCGTAAAACGCCACGATACGCCCAAACAGGCCTGAGAAATGCGCTTCTTCGACTGCCAGCAGCGAGGCTACGTCGGTGGCGGAAGGGCGCTCCTCTCCCGCAGTTCGTGCTTCCTTGCGCCGCACAAAATACTGGCTCAGCGTGGGCGTCCAGGTGAGCGCGAGCAGCAGCGAGGTGAAGAGCGAGACTGTCATGGTGACGGCCAGCGCGCGAAAGAAGGTTCCGGTCACGCCGGTGATGGAAATGAGCGGAAGAAAAACCACAATCGGGGTGATCGTGGAGCCGATGAGAGGAACGGTCATTTCTTTTAGCGCGTTCTGAATGGCTTCCAGCCGGCCCTGACCCGCGTCGCGGTGGAGCACAATATTTTCCAGGACCACGATGGCATCGTCGATCACCAAACCCACCGCGGCAGCAAGGCCGCCCAGGGTCATAAGGTTAAAGCTCTGGCCGGTGACCTTCAGCACGATGAAAGTGATCAGCAAGGTCGCGGGAATCACCAGGCCGGCCACGAGCGAAGTGCCCCAATCGCGCAAGAAGAGCACAAGGATGATGGAAGAGAGCAACAGTCCGAGCAAAACTGCATCGCGCACGCTGGCGATGGATTCGCGGACGATTGTGGACTGATCGTAAAAAGGCTCGATGTGCACGCCCGGCGGCAGCGTGGGACGAATCTCTTGGATTTGCGCGTGGACTTCGTTGGCCACCTCCAGGGTGTTGCCGTCGGGTTGGCGATTTACGTTGAGCAAGACGGCGGCTTTGCCATCGGCAGTCACAATGGTGTAGACGGGTGCGACAGAGGGCGCGATTTTGGCAATGTCACCCAGCCGGATGGGAACCTGCGAAGGCGTCGTCTTCACCACAATCTGCCCAATTTGTTCGGGTGTGCGCACCTGGCCGCTGATCAGGCCAAGCACCAATTTGTGTTCGTTTTCGATGAGTCCCGGCGAGTCGATGAGGTTCGTTCTGCGAATCGCTTCCAGAATGTCGCTGACAGTGATTCCTGCGGCCAGCAGCCGCGCGGGATCTGGCGTCACCTGGAATTCCGGCACGCGGCCGCCTTGCACGATAACGGTAGCAACGCCGTCCAGCCGGTTCACGCGCGGTTTGATGTCGTAAGTGGCGATTTCCCAGAGCTTGTCCGGCGGGACCGTGTCTGACGTCAAGCTGTAGCCGATGATGGGAAAGACCGCGAACGTCAGGCGATGCGTTTGCACTTTAGCCGTGGGCGGAAGCTCGGCCTGCATGCGTGCCACGACCGCATCGACGCGCTGCAGCGTCAAAATCATGTCGGCGCTCCAGTCGAAGAAAAGGTCGACCTCCGCTTCTCCGCGGCTGGTGATCGACGTGACTTTCTGAAGGCCGGGGACACTGTTGACAGCTTCTTCGAGCGGTCTGGTGATGGTCACGAGCATCTGGTCAATCGGCATGACTCCGTTATCGACGCCGATGACGATGCGCGGAAAATCCGTGTTGGGGAAAACCGCGACGGGAATGCTAAAGGCAAGATAAGCGCCTACCAGCGTGAGCGTGACGATCAAGAACAGCAGTGGCCGCGACAGCCGGTGGAACCACGGCACATCCGGTTTGTGCGCATTACCCGAGAAAGGCGCTTCCGACCGAAGCTCCATGGGTCTTTACTCCTTGCCCTTCTTGCCGGGTTTCGCTTCCGCGGCCTTGTCGTCCTTCTCGTCTTTGCCCGCCTTGTCTCCCGCTTCTTTTTGCTCCGCACCCGGAGCTTCAATCTTGATTTGCGTGTTATCCGGCAAGGCATAGCCACCCGAAGCGATGATCGGGTCTCCGGCATTCACGCCACTCGCCACTTGAGAAAACTCCGGGTTATGCGCACCGATCTGGACGGTCTTAATGTGCGCATGGCCATCCGTCCCTGCGATCACAACGTAGTTTGCGCCCTCGTCGTTTTTGAAAACCGCCGGACTGGGGACGACCAGGGCGTCTTTCACCGTTTTCTGCGTCATGGTCACTTCCACGGTCATCCCTGGTTTCAGCGCGGGATTCGGCTTGACGGCCTCCACCCAGACTTCAATGGTCGTGCTGCCCGGGTCCAGCGCGGGGCTCACCAGGGTGACGCGGCCCTGGATGGGCTCGTCGAGGCCCGCAACTCTTAATTCCGCAAGGTTCCCGACCTTTAGGAGCGCGGCCTCGGATTGCACAATGTGGGACTTGGCAATCAGCCGGGACGTATCCATTACCGTCAGCATCGGCTGGTTCGCCGCGGCCAAGTCGCCGACGTATAGCGGGCGATCGGTCACGTAACCGTCGATGGGGCTGCGAATCTCCGAGTAACTGAGCTGCGCTTCCGCGCCGCGGTACTTCCCTTCCGCGGACAAGCGCGAACCTTGCGCGGCCTTGAGAGCTTGTTCTTTTCCAAGGCGCTGCAGGTCTGCGAGCTGACGCTGCGCTTGCTCGTTTTGGCTGCGCGCCTGCGCCAGTGTCACCATTGCGGCGTCGAGATCGCGCTGCGGCAAAGCACCCTGTTGAAAGAGTTCTTTACGGCTATCGTAGACCTTCTGCTGCACGTCAAAAGCCGCCTTTGCCGCTGCCGCGTCGAGCTCCGCTTTCTGGATTTGCTGCGGCAGCCCGGCATTAACCGTGGTCACGTAGTTGGCATCGGCTTGCTCGAAATCGCCCTGGCTCGCCTCCACCGCCGCTGTCAAGTCTTTGTTTTCCAGCACTGCAAGCAACTGCCCCTTCTTTACGCGGCTGCCACGCTGCACGAGGAACTCTTTTACCGTCGAGCTGATCTTCGGCGCGATGGTCGCTTGCTGCAGGGGATAGACAACCGCTTCGGCCGAAACGGTTTGTGAGATAGTCGCGCGCTTCGCGGGCGTGACCTGCACCGAGACCACCGGGTCCTTCTCCTTCTCTTCTTTGCTGCAGCCGCTCAATACGAGAGGCATCAAAGCGCTTGCGAGCGAAAGAAGGACCAAGCTTCCGCGACTTGGAATTCGAGGATATATCGTGTGTATCATGGAGTTGTCAGCACTCCCGTCAAGGTTTGCAGATTCGCCAGGGCCACGCGGTAGCGCACCGCGCCATCTTGATAAGCAGCGTTGGACTGGGCATACGTTGTCTGCGCGTCCACCACTTCCAGCACCGTCGCTTCCCCACCCTTGTAGCGCAGCGTGGTCAGCCGCAGGCTTTCTTCGGCGAGTTGGGCCGACCGGCTAAGGCCGCCCAGTTCGTTCATTGCCGTCTCCGCTTCCGAGTAAAGCGACTTGATCTCCGCGAGCAGTTTTCGTTGGGCAAAGGAAAGTTCGCGTTGCGCCTGCGCGCGTCGCAGCTCGGCTTGCTTGATGCGGCTTTGCGTCGCGCCCCAATTCCAAATGGGAAGAGTCAAGGTCCCCATGACGGAAGAACCCAAGTTGGAGACGCCACTGGGAGCATTCACAGCAAACTGCGGCGCATCTATTCCATACCAGTAGTCAAAGCTTAGCGACGGCAGATAACCGGCACGCGCTGCGGTGACGTCAAAGCCCGCTGCGCGCGCAATTTCAAGCGCCGCGCGAACGTCCGGGTTATTCTGCGCCGCCTGCTGCTGCACTTCGCCGAGCGTCGGCAAGGGCGCCGTCGCGTGCAGATCGTCGGTCACGTCAAAGTTTTCGTTGAAATCTGGAAAAATCAGCACGGACAGATCGAGCCGTGCATTGAGCAGTGCCAATTGGGCTTCTTGCAAGGCCCGGCGGCGATCCTGCGCCTGCAATTCCGCTTTGATCACATCCGAATGCGCCACTTCCCCGCCGTGCTCCAGATCCTGCGTCAGTTTGAAAAAGCGGTCGCCTTCATCCGCCGTTTTCTGCGCAGAGAGCAGTTTCTGCTGGGCCGCCGCGACGGCGTAATAGTCCTCAACGACGGTAACCACCAGACCGCGGGATGCAACTTCGGCTCGGGCCTTGGCGGCTGCTGCCAGGGCTGAGGCTCGCCGAAAACCCGATACGCTCGCCAAGTCCAGCGACTCATGAATATTGCCCTGGCTGAGGTATTCGTGCACCGCGTTGTTCGCGATGAAGATGGGTGAGAGATTGTGGCCCTGGGTGTACCACGCTTGATTGTCGTAGGTCACGGTGGGCAGCAGCGCGGCGCCGGCCTGCCACCGATCCTGCCGGGCGATCGCGGAATCCGTGAGCGCAGCTTGAAACGGCACGCTGTTTTTTCGCGCACGCTCGAGCGCATCCTGCAGCGTTAGCTTCAGCGCGGGCGCTCCTGCCGAAGAAGCTTGCGCTGGATTCTTGGCGGGCGCAGTCACGGTCGGACTTGCAGTGTCTTGCGCGGAAGACATTCCCCCGCTGCATAGCCACAGCGCGGCTATTGGCCACGACACCGCAAGGATTCCGATTGCTTTCATGAATCTCCACTCCTGTGCGGGATGCGCCCTCATGCAGGGCGGCCCAAATTCAGGCTAGCAATTCTAGGATAAACGCAGGATTAACCAGGGGATGCGGAGTATCCGGAATCGGCCGGAAGATAGGCGGCGAAAGTACTTCCGGTGGAATCGGAACGGATGAGTTCCAGCCGCCCGTGATGGGCCTCGGCGATCCAGCGCGAAATGGCCAAACCGAGGCCCGCGCCGCCGCCGTCGCCCTCGGAACGCGAGCGCGCCTTGTCGGCCCGAAAAAACCGCTCGAAGATGCGCGGCCGCAGTTCCTCCGGAATGCCTCTTCCTGTATCCGAAATGCTCAACATGTATTCTTTGCCGTGGCCATGGCAGTTCACGGTAACCCGCCCGAAGTCTGGCGTGTACTTGATGGCGTTATCCAGGAGATTCAGGAGCATGCGGCGTAGCAAAGATTCGTCTGCGTGAATCGGGGACTCCGGCGCACCCTCAAACGTGAGCGAAATTTTCTTGGCCTGGGCAAGAGTCCGCGCCGAATGCACGCACTCGGCGATTAAATCATCCAGGTAGAAGTCCCGTGGCTGGAGCGGGTACTGCCCGGCATCAGCGCGCGTCAAAGTGAAAAGGTCTTCCACAATGCGCGTGAGCCGCTCTGCCTCGTGGTGCAGCACGCCCAGAGATTCGCGGTATTCTTCGAGGGACCGCGCTTGCTGCGACAGGGCCACCTCCGACTCGCCACGCAGAATCGCCACCGGTGTCCTCAGTTCGTGCGAAGCATCGGCCATGAACCGCCGCTGCCGTTCGAACGATTCAGCGAGTCTGTCCAACAAACCGTTAAAGGAGCGCGCCAGGTGCCCCAGTTCATCTCTTTCGTTTTGCACCGCCAGCCGCTCGTGCAAATTGGCTGCCCCGATACTTTCTGCCTGGCTGCTCATGGCCACGACAGGCGCAAGGCTCTTGCGCGCCAGAAAATAGCCGCCGCCGCTGGCCAGAAGAATCGCAACGGGAATCAGCCATGCGAACACCGACCCGGCTTCCTCCATCATCTCTTTCTGAGGATGAAGCGATTGCAAAATGATCAGTGTGTAGGATTTCCCTTTGGCTGAGAAACGCTGCGCGAATCCCCGGTAGCCTGCTTCCGTAACGGGGATGTGGCCGAAAAGGCGGTCGGAGCGCAAAGAGTCACGCAGGAAGCTCTGAAACGAGGCGGAAGAAAGAACCTCTCGCGCAATCTTCAAAGGACCATTGGCAGCAGGAGTTTCCAGGGAGGTGAGGATCACTTTTCCCGTCTGGTCCGCAATCACATAGAGCGTGTCGCGAAAATGGTGTTCATCGATCGCCACTTGCGCCGCAGTGCGAAACACATCGGGGCCTGTTTGATCTTCCAGTTCCGCCCGCAGCGTCACCAGGAAGGAATTCGAAAGTTCGACAAGATTCGCATCCGTCCGCTGCACCGCGCTTCGCCAGAAGATGAAATAGGCCACGACAGAAAGGAAAACAATCACCACGGCCAAAACGCCCGTGTACCAAAGCGTCAGCCGCGTGCGAATCGAATCAAGCATGGCTCTTCCGTGCGGAAGAAGGCGTTTTCATTCGTGAGCGCGATGAGGCGCTCTCGTCGCCGGCCTCTGCGTCAGGCAGATCCGCTTCCGTACCGAGGACGTAGCCTACCCCGCGCCGCGTGTGCAGCAGCGGCTTGGCTGCGCCCGCGTCAATTTTGCGGCGCACCCGGTTGATGTACACCTCGATCAGATTGGAGAACGGATCGAACGTTTCGTCCCACACGTGCTCGGCGATTTCCGCGCGGCCCACCACTCGGCCCGCATTGCGGGCCAGATACTCCAGCAACGCATATTCTTTTGCGGTCAGCGTCATGCTGCGTCCTGCCCGCTTGGCAGTTTGCGCTCCGGTATCAAGAACGAGATCCGCAATGGTGATTTTCTCCGGCCGCAGCTCGCCGGAGCGCCGCAGCAACGCCCGGAGGCGCGCGAGCAATTCGCGAAATTCGAACGGCTTCGTTAGATAGTCATCCGCGCCATGATCGAGACCCGCGATGCGGTCTTCCACGGCATCGCGCGCGGTCAGCATTAAGATTGGCATGCGTTGCCCGGACTTGCGCAGTTCGCGGCATACCGCGAAACCGTCTGGCGCGGGAATCATCACGTCGAGGATGACCAGGTCGTAGGTGTTCACCGCCGCTTGGTACAACGCTTCTTCGCCGGTGGTTGCTACATCCACGGCATACGCCTGCTCGCGCAATCCTTTGGCCACGAACCGAGCAATCCGCGCATCATCTTCGACGAGGAGGAGCCGCATGAGAGCATCATACGGCAGATGGAAGCAAAAGCGATAAGTGGGGAACGCCGGCTAACGAGGCCGTACCTTAATCCTCAATCCTCTTTTAGCTGAAGCTGTTGACGAATACGAGGCCGTCGCCCACTCGGCCAATGCACCTCGACACGATCCACCGACGATGCGTTGCCCAAACCAAAATGAAGAGGCGTGCTCAGGGTCAGGGTTTGCCAGTCCTCGGGGAGACACGTTCGCTGAAAAGCCCTGACTAAGTTGTAAGCCAGCCGAACTACCTTATCGGCGCGCCGCACCCAGGCAAGAACGACACGCTACAAATACTGGAAAGACTCGCAAGTGAGCGCCAGCGCCTGGTCACGGATGCCGAAGTACTTCAGGAGATCATCCGCCGCTACATCGCGATCCATCGTCGCGACGCCATCCAGCCGGGGTTCCACGCGTTGCTTCGAATCACGGACGAAGTATTTTCGATTGATCGGGCCGCGGCCGAGCGCGCCAAGGAAATTATCTTGAGTCATCCCCGGCTCTCCGCTCGCGATGCCATTCATCTGGCCGTTATGGAACAACATGGCGTTGACCGGATCCTGAGCTTTGATTCGAGTTTTGAAGGATATCCCGGAATGGCGCGAATTTCTTGATCGACCACTGCTTTCGCCTCTTTCCTGGCGCCGACCTTTGCGCATCGTTCTCCGCGGCGTGGCATCCATTCGTTCGCGCTATAATTCGACCTTAGCCCTGCGCCATGAACAGCGAAACCAAGCAACCTGACTCCTCCGGCCTGGAATGGGCGCATTCGCTCGTCCGCGATTGGTTTGTAGGCCGCTTCGGAACTCCTACGGAGCCGCAACTCCAGGGCTGGCCGCACATTCTCGCCGGGAAAACGGTGCTGATTTCCGCTCCCACGGGTTCCGGCAAAACGCTGGCAGCGTTTCTGATCTGCATCGATCGCCTGGTGCGCAACGCACTTAGTGGAGAATTACTGGACCGTACAGAAGTTCTCTACGTCTCGCCGCTCAAAGCGCTCAGCAACGACATTCAGAAAAACCTGGAAGTTCCGCTGGGCGAAATCCTGCAGCTCGCCGGACAGCGCGGCATGCTGATGCCCGAAATTCGCACCGCTGTGCGCACTGGAGACACGCTTGCCCACGAGCGCCGCGCCATGCTCGCACACCCGCCGCATATTCTAGTCACCACGCCGGAGTCTCTTTACATCCTGTTGACCGCCGCGAGAAGTCGCGAAATCCTGCGCACCGTCGAATCCGTCATCGTGGACGAAATCCACGCGGTCGCCGACGACAAGCGCGGCGCGCACCTGGCGCTCTCGCTCGAGCGACTCGACCATTTGACAGGCAAGCGCCTCCCACGCATTGGCCTTTCGGCCACGCAGAAGCCCATCGAATTGGTAGCCGATTTTCTGACCGGCGCCGAGCAACCTGCTCCTCACATCGTGCAAATCGGCCACCGGCGCGAGCTGGATTTGGCCATCGAAGTCCCGGGGAGCGAGCTCGGCCCGGTGGCCTCCAACGAAATGTGGGACGAAATCTACGATCGCCTCGCAACGCTGGCCTCGCAACATCGCTCCACGCTCATTTTTGTCAACACGCGCCGTCTTTCCGAGCGCATGGCACATCATCTCAGCGAACGCCTGGGAAAAGATGCTGTCGCAGCACACCACGGCAGCTTGTCCCGCAAGCTGCGCCTGGCTGCCGAGAAAAAACTGAAGGCCGGAGAAATCCGCGCGCTCGTTGCAACGGCTTCACTCGAACTGGGAATCGACATCGGCAGCGTCGACCTCGTTTGCCAGATTGGCTCGCCGCGTTCCATTGCTGCGGCCTTGCAACGCATTGGCCGCGCGGGACACTGGCACGGAGCGGTGCCCAAAGGACGCCTCTTTGCCACGACGCGCGACGACCTGCTTGAATGCGCGGCGCTGGTTCGCGCCATTCGCCAAGGCGACCTCGACCGCCTTGCCGTCCCCGAAGCGCCGATGGACATTCTCGCGCAGCAAATCGTCGCCATGTGCGCCGCGGAAGATTGGAAGGAAGAGGATCTATTCCAAGCCGTGCGTCATGCCTGTCCCTACCGCAATCTCGCGCGCGCGGAGTTCGACGAAATCATCGAGATGCTTTCGGAAGGCATCGCCAGCGCCCGCGGACGCTACGCTGCCTACCTGCATCGCGACCGCGTAAACGGCGTCGTTCGCGCGCGCCGTGGCAGCCGTCTTGCCGCCATCACCAGCGGCGGCGCCATTCCAGAAAATTCGCTGTACACCGTGGTCGCCCATCCCGAGGGCACGATCGTCGGCACGGTAGACGAAGACTTCGCCGTGGAAAGCCTTGCTGGCGACGTCATGCTGCTGGGAAACACATCCTGGCGCATCCGCCGCGTGCAAGCTGGCCGCGTGCTCGTGGAAGACGCGCAAGGAGCTGCGCCCAACGTGCCGTTCTGGCGCGGCGAAGCGCCGTCGCGCACGGACGAACTTTCCGCTCACCTCTCGGAGTTGCGCGAAAAAATCAGTGCGTTTGTTCCACGCGCCTCCTCAAATTCCGGAATGCAGGCGGCCGAAGGCGTCGCTGCCGCCGTGAACTGGCTCAAACTCGAATGCGGCCTCGATCAACCCGGCGCCGAGCAAGCCGTCGAATACGTCATCGCGGGCCGCGCCCTGCTCGGAGCGGTTCCTACGCAAACCACCGTCATCGCCGAGCGCTTTTTCGACGAAAGCGGCGGCATGCAACTCATCATTCACGCTCCCTTTGGCGCGCGCATCAACAAGGCCTGGGGCCTGGCGCTGCGCAAGCGCTTCTGCCGCTCTTTCAATTTCGAGTTGCAAGCCGCAGCGACGGACAACGGCCTAAACATTTCGCTGAGCGAGCAGCATAGCTTTCCTCTCGCCGACGTCTTTCATTTTCTCCATCCCAATTCCCTGCGCTCCGTTCTGGAGCAAGCCGTTCTCGCCTCTCCGCTCTTCACGGCGCGTTGGCGCTGGGACGCTGGCCGCGCGTTAGCCTTGCTTCGTTTTCGCAATGGCAAGAAAGTTCCGCCGCCCATCCAGCGCATGCGCGCTGATGACTTGCTGTCCGCGGTTTTTCCAGAAGCGCTCGCTTGCCAGGAAAACCTCCCGGAAGGCGACATCGCCATTTCCAAGCACCCACTGATCCGCGAAGTGATGAAGGACGTTCTCACGGAAGCTCTCGATCTCGAAGGGCTCGAGCTCGTGATTCGCGACATCACCGATGGCCGCATCACCTGCCTCGCCGTCGATACGCCCATGCCCTCTCAATTCTCGCACGAAATTCTGAACGCCAATCCTTACGCCTATCTCGATGATGCTCCGCTCGAGGAGCGCCGCGCCCGCGCCGTCGAGATGCGCCGCGTTTTGCCGGAAACGGTAGTGGGAGAAATTGGCCGACTCAACCCCGAGGCCATTGCCGAAGTTCGTGACGAAGCTTGGCCTGACGTGCGCGACGCGGAAGAGTTGCACGACGCGCTGCTCACGTTCATCGCTCTGCCAGCTGGCGCCGGCGCCAAACAGATCCAGAACAATCACCTGCAGGCCAAGTTGCAGGAATCGCTCAATACCTGGAATCCGTTTTTCGAGCAGCTTATTGCCGCTCGCCGCGCTGGGCTGGCAACCGTAGGCGGCGAAACTTACTGGGTCGCCGCGGAATCCGTCGCCTCATTCACACAAATTTTCCCCTCGGCCCGCTTCGAAGTCTTACCACCGAATGTAGAGTCACCGGCGGTTTTGCGCGAAGATGCCCTTCTGGCCCTCGTAGCCGGCTGGATGTCCCACGCCGGTCCCGTCGCGTCCAATCAACTGGCAAGCGTCCTATCTGTTTCTCTCTCCGACATAGACAAAGCTTTGTTGCGCCTCGAGTCCAGCGGCGCCGTTTTGCGCGGCAAATTCACCGATCCTCATTCGGAGCAAACCGAGTGGTGCGAACGCCGCCGGCTGGCGCGCATCCATCGCCTCACCCTGGGACAACTTCGCAAGGAAATCCAGTCCGTCACTCCCGCCCAGTTCATGAATTGGCAGCTTCGCTGGCAGCATGTCGCTCCCAGCACACAGCTTCTCGGCGAGCGCGGTACGCTCGAAGCCATCCGCCAGGTGCAAGGTTTCGAGGCTCCCGCGAATTCCTGGGAGCGCCAAATTCTCAAGCGCCGCATCGCCGACTACGATCCCAAGGTGCTCGATCAGCTTTGCTTGACGGGTGCCGTCGGCTGGGGCCGCCTCTCGCCGCATCCGGCCACGCTCGAAGCGGTCACGGTTGGGAAGCGTCGCGTTATTCCCACGAGCGTTGCGCCGATCACTTTCTTCGTGCGCGAAGATGCGGACTGGATGATTCCCCGGCGCGAGGACAGCGAAGCGAGTTCCGTTGGTCTGAGCCCCGATGCCGCCGCCGTCCACCTGTACCTCCGCCAGCGCGGCGCCTCCTTCTTCGCGGACATCGTGCGCGGCACTGGTAGGTTAAAGTCCGAAGTGGAGACGGCTCTCTGGGAACTTGTTGCCGCAGGCCTGCTCACTGCCGACGGGTTTGACAATTTGCGCGCGCTCATCGACCCCAAACGCCGCTCCGGCCAAGGCAGCGGGCGCACTTCGCGTCCACGCCACAGCGCAGGCCGCTGGTCGTTGCTCTATTCCGGCGAGAACCACGACCGCAACCGCGCGCTCGAAGCCATTTGCTGGATGCTGCTGCGCCGCTACGGCATCGTCTTTCGCGAACTTCTGACGCGCGAGACGATTCTTCCCAAATGGCGCGAGTTACTGATCACCTTGCGCCGCCTGGAAGATCGCGGCGAATTGCGCGGTGGCCGCTTCGTCAGCAATTTCTTGGGAGAGCAATTCGCGTTGCCCGTGGCTGTGGAATCCTTGCGTGCCATGCGCAATCAGCAACCCTGCGGTGAAATCATCGCGATCTCCGCCGCGGATCCGCTGAATCTTGTCGGCATCATTGTTCCCGGCGAGCGCGTCGCAGCCAATTCCGGCAGTGTGGTTTCGTATCGCGATGGCGTGGCTCTCGAGCGCAATGAATCCGCGAATGTAATTTCCATGCCCATCGCCCGTTGAGTGGAGCCGAGGAAGCTTCGCGTGGCCATTGCGTGCATGTCCATTTCATGCTTCAGGAACCTTCCAAGCACTCTCTTCCCTACCCCAAGAATGAATCGAAGTTTTCTCGCAACATCGGTACTAGCCGTCATGTTCGAAGGAAAACGCTGCAAAAACCTGCCACTGCATTTCCTCGTGGCTCGAAACGTTGCCTGACGGTCGCGAGGAAATGCCGTCTTGACATCTTTAGAAATGAGTGCAATATGGCGTCTAGGGACACCAACCCACCGGCTCCTAACCCGCGGGAGCCAAAAGAAGTCCCTCAGGAGATCAAGCATGAAGGCCAAGATTCTTACGTTTTCATCCCAGGGTGACACCACCCTTATCGAATACGATCCCGCAACCGCCGATATGGATGAAGTGAACCGGGTGATTGCGGAATACGAAGCGAAAACCGGAGCGCAGCCGTTCGACATCGCCACCGGGGAACGCATCGACAAAGTCACGCGCGCTCAGAATGAAGTCTTGATGGTTCATCCCATCGCCGGCGGCTAGATCACAACAAGCGGTCGAGCTGCCGTAATCGGCGGCGCCGCCTCGCTGGGATGAGACGAGTGCCGCGGGATTGGAAGTGCGCATATGACTAGCGCTACCGGTATGGTTCCTGCAATCGTATCCGTTCTCGTCCTTGCCCTGTTGGTCGGAGTCATTGCCGTGCTACGGTGGAGGCTCGCGCTTACGAGTGCGCGCTCGAGGCCCTGGCCTCAACCTCAAAGGGACACACCGCGAAGGCAAGCGAATCCCGCCTTTTCCTATGGCCTGCGTGGGTCCAGCCCTGGGAGCTTGTCGCTGTTCGGAGACAATCCGCTAAACAATGGCGTGCGGGTGGCCCAGCTCACGAAAGAGCAGCGTGCGGAAGCTTTTCTACAGCGCATTCTGGCCCTTACCGGCGCAAGAAGGGCGAACGGCGCTTACGTTCTGAATGTGGGAAAGGTGCAGTTTCAATTGCGCGATCGATTTATCCGGCGGCTGCAAAACCCGGACGATCCCAAATCGCCCTACGAAGAAACTTGCTTCTACCTGGTGCACAACGGTATGCCAAAAGTTGAGGAAATTGCTACTGCGCTGCTGCACCTTTCGAACAATCCCGGGTTGTTTGACAAGTGGGCCCTTCAAAACGGTGTGGCATTCAAAGCGGACGGCAAAGTGTTCGACCGATGCCCGCTGATGGGCCTGCGCTGATAAAGAAAGTCCCGCTTCCTCCGCTGCCATCTTTGCGTAACGGTCTTTCCAATTACCAATCGATCCGATCGGGGAAAAACTCCGACACAAGGTCCTGATAGAAAGGGAGCAGGGCGTGCGTCTGGACGCTCGAGGCCCTTCGAGTAAAGATCGTACGGATTAAACTTCCGTACCCATGCAAACATCCCTTCGTCATGATCATTCATCAAGTGGCGGTAAGCCCCATGACGGTGGGCGGCATAAAACGAGTGGTAACGGAGCATGTACAACCCTTCTTCCGGAAGATAGTTCCGCGCCACTTGATAAATGATCTACGAGCGTATTCAGGTATTCGGCCATTTCCCAGATGCTCTTTTTGCCGCGGCGCAGGCCGCAGTACTCCCTCTTTTTCCTCAGCACGAAGTCCAAGGTCTGGTGCGCGTGGTTTTGGCGACCCGCACAAGTCTGCGCAATAGGGAGTTTCACCTCTTTTTTGAAAGTCACGCCGCGGCTTTTTTGGAGGAACGTCCCTCAAAAACGTCAGTTTATTTGCATTACCGCGCCCCAGAAAGCGCGGTCCACGCCGAGCCCTTGCGCGAAGACTCCAGCACCGCAGAAATGAACCGCATGCCCTCTACCCCCTCCGCGATTCCGGGTACGAGAAGCGACTGCGGATCCGGCGACCTGCCTTCTTGTTTTGCTGTGATTTGTTCCGCTAGATCCTTGTAGAGTTGCGCGAAGGCTTCCAGATACCCCTCGGGATGTCCTGCGGGAATGCGAATCGCCCGCAGGGACGAAGCTCCCGCCCCAGGACCGCCGCGCTTCATGATCCGTCGCGGCTGCCCCAAGGGGGCAAAAATGAGTTCGTTGGGATTCTCCTGCTGCCATTCCAGCCCCGCCTTTTCGCCGTAGACGCGCAACCGCAGATTGTTCTCGTTCCCTGCCGCAACCTGGCTCGCCCAAAGCATGCCCTTCACTCCTTTTGGGAATCGCAGCAGCATTTGTACGTTGTCGTCGAGCCGCCGCCCGGGCACGAACGTTGTCACTTCCGCCGCAACCTCTTGGACCGGCATTCCCGTTACAAAACACGCGAGGTTGTGCGCGTGCGTGCCGATATCTCCCAAACTTCCGCCTGGACCGCTCCGCGCGGGGTCGGTGCGCCAGTCGGCTTGTTTTTGCCCGGTTCTTTCCAAAGGCGTCGACAGCCAGTCCTGCGCATACTCGACTTGAACCACTCGCAACGCGCCGAGCTCCCCCGCGAGCACCATCTCGCGGGCCTGCCGCACCATCGGGTAGCCCGTGTAATTATGCGTTAGCCCAAAAATCAACCCGGTTCGCTTTACCGTCTTCTCCAGGTCCAGCGCATCTTCGAGCGTCGTCGTTAACGGTTTGTCACAAATCACATGAATTCCCGCTTCGAGAAATTTCTTCGCATTCGCGTAATGCCTATGATTGGGCGTGACGATGGCCACCGCATCGATCCTGTCCGGTCGGCTCGCTTCCGCCGAGGCCATCTCTTCAAACCGTCCGTACGCCCGCGGAATGTGAAGTTCTTTGGCGGCGGCTAAACTTTTTTCCGGGTCGGAACTCAAAGCGGCCGCAACCAATTCATAACCATCATCCATGCGCGCCGCGATGCGATGCACGGCGCCGATGAACGCGCCCGGCCCGCCGCCCACCATGCCCAGCCGCAACCGCCGATGCTTTCCCTCCATCTTCGATTCACCCGGCATGTTTGCCTTCCTTCCTCGCGGCGAGCCCCAGCATTCGCCGATTTGCCTCTTCGTCCGCGCCGGACTTTGCGAAATCGTCGAACGCCCGCTCGGCCGTCTCGATGATGTGCCGCTTAATAAACGGCGCGCCTTCCTGCGCTCCCTGCTCGCTGCTCTTCAGGCAGCATTCCCATTCGAGAACCGCCCATCCATCAAAATCGTATTGCGCGAGTTTGGAAAAAATGGCGCGAAAATCCACCTGGCCATCCCCCAGCGACCGGAAGCGCCCCGCGCGCTCCACCCACGGCTGGTATCCACCGTAAACCCCTTGGCGGCCGGTTGGGCGAAACTCCGCGTCCTTCACGTGAAACATTTTGATGCGCGAGCGATAGACGTCGAGAAACGCGAGGTAATCGAGCTGCTGCAGAACAAAATGGCTGGGATCAAACAAAATGTTGCACCGCTGGTGCCCGCCGACGCGGTCGAGGAACATGTCGAACGTCACGCCATCGTGCAAGTCCTCACCAGGATGCAATTCGAAACACAGATCCACGCCCGCGGCGTCAAACGCATCCAGGATCGGCCGCCACCGCTTGGCCAGTTCCTCGAATGCCGTCTCAATCAACCCGGGCGGCCGCTGCGGCCAGGGATAAATGTAAGGCCACGCCAGCGCTCCCGAAAATGTCGCGTGCTCTTTGACTCCCAAATTCGCCGAAGCTTTGGCCGCAAACAAAAGTTGTTCCACGGCCCAAGCCTGTCGCGCCGCCGGATTTTTTCGGACGGACTGCGGCGCGAACCCGTCAAACGCCGCGTCATATGCGGGATGAACCGCCACCAACTGCCCTTGCAGGTGTGTAGAAAGCTCCGTCAACTCGACGCCGCTTGTCCGCAGCGTGCTCAAAACTTCGTCGCAATACTTGCGGTTCTCCGCAGCGCGCTTCAAATCGAAAAGGCGTGTGTCCCACGTCGGGATTTGCACGCCTTTGTAGCCGAGCCCCGCCGCCCATGTGGATATTTCCTTAAGATTGTTGAACGGAGGCTTGTCGTCCGCGAATTGCGCCAGAAAAATTGCCGGCCCTTTGATCGTTTTCATGGTTGCCCCTCTCCCGCCAACCTCACGCAGGGAAAGGCATTTTACCGCTGCGTCGCGTACATGAATGCGTATTCGGTGTCCTTGCCCTCGAAAGCGAGCCGGTCGATCCCCGCTTGTAGCTTCTCTTTGTTCCTAAGTCCTTATAATTGTTGATTTTAGTGCAGGCCTGTTTTAACTGGATAACGAATGGATAACGAAAGGAAAAGGCTATATTGTTTCGTTAGGAAATTTCTAACGAAACGATGGTTTTTTGATGGCGACACCAACGAAACCCAACAACCGCCTCGGGGCCTATGTCGTCAAGACCTTCAAGGATGAGTCCTTCAGGGCCTATGTGCCACCCCCATTGCCGCCAGACCCGCCGCTGGCCCTCCAGCCGCTCTTGCCTCTGCTTGAGCAGGCAAACCAGGCGCTCGGCCGTCTTGACGGACTCGCGTCTATTCTGCCCGATCCGTCGCTCTTCATTTATCTCTACGTTCGGAAGGAAGCGGTGCTCTCCTCGCAGATCGAGGGCACACAGTCGTCGTTTTCTGACCTGATGCTATTCGAAAGCGCCGAAGCCCCCAGCGTCCCGCTGGAAGACGTTCAGGAAGTCTCAAATTATGTGGCAGCGATGAATCACGGGATCCGTCGGCTTCGCGAGGATTTTCCGCTCTCTTTGCGGTTGATACGAGAAATCCACAAGATTCTCTTGTCCAAGGGACGTGGCAGTCAGAAGCGTCCAGGTGAATTCCGCGAAACACAAAATCGGATCGGAGGCACGCGGCCCGGCAACGCAGCATTTGTCCCACCACCACCTGAGAAAATGATGGAATGCGTGATCACTCCGTCGCCTGAAAGGCGACGGCTTCTCGCGGCACGCATGAGGCGACATCCTCTACGTTATGCCGCGAACGCCCGATCCGGGCGCGTTGCAGTATGACTTGCGCGCTGACCACGTCACGAGGCGCCGACAACCCGCAAGCCGGGCATTCATGCCAACGCTCCGCAAGCGTCTTGGGCACGGCCGCTCCGCATACGCACACTTGGCTGGTTCCACGCGGATCCACCTTCACCAGCTCTCGCCCGGCGCTCGCAGCCTTGTACCAGAGTTTGGCAAAGAAAGAGTTCCATCCGGCGTCGTGGACCGGGCCGGCCAATATTCCGCGCGAAAGTCCTTTGATGTTCAAGTCTTCCACCGCGATCAACCCGTAGCGTTCCACCAGCCAACGGCTGAGATCATGATGAAAGGCGGCACGCTGGTTTCTGATTTTACGGTGCGCCTTGGCCACGAGTGTGGCGGCCTTGCGGCGGCGGTGGCTGCCGCGCTTGCGACGGGAAAGCCGGCGCTGGGCGCGGCGCAGGTGTGCCAACCCGCGCTTGAGGTGTCGGGGATTGTCGATCTCCATGCCATTCGAAAGAGCGACAAAGCTATCCAGTCCGACATCCATGCCGATATCCTCGGACGACTCCGGCAACGCCACACTGTCTCGCTCGACGGAAAAACACACGTACCAGTGGTTCACGTCCCGCTTGATCGTAACGGTCTTGATCTCACCCTCCACAGGCCGGTGCAGTTTGACCTTGACGAGACCAGTGCCCTGGATACGCAACTTCCCGTCTTCGAGCCATCGGCAGCCATCGCCGTAGGACGGAAAGGTGATACTGTCGTACCGCCGGAACGAACGGAAGCGCGGGAAGCCGGGCTTCTCGCCGCGTCTTACGCGAACGAAGAACGCCTGGAAGGTCTTATCCAGCCGGCGGAGCACATCCTGGCAGCAGGAGAAGTTGGCCAGTCCGAGCAACCCTTCTTCCCGCATCGGCTTCAACTGCTT
>Ga0209156_10000511_pt1 | contig 32978 bp, 31 predicted proteins | sample GraSoiAngelo_124_FD_185881 | JGI IMG/M metagenome (GOLD analysis project Ga0209156, IMG submission 185881) | Grasslands soil microbial communities from the Angelo Coastal Reserve, California, USA - 14_0927_05_20cm (SPAdes) (version 2) | ecosystem: Environmental > Terrestrial > Soil > Grasslands... | reverse complement strand
TCGGCGCGCGCGCGGCCCTCTCCCGGCAGGAGCGCGGCGACCCGAAGGCCCGCGTGCCGGGCTTCGGCCACCGGGTCTACCGGGTGGACGACGCGCGGGCGCGCGTCCTCCGCGCGATGGCCGAGACGATGGCCGAAGCGACGGGGCGGCGGCGGCTCTTCGAGGTCGCCGAGCGCGTCTACGACGCGATGCGGGCGCGGACGTCGCTCCCGGTGAACGTGGACTTCTTCTCGGCCGTGGTCTACGACGCGCTCGGGATCCCCCCCGACTTCTGCACGTCGATCTTCGCGGTCGGGCGCATCGCGGGCTGGTGCGCGCATGCGCTGGAGCAGTACGCGGACAACAGGCTCATCCGGCCGCGCGCCGACTACGTCGGCCCGGCCCCCCGACCGGTGCCGCCCCGCTCGCGCCGGAAGACGGACACCTCCATCGCGTCGTCGTCGAACTCGTACTCGCGCGAGTCGTAGTGGCCGTGGGGATCGCGCACGTGCTCGAGGAACGGGGTGACGTCGCGGCGGAAGATGCCGGTGTTGTCGGCGACGACCAGCGCGCCCGCCGCGAGCTTCGGCTCGAGCTGGCGCAGGTAGTCGAGGTAGTCCTCCTTGGCGGCGTCGATGAGCACGAAGTCGAAGCGGCCGGGCAGGAGCGGCACCACGCGGAGCGCGTCGCCGACGACGACCTTGATGCGATGGCCGAGCCCGGCGCTCTGCGCATTGAACTTCACGAACTTCGCGAGGTAGGGATTCGCCTCGACGCACGTGAGACGGCCGCGCGGCGGCATCGAGCCCGCGACCAGGATGGCCGAGTAGCCGAGGAGCGAGCCGATCTCGATCCCGCGCGTCGGGCGGTGGCGGTCGAGCAGGCGCCGGATCACGCGGCCCTTGGCGCGCCCGATGTTCGGGATGTGCCAGAGGGCCGTGGCTCGGTCCATCACGGCGAGCATGCGCCGCGCCTTCTGGTTCATTGTAGCGGGGGCCGCGAGGCCGGCGTGGACCGTGGGTGGCCTGAGCCAGGCGCGCGGGGCGTCATTGTAACTGCGGCCGCGAGGCCGGCTCCTCCGCGGGCGGCTTGACGGAGGCGCGCGCGGCGGCGACCCGCTCGGCGACGCCGTCGGGCAGGGGGTAGCGCCGCGTGAACGCGCCGGCCTTGATGATCTGGCCGGGCAGCGGGCGGCCGACGATTTCCTGGACGCGCTTGGACACGGACACGAGCTTGTCGAGGTCGATCCCGGTGGCGACGCCCATCGCGTGGAGGCCGTGGACCAGGTCCTCGCTGCAGACGTTGCCGGAGGCGCCCGGCGCGAAGGGGCAGCCGCCGAGACCGCCGATCGAGCTGTCGAAGTGCGCGACGCCGCGCTCGAGCGCGGCCAGGATGTTCGGGATCGCCAGCGCGCGCGTGTCGTGGGTGTGCAGGGTCCATTCGACACCCGGAAACCGCGCCAGCAGGTGTTCGAGCACGCCGCCGACCTGCCGCGGGTTGGCCACGCCGGTCGTGTCGGCGAGGCCGATCGCGCGCGCGCCGATGTCCACGAGCCGGCGGACGACGCTCTCGAGCTGACGGAGCGGCACCTCGCCTTCGAACGGACAGCCGAAGGAGGTCGAGATGCCACAGCCGACCTCGATCTTCGCCCGCTCGACGACGCGCATGACCGCGGCGAGCTTCTCGATGGACTCGGCGATCGTCATGTTGACGTTCGCCAGGTTGTGGCTCTCGCTCGCGGAGACGACCGTGTGGATCGCGTCCACGCCGGCGTCCACCGCGCGGACGGCGCCCTTCTCGTTCGGCACCAGCGCGGCGTAGCGCGTGCCGGGCCGCCGGCGGATCGCCGCCATGACCCGCTCGGCGTCGCGCAGCTGCGGGACGGCCTTCGGGTGGACGAACGAGGTCACCTCGATGCGCGGCAGGCCTGCGTCGGAGAGGAGGTTCACCACCTCGACCTTCAGCTCGGTCGGAATGAAGTCGGGCTCGATCTGGAACCCGTCCCGGGTTCCCACCTCGCAGATGGTCACGCGCGGCGGCAGCCTCATGAGCGCCTCCTCAGAGGGTAGACTCTAGCACGGCGGGCGAGCGGGTCGCCGCATCCCTCGCCGCCACGACGGCATCCTAAGCACGAACAGGAGGAACGTCATGAGCCCGAACATCGGGATGAACGATAGCGACCGCCGGAACGTCGTCACGATCCTGAACACCCTGCTCTCGGACGAGTACGTGCTCTACACCAAGACCCGCAACTACCACTGGAACGTGGTCGGTCCTCAGTTCAACGACCTGCATAAGTTCTTCGAGGCGCAGTACGAGCAGCTGAACGAGGTCGTGGACGACGTGGCGGAGCGGGCGCGCGCCCTCGGCGGCCACGCCTTCGGCACGCTCGCGGAGTTCGTGCGGCACGCGCAGCTCAAGGAGCAGCCCGACGTCTATCCGGACGCGCCCGCCATGCTGAAGGACCTGCTCGGCGACCACGAGACGGTGATCCGGCGGCTGCGCGAGGACCTCGAGACGACGGCGGCCAAGCACCGGGACGCCGGCACCAGCGACTTCCTCACCGGGCTCATGGAGAAGCACGAGAAGATGGCGTGGATGCTCCGCGCCTTCGGGGCGGCGGAGCGCTGAGCCCGCACGGCTAGTAGGAGCGCGGCATCCCGAGGACATGCTCGCCGACGTAGGCGAGGACGAGGTTGTTGTTCACGGGCGCCGTTTTGTAGAGCCGGCACTCGCGGAACTTGCGCTCGACGTCGTACTCCTCCGCGAAGCCGTAGCCGCCGTGGCAGTCGATGCACGCGTTGGCGGCCTCCCACGCGGCCTCGGCCGCCAGATACTTGGCCATGTTCGCCTCGGCGCCGCACGGCTCCCCGGCGTCGAAGAGCGCCGCCGCCTTGTCGCGCATGAGCGCGGCCGCGTCGACCGCCATGTGGGCCTTCGCGATCGGGAACTGGACGCCCTGGTTGACGCCGATCGGCTTGCCGAAGACGACGCGCTGGCCCGAGTAGGCGACCGCCCGCTCGGTGAACCAACGGCCGTCGCCGATGGATTCGGAGGCGACGAGGACGCGCTCGGCGTTCATTCCGTCGAGGATGTAGCTGAAGCCCCGGCCCTCCTCGCCGACGAGGCTGTCGGCCGGGATCTCCATGTCGTCGAAGAACAGCGCGTTCGTCGAGTGGTTCATCATCATGCGGAGCGGCCGGATCTCGAGCCCCTTGAGGCCGCGGATGTCCACGAGGAAGACCGAGAGCCCGTCCGTCCGCCGCGCGATCCGGTCCACCGGCGTCGTGCGCGCGAGGAGCAGCATGAGGTCGGACTGGAGCGCGCGCGAGATGAAGATCTTGCGGCCGTTGACGACGTAACGGTCGCCCGTCCGCACGGCGGTCGTCTGGAGCTTCGTGGTGTCGGAGCCCGAGTTCGGCTCGGTGACACCGAAGGCCTGGAGCCGGAGCTCGCCCGTCGCGATCTTCGGCAGGTACTTCCGCTTCTGGGCCGGGGAGCCGTGCCGCAAGACCGTGCCCATGATGTACATCTGCGCGTGGCACGCCGCGGCGTTGCCCCCGTTCGCGTGGATCGTCTCGAGGATGAGCGCGCCGTCGGCGATCGGCAGCCCCGCGCCGCCGAACTCGGCCGGGATGAGGGCCGCGAGGTAGCCGGCCTTGGTGAGCTCGCTGACGAACGCCTCGGGGTACTCGCGCCGGGCGTCGAGCTCGCGCCAGTACTCGCCCGGGTAGCGCTTGCAGATCTCGGCGACACCGGCCCTCAGCGCGCGCTGCTCGTCCGTGAGGATGAGGCTGATGCTCGCCATGGTCATTTCCCTTTGAACTGCGGCTTCCGTTTCTCGTTGAACGCGCGGACGCCCTCGAGTCGGTCCTCCGTCACCACGGTGGCATTGTACGCCTCGATCGCGAGGATCATCGCCGTGTCGAGGTCGGTCTCGAGGCCGTAGGCGATCGCTTTCTTCGCCTGGCGGACGGCGATGGGTCCGTTCCGGGCGATCGTCTGCGCGAGCTCGAGCGCCTTCGCGCGCGCCTGGCCCGGCGCGACGAGGTGGTTGACGAGCCCGGCGGCCTTGGCCTCGACGGCCGTCATGCGGCGTCCGGTGAAGATCAGCTCCTTGGCGAGCGGCGCCCCGAGGATGCGCGGCAGGAGCTGGGTGCCGCCGATCCCGGGAAAGATCCCGAGCGTCGTCTCGGGCACGCCGAACACCGCGGTCTCGCTCGCGACGATGAAGTCCGACAGCACGGCGAGCTCGCAGCCGCCCGCGAGCGCCCAGCCCTCCACGGCGGCGATGACCGGCACCGGACAGCGCAGGAGGGCGAAGGCGCCGCGCTCGAAGATGACGTGCTGGGCGCGCCAGGCGTCGTCCGACATCTGGTCGCGCTCCTTGAGATCGCCGCCGGCGCAGAAGGCCCGGTCGCCGGCGCCGGTGAAGACGACCGCGCGCACGAGCGGGTCGCGCGCGAGGCCCTCGAAGCAGCCGAGCAGGTCCTCGCCCATCGCCGTGTTCATCGCGTTCATCTGCTCGGGGCGGTTCAGCGTGACGGTCACGACGTAGCCGTCGTCCGAGCGCGTGACGAGGAGGTGGCGGTAGGTCATTTGTACCGGGGTCCGCGAGGCCGGCGCGAACCGTGGGTGGCCTGAGCCAGGCGCGCGTCGCTCACTGGACGACCCCTTGGGCCCTGAGGCCGCGGACGTCGTCGAGCGTGTAGCCGAGGGACGTGAGCACGTCCGCCGTGTGCTCGCCGAGCCGGGGCGGGACGCGGCGCACCTCGGGCCGGACGTTGTCCCAGAGGAGGGGCAGGCCGACGGACCGGTAGTCCGGGATCCGCGGGTGGGGCGCCGACACGAGCATCCCGCTCGCGCGCGTCTGCGGGGCCTCGAGGACGGCGTCGATCCCGAGGATCGGCGCCGCCGGCACGCCGGCGGCCCGGAGCCGGTCGAGGAGCTCCGCGGTCTTGAGCCCGCGCGTCAGCGCGGCGAGCGCCTCGCCGAGCGCCCCACGGTGCTGCACGCGCGCGGGGTTGTCGGCGAAGCGGCGGTCGCGCGCCAGCTCGGGGGCGCCCAGGGCCGTGGCCAGCCGCGCGAAGAGCGCGTCCGAGCCCGCGGCGATCATCGCGTAGCCGTCGGCGGTCGGGAAGGCCTGGTAGGGCACGATCATCGCCGTCCCCGAGCCCTGCGGCTGCGGGACCTCGCCGGAGCCGAGGTACCCCATCGCGTGATAGGAGACCCACATGAGCGCGGTCTCGAAGAGGGCGGTCGTCACCTCCACGGCGCGGCCCGTCGCGTCGCGCTGCCTGAGCGCGGCCATGATCCCGAGGGCGGCCCACATCCCGGTGCCCATGTCGACGATGGAGGTGCCGACGCGCGCCGGCTCTTGGCCCGGATGGCCGTTGACGGACATGAGGCCGCCGTAGGCTTGCATCAGCGGGTCGTAGCCGGGCAGGTCGGCGAGGGGGCCGCGCCCGCCGTAGGCCGTGATCGAGCAGTAGACGAGGCGCGGGTTGAGCCGCGTCGCGCCGGCGAAGTCGAGGCCGAGCTCGGCGACCGCGCCCGCCCGGAGGCTCTGCACGAAGACGTCGGCGCGCGCGACCAGCCGCCTCAGCACCTCGAGCCCGCCGGCCTTCTTGAGGTCGAGCGCGAGGCTCTTCTTGTTTCGGTTCATCGCCATGAACACCGCGCTTTCCCCGCCCCACCAGGGCGGGGCCCAGGCGCGCGCGTCGTCGCCCTGCCCCGGGCGCTCGACCTTGACGACCTCGGCGCCCATGTCTCCGAGGGTCTGCGTGCAGAATGGGCCGGCGACGTTCTGCGTCAGGTCGGCGATGAGGATGCCTTCCAGGGGCAGCGCCACGCCGTGGAGTCTACCAGAACGAAATTGGTCACCCTGTGCCGAAACTGGCCGTCCAGAAGAGATGCAAGAGATCTGGAGGCTGGAGGGCAGGTACTGTTTTCCGGACACTTACGGAAGTCATGGTCAAAATCAGCCACTGGCATCCACTTTGCCTCTGATTGGGCCAACCGAGATGGAAACCGCACGACGGATTGAGATCTCGCGGCTGGTCGAACCCGGTCGTGCGGAGGCGAACGGGAAGCCAGCGGCCGCCCCAGCCCCAGCTGCCCCAGCCGCGCCGGTCACCACCCCAGCCGCGCCGGTCGCCGCCCCAGCCGTGCCCGTGCGGGTCGCCGCGCCCGCCCCAGCCGCGCCGGCCGCTCCTGCGTCGCGCACCGCACGCCAGAACGCCGTGGGCCGCCGCTTCGGCGACCTGATCCTGGCCGACGGGCTCGTCACGCCGGAGCAGTTCGAGCATGCCCTCGCCGAGCAGAAGAGGACCGGCGAGAAGCTGGGCGAGATCCTCGTGCGCCTCGGGCTCCTCACCGAGGCGCAGCTCGTCCACTTCCTGTCGAGTCAGTACGGCATCCCGGAGGTCACGTTCCCCGACAAGATCGCGCCCGAGACCATCAGGCTGATCCCGGCGCGTATCGCACGGAAGTACAGCGTGGTGCCGATCGGGCGTACGATCGGCTCGGTCACGGTCGCCGTGGCGGACCCGACGAACCTCTCGGCGCTCGACGACGTCGCGTTCATGACGGGCCTCAAGGTCGTGCCGACGATCGCGTCGCCGTCCATCATCCGCCAGGCGATCGAGCGCCACTACGAGGCCACGCCGGGGACGATGGCCGACGTGCTCTCGGAAGTCGAGGCGGAGGTCGCGGAGGTCGAGGTCCTCGAAGGCCGGGACAGCGGCGGCCACGTCGACCTCAACGAGCTGCGCTCGTCCGCGGACCAGGTGCCGGTCGTGCGCCTCGTCAACTCGATCCTGCTCGACGCGATCAAGCGCGGCGCCTCCGACGTCCACATGGACCCGAGCGAGCACATCTTCCGCATCCGGTTCCGCGTGGACGGGATCCTCCACGAAGTGATGACGCCCCCGAAGCGCGTCGAGCCCGCGGTCGTGTCCCGGCTCAAGATCATGGCGAACCTCGACATCGCCGAGCGCCGGCTGCCCCAGGACGGGCGCATCAAGCTGCGCCAGAACGGGCACGAGGTGGACTTCCGAATGTCGGTGCTGCCGTCGCTCTTCGGCGAGAGCGTCACGCTCCGCATCCTCGACAAGGGCGCGCTGAAGGTGGACCTGACCCAGCTCGGCTTCGAGGAGGCGAGCCTCACCGAGTTCCAGAAGGCGATCCAGAGCCCGAACGGACTGATCCTCATCACGGGCCCGACCGGGGCCGGCAAGACGACGACGCTCTACTCGGCCCTGAACGCCGTAAACTCGCCCGACCGCAACATCGTGACCGTCGAGGATCCGGTGGAGTACGAGCTCCAAGGCATCACGCAGGTGCAAGTCAGCGAGGAGATCGGGCGCACCTTCGCCACCGCCCTCCGCTCATTCCTGCGCCACGACCCCGACGTGATCCTGGTCGGTGAGATGCGTGACCAGGAGACCGCCCAGATCGCCGTTCGGGCCGCGCTGACGGGCCACCTCGTGCTGAGCACGCTCCACACGAACAGCGCCGCCCAGACGATCTCGCGCCTCCAAGACATGGGGGTGCCGCCGTTCCTGGTCGCGTCGTCGGTCCGCGTGGTCGTCGCCCAACGCCTCGCCCGCAAGGTGTGTCAGAACTGTCGCGAGCCCTACCGGCTGGACGAGACGAGTCTGGTCCAGTACGGTCACACGCCGCTGGGCCTGGGGGCGTGCACCGTCTACAAGGGAAAGGGCTGCGCCACCTGCCACGGCACCGGCATGAAGGGCCGGGTGGCGCTCTACGAGGTGCTCCCGATCACCCCGGAGATCCGCGGGCTGGTCCTCAACAGCACCTTCGCCAGCGAGATCCAGGACGTGGCCTCCAAGCAGGGAATGAAGACGCTCCGGGAGGCCGGCCTGCTCAAGGTGCTCCAGGGCGTCACGACCGTCGAGGAGATCCTCCGGGTCACTTCGGAGTAAACGGGTCGGCCCGGTCCGGGGCCCCGCGGAGTTTGACACTTTCCGGCGGCACGCCTAGAATCGCTTCATCCCATGGCGAAGACGTCGAACGCGGAAGACCTCGCGCGCCATCTCGCTGAAATCGCCAAACGATTCGCGAGCCTCGCGGCCGCGCTCGGCCAGGCGGCCCGGGAGCTCCAGGTCTCCGGGACGCTGCCCCCCGAGTCGCTGCCCGAAGTGCTGGCGTCGGCGCGGCGCGAGTTCGTGGACATGCGCGCGGGCGTCCTCGAGGCCGCGCGCGCCCTGTCGGTCGCGGCACCGGCCGCCGGCGAGATCGACAGCCTCAAGAAACTCGAGCCGGTGGTGCAGGCCGTCGTTGCCGCCATCGCCGCCGAGGAGAAGCGGCAGGCGGCCGCGGAGACCAGGAAGCGCGCGCTCGCCGTGCTCGATCGCATCCTCGCGGTCAGCCACGCCGACGGTCCCCGCTTCGCCGCCCTCGCGCAGTGCCAGGCGCAGGCGAAGGATCTGCGCCAGACGGTAAACGACCCGAAGACGCTCGAGACGCTCAATCCCGCCTCGATCATCGAGGGGATTACACCCTTCGCCGCCCTGCTCACGCTGATCGACAGCCGCGACGAGATTGACGACGACCGCTTCGCCACGCTCGAGGACACCGTCAAGCAAGCGTTCGGTCGCCCGATGGCCGTCGCGGCCACGCGCGGCAAGCTCGTCATCAAGGGCGCCGCCGCTGCGGCGCCCCCGGCGAGCGCGCGGCCCGCGGCGGCGCCGCCCGCGCCGTCAGTGTCGACGCCGTCACCCCCGCCGGCGCCGGCCCCGTCCGCGCCGCAGCCCAGAACGCTCGAGGAAGCCTTCCGGGCGGCCACGCCGTCGGGCGCCCCGGTGGAACCCGCGCAGACGCCGCCGCCTTCCGCCGCCCAGGACGCCGTGATGGCGGCGGCCGCGGAGGAGGCTGGCGCCGCGCAGGCGGTCGGGCAGGCGGCCCAGGACGAGGCGGCCCAGTGGTGGGTTTCCGCGTGGGCGCGCTGGACGAGCTGGAAGGGCACGGTCTCGTTCAACGACGCGGTGAAGCAGGAGCTGCAGAAATACGCCTACATCCTGAGCGTGCCGCTCCAGAAGAGCACGGACTACGAGGAGGGGCTCCTCGCCTACGGCTACTCGATCCTGCTCGAGTTCGTCGAGCGCCAGACTCCGGGGTTCGTCGCCAAAGCGCTCAACAGCCTGAAGACGTTCGCGCCCGGCCCGGGGAAATCCGTCGGCGCGCACCTCTACGGCTATCTCGTCACCGAGGGGCGGCTCGCCGAGCTCTATCCGGAGTTCGTCAAGAGCGTGCTGGTCGCCGCGGTTCCGGAGCCCGGAGTGTGGACGCAGGCCCGCATCCTCGAGTCCACCGTGGAGACGCGGGTGTTCACGCATCCGAGCGCCCGGATCGGCGACGCCGAGAACAACTCGCAGCGTCTCACGCAGGATCGGCAGCGGTTCACCGACCACCGATTCCAGGTGTCGGCGCCGCCGCTGACCGCGCGCTTCTTCGCGGTCGCCGGCGACCTCCGCGAGCCGCGCTCGATCGACGTGAAGCTGATCGACGGACGCCAGGACTCCGATCAGGCGTGGCTCCTCACGATGCCGCCCGCCGGCCGCGCCGACCTCAAGTCGGAGCTCCTCCGGCTGGCGCCGGAGGGCACGTCGGTGCCAGGGCTCGGGCGGGACTACGCGACGCTCTGGGTCGCCGTGTTCAACGCAGACCCGGGCGCCGAGAAGAAGTACGAGCTGATGCTGGGGATCAGGAAAGAGGCGGGCGTGAAGTCTGCCGCGACGTTCAGGTCGGCTCGGGCGTAATCCTCAGGTCTTCGGGTGCTCGGCCGCCTTGGGCGGCTCCGCCGCTGGCTTGGCCGGCGCGGGAGCATCGCCGCCCGACGTACGCTCGAAGGGGCTCTTGCGTGGCGCGATGCCGAGCTTCGCCGCGACCTGGCCCATCGCCTGCGCGATATCGTCCTTCTCGAGGCGGAGGTGGTGGTTCTCCTTTCTCAGATCCTCGACTTCCTTCTTCAGCTTCTCGACTTCCTTCTGGGCCGCGCTGATTCGTTCGTTGACCTGCGGGTCGCTGGCGAGGAGCTCGGGTAGCAGGGCGAAGAGCTGGCGGGTGTCTTCGATCCATTTGGTCACCCGCTCACGAGCCTCGGCAGCCATTGTTGCGTCCATGGTCTTGATGTGTCCCTCGCAAGGAGACTAGCACCGAGCTTCCGTCCTTGGCAACTTTGGCTCAGCGCCAGTAGCGCGTCTCGAAGAGCAGCGCGCCGGCCGGGGACCGGTACGGGCCGTGACGCATGCCGGGCGGTCGGCACGCGTACATCCCCGCGCTGAAGGTCTGGCCCTGGCCGAGATCGATCAGGGAGCCCTCGAGGATCCAGACCTCCTCCCAGAAATTGTGGACGATCGGGTCCGAGGTCTCCGTGCCCGGCAGAATGCGCAGCAGCCGCGTGAGGTCGCCGCTCACGGGATCGCGGCTCAGGATCTTCTCGTCGATCCCCGCGCCACCCGCGCCCGCCGTGGGCGAGCCGGCGACGGGCCGCCAGGGCAGGTGCTCGGGTCGGAAGAACTCGAGCTCGGGCTTCGGCACCTTCAGCGCTGCGGCGGAAGCGCCAGCAGCTCCTGGACGAGCCTGCGGGCCTCCGGTGTGTCCCAGTCCCGCGGTCCCACCATGCGGCCGAGCAGACGGCCTTGGCGATCGACGAGGTACGCGCTCGGCGGTCCCCAGACGCCGTAGACCTTCCCGGCCACGTCCCCGCTCTCGTCGAGGAGTACGGGCGCGGTGTATCCGCGCTCCGCGACCGTGCGCTTCACGAGGACCGGGCTTTCACGAAAGGTGATCAGCCGCACCTCGAGCCCCTTCGTCTTGAACTCGCCGTAGATCTTGTTGACGGAAGGCAACTCCTTCCGGCAGTCCGTTCACCAGGTGGCCCAGAAGAAGAGGAGCACCACCTTCCCGCGCAGGTCGGCGAGCCGGACCATCTGGCCCTGGAGGTCGGGCAGCGCGAACTCGGGCGCGGGCTTGGGCGGCTCGTACGGCTGCACGCCGAAGCCCGCGAAGTCCGGCGCCGCCGCGGCGCCCGCGGCAAGCGCGACGAGCGCCAGGGCGAGTAAGCCGGCGCAGAGGCGTCGAGTCCTCATGCGCCCGACGCCTTCAGCGCCGCGAGGATCTCCTCGGGATTCAGGCGATCGAGCGGGTTGTCCTGGACCTTCACGTACTTTCACGACGCCGTTCCGGTCGACGATGAAGTAGGCGCGCTTGGCGTAACGGTAGATCGGGCTCTTCTCGTCCGTGACCAATGGGCGCCTCCTTGGGCCGACGACCCGATCAACGAGGAGCGCTGCCGCCCGGTTCCCCCTCATCATCGCGTGCCGGTCAACTCCCGCCGCGCGAGCGCCACGCCGGCGGCGAGCCCCGCGAGCTTCTGGTTGCACATGTAGCGGGGCGACCAGCCGAAGCCGCAGTCGGGGTTCACCGTGAGCTTCTCCGCGGGGCAGACGCGGAGGACCTCGCGGATGCGCCCCGCCACGTCCTCGGCCGTGTCCTGGGCGAACCCCTTGACGTCGACGACGCCCGCGCCGAGCTCGCGCCCCTCGCCGTACCGTTTCCAGAGGTCGAGCTCGGCCATCTCGCGGCTCGCGAACTCGAGGACGAACTGGTCGGCGCGCGCCTTCAAGACGCCGGGAAAGTAGGGCTCGTAGGTTCGCTGGAAGCGCGAGCGGCCGAAGCGGTTGCCGAAGCAGATGTGGAAGCCGAGCTTCGCGCTGATCCCCTCGGTCGCCAGGTTGAAGAGACGCGCCATCTCCTCGCCGGAGACGTTGCCACGCGCGGGCTCGTCGATCTGGATCAGCTCCGCACCCGCCGCGACGAGGCCGCGCAGCTCCGCGTTGATGACCTCGGCGAAGCGCTCGGCGACGTCCACGACGTCCTTGTAGACCTTGCCCGGGTGGATCCGCGAGCCGAAGGTGAGCGGCCCGGCGCACGTCGCCTTCGTGTGGCGGGCCGTGCGCCGCTTGAGGTACTCGAACTCGCGGACGATCCCGAGGCCGCCTGGCGGCGTCGCGATGCGCCCGACGGCCTCGTAGCGCGTCTGCTGATCGTAACCCCACGGGCCGGCCTTGCGGCGCACCGGCAGGGGCTCGATGCCCTTGATGATCGCGTAGTAGGAGTCGACGTAGCCGTCCAGGCGCCGGACCTCACCGTCGGTGATGATGTCGACGCCGGCGCGCTCCATGTCGCGGATCGCGGTGTCGGCGGCGTCGTCGAACATCTCCTCGAGGTCGCCGTCGCCGAAGTCGCCCCGCTCGAGGGCACGGACGGAGGCGAACCACCAGCCGGGCTTTCCGTGGGAGCCGACGACGGCGCTCGGGATCAGGGGGAGCGTCATGGCCAGGATTCTCCTTGCTCCGGGGGTGTCATCGCGACGCGCCCCCAATTATGCGCAGCACGGCGCCGTCGCGCCAGGCGTCGTCGGGCGTGCCGGCGAAGATGACCTCGCCGCGCTCGATGACGTAGAGCCTGGTCGTGTACTCGGGAACGTGGTGGATGTTGGACTCGGCGATCAGGATCGAGTGACCGAGCGTGGTGATCGCGGCGATGCCCTCGGCCACGCTCGGGATGATCGCCGGCGAGAGCCCCTCGAACGGCTCGTCGAGCAGCAGCATCTCGGGATCGAGCGCGAGCGCGCGGGCGATGGAGAGCATCTTGCGCTCGCCGCCGCTCATCTCGGGGCCCTTGCGGGCCCGATAGCCGCGGAGCACGGGAAAGACGCCGTACGCGAGCTCGAGGCGCTCCGCCGCGGGACGGCCGCCCGGGCGCGTCCACGTCGCGATCTCGATGTTCTCGGCAACGGTGAGGTCGGCGAAGATGCCGCTGTCCTCGGGCGCCCAGCCGAGCCCCAGCCGGGCGATCTCGTGGGTGCGGCGGCCGTGGATCGGCCGTCCACGGAACTCGACCCGCCCCGCCTGCGGCCGCAGGTAGCCCATGATCGTCCGCAGCGTCGTGGTCTTGCCGGCGCCGTTCCGGCCGACGAGGCAGACGACCTCGCGCGCGCCGACCGCGAGCGACACGGAGCGCAGGATGTGGCTCGCCTGGATGAAGACGTCGACCGCGCCGACCGTCAGCATGCGGAGGCTCAGCGCGTCGGCACCCAGCGGCCGATCACCGTGTCGATCACCCGCTGGTCCGCCTGGATCGCCGCCGGGGGCGCGTCGGCGAGCACCTTGCCCTGGTGCAGCGCGATGATGCGGTCCGAGTAGGCGAAGACGATGTCCATGTCGTGCTCCACCTGGATGATCGCCTGGAGCCCGATCCGCCGGGAGGCGGCCACGAGGATCTCCATGATCGCCGTCTTGTCGGAGGTGCTTACCCCGGACGTCGGCTCGTCGAGAAGGATGATGTGCGGGCGCAGGGCGAACGCCGCCGCAACGTCCAGGAGCTTCTTGTCCCCCTGGGGGAGCTGCCGCGCCGGGACGCCGCGCCTCGCGCCGAGGCCGAACAGCTCCGCGACCTCGAGCGCCTCCGCGTGCACGTCGCGGTCGCGCGCGAGCGACGCGAAGAGCCGCGTGCCGCGCCCGAGCCGCGCGACGACCGCGGCCTGGAGCGTCTCGAGCACGGTGAGCTCGGGGAAGATCTGCACGAGCTGGAAGGATCGGGCCATGCCGAGCCGCGCCAGGCGCGCAGGGCCGATGCCGCCCACGTCGCGGCCCCTGAAGCTCACGCGGCCCGCGCTCGGGCGGAGGACACCGGTGAGGACGTTGATGAGGGTGGACTTGCCCGCGCCGTTCGGCCCGATGATCGAGACGAATTCGCCGGCGCCGACGCTGAGGCTCACCCCGTCGAGCGCGCAGAACTTGCCGTAGAACTTCCGGAGCCCCTCGGCGCGGAGGATCATGCGCCCGACAGGCGCCCGGGGCGCCGTCGCCGCGCGGCGAGCCCCATGAGCCCGCCCGGGGCGAAGATGACGAGGGCGGCAAGGATCGCCCCGAAGACGAGTCGCCAGTAGGGGACGACCGACATCACCCAGTTCTGGAGGTAGATGAAGACGAACGCGCCGAGCACCGGCCCGAAGAAGCTGGCGAACCCGCCGAGGAGCGTCATGAACACGATGTTCCCGGAGTGCGTCCAGTAGAGAAGCGTCGGGTCCACGTTGCCGGTCGGCGGACCGAGCAGCGCGCCGCCGACCGCCGCGTAGACCGCGGAGAGCATGAAGGCGAGCCAGCGGTACCGGGTGACGTCGATGCCGAGGCTCTCGGCCTTCGCGGGGTTGTCGCGGATCGTCTTGAGGCACAGGCCGAACGGCGAGTGCACGATGCGCCACATGCAGAGCGCCGCGACGGAGAGCACCGCCAGCGAGTAGTAGTAGTAGGGCCCGACGAGGTAGTCGGTCTTCGGCATCGCCTCGAGGCTCCACCCGAGGAGCGCCGGCCGCAGGAACGGTAGGCCCTCGTCGCCTCCGGTGAGCCGGTAGAACTTCAGGACGAACGTATAGAAGACCATCCCGAAGGCCAGCGTGAGCATGCCGAAGTAGATCTTCACGTACCGCACGCAGAGCGCCGCGACGGGCGCCGCCACCAGGGCGCCGAGGCCGCCCGCGGCGAGGAGGATGACCTCCAGCGAGCGGACCTTGAGCGGGCCGGTGAGGAACGCGCCCGCGTACGCGCCGATCCCGATGAAGAGGGCGTGGCCGAACGACAGGAGCCCGGCGTACCCGAAGAGGAGGTTGAGCCCGAGCAGGACCACTGCGTACGCCATGAACGGCAGCATGAGCAGCACGTGGTAGGTCGGCGCCACGAGCGGGGCGAGCGCGACGGCGACCACCGCCGCGCCCAGGACGAGCCGTGCGGTCACGCCGCGGCTCCGCCGAACAGCCCGCGCGGCCGCAGCACCAGCACCGCGATCACGATGAGGTAGATCAGGAGCATCTCGAGCTCGGGGTAGACGGAGATCGCGATCGCGCGGAGCACGCCGACGACGAGGGCGCCGACGAAGGCGCCGCGCATCGAGCCGAGGCCGCCGATGACGACGACGGCGAAGGCCTCGACGATCAGCTCGATTCCCATCTCGCTCATCGCCGCCGTCGCGGGGATCACGAGCGCGCCGCCGAGCGTGCCGAGCGCGGTGCCCAGCGTGAATACCCGGGCGTAGACGCGCCGCAGGTCGACGCCGAGCGCCTCGACCATCTCGCGGTTGTCGGCTGCGGCGCGGATGATGCGGCCGAACGTGGTGCGCGTCAGGAGCCCGCCGATCAGGAGCGCGATGACGAGGCTCGCGGCGATGACGATCAGGTTGTAGACCGGCGCGGTCGCGCCGAGCACGCGCACCTGACCGTAGGTCAGGTAGAGGGCGGAGGTGGACTGGGGCGACGTGCCCCACGTCAGGCGGATCGCGTCCTCCATCATGAGGACGACGGCGAATGTGAGCAGAAGCTGGAACGTCTCGTCGCGGTCGTAGACGAAGCGGAGGAGGCCGCGCTCCACCACGAAGCCGATCGCGCCCACCGCGAGGCCGGCGAGGGCCAGCGGCAGGACGAACAGCGCGGCCGGCCCGCCGGCGCTCGTGTACCAGGAGACCGCCGACACGCCGACGTAGGCGCCGAGCGCGTAGAAGGAGCCGCACGCGAGGTTGAAGATCTTCTGCACGCCGAAGACGACCTGGAGCCCCGCGGCGACGAGGAAGAGGATGCTGGCGTGGAAGATCCCGCTGAGCAGGACGTTGATGCCGTGAGCGGTCAGATTTTCCAGCTGTTGATCCAGTCGAACAGCTTCGCGCCCGCGGGCTTCATCGCCGTCCTGGTGGACACGACCTCGAGCGGGCTCAGCGTGACGAAGTCGTAGGGGTTCTTGTGGGTCGTCAGGCCCTGGTAGAAGTTGCACATCTGGACGTGGTCCTCGCGCCAGCTCCGCCTGCCAGAGAGGGATTCCACCTCGATGCCTTCGAGGGCCTTCACGACGGCCGCGCGCGAAGGCCACGTCGTGCCGCCGCCCGCGGCCTTCTCGACCGCCACCCGGTACGACTCGGCGTTGAAGTAGGCGTGGTCGCACTCGTACGGCGGGTACTCGTTGTACTTCGCCTTGTACTCGCGCACGAACCGCTTGAGGAGCGCCGAGCCGTTCGGATCGTCGAAGTACATCGTGTTGTAGCCGAGGAGCAGCCCCTCGGGCGTGAACTCCTTCTTCAGCGAGTCGTGGACGCCGCCCGCGGTGGTGAACACGCCCTTCATGGTCTTGAAGAGGCCGACCGCGGCCGCCTGCTTCATGAGGATCGTCGCGTCGCCCGACCAGAACGAGCACATGAGGAGGTCGGGCTTGGCCTGCTGGATGGCGGCGATGTGCGAGGTGAAGTCGGTCACGCCGAGCTTGGGGAAGAGCTCGAGCACGAACTTCACGTCCGGGATGTAGCGCTTGAGGACCGCTTGGTAGGACTCCCAGCAGTCGTGACCGTACGAGTAGTCGTTGCCGATGCCCGCGACGGTCTTGATGCCCTTGAAGTACTTCGGCGTCAGGATGCCGGCGACGATCGCCTCGACCTCGTTGTCGACGCTCTTGAAGGCCCACTTCGGGCTGGGCATGGTCTCGTCCACGCCCTTCTGCGTCGTGCCGTCCCATGAGAGCCACGGGGTGCCGAGGTCCTCGGCCACCGGCCCGAGCGCGAGCGTCACGCCCGTCGAGATACCGCCCAGCACGGCCTCGACCTTGTCCTGGAGGACGAGCTTGCGGTAGCGCTCGACGGTGTCCTTGGGGTTCGACTCTTCCTCGACGACGAGCTGCACGGGGCGCCCCAGGATCCCGCCGGCCTTGTTGACGCGCTCGAGCCACCACTCGGTGCCGCGGAGGCCGGCGGTCCCCACGGGCGCGGCGATGCCCGCGCGGATGGCGAGGACGCCGAGCTTCACCGGTGCCGCCTGGGCGCGGGTCGGGCCTGCGTCGAGACCGGCGCCCGCCGCGACCGCGGCGCCGCCGACGAGCTTCACGAAGTACCGCCGAGTGGTGATCATCGCGGACCTCCCGTTGGGCTGAGCGACGCGCGCATTCTAATGCGTGGGGGCGGCCCGCGGCTAGATCATCGGAGGGGGCCTCGACGGCCCCCTCCGAGCCTCCCCCAGGAAGGGTTGCGCGGGCGGAGCCCGCGCTCGAACGGTGTTTACTCCGACACGCTCTCGAGGCAACGCGCCGGCCGTGCGCAGCGGCCGCCGGGCTTGCCGAAGCCCTCGCGCCGCAGGACGTCGGCGACGTTCCGGCCGCCGACGTACACGTCGGCGACGGTGCGCCCGTAGACGTCCTCGGCCCGCGGCATGATGGTGACCGGCCCCTCGCGGAGCAGCTCGGCGAGGCGGCTGGCCGCCGCGCGCGCGCCGGGCCGGCCGAGCTCGGGCGTGTCGATCCCCCGCAGGCGGATCGTCTCCACGCCGGTGTAGAAGGTGTCGCCGTCGTGCACCCGGATCGTCGACGCGGCGACCGTGTGCGGGGGCCCGAGGGGCCGGGCGGGGCGGCGCGCGCGCGCCCGCCCGGCGTCGGGACCGGCCCGGACGTCCGCGGTCGGCGCGCCGCCGCCGCACACGAGCAGCACGAGGGCGAGGGCACGGATCGTCGTCTTCATGGCTCACCGCCGTCGCCCATCTGACGAACGGCGGCAGCGCGTGTTGCCGTCCGAGTTTCAAGACACCCGCAGCAGGATGGCACGCCCTCCAGCGACTCGGGATATGATAGGAGCCCTCGACATGCACGTACGCTTCTGGGGTACTCGTGGGTCGATCGCCGCGCCCGGGCCGAAGACGGCCGTGTACGGCGGCAACACCTCCTGCGTCGAGGTCCGGGCCTCCGACGGCACCGTGATCGTCCTCGACTGCGGCACGGGCGCGCGCGAGCTCGGCCTGCATCTCTCGCGGACCCTGTCGCCACCGATCCGGCTCCACCTCTTCATCGGCCACACGCACTGGGACCACATCCAGGGCTTCCCGTTCTTCGTCCCCGCGTTCCAGCCCGGCGCCGAGCTGAACATCTACGCGCCGCTCGGCTTCCAGCGGAGCCTCGAGGATGCGATGGCCGGGCAGATGGAGTACTCGTACTTCCCGGTGAAGCTCCGGGAGCTCAGGAGCCGCATCCACTTCACGGAGCTCGACGAGGGGTTCTTCCGCGTGGGCGACGTGCTCGTCGAGACGCAGTACCTGAATCACACCGCGCCGACGATCGGCTACCGCATGTCGTGCGGCGGCGCCACGCTCGCGTACGTGACCGACCACGAGCCCTTCTGGAGCTCGTCGGGGCCCGTCTCGCAGCACCCCGGCGACGAGCGCCACATCGCGTTCATGCGCGGCGCGGACCTCGTCATCCACGACGCGCAGTACACCGAGAAGGAGTACCGGGGCAAGGTCGGCTGGGGACACGCCTCCGTCGACTATGCCGTCGACGTCGCCCTCGCCGCCGAGGTGACGCGCCTCGTCCTCTTCCACCACGACCCCACCCACGACGACCCGGTGATCGAGGACATGGAGACGATGGCCCGCGCCCGCGCGGCGGCGCGCGGCGGGCGGCTCGAGGTGCTCGCGGCGCGCGAGGGGCTCGAGCTCGAGATCCGGGGCGGCGCCGCCGCGCCCGCCGTGGCCGAGTCCTCGGCGTTCCGGCACCGCCAGATCGCGGGCGGCCGCGTGCTCGTCGTGAGCACGAACGAGGGCGACGTCACGGCGATCGAGGAGGTGCTGGCCGAGGACGGGCTCGTGCTCCTGCGCCTGCACGACATGCGCAGCGCGCTCCAGCGCGGCCCCGAGCTCCAGCCGGACCTCGCGATCGTGGACCGCGAGCTCATGGGGGCGAACGGCGACGCGGCGCTCGAGGCGCTCCGCGAGCGTCTGGGCCGGCCGACCCTCCCCATCGTCGTGCTGGCCGACGACTCGTTCACGTCGGACGCGATCTACCGAGGCGAGGCGCCCTCCGGCGACTACCTCGCGAAGCCCTTCAGCCCGCCGATGCTCCGCGCGCGCGTCCGCGCGTGGCTCGCGCGCACGCTACTGGCCATGGACGTGACGGACGTCGCGCGCCTGGCCGCGGAGACGGCGGCCGCCGGCGCACGCTCGGGCCGCGGCGATGCCCACGCGCGCTACTCGATCCTGCTCGCGGCCGTGCCGCTCTTGCGACCGCTCGCCCCGGAGCAGCGCGAGCTCTTGGCCGAGCGGGCGGCGGAGCAGGTCTTCCCGGCGGGCCACGTGATCATCCAGGAGAACGACCCGCCCGACCTCCTCTTCGTCATCCTCGCGGGACGCGTGCGCATCCTCGAGCTGACGCCCGACAGTCCGGTGGAGGTGATCCTCGGCGAGCTCGGCGAGGGGGAGGTGTTCGGCGAGCTCGGCGTGCTACGGAACCAGGCGCGGTCGGCGTCCGTCGTGGCGATCGAGCGGACGCACTGCCTCGTCCTCCCGCGGGGCGATTTCCTCCGCGCGCTGCAGAGCTCGGCGGAGCTCGCGGTGGCGATGCTCCGGATGCTGGCGGGGCGGCTCCACGAGACTGACCGCCGGCTCTCGCGCTATGCGCCCGACCCGGTCACCGGCCTCATGGGCCGCCGCACGTTCCACGACCAGTACCGCCGCCTCGCGGCCATCGCGCGCCGGCGCGGCACCGGCGCGCTGCTGCTCATGGTGGACGTGACGCAGCTCAAGGCGATCAACGACAGTCAAGGCTACGGGGTCGGCGACCACGTGCTCCGGTGCGTGGCCGACGCGCTCGTCGAGGCGACGCGCACGACGGACCTCCTCGCGCGCTACGGGGGCGACGAGTTCGCGGTGTTCTGCCCCTTCGCCGGCCAGAGCGACGCGGCCACCGTGGTCGGCCGCGTCCGCGAGAAGCTCGCCGCGCTCGCCGAGAAGCGCGGGATCCCGGCGCCGATCAGCGTGAGCGTCGGCGTCGCCTACAGCGCGTTGCCCCCCGATTCGGCGGGCGAGATGCTGCGCGAGGCCGACCAGGACATGCACCGCGACCGGCCCTGACCGGTCGCGAGGCTACGGCCGCTTCCGCTCGACGAAGGCCCGGATGCGCGCGCGCGCCTCGGGGCTCGTCCGGAGCGCCGCGCCGTAGGCCTCGGGCTCCTGCCCCCGCTCGCCCTTCCGGATCGCCGCCACGATCTCCTTCGTCGCCGCGAGGCCGGCGCGGGGCGAGCGCGCGACGTCCGACGCCAGCGCGGCTACCGTCGCCTCGAGCGTGGCCGGCGCGACCACGCGGTTGACGAGCCCCATCCGCAGCGCCTCGCTCGCGTGGACCGTGCGGCCCGTCAGCAGGAGCTCGCGCGCGAAGCCGCCGGGCACGACGTCGAGCAGCCGCGCGATGCCGTAACCGGGGTTGAAGCCGAGCGTGACCTCGGGGAGGCCGAAGCGCGCCCGGTCGGACGCGACACGCAGGTCCTGCGCCACGGCCAGCATGAGGCCGCCGCCGAGCGCATGGCCGTCGATCGCGGCGATCGTCACCTGTGGGAGCCGCGCGAACCGGTCCATGAGCCGGGCCTGGCGGGTCGCGAGCGCCTCGGCGGCTTCGCCCGTGAGGCCGGCCATCTCGGCGATGTCGTTGCCGGCGCAGAAGGCGCGGCCGCGCCCGGCGACGACGAGGACGCGCACGTCGGGGAGCGCCGCGACGCGCTCGAGCGCCTCCTCGAGTGCCAAGGTGAGGGCGCCGTTGAGCGCGTTGAGCGCCTCCGGGCGGTCGAGCCGGAGCCAGGCGACGCCGTCCTTCGCGTCGAGCGCGATCACCGGTCCCTCTTCCTCCAGAGCAGCACCAGCGCGCCGAGGGCGGCGAGCGTCATCGTCGCCGTCGCCCCCCGCCAGAAGTCGGTGCGGAAGAAGGGCACCGCGAAGAAGGGCGAGTGCTCCTCCGACGGCGTGATGCGCCCGTCGAGCAGGCCCTCCACGAGCTCCATCGTCTCTCCGAGCAGCACCTCCGATGTCGCCCTCGCGAAGGCGGGGTCGGCGAGCGCCGGGTGGCCGACGTAGCCCTGGCCGCCGTTGCGCAGCGGGTAGTTCGGCACGGCCCGCTCGGGCCACGAATAGCGCGTCGGCGGAAGCGTGCGGTAGACGTCGTCCACGAGGTCCGGCCGGAGCATCAGCATCAGCGACGTCTCCCACCAGCCGCCGTGAGCGTCCTCGGCGAAGGCGCGGCGCTCCTCGTCGGTCAGCGCCCGGCCGAGAGCGGCCTCGATCTTGACGAGGTAGCGGCCGCGCAGGAAGTCCCACGCGAGCCGCCCCGTGAACGACGCCATCGTGATCCGGTGGCGGCGCGAGACGGTCGCGGCGGCCTCCTCGAGTGCTACCAGGTGGCCGGGGCCGCCGTGGCCGTTGGCGACCAGGATGTAGCGGAAGCCGGCGCGACCGAGCGCGTCGCCGTAGTCCAGCACCGCGTCGCGCACGACGCGCTGCCGCACCCCGACGGTGCCGACCGAGTGGAAGGTGAACGAGCCCAGGTGGAGCGTGGGCGCGAGCACGGCGCTCCAGCCCGGGCGGGCGGCCACGAGCCGCTCGGCGACGCGCTCGGCGAAGTGCCGCGCCGCGATCGCGTCGACGCCGACGGGCAGGTGCGGGCCGTGCGTCTCGAGCGGGCTCACGGTCAGGATGATCACCGTGCGTGCCCGGTCGAGCGCGTCGAGCGCCGGCGTGGACATCTCTTCGAGTAGGTGGAGGCTCAAAAGGAGCTCCCTTTCGTCGCGCTCAGGTAGTCGGTCTTGGCGCGCTCGAACTCGGCGAGGATCTCCTGCCGCTCGACGACGAGCCGCCGGGCCGCGTGCTCGCGGGTGAGCGCGAGCGACGCGAAGCGCAGCCGGCTCCGGAGGCGGCCCGCCCCCACCCAGTAGCGGTACGCGAGGACACCCGAGAGCGGCAGCGAGACGGCGAAGGCCGCCGCCCAGGAGGCGCCCGCGAGGCGCCAGACGATCCAGGTCTCGAGACCCCAGAAGAGCGGGTAGGCGACGATCGAGGCGAGAAAGCGCCAGGTCGCGTAGTCGGTCTCCTTGCGCGACATGCGGCGGGCGACCCAGCGCGGCAGCCAGTAGACGGCGGCGTTCACGCAGGCACCGTAGACGAAGAGCGGGAAGCCGGCGAGGGCCTCCCAGCCCCGGCGGATCCGCTCGCGGGGTCCCGGGTGCCGGAGGCGCGCGTGCACGGCCTCGTCCTTCACCCGGTACTCGGCGAGCAGCGCGCGATAACTCTGGATCCGCTGCCAGAGCCGCTCGACGCGCTCCGGGTCGCGCGCCCTGAAGTGATTCACCGCGTCCACGATCGCGCGCGACAGACGCACGAGGTCGATCCGGTCCGGCGCGAGCCCGCGCGCTTCCATGAGCTCGCGCACGAGGTCGCCCCGGTAGAGCTCCTCGACGGCGCGGACGAGGTCGCGCGCCTCGATCCGCTCGACGTGGACGACCTCGGCCTCCATCGCCCACTGGATCGCCGTCGTGAGCGCCTCGACCCCTTTGGCCGCGTCCGCGCGGTAGGCGGCGAGGTAGGGCGTGACCGGGACAGGCGGGCCGAACGAGACGAGCACGCGCCCGCGGAACGACTTGCGCGCCTCGAAGCTGAGCCCCACCGGCACGACGCGGAGCGCGCCGGGGCGCTCGGCGTCGTACGCGAGCGCCATGCGCGCCGCACCCGTCTTGATCCGCACGACCCGCGCCTCCGCGTGGGTCGTGCCCTCGGGGTAGATGGCGACGACGCGACCGCGCTCGAAGGCCTCGCGGCAGGCCGCGAACGTCCCCGCGTTCCGCTCCGCCCGGGGCGCCGGGTCCGCGAGGCCGGCGCCGCCCGCGGGCGGTGGGTCCTCCTTCCGGTGGACCGGGATCGCGCCGCACGCCGCGAGGAAGCGCCCGACGATCCGGTTCCGGAACAGCGCCGCGGTCGCGAGGTAGTGGACCTTGCGGCCCAGGGCTCCGCCAACCAGCAGCGAGTCGATGAAGTTGTTCGGGTGGTTGATGCAGAGGAGTACCGGACCCCACTCGGGCACGCGTTCCGGATGGCGGACATCGACGGCCTTGAAGAAGAACCAGAGCCAAAAGCGCGCGACGGCGCGGACGGCCCGGTAGAGCCGGTCCGTGCGGTCCCGCGCGGCGGTGGTGTCGAGCGCGATGCTCATGGAGTATCATGCCGGGCGTGTTCCAGGCGCTGCCGGCCCTGGTGAACGGCGACGCGTCGCTCGTCCGGCGCGGACGCTACTGTAGCACCACGTTCCTCGTGGAGGCGGGCGAGTCCGCGTGGCTCGTCACCGTGCACGAGGGCCGCGTCGAGCGGGTCGAGCGCGGGCCCTTCCTCATGCGTGAGTGGTCCTTCGCCGTGCGCGCCCCGCTGGAGGCGTGGCGTCGGTTCTGGGAGCCCGTGCCCGCGCCCGGCTACCACGATCTCTTCGCCATGACGAAGGCGGGCCACGCCAGGGTCGAGGGCGACCTGCGGCCGCTCATGCAGAACCTCCGCTTCATCAAGGACGTGCTGGCGGCGCCGCGCGGGAGGGCCTGAGTGGCCGACCTCGAGCCGATCGTCGGACGCTACGTGAGGCTCGTGGCCGGCGGGCGTCCGCACAGGGTCTACTTCGAGGAGGCGGGCCAGGGGATCCCGCTCGTGTGCCTGCACACCGCCGGCGCGGACGGCCGGCAGTTCCGCCACCTCATGAACGACGACGCCGTGACGCGCCACTATCGCGTGCTGGCCTTCGACCTGCCGTGGCACGGCAAGTCGCTCCCGCCCGCGGGCTGGCAGGACGAGGAGTACCGGCTCACGACGCCCGGCTATCTCGAGCTCGTCCGGGCGTTCATCGAGGCGCTCGGCCTCGAGCGGCCCGTCGTGCTCGGCTGCTCGATCGGCGGCAAGATCGTCCTCGAGCTGGCGCGCCTGCACGCGAAGACGTTCCGCGCGCTCGTGGGCCTCGAGGCTGCGGACTATCAGGCGCCCTGGTACGACGACACGGGCTGGCTCCACCGGCCCGACGTCCACGGCGGCGAGGCGTGCGGCGCCCTCATGTCGGGGCTCATCGCGCCGCAGAGCCCGAGCGAGACCCGCTGGGACACCCTCTGGATGTACATGCAGGGGGGACCGGGCGTCTTCAAGGGCGACCTGTTCTTCTATCGGGCCGACGGAGATTTTCGAGATCGCGTCGCGCAGATCGATACGTCGGCGTGCCCGCTCTACCTCCTGACGGGCGAGTACGACTTCTCCTGCACGCCCGAGGACACGCGGCGCACGGCGCAGAAGATCAAGGGCGCGCGCGTGACGGTGATGGAGCAGATCGGTCACTTTCCGATGAGCGAGCACCCCGCGCAGTTCCGCACGTACATCCTGCCGGTCCTCGACGAGATCCGTCAGGCCCGCTCGGCGTAGCGCGTCAGCAGCTCCTCGAAGTCGGCCACGGGGAGGGCGCGCGCCCACTCGACGCCCTCGGAGTCGGCCCCGTACGCCTCTCGCATGTAGGCGACCGCCTCGTCGCGCGTCCTGAACAGCCGCCAGAGGTGGCCCGCGCCGCCGCCGACGCGGCGCAGGTGGAAGACGGGGTCGGCCGGCGACGCAGGCGCGTACGACGCGCGCTGGCCGAAGCGGTCGAGCGTGATCCACGCCACCGCGATCCCGTGCGCCGACAGCACGCGCGTCTTGAGCGACTCCTCGCGCGGGAGCGACTCGAGGTCCGAGAGCTGCGGGCCGTAGTAGACCGGCAGGCTCGCGGCGGGGAGCGCCAGCTCCGTCGCGAGCGGCTCGCCGATCGCGTCGAGGACCGCCTTCGTCTCCCCGCCGATCCAGAGCGCGTGACCGTCGGTGTGGTCGGGCCACGCCTCGACGACCTGGCCCTTCTGGACGAGGCCGCGGCGCCGCGCCAGCTCGTCCCGGGCGGCGGTCAGGTACAGCCGGCTCACGGGATGCGGACGAAGCCTTCCATGAGCCGGCGCGCCGTCCGGTAGACCGTGACGCTCTCGGCCCAAGGCCGGCCCTCGCGCGTCCCCACGCGCGCCGCGACCGGCAGCACGCCCGAGGGATGACCCAGCCTGACGTCGCCGCGCGCGGCCCCGGCGCACTCGCGCACGACCGTGCCCTCGATCCGAGCGGCGACGGCCAGGCACATCGCGGCGGTCAGCGCGAACGCGCGGTGGCAGTTGCCCATCGAGATGACGCGGGCGACGACGTCGACGCCGTGGGCGTCGTGGGTCACGCCATCGAGGGCGGTGAACACCGTGGGCGGGGCGACCACGGCGACCTTCGGCACGGCGGCGCTGCCCGGGATCCCCATGCGCCGCGCCGCCTCGGCGCGGATCGCCTCGAGCCTCGCCGAGAGCGCCCGGTCGGCGTCGATCGCCTGCGGTGGCTCGGTGCCGGTGAGCCCCACGTCCTTGGCGCGGACGAAGACCATGGGGTTGGTCGCGTCCACCAGCGACGCCTCGAGGCCGTCGAGCGTCTCGCGCGGCGCGCCCGTCGGCAGGAGCCGGCCCGTGCCCGCGCCGCCCGGGTCGAGGAAGTCGAGCGCGATCCGGGCGCCGCGTCCCGGCACGCCCGCCAGCTCGAAGTCGCCCGCGACCGCCGCCTCGCCGTCCGTCACCGGGACGTGGGCCACGATCAGCTTCTTCGTGTTGGTGTTGTGGACGCGCACGAGCGTTTCGCCGTCACTCGCCTTCACCAGCCGCTCGTCGATCGCGAAGGGGCCGACGGCCGAGGAGCAGTTGCCGCAGTTGCCCTTGTAGTCCACGACCGGCGTCTTCACGTCCACCTGCGCGAAGGTGTAGTCGACGTCGGCGCCCGGGCGGGTGGCGGGCCCGATGATGCACGCCTTGGAGAGCGACGAGATACCGCCGCCGAGCCCGTCGAGCTGGCGGCCGTACGGGTCTGGGCTCCCGAGCGCCGCCAGGAGGATGCGGTCGCGCTCGGGTCCGGCGGGCGGAAGGTCACCCTCGTGGAGCACGAGGCAGCGGCTGGTGCCCCCCCGCATGTAGACCGCGCGGATCCGCTTCTGACTCACGCGGTACCTCGCCGTGTGTGGGCGAGGAGCCCGCCGGCCAGGAGGATGTCGCGCTCGCGCGCCGTCAGCACGCACGACGCTCTGAAGGAGGCACCCGTCCGCCCGTTCACGACGCTGACGCGCTCGCCCGCCGCGAGCGCCGCGCGTAGCCCGGGCAGGCGCAGGGGGTCGTCGCGCTCGATGCCGTCGTGAGCCGCCGGATCGTCGAAGGTGAGCGGAACGACGCCCCAGTTGATCAGGTTCGCCCGGTGGATGCGCGCGAACGACTTCGCGAGGACCGCGCGGACACCGAGGTGCATGGGGCCGATCGCCGCGACCTCGCGCGAGGAGCCCTGGCCGTAGAGCTCGCCGGCGACGATGACGGAGCACCCGGCCGTCTTCGCCCGGGAGACGAACTCGGGGTCGACGTACTTGAAGCAGAACTCGGCGATCGCGGGGACGTTCGAGCGGAAGACGAGCACCGCGGCGCCCGCCGGCGAGATGTCGTCCGTCGATACTTTATCGCCGAGCTTCAGCAGCACGGGCCCCTCGAGCGTCTCTCTGACCGGCTCGCCGAGCGGCACCGTCTTGATGTTGGGTCCGCGGACGACCTCGCCCTGGCCGTCGGGCGCGACGAAGCCCGCCACCGAGTCCGCGAAGCGAGCGGGCAACCGCGCCGGCGCCTGGGCGCCCAGCGTGCGCGGGTCGGTGATGACGCCGGTCAGCGCGGAGGCTGCGGCGACGACCGACGAGCAGAGGTAGACCTCGTCGCCCTTCACACCGCTCCGTCCCGGGAAATTCCGGTTGAACGCGCGCAGGCTCTTGGCCCCGGCGGCGGGGACGTGGCCGATGCCGGCGCACGAGCCACAGGTCGACTCCGACACCGTGACGCCCGCCGCGAGGAGGTCGGTCAGGAGTCCCTCGCGGGCCATCGTCTCGAGGATCCGATGGCTGCCCGGAAAGAGGACGAACGAGACCGAGGGGTGCACCCGCTGGCCCCGCAGCACCTCGGTCACCGAGGCCATGTCGTGCCACGAGCCGTTCGTGCACGAGCCGACCATGACCTGCTCGACCGCGGTCCCGGCGACCTCCTCCACCGGCACCACGCGGTCGGGCGAGCCGGGCAGCGCCACCAGCGGGCCGAGCGCCCGCAGATCCAGCTCGATCTGGTCGTCGTACTCCGCGTCGGCGTCGGGCGCCGCCTCACGCCAGTCGTCGCCGCGGCCGAGCCGCGTGAGGAACGAGCGCGTGACCTCGTCCGACGGGAAGACGCTCGTCGTCAGCCCGAGCTCGGCGCCCATGTTGGCGATGGTCATGCGCTGCGCGGCCAGCAGGCTTGCGAGGCCGGGCCCGCCGTACTCGAAGATCTTGCCGGTCCCGCCGTTGACGGACAGCCGCCGGAGCAGCTCGAGGATGACGTCCTTGGCGGTGACCCAGGGCTGGAGCGCGCCCGTGAGCCAGACGCGCACGACCCGGGGCATCGGCAGGAAGTACGGGCCGCCGCCCATGGCCACCGCCACGTCCAGGCTCCCGGCGCCGATCGCCAGCATGCCGGCCGCGCCGCAGAGCGGCGTGTGGCTGTCCGAGCCCAGCAGCGTCTGGCCCGGGACGGCGAACGTCTCCATGTGCACCTGGTGACAGATCCCGTTGCCCGGCTTGGAGAAGACCGCGCCGTACTTGCGCGATGCCGTCTGCATGTAGCGGTGGTCGTCGGTGTTACGCGAGTCGAACTGCTGGACGTTGTGGTCGATGTAGGCGACGACGCGCCGCGGGACCACGCGCGGCAGCCCCATCGCCTCGAACTGGAGGAACGACATGTTGCCGTTCGTGTCCGTGAGGAGGATCTGGTCGATCGTGAGGGCGATCTCCTCGCCGGCGACGGGCTTGCCCGCGACCAGGTGGGACTCGATCAGCTTGCGCGTGAGGCTCTTAGCCACGCGTGTGAAGCGGGACGAAGGCGCGGCGGGTCGGGCCGACGTAGTCGCCGCGCGGCCGGATGAGCCGGTTGTCGTCGTGCTGCTCGACGATGTTCGCCGTCCAGCCGGCGATGCGCGCCGCTGCGATCACGGGCGTGAAGAGGTCCACGGGGATCCCGAGCGAGTAGAAGAGCGGCGCCGAGTAGAAATCGACGTTGGGGATCAGGGTCTTCGCCGCGTGCACGCGCTCGTGGAGCTTCACCGCCATCTCGTACCACTTGAACTGGCCCGACTGCCGACACGCCTCCTCGGCCATGCCGCGCAGGATCGCCGCGCGCGGGTCGCCCGCGGTGTAGACGCGGTGGCCGAAGCCCATGAGCCGCCGCTTCTCCGCGAGGGCCTTCTGGGTGAAGGCATCGACGTTCTTGACCTCGCCGATCTCCATGAGCGTCCGCATGACGGCCTCGCCCGCGCCGCCGTGGAGCGGGCCCTTGAGGGCGCCGACGCCGCCCGCGACCGCCGAGTGCATATCGGACTGGGTCGAGACGATCACGCGCGTCGTGAAGGTGGAGGCGTTCAGCTCGTGCTCGGCGTAGAGCGTCAGGCTCGCGTCGAACGCTTTCGCGACCACGGCCGTCGGCCGCCGGCCCGTCAGCATGTAGAGGGTGTTGGCGGCGTGGGAGAGGTCCGGCGCGGGCGCGACCGGCTCCTGCCCGCTCCGCACGCGATGGTGGGCGCAGATCGCCGTCGCGAGCTGGCTCGTGAGCCGCACGGCCTTCCGGAGGTTCGCCGAGCGCGAGTTGTCGGTGGCGTCGGGGTCGCGCATGCCGAGCATGGCCACGGCGGCCTGGAGCACGCGCATCGGATCGGTGTCCTTCGGCGTGAGCCCGAAGGCCTGGATCAGCTCCCGTGGAATAGCCCTGGCCGCGATGAGTGCGAGGGTCGTCTTGTCGAGCTGGGCGGCCGTGGGCAGCTCGCCCCACCAGAGGAGGTGGCAGACTTCTTCGAAGGTCGCGCGGCGGGCGAGGTCCTCGATGTCGTAGCCGGCGTAAGCGAGGCGCCCGTGCGTGCCGTCGAGGTCGCAGAGCCTCGTCTCGGCGGCGACGACCCCCTCGAGCCCGCGGATGAGCTGGCTGCCTTCCTTGTCCATGGTCGCGCCTCTCCGAAGCTAGAGTGCCTGGATCGTAGCAGGAATCCAGTCGATTGCGGAGCGAGGGACGACAGGCTAGCGCATCGACCTCGCCAGCGGCGCCCGCAGCCGCCGCGGCGTCACGCGGCTGATCCTTACCTCGCCGGCGTCCAGGAAGGCGGCGAGCGAGCCGATCGCCTCCCCGAGCCCGGCGAGGGCCTCGTCTTGATCGACGCGGTCCCACCCGCGAGGCGGCGTCCCCGTCGCGGCGAACCACGGCTCGAAGTGGACGTGACGGACCTCGAGGCGGCGCTCGGCGCGATGGGCCTTGGCGTCGAGGCGGCCGATGAGCTGACCATGATGGAGGATCGGCAGCGTGTAGTAGCCGTGCACGCGCTTGGGCCCCGGCGTGTAGACCTCGATCCGGTAGTCGAACCCGAACAGGCGCGCCACACGCTCGCGATGCCAGAGGAGCGAGTCGAACGGCGAGAGGAGCGTCGTCCCGAGCGACGGTGCGGGCACCCGCCCGGCGCGCGAGAGCGCGGCCAGGTCGCGGGTCAGCGCGAGCCAACGGCCGGGCGTGCCCTCCACCTCGATCTCGGTGACCGCGCCCTGCGCGTGCAGGGCGCGGAGCGCGGCCCGGCGCGCGCCCGGCCGGAACCGGGGGAAGCTCAGATAGCGGCTCAGATCGGTCTCGGTCGCTACACCCATGGCGTGCAGCGAGCGCTCGAGGTGCCAGCGCTGGAACTCCTCCGCCGACGCCGCCTGGATGCCGAGCGCGTTTGGGAGCGCGCGCTCCAGCAGATCGAAGCGCTTCTGGAAGTGGCGCCGGGAATGGACGGCGAGCGTGCCCGTCATCCAGAGGTAGTGCAGCGCGTGCTGGACGGGCCGCCACGACCACCATCCGCCCCTGCCCGGCGGGCGACGTCCGTCGAAGTCGGCGTTGCCCATCGGCCCGTTGGCCCGGACGGCCGCCGTCACGCGGCTCAGCACCTTTGCGTTCCGGCGCAGCCAGTCGGACCAGCCGGTGTGGCGGACGCGATAGTCGAGCATGGCGCGCCGCCACCACGGCAGCATCGAGGTCGGCACGAGGCACGCGGCGTGCGCCCAGTACTCGAACAGGAGCCGGCGGCGGTAGACGAGCCGGTCGAGCCGCGCGCGGTCGTAGGGGCCGAAGCGGCTCCACACCGTCAGGTAATGGGCGCGGTCGAGGACGTTGATGGAGTCGAGCTGGAGCCCGCCCACGTCCTCGACGAAGCGGCCGAGGCGCCGGGCGGTCAGCGCGGCGGCGCGGGGGCGGGCCAGATGCTGCCGCTCGAGAAAGAGCGCGCGGACCGCGCGCAACGGACGGGCGGAGGTTGACATCCCGATGCAGCCTACCACCGGGGCCAGGCGCTCGTCCGCGTGAGAACTTATCGGATGCACGACGAGACTGACGTGGCTACTATCGCCGCGATGCGCCGCAAAGAGAAGGTCGGGCGGCTCCACGTTCAGGCGATCGCCGGGACCCACGTGGTGCTGCTCGGCATGAACCTTCCCGAGCAGGACTGTCCTGGACTGCTGGGCTTCGCCATCCGGCGGCACGACCACACGGATGGCGAGGTCTACTGGCTCTCGGCGTACAAGACGTTCGCGAGCGTCGAGCCACATCCGGCCCAGGGCGTGTCGTACTCGACGCGTCGGCACCCGATTCAGGGCTTCACGTGGTCGGACTTTTCGGCGAAGCCCGGCTACGACTACACCTACGAGATCGTGGGGCTCCGCGGAGCGCCGGCCCTGCCCACGGAGTCGGAGAAGGTCGAGGTGAAGGTCAGGACCGAGACGGCGAAGCTGTCGGGGAGCGCGCACCACGTGCACTTCAACCGCGGCGCGGCCGCCTCGCAGGAATACACGCGTCGCTTCGGCGACAAGTCGCCGCAGGCCGTGGGGCCGGCGGCGTTCGATTGGCTCTCCCGCGGGGCGGCCGAGGCGATCAAGGCGTTCATCGAGCGCGCGGCGGGCCCCGGCTGGGGGCTCAGGGTCTCCGCCTACGAGTTCACCGACGAGCACGTGCTCGCCGCGCTGAAGGACGCGTGGAAGCGCAAGGCGGACGTACGGATCCTCTACCACGCCCTGAACGACGGCCAGAAGACGCAGAACGAGGCGGCGATCAAGAAGGTCGGCCTGGGAAAGATCTGCGAGCCGCGCAAGGCGGTGGGGCTCAGGCTGGCGCACAACAAGGTCATCGTGCTCACGCGCGGCAGCCAGCCGCAGGCCGTGCTCACGGGGTCGACCAACTTCAGCGAGGGCGGCATCTACGGGCACAGCAATGTGGTGCACATCTGCGAGGACGATCACATCGCCGGGGAATACCTGTGGCTCTGGAACGCGCTCCGACGGAACCAGGCAGTGAAGGTGGTCGCGCCGGCGCTCGAGGACCGGACGCCGCTCCCGCCGGACACGACGACGCCGGGCACTCGGGCGGTCTGGAGCCCTCGGCCTGACCTCCGCGCCCTCGAGTGGTACGCCGCACGGGCGAAGGGCGCCGGCGAGGCGCTGTTCATGACCTTCGCCTTCGGCATGCACGACCTCTTCCAGGACGCCTACCGCCACGGCACGGCGCGGCTGCGCTATGCGCTGATGGAGAAGATGAGCGGCCCGACCAAGACCGAGGCACAGCGCAAGGCCAACGAGGCGAAGATCGTCGCGCTACGCAAGATGGAGGCGAACAAGCTCGCCATCGGGGCCTACCTGGGCCAGGGCGCGTTCGACCGCTGGCTGGCCGAGCGGCTCTCCGGCCTCAACGTCCACGTGCGCTACCTGCACACGAAGTACATGCTCGTCGATCCGCTTGGCGAGAACCCGCTGGTGGTGACCGGGTCGGCGAATTTCAGCGTGGCGTCCACCGAGGACAACGACGAGAACATGCTGATCGTCCGCGGCGACACACGGGTGGCGGATGTCTACGTGGGCGAGTTCATGCGGCTCTACAACCACTTCGCGTTCCGCGACTGGCTCGCGCGGCATCCCGACCCGGACAAGGCGCAGATATCGCGACTGGACGAGACGGACACGTGGTGGAAGCGCTACTTCGGCGGCTCGTTCGCCTCGCGGCAGCGCCAGTACTTCGCCGGGGCGCCCTAACCCATGAGCAGCTTGCCCGGCACCTCCCGGCCCATCGTCTTGATCTGCTCCTTCGTGATGCCCTCGGCGGTGAGCCCCGCGACGAGCATCGCGTAGCCGTCGGGCTGCGACGGGTTGCCCGTCTGGCCGAGGTCGGTGCCGAGGACGAAGTGCTCGGCGCCGACGGCCTTGATGTGGCCTGCCGACTCCTTGTACGTCACCTGGCGCCAGTGGCGCATCCAGCCGAGGTGGGCCTGCGGGCCCATGAGCGGCCCCATCGCGTCGATCTCCAGCTTTCCGCCCATCGCCGCGACCTTCTTCATTTGCTCGACGCTCATGTTGACGACGTCGAACTCGGCGTGCGTGACGACGATCCGGTCGCAGCCGGCGTCGCGCGCGGCCTCGACGATCGCCAGCACCTCGCTGGGCGAGGCGTGGCCCGTACAGAGCACGAGCTTCTGCTGGGCGCAGATCTTCGCGATCTCGCGCACGGCCGGCAGCGCCTTGCCGTCCGACCCCACGACCTTGATGCCCTCGGGCGCGTCCTTGAAGTGCTTCACGTGGTTGTCGGCGTCGAAGGTCGGCAGCCACACGATCCGGCCGTAGCCCCCCTGCATCCGCCACATCCACTGGACGGCCTCGGTGTTGAGGCCGCCCGAGGCGCCGTTGAGCGTGATGCCGCCGAAGGCCTTGACGCCGGGGTTGTGCTTGCGCACGAGCCACGCGCGGTCGGCCGTGAGGGCAACGTGGTTCTTGAGCACCACGGCCTCCATCTTCCGCGCCATGTAGAGCTGCGCCATCTCGTCGTCGTCCACGGCGCGGCCGAAGACGTCGGGCGCGCAGTGGTTGTGGAAGTCGATCAGGCCCTCGATCGGGCTCACGGCCGGCGGTGGCGGCGGGAAGACGCGCACCTGCGCGGCGACCTTCGACGGCAGGCTCGACAGCGCG
>Ga0209156_10000507_pt1 | contig 33142 bp, 28 predicted proteins | sample GraSoiAngelo_124_FD_185881 | JGI IMG/M metagenome (GOLD analysis project Ga0209156, IMG submission 185881) | Grasslands soil microbial communities from the Angelo Coastal Reserve, California, USA - 14_0927_05_20cm (SPAdes) (version 2) | ecosystem: Environmental > Terrestrial > Soil > Grasslands... | reverse complement strand
ACGACCAGGTGATCAGGCGTAGTTCGTGCGCTTGCATCAGATGCGGATGATTTGGCACAACACGCACACTAAATCCGTAGGTGCCGCTTTCCGTCGCGGGGACTGATCCTTGGTAAATATAATTGCCGCTCCCATCTGCCTGGCTGCTTTGATTCAAAACAGTCGCGGCTGGATTGCGGACGTCGCCGTTATCTGCCTCGCCGTGGTAGGCTTCCACGCGCACATGGTTTGGATCGACTGCGCCGAGATGGACTCGCGCGGTGATTTCTAGTGATTCGCCGACCAAAATGTTTTGTCGATCCTTGTTGGCCACTTGCACGTCTGAAATATGTACTTGCGGCCAATCCTTCCGGATTTGTGTCTTCCACTGACTCAGTTGGGTGGCCGCGCCGCAACCATTGCGAGAAAAATCCTCGTACGATTTCGCGGCGGGGATATAAAGGCGCTCGGTATAATCCTTCACCATCCGCTGCGTGTTGAAGACCGGCGTGACGCTTCGGATTGATTCGCGCATCAATTGTAGCCAGGCGAGGGGAAGTTTGCCGTCGGGCTTCGCATAATAAAGCGGAATGATCTGGTTCTCGAGCAATTGATAAAGGCTGCTCGCGTCTCCTTCGTTTTGGAATTCGACCGTGCCGTTGCTGATCTCCGCGCCAATCGCCCAGCCGTTGTTGCCGTTGTAACCTTCGCGCCACCAGCCATCGAGTACGCTAAGGTTAATCCCGCCGTTGGGCGCCGATTTCATTCCGCTCGTCCCGCTCGCTTCCAGCGGACGAAGCGGATGATTCAGCCAAAGATCGACACCCTGCACAAGACGGCGCGCGATGTAGCTGTCGTAGTCTTCCAGAAAAACGATGCGATTTTCGAAACCGACTTCGCGGCTGAACTTGTAAACCTCCTGGATAAGCGCCTTGCCGGCTTCGTCACGTGGATGCGCTTTGCCTGCGAAGATGAACTGCACAGGCCGCGTGGTGTCGTTGAGCAATCGCTTCAACCGTTCCTTGTCGCTGAACAAGAGCGTGCCGCGTTTGTAAGTCGCGAAACGGCGTGCAAAGCCGATAGTCAGAATTTCCGGATCGAGAATGCGATTGACTTTGCGAATGGCCTCCGGCGATTCGCCCACGCGCTCGCGGCGTCGTCGCACCCGTTCGCGTACAAACTCAATGAGACGCAGTTTAAGTTTTTGATGCGTCTCCCAGAGTTGTGTATCCGGAATATCGATGACGCCGCGCCAAAACTCGGGCTCAGCCAGATGTTCCTCCCATGCGCCGAGATGCTTTTGATAAAGCGCCGAAAATTCCGGCGCCATCCAGGTCTTGGTGTGGACACCGTTCGTGATGCTGGTGATCGGGACTTCCTGCACTGGGACACCGGCCCAGACGTCTTTCCAAAGCGATCGAGTTACCTCGCCGTGTAATTTGCTTACGCCGTTGGCGTGCCGACTCAGCCGCAACGCGAGGATGGTCATGCTGAATGGGTCGCTCGGATCAACGCGCGTTTGGCCGAATGAGAACAATTCGTCGAAGGGAATGTTCAGTTCTTTGGCGAATGCGCCAAAATATTTTCGCATCATTTCGCGCGGGAATGAATCGTTGCCAGCGGGAACTGGCGTGTGCGTAGTGAAAATATTTGCCGCCGCCACGACCTGGAGAGCGGAGTAAAAATCGAGTTTCTTCTGGATGACGTTAAGACGAATGCGTTCGAGCGCGAGGAACGCTGAGTGGCCTTCGTTCATGTGAAATACATCAGGTTGGATGCCGAGGGCGCTGAGCGCTTTCACACCGCCGATCCCGAGCATGATTTCCTGGCGCATCCGCATTTCCAGGTCGCCGCCGTAAAGCTCAGCGGTGATTAATCGATCCTCAGCGCTGTTTTCCGGAGTGTCTGTATCGAGAAGGTAGACGCTGACTCGGCCCAAACGCAGCTCCCAAAGCTTGGCAAAAACGTCGCGATCCAGAATCGGGACCGAGACTAGCGAGCTCATGTCGCCGCGGCGTACTTCACGGATAGGCAGGTGATGAAAATTTTGATTGAGATTGATCGCTTCCTGAATGCCCTCCTTGTCGATCTGTTGCCTGAAGTAACCATGGCGATAGAGCAGCCCGATCGCCACGAAGTTTAGATCGAGGTCGCTCGCCGATTTGCAATGGTCGCTCGCCAGAATGCCGAGACCGCCGGAATAATTTGGAATTGACTCGTGAAAACCAAATTCGGCGGAAAAATAGGCGATCGGGTTTTTGATCGTGCTCCCGGCGCCGGTCTTTCCGTAAGTGTCTTTGCGACCCAAGTATTTCTCGAACGCCTCGAAGACCTGCTTCAGCTCGCGGAGAAAAGTTTTGTCCTGTGAAAGTTCCTCCAGCCGCGATTGCCGCGAGAGCTGGAGCATGCGTACCGGATTGTGATTGGTCCGGTTCCAAAGCTCCGGATCGAGGTGCCGGAAGAGGCGGCGCGCGGACGGCTCCCATGTCCACCAAAGATTGAAACTCATCTCGCGCAGCGGCTCGAGCGTCGCCGGCAAGGTCGGAGTCACATTGTAAGTTTGAAAAGTCGGCATGCGAACGCAGCGGGGAAACCGAGCGGCAGTTAATCAAGAAAACTCGATCCGGCAAGTCTGCCTTGAATGAAGGAATGTGGCTCCCTCAGCTGAATAATCGGCAATTGCCAGTTGCGGCGTTCACCGAAGGCGTCCTGCTCTTCCGGAAGGTCGGGCCTTATCAAGTTATCCTGTCAGTCCTTCCTGGGTCGCCGATCCCGGCTACAGATAGAGTTCGCGGGGCGAGGATAAACCCGAGAACGAACCCGGCGATTAATCCGCAAAGATGCGCGGCCATGCTGACCTGCGGCGTCGATAGATCGAATGCTGTTTGTATCGCGACGATCATCAAGATATTTGCCAATCGTTGTTTTGCATGCGGCGCGTGACGATGTTGCACCAAGAACCCGGCCCACGCACCGACGATGCCCATTATGCATCCCGATGCGCCGACGAGCTGAGCCACTTGAATCAGACCAATCATTGTCAAGAGCACTACGCCTGCGCTCGAGACAAGCCCCGAAATCAAATAACACAAAGCGAATCGCATTGCGCCGATTGATCGCTCCAGCGGCGGGCCAAGAACATAGAGTGCAAAAAGATTGAAAAGCAGATGGGCGAAACCTGCATGCACGAAGAGCGCGGTGAAAAGACGCCAGTACTGGCCCTGCACCACAACAGCATAAGGCTCCAGTGCGCCGATCCGATGAAAGACTTCCGGGTCGTTCCAATTGCCGAATGAAATTTCGAAAAGGAACGCGGCCGCATTAAACAGAATCAAGATCAAAACGGCGGGCGCACGCCGGAAATAGGGAAGTCGGTCCTGCTGTGTGATTTCGCGCTCGATCGGAACAGAACCGAAAACCGCTCGGTGGTTCTGACGAGATTCCAAATGGCGAAATAATCGAACCTGCTCGCGCGACTCAGCGGTCGGGTGCAAAATTTGAAGAGCCGCGGCAAGTCTTTTGGCCGATCTATAATTTCCCTGAGCAGCGAGCTCGGTCATTTTGCGCAATCCAATTGCCGGGAGAAACAAGAGAGCGAACCAAGCCCCGCCTCCGATGTATCCGGCCGCCGGGCGGAATAGAATCCAGGCGACACCGGTAATTGCGAGAACGACAAGCGCGGCGATACGCCAGCCATGACACGTTCCACCGGGACGCCATGTCCGCGCCAGCACAAGCAGCGGTGAAACGACCGCGAGAAAAAGAAAAATGTGGTTCAGGTCCACAGCTTTGTTTGAGGCTGGGTATTTCTTGCAGGATTTATCTGCTCGCGTTTTGAATTAAACATTCGAAGTTGGGCGCTGCTCCCGAAGACTTTCGGAGTTGAACGTTCGGCGTTCAAAGTACAAATCGAAAAAGCTATGCGTATCACGGTTACCTACTATCTCGATGTCATCTCGTCGTGGTGTTTCTTCGCCGAGCCGGCGTGGGCGGAATTAAAAAAGCGCTACGAGGGCAAAGTCGACTTTCGGTGGAAGATCGCGCTGCTCGATAAAACCGGGCTGCCGACTTCGCAGGAGGAGGAAGAATGGTTTTACCGGCGCAGCGGGACAATCATGCGTTCGCCTTTCATGTTAAGCAGCGAGTGGTTCGAGCCCGGCCGTCCGGAATATCTCGCGCCAAATTGTGTGGCTGAAGCTGCCAGAGATCTTGGGATCACGGACGATCGGGTGCGTCTCGCGCTTGCCTACGCTGGTTTGCGCGAAGGACAACATTTCGGCGACTGGAAGATCGCCGCTGAAATCGGAGCGAAGGCGGCCAATCTCGGTGCCAAGGAGTTGCTCGAACGTGCGCGTTCAACCGTGGTTGAAACGCGTGTCCGGGCAGCCACCGCCGATTTTCATTTGTTGCAAGTGACGCAGCGGCCCACGCTCGTGTTTGACAGCGAAATTGGGGACCGCGCGGTTTTTTCCGGATTCGTCAGGCTGGAACCGTTTGTCGCGACCATTGACTCGATGCTCGATGACGCTGCCGCTTACGCCGCGCACAAAGCCCATTTCGGCGAACCACCACGGTGAACACGATTGAGATTGCGTCCGCCCAGCTAGATTATGGAACTATGAATCCCGGACGGGATCAGGCCAACAGCAGATATCCCCGATCACTACGACTCCGTCTCCCCGTTGCACATTGTTCGCCTCGGACGCTCGGCGCCGCTGGATTGTTAGAAAATCGACACCTGATTGTCACCAGATTCGGCTTGCCAGCGTAAAAATGTCGTCTACAACTTCCTCTCGGCTCGCGGTTATTAATGCGAGCAGGTCGTCGTGGTTATCGCAGCTGCGGCGGTGCCAGAGTGTTCCGGTCGATCTACGCAAGTGGAAGCTGGAAATTGCGATAAAGAAAAACACGGCGTTGCGGCGCACTCCCGTTTCGCCGGCCAGGAGCTTGATTTAATCTGCAACAACAATTTCGTGTAAACGGTCGGATTCGCGCCCGCGAAGTCCGGGTCATTTTAGGGTCCACTGGCGAACAGCTCGGTGTCATGAAATTGTCGGATGCTTTGCGCAAAGCGCAGAGCTTTGGTCTTGATCTTGTCGAGATTGCGCCAACGGCAAACCCGCCAGTTTGCAAAATCGTCGGGCTCGGGAAATTCCGATACGACATTTCCAAACACGAGCGGGAGAAGAAACCTGCCGGTGCGAAGCTGAAAGAAATTAAGTTTCGCGTTAATATCGACGATCATGATTATCTGACGAAAATTCGTCACGGCGAAGAATTCCTCGATCGAGGAAACAAAGTGCGAGTGCAGTTGCAATTCCGTGGCCGCGAAATGGCGCACCAGGAATTTGGCATGCAGCTGATGGAGAAGGTGCGCGAAGATCTCTCCGGCATGTCGCAAGTTGAAATGGAACCGAAGATCACCGGCCGCAACATCACGATGACGTTGACACCACTGCCCGCGAACCGCCGGAAAAGACGATTTGCCCCGGCGCCAAAAACAGATGACACAGGCGAACCGGCGATGTCGCCAAACAGCAGTAATTCGTAACCGCCGACTCGGTGTGACTGCGAATCAGGGCCGGCCTTTTGCTTGTGGTGAAGTCTTTGGCGAAGCCGCTGGTGGCGGAGACAACGGTGCATTCGCAGATTGCAGTGCTTCCAGTCGCGACTTGCGACTGAGCGCTTCCTGGTTCTTGGGATCGAGCTTTAGAGCTTTCTCGGTATCCGCCATCGAACTTTTAATGTCTTTTTTTGTTTCGTAGATATAGCTGCGATAGAGGTAATATTTAACCTCGTTCGGCTTGAGCTTGATCGCCTCGGAGTAATCGGCCAGCGCTTTATCGTAGTCATTTGTCTTCATCTCCACATAGGCGCGCCGCTCATAGATATTTGCATCGTCTGATTTTAGCTTCAGCGCTTCACTAAAGTCGGCAATCGCTTCTGGGAATTGTTTCTGAGTCGTATATTCCATTCCGCGGTGTTGCAAGGCGGCGACGAGATTTGGCGCTTGCTTGTGGTCAAGCTGCGCCGCCTTGCGAAATGCTTCGACCGCTTTGTCCCAGTCTTTGTTTTCAGTCGCTTCAAATCCTTCCTTCGAATACTTGGCTGCTTCCTTCGTGTCTTTGTTGGCTTGCGCCTGGACAAATTGCGAGGCGCAAAGCGCCAGAGCCATAATCAGAGTGAGAGCAGAATATTTTTTCATGATTCTTTTGTTAGACGTTGGTCTTTCTGGAGAATTCGAAACTCAGACGATGAATAGCTGGCTGCAAGTGCAACTCTTTAGGTCTGTTCCGGAGAAGGCACTTGCTCCATGTCGATCTTTGGCTCAGGTTCGGGTGCGGCGGAATCAGTTGGTCCCGGCTCATCCACTCGCGTGATCCGAAGAGCACGACCGGTCGTTTCATCAATCTCGATCAACGCTCCGCGCAGCCGCACTTCGCCCGCAGCGACAGGAAACGATGCGGGAAGATTGGAAATAAACCGGTTCATGATAGGTTCGATGGCCCGTCCGAGAATCGAATTGATGGGACCGCACATTCCCGCGTCGCACATAAACGCAGTGCCGCCTGGGAAGATTTGCTCGTCGGCTGTCTGAACATGGGTGTGAGTGCCGATTACAGCGGAGACTTTTCCGTCGAGAAATCGGCCGAGTGCGATCTTCTCACTCGTGGTCTCGCCGTGCGCATCCACAATAATGTTTGTGGTCTCTTCATGTATCTTCGTTACTGCTGCTTCAGCGGCGCGAAATGGGTTCTCCAGAATCGGTTGCATAAACGTGCGCGCTTGGACATTGATGACGCCAATTTTCCCCTTGGGTGTCTCCAGCACGATCGAACCGCTGCCTGGTGCGCCCTCGGGATAATTCAGGGGGCGAAGCAAGCGCGGCTCCAGGTCGAGGAATTGAACAATCTCTTTTTGATCCCAAATGTGATCACCGGTGGTCACAACCGACACGCCTGCGCGTAACAACTCAATTGTAATTTTGCCGGTTATCCCTCGACCGCCGGCTGCGTTCTCGCCGTTGACGATGATGAAATCCAGCGCGTGCTTTTCCTTCAGCTCGGGCAGTCGCGTGATCACGGCGTTGCGTCCAGGGGTGCCAACGATATCGCCCAGAAAAAGAACCGTTAGCATTCTGCGACCATCGTATTAAAGGAAGCGAAATCCAAACGCGGATGTTGGGTAAAATGACGAAGCTCGAATGACGAATGACGAAATCCGGGGGGACCGCGTAATTAGTTACACCGTTACACTGTTACATCGGATTTACGATTTAACGATTCAACGATTTAACGATTCAACGTGGCGGAGCCATTCGTGTTTCGTCATTCTTTCGCCATTCGTCCTGATCTTTCCCGCGGCCAGTCACGCCGCCGAAAATCTTGGAATTCTCGGTGCGCATCCCAAATGGGGGGTTTTGGAAAATTACCAGGCAACAATTACCCACGATGATTTCATCCGGCTAATTCGGGACGTTTATTGCACCCACGGGTTAGCTCCGGATTTGATCGAAATAAACGAGAAGACCGCGCGGATTTTGATGAATCGGGATGCGCAAAGGTTTTTCAGCTTGCGATTTGCAGAGAAGGACGCCTCGCGTAATCCCGTGCCGCGGCTTTGGCGACCTGCGAAATCTCTGCCGCCCACGAAACCTGAAAAACAGCTCTCGGGTTTGCGGATTGCGCTCGACCCCGGGCATCTTGGCGGGAAATGGGCAAAGATGGAGGAGCGCTGGTTCCAGGTCGGAAACAGCGCGCCGGTGGAGGAAGGCGATCTGACTTTGCGCGTAGCACGGCTGCTAGCGCCGCGACTGCGACAATTGGGTGCGAAAGTTTTCTTTATCCGCAACAGCGACGAACCGGTTACGCCGAAGCGTCCGGACGATTTTATACTGGTTGCCACAAAAATTCTGATTAGAAACGGCGTGCCACAGCCACGGTTGGATGTTCTTGATCCAAATGATCCGGAAAAAGAACAAACGATTCGCTGGCAGAGCGAAATCTTGTTCTATCGCTACAGCGAGATACGTCGCCGGGCAGTGCTCGTGAACACCAGATTACATCCTGATCTCGTGCTTTGTTTGCATTTCAATGCCGAAGGCTGGGGCGACTCGAACAACCCGACGTTGATCGACACCAATCATCTTCACCTGCTTGTGAACGGTGCATATTTGCAGGAAGAGCTCGAGTTGGACGATGAGCGCTTCGAGATGATTCGGCGACTTTTGAGCCGCGCTTACGACGAAGAATTGCCGCTCGCTGATGCGATCGCTGGAACCATGGCGAGCGAAATGCAATTGCCGCCATATCAGTATCCAACCACGCAGAACGCGACGAAGGCCGGAACGACTGGGTACGTTTATGCGCGCAATTTGCTCGCCACACGGCTTTATCGTTGTCCGGTGGTTTATTGCGAGCCGTACGTCATGAACAGCCACGATGTTTTCGCTCGTATCCAGGCCGGGGATTACGATGGGATGCGCAACGTCAACGGCACAGAGCGCAAAAGCATTTTCCGTGAATATTCCGACAGCGTCTTGGATGGGTTGATCCAGTATTATCGCGCCGCGCGAAACAAGGACGATTGACCGGGTGGTTCGTTTTGTAGGGCGTTTCTGCGAAACGCCATGGCGTCTGGTACAGACGCCCTACAATTCATCAACCGCTTCGCGGATGTCGTTGAACGTGATGTCGTTCGTGATGTGCGCGGTGCCGATGCGTGGCGTAACAATAAACCGAATGTGTCCGCTCTCGAATTTTTTGTCGTACGGAAGGGCAGCGAAAATCTTTTCGCGCGGAAAATTCGGCGGCAATTGGGTCGGTAAATCGAACCTCCGTAAAAGATCGACAATTGCATCCCGCTGATTGGGCGGTAGTCCGGCCTTCTTAATTGAGATGGCGCATGCCGCAACAATTCCGAGACTTACCGCTTCACCATGAAGAAATTTCCGGTAATTTCCGGCGCGCTCAATTGCGTGACCGACGGTGTGCCCGAAATTGAGAATAGCTCGCTCGCCAGTACGATCGCGCTCGTCGCGCGCGACGATTGCCGATTTAATCTTGATGTTGCGCTTGATGAGTAGCGCAAGTTTGGAACTTGCACTCTCATTGGCGCGCAACTTGGGCTGTTGCGCAAGTATTTCGAACATTTCGCGATCGGCGATAATGCCGTGCTTGATGATCTCCGCGAAGCCTTGATTGAACTCGCGCCCAGGCAGCGTCTTCAGAACATCGACATCATCGATCACGAGTGATGGATGATGCACTGCGCCGATTAGGTTTTTCCCGTCAGCCGCGTTGACCCCGGTTTTTCCGCCAATCGAGCTGTCCACCATGGCGAGCAGCGTGGTGGGAATCTGGGATCACGAGTGATGGATGATGCACTGCGCCGATTAAGTTTTTCCCGTCAGCCGCGTTGACCCCGGTCTTTCCGCCAATCGAGCTGTCCACCATCGCGAGCAGCGTGGTGGGAATCTGGGCGTGCGGAATGCCACGATGATAAATCGCCGCGACAAATCCGGAAATGTCGCCAATCATCCCCCCGCCCAGGCCAATAACAAACGACTGTCGGTCGAGCCCCGCAGTGATCATTCGGTCGCAGATCGCGCCAGCTTGCTCAAGCGTCTTAGATTTTTCGCCCGCTGGGATTGTGATCACCATTGACCTAAATTCGGCTGACGTTAGGCTTTGTTTTAAGACGTCAGCATATTCCGGAGCGATATTTGTATCCGAAACAATGACGCATTGGCCGAAGAGCCCGAGTGCCCGACACCTTTTCCCGGTCTGCGGCAACAACTGCTTACCGATTAGGATGCGCCCGGTACCGGTACGCACAGAGATCATGCGAACGCGTTTGTTACTTCGTTGGATTCCAGTGTTTCTGACCGAGCGGATCTGACATGGTGTCTTTGAAGGAGCCTAGCTCCGGGCTGGCGCTGGGACCGAATGTCATGGTTTCGGCATGTAAGTCGCAGAATAGCGCATTAATTTGCGTGCCATTGCGTTGCGGACCGATTGTCATCCCCGCGCCTCCTCCGACAGCTAGATTGGGTACATTTGTGGCAATGCCCGTCCATGAACTAGCTAGTGCAGGATTTCCTGAGTACCTGGGCGCCATCAGTATCGTCGACGCCGGAGAGACCACCTGTGCCGTGTTGCCATTTATCAAGTCGTACATGTTTTGGTTAATACCGTAACTGACCGGCGCAGTGTCCGTTTCAGAAGCGGCTCGCGTGTCAAAAGGCGACTGGAAAACTCTTCTGGTCGCGATGTATTTCGGGTAAATGACCGGGTTTGCGTTCGTGCCAGTGCCAGGCGCAGCATTTATTACCGGAAGAATGTCATCCTTGTCGTTAAGGTATGTTTGCATCGCAAGTCCGATCTGGCGCAGATTGCTCATGTCCTTTGTCGCTTTCGCGCGCTCGATAACGCCGGAGGAAACAGAGACCACAAGCGCGCCGAGAATGATGATGATTGCCGTTACGACGAGCAATTCGATCAGCGTGAAGGCGCGGAAACAATTCTTGGCCATCCGTCTTTTCAATTGAGCGTCACGATATTGGTTCCTGCCAGAGAATGAAAGCGAAAAAGCCTACATACATCGGAAGGGACGAAGAGGGGGAACTGCGAATCTTTCATAGCAATGGTTGCCTTTGAGTTTCATCCTCACGGCGCAAGATTGCTTGACAATACGTTGGTCATTTTGTGTACGTAGTCCATGCCCGACCCAACTGATCCGAGCCAACCACCGCCACCAAGTCCCGAACCCGAGCCCAGCGGAGCATCCACATCGACCGGTTTACCGTCGAACGTGGCTGCCGCCATCGCCTGCATTCCACTGATCGGCGGCATCATTTTTTATATTCTCGAAAAGCGCGACAGCTTCGTCCGTTTTTACGCAATGCAGTCGATCATCTTTGGCTGCGCGTGGTTTCTCTTTAACATTGTCTCGGCGGTCGTGCATGCCGTGTTTGGCGCAATTCCGGGTATCGGTGGTATCCTCGTATTTTTCTGGGCAGTCATCGCGGCGCTCGTGCATCTGGCGTTTCTGGTGATCATGATCATTACTATCGTAAAAGCGTTCACGGGCGTCCGCTGGGATATCCCGTACATCGGGCCGATTGCGCGCAAACAAGTGGAAGGTTCCGCACCGTAAAAATGTGGGAGGGACCTTGGTGTCCCGATCATCGCGGCACTAAGGCCGCTCTCACATTGTCTGTCCCGAGCAATTTCACGACAACCTCGGTTAAAATCAGCTCATGGTCGAGCTGCGTGGTGACGAGCTGAAGATTTGCCTCGAGACACGCCTGCATAGCTTCAATCAATTGTTTGGTCTCGAACTGATGCGCATGCTGCGCTGCGATCCCCAACGCGTAGGCATTGATCGAACCATCTTTCTTGCGAGGTAAGTGATCTGTCGCCCCAGCGGGCAAGCGGTTGATTGCAGAGATAAATTGGAATGGCGAGTGCGGGCAGGCGAGGCGATGACGTTCCATCAAGTCGTTGGCGAGTAGCAAATTTCGGAGCGTTGGAACGATCGCGACGAGTAAAATACCGATGGCACTTTCGCCTTGATCCAATAACCGTCGCACAAGTCTAAGCGCGAGTTCCAGGTCGCGTGTCGCCAGCGCATTGCTTAACTCGAAAATGACACCCGCCCTGGAAAGCGGCACCAGGTCCCGGACAAGATCGACGGTAACTCGTGGCACAGGCGCCTTCTGTGGCACGGCCATCTTGGCTGTGGGACTGGCGGGCATCGTGCCTGCCGGTTCGGAGTCAGCAGGCGAGACGCTCGCTTGCCCCACAGGCTGGAAGCCCGTGCTACGGCCGCCCACGAGAAAGATGTCGATTTTCTCCAGTTCGTTCTCGATCTGGCGTGTATCACCGCCAGTTAGCAGCACGAAAAGATCAAGCGCTTCGTCATCGAATTGCAGTTTTCGTTTTTTCGCGCGGCTTCGAACGATCTCGCTGGCTTCCTCCTCCCAGCCGCTCCGGCTGGAATCAAACCGATCGAAAATTTGCAACTCCGCCCGTTTGACCAGCAACCGATAAAACGAGCGACGCTTGTCCACTTCGGTGGCGCTGATCAGAAAGGTCACGTCAGAGCCGAGGCCGTTTTCGATCAGGTCTGATAATTCCTCGAGCGCGAACTGAACGCTTGTGGCGCAGCTGAGCTGGGTGTCGCCGAGAAAATTCGCGCTCTTCAACCACACGACCTTTGTGCTGCCGAAGAAAGGCAACGTTTGCAACGCCTCGATTGTCGATCTTATGCGCGCCGCCGCCTGGTCGGCGTTTTCGGCCACGCCATCAACGATTTCCAATCCGAAATCGCCCGCCTCTGGCGGTGTCAGGCTGGTCGCGAGGTCGGAGGCCACGCGTTTGACTTCGCTTTCGTCCGAGCCCATCACCGCATAGAGATTGCCAGTTGCCGTTTTTGTTTTTGTTTTCGGCATTGGAGATTTCTTCGCACGCGGGGCGAGGATTACAAGATTGGGTCGTTCGAGCGCGGATTTGGGGAGCACAGGCTGCCAGCCTGTTGTCGATGGCGGCTTGCTGATGACTCCCTACGCGCCCCAGAAATTCAGACGCGCGAGCGCCGGCGGCCCGCGTTGCGCGTGTATTTCACCAGCCTTCGTTTCGGTTCGATCCTAGTGATGCCAGCGCCACTTTTCACTTCCATGATTTGATCCCGTAAAAGCGCCGCGCGCTCGAATTCGAGATTGGCCGACGCTCGCTGCATTTCATCCTCTAGTTCGCGCAGCAGCTCGGTTATGTTGAAATCGCCGCCGGCTTCCTGAATGACGGAAGCGGCGATTTCGCGTCCGCGCAAAATTGTGTGCAAACTCTCTTGCACGGCGCGCCGAACGGTTTGCGGCGTGATGCCGTGCTTTTCGTTGTATTCCATCTGCCTGGCGCGTCGGTATTCCGATATCGACATCAGCGCTTCCATGCTTTGCGTGACCTGATCGGCGAAGAGCACGACTTCGCCGTTCACATGCCGCGCCGCGCGTCCCGCCGTCTGGATTAGGGAAGTTTGGCTGCGCAAGAAACCTTCCTTGTCCGCATCGAGAATGCAGACGAGCGAGACTTCTGGAAGATCGAGACCTTCGCGGAGCAAATTGATCCCGACTAGGATGTCGAAATCAGCCGCGCGCAGCCCACGCAAAATTTCGACGCGCTCTATCGTGTCGATGTCGCTGTGGAGATAGCGCACCTTCAATCCGACATCTCGCAGATAATCTGCCAGATCTTCGGCTGTTCGTTTCGTCAGCGTTGTCACGAGAACTCGCTGGTTCCTTTCGACACGCTGACGGCAGAGCTCGATTGTGTCGTCGATCTGATGCTTTAACGGCTTTAGCGTGATTTTTGGATCGAGCAGCCCGGTAGGACGAATGATCTGTTCGATCACGAGCGCCGCCCCCGCCGTGCGAACGTCGAATTTTCCCGGTGGCTCGTCGGTACGCGAGAGCACTTTTTCTGGGGAGCGCACGCGCCATCGCTTGCTGTTTGACGCGCCTCGCGTCAAACTCTCTTTTCTCGATTTATGCGCAGAAGGACCATCCGGGGAGGCGCCGGATGGAGTACGCGAGGGCGCATGCGCTCCCCGATCCGATTTTCCGGGCAGCACGAATGGAATGGGCTCATCTTGCCCGATCCGCTGTCGCTTGTGTGGAACGTAGCCCTCATTTTCGACCACGCTGTTTTGAATTTCGAATTCCGCCGGTGTGGCGCTCACGTAAATGAGCTGATTCGTCATCTTCATGAATTCGTCGAAATTGAGCGGCCGATTATCGAGCGCGCTAGGCAAACGAAATCCGTACTCGACCAGCACGGTTTTGCGCGAGCGATCGCCTTCGTACATGCCACCGATCTGCGGAATCGTGGCGTGCGATTCATCGATCACCACGAGAAAATCTTTCGGGAAGAAATCGATGATTGTGTATGGCTTCGATCCGGGTGGCCGTCCCGATAAATGCCGCGAATAGTTTTCAATCCCGTTGCAGAAGCCCATTTCCTGCAACATTTCGAGATCGTACTCCGTGCGCATTTTCAGCCGCTGGGCTTCGAGAAGTTTGTTCTGCGATTCCAGCACTTTGATTCGATCTTCCAGCTCCGCGCGAATCGTGCGCAGCGCTCGATTCAATTTGTCCGCCGGTGTCACGAATTGTTTCGCAGGATAGAACGTGATCACACTAAGCGATTCACGCGCGTGACCGGTTAAAGGATCGAAGCGCGTGATCGCATCGACTTCGTCGCCGAAGAACTCGATGCGGATCGCTTCCTCATCCGCGGTCGCCGGATAAATCTCGACGATATCGCCGCGAACACGGAACCTGCCGCGCGCAAAATTGATGTCGTTGCGCTCGTATAACATGTCAACCAAACGACCGAGCACGGCTTCGCGACTGATCTGCTTGCCCCGTTTTACTGTTAGCAGCATGTTCAAGTAATCTTCCGGCGATGTGATGCCGTAGATGCATGAGACGCTTGCTACCACGATCGTGTCACGGCGTGAAAGCAGCGCGCGATCTGCTTGCCCCGTTTTACTGTTAGCAGCATGTTCAAGTAATCTTCCGGCGATGTGATGCCGTAGATGCATGAGACGCTTGCTACCACGATCGTGTCACGGCGTGAAAGCAGCGCGCTGGTCGCAGCGAGCCGCAAACGCTCGATCTCTTCGTTAATCGACGAGTCTTTCTCGATGTAGGTGTCGGAGCGAGGAATGTAAGCTTCCGGCTGGTAATAATCGAAGTAGCTGACGAAATACTCGACCGCGTTGCGCGGGAAAAATTGCTTGAATTCGGAGTAAAGTTGCGCGGCGAGCGTTTTGTTGTGCGAAATAACAAGCGTCGGCCGATCAAGCTCCCGGATCACATTGGCGATCGTGAACGTTTTTCCAGAACCGGTCACGCCGAGCAATGTCTGGTGACGGTTCCCCGCTTCGACCGACTTGAGCAGCTTGGCGATCGCCTGGCCCTGGTCGCCCCGTGGCTTGTAATTCGATTCGAGGTGAAACGGCATCCATCATTCTAGCATAAGATCGGCAATGAAGTCCGACCCCAGGGTGCGATTATCTTGCCGAATCCTCATATCGGACAATCGTGCCGGCAGTATGGCTATATGTCGGAACCGATGGCGAAGGCGCTCGCCTTGTCGGGCTTTTTCATGCTATATGCCGGTTGACCGCTTGTGATCTCGAAGGAATTAGTGACAGAGCTAGCGCGATATGTCGGCTGAACTTCAGCCAGGCGTTCAATTGGAGATTGGTCACGTCTTGTTCATGGACGTGGTTGGTTATTCGAAACTGCTGCTCGACGAGCAGCGTGAGCTCCAACAACAACTGACTCAAATCGTCCGAAACACCGAGCAGGTCCGCGCTGCGGAATCGGCGGGCAAACTGATTCGGATTCCCACTGGAGATGGAATGGCGCTCGTTTTCTTTAACAGCCCGGAAACGCCAGTTCGCTGCGCGATCGAGATCGCCAAAAAGCTAAAAGAACATCCTGAGCTGAGACTGCGGATGGGTATTCACAGTGGACCGGTCAACGAGGTTCGAGATGTCAACGATCAGGTCAACATTGCTGGAGCCGGGATCAATACTGCGCAGCGGGTGATGGACTGCGGAGATGCAGGACACATTCTTCTCTCCCGACATGTCGCCGACGATCTGAAGCACTACCGACAATGGCAGCCGCAGCTGCATGACTTGGGCGAGTGCGCGGTCAAACACGGCGAGCGCGTCAATGTGGTCAATCTCTACAGTGGAGAACTGGGCAATCCACAATTACCGGAAAAATTCAGACGAGGCAAACGCTGGAAAATGCTGCGACCGAGGTCAACCTCCGGACGGGATGGGGGAGCGGCGATAGGCCGTTGGGCCTTTATTGCTGTGGCCGTTGCGATCATTGGCGCGGTTGCCGTTGGTGTTCCGCTTTTTTTTCACCGGCTAGCGATTAAATCGGAAAACGCTTCTCTTTCGAAGTCCTCTCCTTTTCCCGCGTCGGCGATTCCGGAGAAAAGTATTGCTGTGCTCCCATTCGAAAACCGGAGCGATGAAAAGCAGAACGCTTATTTTGCGGATGGAGTGCAGAACGAAATTCTGACCGATCTCGCCAAAATTGCAGATTTAAGAGTGATCAGTCGCACCAGCGTCATGCAATACAAAAGCGGGGCGGAGCGTAACGTCCGTGAGATTGGTCAACAACTTGGGGTGGCACATCTGCTGGAGGGAAGCGTTCAGCGATCCGGCAACCGCGTCAGAGTAACAGCTCAGCTCATCGATGCCCGGTCAGATGTGCAACAGTGGGCAGAGCGCTACGATCGTGATCTAGCTGATGTGTTCGCGATCCAAAGCGAAATTGCGAAGATGATTGCCGACCAGCTGCAAGCCAAACTCTCGCCGCAGGAAAAAGCGCGCGTCGAAGAGATACCGACAGCGAACACGGACGCATACGTGTTCTATTTGCGGGCGAACCAGATTGAGCGGAATCCGGACACGCTGCTCGAGGATTACAAAGCCGCCGAGCAACTTTACATGCAAGCGATTGAGCTCGATCCCAAGTTCGCGCTCGCCCACGCGCACCTTGCATCGACCTGCGCAGAGATTTTCCATTTTGACGAGCCGACCGAAGTTTGGAGAACGAAAGCCTACACCGAAGCGGAAATTGCTCTGCGCCTCCAACCGAACCTGCCAGAAGCACACTTTGCACTTGGTCAATGCATTTACTGGATGGATCAGGATTATGAGCGCGCTCTCGAACAATTCGAGATCGCTTCTCGCTTATCGCCGAGCAACGGAGACATTGGCCGGTTGATCGCGGCGATTAAACGCCGGCAGGGCAAATGGGAACAATCGCTCGAAGCGTACGAAAGGGTTGCGAAGATCGATCCGCAAAATCCGAATACCGTCCGCGAACTTTTCTTTACGCTCACGGCGATGCGTCGCTGGCCCGAAGCTGCCAAATGGGGCGAACGAATGCGCGCAATTGCTCCGGCGTCGCTCGTCGCCAAAATTCAAAGCGGTTATGTCGATTTCTGGTGGAAAGGCGACACGCGCCTGCTCAAATCATTACTCAGCCAGGTGCCGGCAGGAACTGATCCAGACGGCGTGATAACGTCGTGCCGGTGGGACGTGGCCATGATCGACCGCGATTTTGTCGCGGCGCGCACGGCTTTGCAAAGCTGCGGCCTGAACGAGGTCTCCTACACGACTGGGAGCGCAACACCGAAGAGTTTTCTCCAAGGCTTGATCGAGCTGGCCGAAGGCAAACAGGCGCAGGCTCAGAAATTCTTTGAATTAGCGCAGCCGAATTTTGAAAAAGCGGTCGAGGAGGCGCCCTTGAGCGCTGATCGTCACGCCAATCTCGGTTGGTTCTACGCGTTTGCAGGTCGAAAGGACGAAGCTATTCGCGAAGGGAAACGCGCAGTGGAATTAAAGCCTGAGTCGAAAGATGCCTTAGATGGCGCGATCATGAATTGCTACCTCGCGCTGATCTACGCTCGTGTCGGCGAAAACGATCTTGCGATTCCGGTTATCGAACGATTGCTAAAAACGCGGGGCGCGGTCGACAGTGCCGATTACAGCATCACGATTAACGACCTGAAATATCGTTGGGAATGGGACCCGATTCGGAAGGATCCGCGTTTTCAGAAATTGATTACGAACAACGCGCTGTAAGCAGGTGGCTGGCCGGGATGAATTATTATAGTTAGGGAATCGGAGTGAGATTGGCGTGGCAAATCCATTGCCAGCCGCTCGCTCCTTTTTTCCAGACACTCAAACGCGGCGCTGGCTTCGTCGGCAATCGCTCCAGATCGATCGTTTCCTGCGCCGAAATCATATACGTAACCACAATGTTGTCGCCGTTCACGGCCGATTTAAGATCGCTCAATGCCGTCTCGCCGACGTTCAAGTTCTTGATTAACGATATTTCCGCAGCCCGATCACGCGCGCCATCGGGATGAACGGACTGAAAACCGTCAGCGATTTTACTTTCCACCGCTTTCCAATTCTTCGCCTTGATGTCTTCCCACATCTGTTTTTCCATCTTTTCGCCGTCGTTGGTTGTTTGGTCCATTTTCGATCAGTACTATCGGGCTGCTGTACCTGTCAAACTTCAAATCTGTGGACTGCCAATCGCGGAGGAAATACGAGCCTTGATCCGACCGATTCCGTCGCCTAGCAGGAGTCCTGGCGTTCCATTGACCGCCGTTAGGGCAGTGCGATTCTGCGTAGGTTGATTTGATGGCCGCCAAGCTAAAAACCGATTCGCACCTTGAGATTGCTCACGTCTTGTTCATCGACGTGGTGGGCTACTCGAAGTTGCTCGTCAACGAGCAACGAGAAGTGGTTGAACAACTCAATCGAACTGTACGAAAAACTCCTCGGTTCCGGAAAAGTGAAGGGGCCGGCAAGCTAATTCGGATTCCGGTTGGCGACGGGATGGCCCTCGTCTTCTTCCAAACTCCGGAGGAGCCAGTGCAGTGTGCAATGGAAATTGCCAGGGCGCTGAAAAACCATCCGCAGATTCGGCTGCGGATGGGCGTCCACAGCGGCCCTGTCGATCAGGTCAAAGATGTCAATGACAGATCAAATGTCACTGGAGTGGGAATCAATATCGCGCAGCGAGTGATGGATTGCGGCGATGCTGGGCACATTCTGGTCTCCAAACGCGTGGCCGACGATCTCGCGCAAGACAGTCTTTGGCAGCCGCATCTGCACGAACTCGGTGACGTCGAGTTGAAACACGGTCAGAAGGTCGGAATCGTCAATCTTTACACTGAGGAACTCGGCAACCGAGAGTCGCCGCAGAAGTTCGCTTCGGCAAAGAAGCCGGAAGCGAAGCTCGAAAAAGCGCAGAGTGCTGATTCGAAGATCTGCCTGAGACGGTGGATTATCGGAATCGCCATCGGAACTGTTCTCGTGATCGCAGCGGCGATATTTTATCGAATGGTAGGGACCAACCGCTGGGCCGTCCGCCCAAATGCTGTCGAACAAGGACGCCGCGGCGCGGCGTCCCTACCTGTTCCGAATAAATCGATTGCGGTGCTTCCGTTCGTGAACATGAGCGCGGACAAGAACGACGAGTATTTGAGTGATGGCGTCAGCGAAGAGTTGATCACCGCGCTCTCGAAGATCACTGGTTTGCAAGTCAAGGCCCGGACTTCATCGTTCGCGTTCAAGGGCAAGAACGAAGATATCGAGAAAATCGGCGAGCTACTGCACGTCAGTCATTTGCTCGAAGGCAGCGTCGCCAGGGCTGGCAATAAATTGCGCATCACAGCGCAGCTCATCCAGGCCTCGGACGGCAACCATCTTTGGTCGGACACGTACGACCGCGAGATGCAGGACATCTTTGCGGTCCGCAGCGAAGTGGCGCAGCAGGTGGCGGCGACCTTGAAAATCCGTCTGCTCGGCGAGGAGAAGAAGCGCTTGGACCAGAAGCCGACGGAGAATATCGAAGCTTACAATCTCTACCGGCAAGGACGCTACTACGCCGACAAATTTTCCCAAGACGGTTTCAAAAAGGCGATCGGTTTCTATCAGCAGGCTATCGAGAAAGATCCTCGCTTCGCGCTCGCTTACGCCGGAATGGCCGACACTTACGTGCTGGCTGCGGATTTTTACATCCCGCCGCGGGAAGCGTTTTCAAAAGCAAAAGAGGCCGCGCTCAAAGCCATCGAAGTCGATGAGACTCTGGCTGAGGCCCATGCTTCACTTGGGTTCGTTCACTTCCATTACGACTGGGACTGGGCCGCAGCGGAAAAAGAGTTCAAGCGCGCGTTGACTCTCAATCCTCAATCAGCGCAGGCGCATTTACTCTATACGGAGTATTTGGCGGGAATGGGACGATACGACGAAGCATACAGTCAGGGTCGGCGAGCGCTGGAGCTTGACCCGCTTTCAATTTCAGCACGCTGGTCGCTGGGCTGGGCATCCCTGCATGCCGGTCGCAGCGATGACGCGATTCAGCAATTTTCCAAGGCGGCGGAACTTGATCCGAACAACGCTTGGGTGCGGCTATACTTAGGGCGCGCGTACCTGAGCAAAGGAATGGGGCAACGCGGTATCGAAGAAATGGAAACCGCCCAACGTCTCGAGCCCGACCATCCGATGGTGCTGGCTTTCCTCGGTTACGGCTACGCGGTCACAGGCCGACGCGCCGACGCGTTGAAGTCACTTCAGACTTTGGACGAAATAGAAAAGAAACATTACGTCTCGCGCATCTCCCGTGTTTACGTTTACGCTGGACTCGGAGACAAGGACAAGGCGTTTGAGTGGCTGGAGAAAGCTTACCAGGAACGCTCGGACTTGCTGGCGTGGTTTCGCAAAGACCCGGAATCGAAAAACCTTCAATCCGATCCGCGCTTCGCTGCGTTGATGCGGAAGATTGGATTTACAGAACCGTGAGCGTCGCATCTTCTTCGGAGTACGCTCAGTGAAACTTCGCAGCTTCTTCGCCGAGCTAAAGCAGCGCAACGTTTGTAAAGTTGCGATCGCGTACGCGATCGGCGCGTGGCTGCTCATTCAGTTCGTGCCGCAGAATGCATCGTCGCAATGAATTCAAGGAATTTTTTTGCCGAGCTAAAGCGGAGAAAAGTTTATAGCGTCGCGGTCACCTACGCAGTCGTTGGCTGGCTGCTGATCCAAGTCGTCACTCAGGTTTTTCCACCGTTCGAAATACCGAACTGGGCTGAGCGGCTCGTCATACTTGCAATCATCATCGGTTTCCCAGTTGCGTTGGTTCTGGGGTGGCTTTTCGATTTCACGCGACACGGAATTATTCGAACAGCGGATCTATCTTCCGACGCCCGGATCGAAGTCTCCCCGCCGGCGGATTCGAGAGAGAAATCGATCGCCGTTTTGCCTTTCAACGATTTGAGCCCGGCAAAGGATCACGATTATTTCAGCGATGGTATTGCAGAGGAGCTTCTGGGAGCTCTGGCCAAAGTCGATGGGCTGCGGGTAGCAGCGCGGCGGTCTTCATTCTGGTTTAAGGACAAAGAGGCCGAGCTCAACGAAATCGCATCGAAGTTAAATGTGGGGCTCAACGAAATCGCATCGAAGTTAAATGTGGGGCACGTGCTAGAAGGCAGTGTTCGGCGCGATGGCAATCGTGTACGCGTCATGGCGGAACTGATCGACGCGTGCGACGGATTTACACTTTGGTCGGAAACGTACGAGCGCGAAATGCATGGGATTTTTGCGCTACAAGATGAGATTACGCGTTCCATTGTCGATGCGCTAAAGCTGAACCTCGATATTTCACCGCCACCTGCATCACGTAGCACCGAAGCTTACGATGCTTATTTGCACGGTCTCTTTTATTCGGACAAGAGCACCGAGGACGCATTGCGCAGAAGCCTCGAATTTTTTGAGCGCGCGCTGGAGAGAGATCCCAAGTTTAGTCGAGCGTGGACTGGAATCGCAAAGGCGTGGCTATGGTTGGCGGACGCTTACCTGCCGCCGCTCGAAGCTTATCCAAAAGTCCGTGATGCCGCTGTTCGCGCCTTGCAGCTAAACGATGAGGAGGCCGAAGCGCACGTATATCTCGCCGAGAGCAAACGCATTCTCGACTGGGACCTCGATGGCGCCGAAGCGGAATTTAATCGCGCTGTCGAGATAGACCCGAATTCGACGCCGTCGAATTACTTCATCGCTGCTCTCTACGCTGCACGCGGCGACCGCGACAAAGCGCTGGCCTACCTGCAGCGTACGTCGAAAATCGACCCGGCTTCACTCTGGGTCAGCAACTTTGCCTGCGAGCTTTACCGTTATTTCGGTCTTTACGACGAAGCGATCGCGGCCGGCGAACGCGCGCTGCAACTTGATCCGACATTTGCCCATTATGGCGAGCCGGCCCTGGCAGCGCTTTATCGCGAGATAGGACGCTTCGATGATGCGATTGCACTCTATAAAAAGGCACATGATTTGACGGGCAGACCAGGGTTCGGTCTGGCGATCACCTACGCGCGCATGAGCCGCCGCAAGGAAGCGCTGGAAACCCTCGAAGGGGCCATCGCGGGCTGGGGCTATCGCCCGGGCGATGCAATTGCGCATGTGCATGTCGCACTGGGAGCGTATGATGACGCAATTCGCGACCTCGAACGTGCGTGCGAGCAGCGCTCGTCATCGTTGCACAGCGTGGGCATCGCGCCTGAATTCGTACCCCTTCGTTCGGATAAACGTTTCCTGTCGATCCTGAAAAGAATCGGGATCGAACCGGAGAAAGTCTTTGCGGCGACAGCGTCTCGATTATTGCACAATCGCGTCTCGTCCGTGGCCGTGGGAACGCACACCGTATTTGTTTAGATCCTGCTGCGCCACGTGCATTCCAAAGAGCAACACCGCAATCAGACCAAAGTACAAGATCGACATTGTCCAACGCTGCGATGGCGTGACTTCGAAGTACCGTTGCTCTTCCTCCGTTCGTTTGCGGAAGAGCGAGTAAATCCGGGGCAGCGACAAAAGTATGATCAACCAGACAATAAAATTCGGATACTTCCACCCGAACCAAAGGAGCAGGGCGAACCCGGGCAACCAAAGCCAGCGGGACAACGCGGTTACGATGCGTCCGCCATCCAGCATTCCAACCGGCGTCAGATTAAACAGATTAAGAAAATACCCGAACCAAGCGAGCGCGATGAACAGCGGTGCGGCGAACATTTCGCCCAAGGCGTTGCAGACCAATGCGCCAAAGCTGCCCAGCATTGGGCCGCCTATTCCCACGCATGCCTCCATCCAAGCGTTGCGCGGCGCTTCCTTGAGCGCGATGAACGCGCCCATGAACGGAATAAAAACAGGCGCGCCGACCTTGAGTCCGAATTTTTTCGCGACAAGCAAATGACCGGATTCGTGCACGAACAAGAGCAGGACAAATCCGAGCGCGAATTGCCAGCCCCAGAGCCGAGTGTAAACCCAGACCATCAGCAGCATGGTGCCGCCCGACTTGAGCAGGATTGGCAGGAACTTGAGGAGCGGCAGCAGAACAAACTTCAATTTCGCGAAAAACTTTGCGATCACGACGCCAACTACTGCAATTGGGCCAAACGCTTTTTTCACCCGGCTCCAAGCGGTCTCGGTGGATGGCGCCTTGTATTCCTCGGTTTTTTCGGTTTGAAGATTCACTGGAGAAAATTAGACCGTCACGCTGTGCAATTCATTAAACGCGTCGCCCAGATGATCGAGAACATCGCGAGGCAATAATGATTGCTCACTTTCGCTACCATTAAAAATCGCGATCTCCGCAGCGCGCCCGCATACCCACGCGCCGAGTCGCGCCGCATCGTAAAGAGATAGACCCTGTCCCACCAAACCGGCGCAGACGCCGGTGAGAATATCGCCCATTCCGCCGGTGGCCATTCCCGGATTGCCGGTTGTGTTATAGCTCAATGGGCGATCACGTTCAGCGACGATCGTTCGACTGCCTTTCAACAAAAGCGTCACCGGAAAACGGTGACAGAATTTCGTAGCCGTTTTAGCCCGCGGCTCTTTCTGGCTTGGAAAAAGGCGTTTCATCTCGCCCGGATGCGGCGTGAGTAGCCGTTCGCCTTTGCAACGCCTGAGCACTGAGGTTTTTTCTGACAAAATGTTGAGCCCGTCGGCATCAAGCACCATCGGTTGCTTTGCTTTTTCGATCAGCTCGAGAATTTGGGCAGCGCGTGATTTTCCAAGACCAGGCCCAAGCGCCCAGACGTCGGGTTTTTCCTTGAGCAAGTCGTCGTAGGATTTAACTGGCTTCACCATCGCTTCCAGGGGTGCGGTGCTGGCAACGACCTCGTAGATTTCTTCCGGCACAAAAACTTCAACCAGACCTGCGCCTGCTCGCAACGCGCCCTGCGACGTCATCAGAGCTGCGCCGACGAATCCCTTGGAGCCAGCTACTACGCCAATGCGACCAAATTGATTTTTGTATGCGCTGAATTTCCGACGGGGCAAAAGTGGCCCAAGAGAATGCGGGGCGGCGATCAGTTCATTCGACGCGCCTTCTGCCGTGAGATCGGGAAGTGGAACTACCTCTAGGCGACCGATGAGATCGAGCGCATTATCTACAACCAGGCCGCGCTTCGCGAAACCGATCGTGACGGTGAAATCGGCGATAATGCAGTCGCGATCGGCTTTGCCAGATTCGCCATCGAGACCGGTCGGAAGATCCACCGCGAAAACATAAGCGCCACTTTTCCGGCGTAGCTCGCTGATGTACCGGCAGGCTGTGCGCACGGGTTCGCGGAGGGGCGGTTTGGCGCCCAACCCAAGCAAGCCGTCGAGAACGATGATCGGAGAAGCGTTGCCCAGATATGTTTCTTCCGCCACGGCGTCCTGTGCAGCCGACGACTGATCGGCGACCTCTGCCCAAAGCTCGACAAGGGTGATGCCGAAGTCTACACCTTCCTGTGGTCGCGCACCCAAAATCTCGGTTGGCCTGCGACGCAAGCTTTCCAGCTTTTTGCGCATGAGGCCGCTGCAATCGCTCTCTTTGAAGGCAAGGCGGACTTCGATTTTCCATCCGCTGCGTCGCAAGCATTGCGCGGCGACCAGCGCATCGCCTGCGTTATGACCTTTTCCGGCGAAAACGATGCACGTCCCGGGGCTGGGAAAAAATTTGCGGACTGCTCGCGCGACGCCCGCGCCTGCTTGATCCATTAACGCTTCGACTCCGACGCCCCGCGCGAAAGCCGCCTTTTCCGCATCTCGCATTTGCGCCGAAGTTAGAATTGGCGAGTCCAATCAGCCCTCCCCCTCTTTCGGCGTTGCGCTCGACTTGGAGTCGACTGGTTTCGATGATTTCTTCTTCTTCGACGACTTAGAGCTTGAGCGTTTCTTGTGTGAACGTTTTGATCGAGAGCGCTCGGAGCCACGCACGTTCGTTTGATCGATGTACGATTGGAGTGGAATACTTTCAGCAGTGGCCACTCGTGTCGCGCTCAACGCACTGGTCACCGAAAAACGCCCGCGGACTCCGGCAGCAATCTCTTCGGCGAGTTTTTGTCGGTAGGTGGCATTCTGGGCGTATGCCGCTTCGGTTGGGTTGGTAAGGAAGCCGCACTCCACGAGTACTGCCGGGACCTTTGTCTTTCGCAAAACATAGTAACCGCGGCGCCGCACTCCGCGATTCGGCGAAGGCGCGCCGCCTGCGACAAAATAATGGACGGCTGAGGCGAGCGGCAGGCTGTCGCGGCTGTAAAAATATGTCTCGATGCCATCTGCACCCGCCCGTTTTGTCGAATTGAAATGGATACAAACGAAAATGGCGTTGCGATACGAGTTCGCGATCGCAACCCGCGTCGGCAAGGGGACAAAGACATCGCTCTCCCGGGTCATGACGACGCGATAGCCATTGGCCGTAAGAACGCTTTTGAGTCGCCGCGCGACGTCAAGCGTCATCTCCTTTTCTGGGATCTTCTGGCCGGGAATACCACCGCGGTCGAAACCGCCGTGGCCGGCATCGATCACCACAATCGTGGACGAGCCGCCGCCTTGAGAATCACGGCTTGCCTGTGCCGCGGAGGAAGTGCCGCAGGTCAGGATCACAATCGACAAACCGGCAATAAGTAAACGCAATCGGCAAAATTTTGTTGGCATTACCGGTCATCTTTGGGCAACCCAGGCGGGCGGTCCGAAAGTTTCGGCGTCGTGCCGCGTGCGGTTTGCGCGGCCGGCGCCTCGATCACACCGCCGCGCACCGCTACGTCGCCATTAGCGGCGTGCACAAGACGTGGGCGCGTTTTTGTTTCCATGAAAGAAGAGTGCGCAAGCAGTTCACCGTTTAAGCCAATGCGCGAATAGGACCAGGCGCGTGGCGCCGCGCAATGGAGAACATGCAATTGATTCGCGCGATCGATTTCTGCCTGTGGTTCCTCGAAAGCGATGGTCCGGCCCAACGAATAAGTCGCATAGACGGTTCCGCTGTCCCTGTCCTGCACGCGTACATACAAAGAGGTATGGTCCGGAAAGCGGTTTGTGAGTAGCGCGTAGGTGCGCGCGTTCCCGGGCGCGGCAACGCCGTCGGGAATACCGACTGTCTGCTGCCAGATCGGCCGCGCATCGGTCACTTCGAAAACGCGCGTTCCCGAATAAAAAAATTTCTCCAAATCCGCGAAATAAATATGCGCACGAACGTGATAGGTGCCGAAATCGTGCACCGGATAAAGCGGAGTAAGATTGATCCGCTGTGTCACCTTTTGCCCGGCTTCAATTTTCAAGGGCGGTTGCGCGTTATCTGTCGCGATGGGCGGAATCGGCTGACCTTCGCTTCCAGTCACCTCGAATCCAAACCACGATTGCCCATCGGCATCGTGAAGGTCCACATCGCGTCCGGCCAGATTGGTAATGGCAAGTGTGGCTACCACCGGCTCGTAAGCGATGTACTGCAATCGCTTGAATTTCAGGTCCACCTGAATTTGCGCTTCTCCTGTGACCGCAAAGAGGAAAACGCATACAACCAGCAGGATATATTTTATCACACGGTAAAATAACGCAATTGGTAGCATAAAAAATTGGCGCCCGTTCTGGCTTGGTTGCTTCGTCACCGCGTTCCCTCGCAACCCGCAATCGTTGCCTGTTGTATTCTTTCGCCGTCGCACCAGTTGTTTGCTGATGTCGCGTCGCGGTGCATGCTGAGCATTACATCACGGTGACGAGGTACTCTCTGTAGGAGGAAAAAGCTGCAGCAGCCGTGCCGGTTCCGCCTGAACGGCTTGCAATTTATCATTGTAATAAACCAAAATCCTGTACCCCAAATACCTTCGCTCACCAGCTCCTGCCAAAGAACCTGCCTTCGCCGTCCGACTCTTCTGTCCCGGTTTGACCGCTGACGCCGTCTCAGAAAGTGCTGCCTCAGATGAGACGCCCCTCATTTTCGGGCGCAGATAATTCACAGAGAGTATCTCCGGGTTTGTGTCCGTCCAATCGTGCTTCGGTGTTACCCATTCGTAGTTCACGTCAGCGTCAGTCAGCTTAATATCTTTGTCATTTACAGTGTCGTAAAAGAACACCTGAATTTTCACTTTGGTGTGATCAATTGCGGTATTGGGCTGTTTTCTTATGCCGATCCGGAGCGTCAGGTTAGTCTCTGCGTCGGGTTCGGGCGTTTCCGTCGTTTTGACTTCGGTAATTCCGAAGGTGGAGCCCTCCGGGATACCGGCAACATCCTTGCGTGAGGCGGTGGTCCCGAGTACCGCGCTCGTCATACCAGCTTCGGCTGGAGCTGGAGTGGGCACCCCCAGCTTCAAGCGCCGATCTGCCAATTCATACGCCGCGCCAGCCGACGGGCCCATTTCCTGAAGCTTGCGCCACATCTCATTCGAACGGTCGAAGAGTTGCATTGATTCATAGGTCTTGGCTGTTTCCTCGAGCACTGTTGCGTTGTTTGGCTCGCTTTCCAATGCTTCCTGCAAGCGGGCCAGCGCATTTGTCGTGTCGCCCCGGTCGCGTAGTTCGACGCCTTCTCGCAGCAGCTGATCAACCAGCGACGGGGCCGGGGTCGGGGCCGCCGCTTTCGACGAAAACTCTGACTGCGGTACCGGTGCCGGGATCAACCAGCGACGGGGCCGGGGTCGGGGCCGCCGCTTTCGACGAAAACTCTGACTGCGGTACCGGTGCCGGCGTTGCAGAAGCGGCAGAAGCCGGAGGGCGGACCACAGTTGCAGTGATTGCCTGTGTCGATGTTCGAGCAGCGCGAACCCCGCCAACGTAGTAAAAGGTTGCGGCGAGGATCTCCGCTACCGCCAGAATCACGATCAAGCCGAGCCCAACGCTGAAACTCGGATCGACCTGCGTAGCGCGTGAGAGAAGACTTCGCATGGGGCGGTAGACCCGTTTCTGTAAACGCGCTTTCGCAAAGCTGTCAACTCCTGCAGTCACGGAATGTCGGTGCGATGGAGAGATGAATGAATGATCATTACTCCATCGTCGTGGAGCTACGCCTACCGGGAAATATCGTTCTGACTCAACATTTTGAATCCTTCGCCCATCAGCACTGAAGAAGCGCATTCCGTATCGTCGACATGCAGGGCGATCGCGGCAAAGCCGCGCGGCCGTATGAGCAAGGAATACGTGAAATGCACATTGACTTCGGCCATCACCAACGCGGCGAGCAGCTTCACCAGCTGTGTGGCCACTTCTCGCACTTCAACCACCACCACCTCGCAAACACCGAAAGCAACGTTTTTTTCCCGAAACAATTTCTCTACGCGACCTGGGTCGCTCACGATAATCCGGGCGATGGCCGAGTCGGTTGACTCAGACACGCTCAGGGCCACTACGTGAGTATTCTGCGTATTGAGCAGCTTCACAACCTCCAGCATAGCTCCCACCTTGTTCGGCAGAAAAACGGAGAACTGCTTTACCAGCGGCCCTCCCATCTTCGAAGTTGTTTCCGGTAAATCGACAGGCATGTGAGTGGCACGGCGCCGATGAAAAATCGGCGTAGCGCTCCGGCAACTATCTCATTGTCAGTCTTTCCTTGGCAAACCGAATGTGAACGTAATTCGTTAAAAGTTACATCGTTACATCGTTTTAACTTTTGTAACTTTATAACCCTGTAACGCTTTCCAGCCTCTTTCAGGCTGTTCATTTCGGCGCGGCGCTTTACATTCGCTCGCCGACGATGGACGAAGAGAATGAGCTGATCGCGCTGCGGCGCAAAAAACTCGACGCGCTTCGCTCGAAAGGGGTCGAACCATTCGGGGCTGGTTTCGAACCAAGCGGATCTATCGCGGAGGTGCGCGAAAAATTTAAAGAACGCGAGACCCTTCGCGCGGCTGGCCGCATCACTGCGCATCGCGACATGGGCAAAAGCCACTTTCTCGACCTGCGCGACGCCACCGGACGGATTCAAATTTATATTCACGCGAAAGAAGTTGGCGCTGAGCTGGTCGATCTTTTTCGCCTGCTCGATATCGGGGATCTCGTCGGCATCGAGGGCACATGCTTTCTCACGAAAAGCGGGGAACCGACGATCAAGGTGCGCACCCTCCGGATGCTCGCGAAAGCTCTGCGGCCGCTGCCTGAAAAATGGCACGGGTTGCAAGCCATCGAGGTCCGCTACCGACAGCGTTATCTCGATCTTCTTACGAACGAGCGTTCCCGCTTCGTGTTCGAAAAGCGGATCGCGATTGTCCGTGAAACCCGGCGCTTCTTTGAGGAGCGCGGCTTTTTGGAAGTGGAGACGCCGATTTTGCAGACCATTGCCGGCGGCGCCGCGGCCGAACCGTTTTACACCCATCACAAGGCGCTCGGCCTCGATCTGTATCTGCGCATCGCGCCAGAGCTTTATTTGAAGCGTTTGCTCGTAGGCGGGTTTAACAAGGTCTTCGAGATCAGCCGCAACTTCCGGAACGAAGGCATCTCCCGAAAACACAACCCGGAATTTACCATGCTCGAAGCTTACTGGGCATATGCCGATTTTGAGAAGATGGCGAATTTGGTCGAGGAACTAATTACTCATCTGGCGCAAGTCGTCTGCGGTTCCCTGCAAATCGAACATGGAGATGGCGATGGAAAAATCACCTGCACGATCAACTTGAAACGGCCTTGGCGGCGCGCGCGCTACTACGATTTAGTGCGCGAAGCTGCAGGAAAAGATTGGTTCAAGCTATCGAGCAAACAGCGACGCGAACGCGCCACATGTCTTCGAAAAATTAGTCGAAGAGGCGACGGTCGATCCGCTCTTCGTCACGCATTGCCCGAAAGAGCTAGTGCCGCTGGCGAAACAAAACGCGGAGGACAATTCGCTCGTCGACGTTTTTGAGCTCATCATCAACGGCACGGAGATCGCCCCTGGTTACAGCGAGTTGAACGATCCGCTTCTGCAACGTCAGCGTTTGCTCGAACAAGCAGGTGAAGAGACGCAAAAGATCGACGAAGAATTTCTGCTCGCGCTCGAGTATGGTATGCCGCCGGCCGGCGGCTTTGGCATCGGCATTGATCGGCTCACCATGCTGCTCACCGGCGCAGAATCGATCCGTGACGTTATTCTCTTCCCGCTGCTCAGGCCGAAGAAATAACGAAACGTAATTCGTTGGCGAGCCAACGTGATTTGTTAAAAAGGTTACATCGTTACAACGGAAGACAATCCGCTCTTGTAACCATTGTAACTTTTCTAACGATTTAACGCCGCGAAGCCGTCAACCCCGAAAGCTTTCGGGGTCAAGCGCCGCGTTCCAAATCGAACGTGACTTTAGCGTTGATGCGATAATTGCTCACTTTCCCGTTGTCCACTTCGGCGGTGAATTCCTTGATGTAAATCGAGCGAATATTCCGCAATGTTTTCGAGGCTTCGTTCACCGCGCTCTGCGCGGCGTCTTCCCAGCTCTTGGACGATTGTGACATCAGTTCGATGACTTTAACGACTTTGGCCATGGTAATAATTCTCCTCCGTTTATCTATCGCGGATCGGAGGTAGATCGCGTGTTCCATGGCGCGACGATTCTTTTTCGACCGCGGTGTCAGCGGGGTCACGTCACGGGCAATCAAAATGATTCGTTGAAACGATGAAGGGGTGAAGCGACGAAGCGTTGGCTTCGCCACGTCAAGTCGTTGAATCGTAAATCGTAAATCCAATGTAACGATGTAACGTTTTAACGTTGGAACACATAACTATGAAACCTTTCCAAATCGCCGGATTGCCGCCCGACGAATTGACCAGTTTTCTCACCGGAACACATTCCGATCCGTTCCGCATTTTGGGACCACACCGAGTCGGGGACGATTTGGAGGTCCGTGTTTTCCGGCCCGACGCGCGAAAGATCGACATCGTCCTAAATCAACAGCTAAAAGAGCCGATTGCGGCGGAGAGAATTCACCGCGACGGTTTCTTCTGCGCAACTGTGCTGGGAGCTAGGCGCGACCTTGATTACCATCTGCGCCTCACAGCGTGGGACGGGTCGGAGTCTCTGACGCGCGATCCGTATCAGTACGGCCCGATCATGGGCGAGGTTGATCAACATTTGTTCGGCGAAGGACAGCACTGGCAGATTTACGAAAAGTTTGGCGCACACCTGCGCACTATCGGCGATGCCGCGGGCGCTTACTTCGCGGTTTGGGCGCCCAACGCGCAGCGGGTCAGTGTGACAGGCGATTTCAACGGTTGGGACGGCCGCGTCAATCCGATGCGCAAACTCCTTGGCGGCGGCGTCTGGGAATTATTTTTGCCCGGCGTTCTTGAAGGCGCGCACTACAAATTCGAAATTCGCACCCAGACGGGCGCGCTTTTGCTCAAGAGCGATCCCTTCGCCTTTTTTAATCAGCACGGATTATCGACCAGTTCTCTCGTTTACAATCTCGACCGTTATCAATGGAGCGACGCCGAGTGGATGGAATCGCGGCGGAGACGGGATTGGCCGAAGACTCCGGTCAGCATTTACGAAGTACACCTCGGCTCATGGCGTCGTCACGCGGATGAAGGACGCCAGTTCAGTTATCTCGAACTGTCCGAGACTCTGGTGCCATACGTGCTGGAGATGGGTTACACTCACATCGAGTTGCTGCCCATCGCCGAGCATCCGTTCGAAGGCTCCTGGGGTTATCAAGTCACCAATTATTACGCTCCCACCAGCCGCTTCGGCTCGCCCGATGAATTCCGTCATTTCATCGACGCATGTCACCGAGCCGGGATTGGCGTCATCATGGACTGGGTGCCGGCGCATTTCCCGAAAGATGCGTACGCCCTGGCCGAGTTCGACGGCACCGATCTCTACGAACACATGGACCCGCGCCAGGGTGAGCACCAGGATTGGGGGACGCTCATTTTTAATTATGGCCGCCCCGAAGTCCGCAATTTCCTTATCGGCAACGCCCTCTTCTGGCTGGACAAATATCACATCGACGGTCTGCGCGTGGACGCGGTGGCCTCGATGCTTTACCTCGATTATTCGAGACAACCAGGGCAATGGATCCCAAATGTTTATGGCGGCCGCGAAAATCTCGACGCGATCTATTTTTTGAAACGCTTCAATGAAGTTTGCTATGAGCGTTTCCCCGGGATCATGACCATCGCCGAGGAATCAACCGCATGGCCCGGCGTGTCGCGCCCGACTTACCTGGGCGGGCTCGGGTTCGGTTTCAAATGGAACATGGGCTGGATGCACGACTTCCTCCAGTACATGAGCCTCGATCCGGTTTACCGGCGCTATCATCACGGGAATATCACCTTCTCGCTGCTCTACGCGTTCCAGGAGAATTTCATTCTAGTCCTCAGCCACGACGAAGTAGTTTACGGCAAGCGTTCGCTATTATCGAAGATGCCCGGCGACGAATGGCAAAAGTTCGCCAATCTCCGGATGTTTCTGGCGTGGATGTACGGGCATCCCGGCAAAAAACTGCTCTTTATGGGCGGCGAATTCGGCCAGCGCAACGAATGGAACCACGACGTAAGTCTCGACTGGGATTTGGTGCAGTTGCCTCGCCACGACGGATTGCGCCGTCTTGTTCAGCATCTCAATCACACCTACAAAAACGAGCCCGCCTTATGGGACCAAGACGACACCAATGAAGGGTTTGACTGGATCGATTTTCACGATGCCGACAACAGCGTAGTAGCGTTCCTGAGAAAATCGCGCGACGGCGACATGATCGCGTTCGTGGTAAATGCTACGCCGGTGGTGCATCATAATTACCGCCTCGGCGTTCTCGAGTGCGGATTCTGGCGCGAGATCATCAATACCGACGCCGAGACCTACGGCGGCAGCAACCTTGGCAATTACGGCGGCGTGCAGAGCGAAGATCGGCAATGGATGGGTCGCCAGCATTCGATTCTGATCCATCTGCCGCCTCTGGCAACCGTGGCATTCAAGCTGGAAAGATGATTTGTTAGTCTCGCTAAATCTTGATCACGTTGTGTCAATAGTAAGGACTTCTCTGAAAGCTAGTGTCAAGCGGTGAGGCGGTGAGGTGGTTAGTAGTGGTGGTTCGACACGCTCGAGCCGATCGTAGATCGCCTGCCAGTTCCAGCATGCCTCAATCACCACCCGGCTCTTGCCGCCCAACGAGCGAAAAAATTGAGCGAAACCAGCAGCCAGATTGCCCTCGATGCGGGCTTCGCCTAGCCGCCGGCCTCGCTCGTCCTGCGCAACACAAACACTGTAGCGTTTGTGGATATCGATTCCAACGTAATTCATGATAGCATCTCCTTTCGGTTGCCCAAACGCTCCACCGAAAGAGC
>Ga0209156_10000505_pt1 | contig 33157 bp, 33 predicted proteins | sample GraSoiAngelo_124_FD_185881 | JGI IMG/M metagenome (GOLD analysis project Ga0209156, IMG submission 185881) | Grasslands soil microbial communities from the Angelo Coastal Reserve, California, USA - 14_0927_05_20cm (SPAdes) (version 2) | ecosystem: Environmental > Terrestrial > Soil > Grasslands... | reverse complement strand
CTTGGGAAGATCCTCCGGCCGCTCGGCGTAGGCGACCTTGATCCCCTCGTGGAGATCGTGGGCGGCGACCAGGTAACCCTTCGGGAGCTCGTACAGCCGCGTGTATTGAAAGTGCCAGACCGGCCCCGTCTGACCGATCGTTCTACCGGCAAAACGGATGACGCGTGGCTCCTCGCCGAGGATCTTCGAGTACTTGCCGATCTCGCGCTTCGCCGTGGCGCGTTCGTCGTCGGTGACGTCGGCCGGCAACGGGAACTCGGCGATTTCGCCACTCATGTCGCGCGATGATAGGCTGAGAAAACATCACGCGATTTTTCCACGTGTGCGAAACGGGAGAGCGATTCAGAAATGGCCTACGTGATCACGGAACCCTGCATCGGCGTGAAGGACGCATCGTGCTTAGATGTGTGTCCCGTTGACTGCATTTATACAACGGATGCAGACAACATGTACTTCATCCATCCGGATGAATGCATCGATTGCGGCGCATGTGAATCGGTCTGCCCGGTAAGTGCGATCTTCCCTGAAGATGCCGTCCCGGACAAATGGAAGAACTACACCGAGATCAACAAGAACTATTTCAACAAGTAACTTAGTAGGAGACCGGTAAGCGACGGCCTCATGGCCGTCGCTTTTTGGTTCTCTTCGCGCGCGCATCCTCGCGCACGCATGTCATACATTGCCTGAAGTGATTCAACGGATCTTCTTCGTTCTTCCCTCGCCCTTTGAAGGGGCGGATGCGCGCGTTCCACTTGTCGTGACCGCGCAGGCAATAGCGTGCACCCGCGACACCGAACGCGGGATTACCACGAACGAGATCGGGCTGCGCGAGTACAACCTGCATTGCATGGCGCGCCTGGGCCCGCTTCACGTTTCCGATGAACGGCCAGAGCATGTGGAGTGCGAGAAAGACCTTTTCCACGCTGAAGACACGCCACCGTCGGTAGGGTTTCCACGGTGGCTTCGATTTGCGCAGTCCGGAGATCGTCCCGATCCCGAGAGCCTTCTGCAGCCGTACTAGCTCCGGCGCGATCCCCGTTTCTGCCGACTGCGGGACATAGAGAACGGGTACCTGGTAGCCGGCGTGCGTCCGATGCTTATCAAGACAAGTCGAGCCTTCACCGTCGAAGAAACCACCCGCCCAGGCGAGCTCCTCGCTCATGGATCCGGGCCAAACCTGCGCCGGCAGCGGTCCGCCCAACGTCCTCTCGAACTCCGCACGTTTGACCGGACACAGCCACGGGCCGATTCGTTCGACCACCTGCAGCAGGTCCGGCCGGGAGGTGGCGTCCCAGTAATACAGAGGCTGCCTGCCTTCGACGATGACCGGGCCGTGAATGCGCCCGACGCCGACGATCCGGTGGAACTTGGTGAGCACCTCGGGAACACCGTCGAGCCCTGCCTGATTGATCCGCGAGTTCACGCCGCGCCGCTGGCGGTTCGCCCAACCCTCGCCGTCGAAGAATCCCGCGGCCCAGGCGAGGTCGTGATTCTCCAACCCCGAGATTTAGACAGAACACGTCGTGCGTGTCTGTCCTCCAAACGTGCGAAGCCGTCGTCAAAATGTGCGAACGCTGTCGCACAAATGTGCGCGAGGCCGGGCAGAGCTGCCCGGCCTCGTCGTGAGCTCGAAAGAGTCGATTGATCAGAACGCGATCGTCAACCGCCTACCGCACTCTTGGGATAGAACCGGAGCTGAAGGAGCTTGAGACCCTGGTTGTCGTAGTTCCAGAAGTAGTTCTGAAGGCAACCGTTGAAGAGCGAGAGCGTGACGTCGGTGGTAGTGGTCACGCCGAGGCATGTCGCGAGCGCGGTGTTGGCAGTGGGGTCGACGGTGATGGTGATGAAGAGGAGCTCCGCCGAGACGTTCACGAAGGTCTGCTTGCCCTTCGTCCGTTCCATGGAGAGCGTCGAAAGGGAGCAGACGATCTCGTCGTCCGCGGTACCGAATACCCCGTCGACGCCGGCGGTCGTCGCGCAGGTCGTGGTGTTTGACTTGCCGCCCGGTTTTCCGAGCGCTCGAGCCCACACGGTCCATGTCGCTGAGACGTCGGCTGGAAGCTGGAAGAGTGCACCGTTGCTGTCGGTCGCGTTAGCGTCCAAGACCTGGAAGCTCTCACCGGCGGGCGCCGGCTGCAGCAGGATCTTGTTGACCTTGTTCAACTGATTGGCGAGCTTTCCGTTCAGACTGACGGCATCCTCTCCGCCATTGAGCTGGACGAAGATGCGGTGGCCGTCGCCTGTCGTCATCGTCGCGGTCTTGTCCTTCGACACGCCAATGATGTTCAGGTTGTAGTGCGCGCCGCTGGGAGCGCCGTTGCCGGTCATCGTGACGCCGGCAGTAGTGACGGTTGCCGTAGTTGCGATGTTCGCCGTTGTGGTCGTTGCCGCTTGTTGAGTCGTCGTAAGGTTCGCGGTGGCCGTCTTCGCGCCGCTGTCGGTAGCCGCGGTCGTCGTCACCGCTGGAGCGACGACGTAGGCGCCCGCGACGAAGGCTGGTGCGGAAGCGATCGCGATCGTGATGAGTGCGGATAGGACTCGTCCCACGAGGACCTCCCGCCCCTCTCCTCCCTATTTAGGAGCCGATCCGTTCGACCGTCGGACCCCCTTTCGTCGCTTGTCGGCTCGTCTGATTAACGTCAGGCCAGGCCGGTGCGCGGTAGGACTGTCGGTCACTTTCGGCCGGACGATCAGCGCCGGATGTCGCGTCAAAGACCGAAGAGGCGATCGCGTCGCGTGATGCGACAAGTCTTAGTCTTCGATGAGTTTGCGGCCCGCGTACCCCGTCTCGACATCGTGCCAGTAACTGATGCGATCGCCCTCGCCGAGCTTCCAGCAGAGCAAGACCTCCCGGCCGCGGCGCATCGCACGGAAATCGATCAGCCCTTGGTCGGGGTCCTTCACGTCGACGCCGAAATGCGCGATCTCGAGCAGGAGCGCGTTGATCTCCTTCGCGACCGGATCGGTGGGACGCCTGTCGTATGACGCCTTGCGGCGCTGAAGGTCTTCGAGGAGAGGACGCACTTTGGGGAGAAGGGCCTCGGCCTGAGCCCGAGTGAACGTCGGCATATGCTCGCGTTCGAGTATGGGGCTGGAGGGAGCATCGTGGCGACGTATGTCCTTCTCACGAAAGTGACCGCCGCTGGCGTCAAGACGCTTCAATCGAACCCGCGCCGGATAAAGAAGGTCAACGAAGAGATCGAAGCGATGGGCGCCCGCGTGGTCGCACAGTACGCGACGCTCGGGCGTTACGACTTCGTCAACATTGTCGAGGCGAAGGACAACGAGACCATCTCGCGTGTTTCCGTCGGTCTCGGCGCGCGCGGCACGGTCCAGATCGAGACGCTCTCAGCCATTCCCATCGAGACCTTCATCCGCACCATCGGCAGGAAGACCAAATAGCGCCGACGGCGACCCTCCTTCGCGGCGCGGCACTTGCCGACGGTCGTTCGCCGGCGCTGCGCCGCGGTTTCTCCATCCTCATGCGCGACGGCCGCGTCTCGTACCTCGGTCCCGATGGCGGCGCCCCCGATCCCGGCGGCGCCGAGATCGTCGACGCGTCCGGGGCGACCATCATCCCCGGCCTCGTCGACTGTCACGCCCACTTCACGGGGCTCGGCGGAGCGAACTGGATAGCGCGGTTCGACGATCCCGAGGCCGACCTCATCGCTCGAGGAGCGGAAGCGGCACACGACCTGGCGCGCATGGGGATTCTGAGCGCACGCGACGTCGGTGCGCCGCACCGTCTCAACATCCGCATCCGCGACACCCACCGCGGGCAGACCAATGCCCCGACGATCGTGGCGGCCGGGACGTGGCTCGCGCGACGCGACAAGTTCCCGCCGTTCGTCGTCTTCGTCGATTCAGCGGACGAGCTGCGGCGAGCGGCCATCGCCGAGATGGAGGCGGGCGCCGATCTGGTAAAGATCGCGGTCGACACCGGTCGCACCGGCGACGAGGTCACATTCACCGCCGACGAGCTCAAGCCGACGGTCGGCGTGGTCCACGAACGCGGGAAGCGGATCACCGCGCACGCGCAGGGGAAAGGCGCCGCGGTCGCGGTAGAGGCGGGCGTCGACTCGATCGAGCACGGATTCGGCGTCGACGCCGCCACGGCGGCGAAGATGGCCGGGCACACGACGTTCGTGCCGACGCTCAGCGTGCTCGATAGCTTCATCGGCTTCGCCGCGACCGATGGCGGTCGATTCGCCGACACCAAGGCGGCGAGTGTCGCCCTCCTCGACCAGGCGTTCGGCGCGGTACGCGCCGCAAAGAAAGCCGGCGTGCGCATCGCGACGGGCAGCGACTTCGGCGGCGGCTCGGTCCGGCCGGGTCATCTCGCGTGGGAGGTCCAGATGCTGGTGCGCGCCGGGCTCGAGCCCCATGAAGCGCTCGCGTCAGCGACGTGGATCGGAGGCGAGCTCCTCGGGATCAAGGACGCCGGAACGATTCGGGACGGTGGCCCGGCGGACGTTGTCCTCGTGCACGGAGATCCGCTCTCGGATCCGGCGGTGCTCTGGCGCGTGTGGCGCGTCTACCACCGCGGCGAGCGCGTCAGCTAGCGAGGCCGGAGCGCCCTCCGCCACTTCGCCTCGTACGGCTGCTGGCGTTCCGCGAGTGACTGATAGATCGGAGAGGTCACCGGCTTTTCGGCGTGCGAGATGGTCCCGATGCGCTGCGTGAGCGCCAACGCGTCGAGGGTCACCATCGGCTCGTCACCGAGGGTCCTCGTGATCGCCGGTTTGCTAAATTTCATTCCCACCGTAGGCCTAACGTTATGTCGAGTTCTGCGTGTCTCCATAGCGCGTTCGGTCACCCGTCCGGGTGGGTGCCGTCCCAGGACCATACGGCCGCATGGCAGCCGACTACTGCAAACGCATGAGCGCTCATCCGCAACGCGCGGAATTAGACGGGCACCGGCTCCGCGAGAAGGTCGAGCGCCGCGCGAACCGGCGCGTCGATGGGGATTTCCGCATCACGTGGCGGTTCGACCGACGTGTCGATGACGAGAGCACATCCGAGCCGGTCGGCGAGCGCACGACCGCACCGCTCCCCCACCTCCGAAACGTCCGCTGACACGCCGAGGCGTTCGAGGGAGGCGACCTCGTGCTGGAACCCGCAGGGGAGGACCCGCTCGAAAGCGGCGAGGTCGGTCGAGACGTTGAGCGCGAAGCCGTGCGTGGTCACGCCGCGCGACACGCGTACGCCGATGGCACCGATCTTCGCAGGCCGGCCGTTCGGCAGATCGACCCACACCCCGGTCTTGCCTCGCTCGGTGCGGGAGGCAACGCCGTAGCTTCGGAGCGCGTCGCGCAAGGCGTCTTCGATCGCGCGGACGTACGCGACCAGATCGGCGCCTTCCACGAGCGCGGTGATGGGATAACCGACGAGCTGACCCGGGCCGTGGTACGTGATGTCGCCGCCGCGATCGACGCGGTAGACCGACGCGCCCGCCGCGCGCAGGACGTCGGGCCCGACAAGAAGGTGATCGGTCGTCCCGCGCCGGCCGATCGTGTACACAGGATCATGCTCCAGGAGCAAGAGTCGCTCCGCGCCGGCGTTGCGCACGCGCGTCGCCACCGCCTCCTGCAGTCGCCACGCGTCCACGTAGGGGACACGTCCGAGCCAGCTGACGTGCAGCGATCTACCCAAGGCCGACGTGTCGCTCCGCGTGATACGACGAGCGGACGAGCGGTCCCGACTCGACATGACGGAAGCCCATCGTCATCCCCTCGTCGTGAAGCGCCGCGAACTCCGCGGGAGTCCAATAGCGCTCGATCGGTAGATGCGTCGGCGACGGACGAAGGTATTGGCCGATGGTCAACACGTCGGTCCCTTGCGCGGCGATGTCGCGCATCGTCGCGACCACCTCGTCATGCGCCTCCCCGAGGCCCACCATGATCCCGCTCTTGCAGACCAGCTCCGGGGCGCGCTCCTTGGTGCGGCGCAGCACCTCGAGCGAACGCGGATAGCGCGCCTGGGGTCGCACGCGCGAGTAGAGGCGCTCGACCGTCTCGACATTGTGGTTCAGGATCTCCGGCCGTTCCGCGAGCACCGCGTCGAGGGCGGCGGGGTCACCCGTGAAATCCGGGATGAGGACCTCGACCGTCGTCCCCGGAGACTGAGCGCGGATCTCGCGGATCGTCGCCACGAAGAGCGATGCGCCGCCGTCGGGCAGCTCGTCGCGGTTCACGCTCGTGACCACGGCGTGACCGAGTGCCATCTGCGCGACCGCCGCGCCCACCCGCGCCGGCTCGTCGAGGTCGACGATCCCTGGACGCCCGGTCTTGACGGCGCAAAAGCCGCACGACCGAGTACACGTATCGCCAAGGATCATGAACGTCGCGGTCCCCGCGCCCCAGCACTCCGCCATGTTCGGGCAGTGAGCCTCCTCGCACACCGTGTGAAGCGACTTCGATCGCATGAGCCGGCGCAGGTTCTCGTACTCGGGTCCCATCGGGAGGCGGACCTTGAGCCATTCGGGGCGCGCTCGGTCGATCGGAACCAGAGTGTTCGCGGCGCTCCGCCCTCGCGAGCGCGGCCGCTCGACCTCGCCGGGCATTTCGAATTTGATCGGCGCGAGCTCGGCCATCAGCTCAATCTCCCGGCTTCGCCGGGGAGACACGCTCAGGGCTGACGGTCTCGCTCCTTCCGGCAAAGCCGCTCGTCGCTCGTTTCATCTCATCAATAGACCGGCACCGACGTGCCGACGGTCTGGAGCCAGTCGCGCACCGCGGCAAGGAAGCGCGCCGCGGTCGACCCGTCGACGACGCGGTGATCGAACCCGATCACGATATTCATCATCTGGCGAATGGCGATCGCGTCATCGTCGGTCACGACAAGCCGCTTCCGGATCGACTCCGACGATAGGATCGCGGCCTGGCCGGGGGGCACGATCGGGCTCGAGACGGTCGTCCCCAGCGGACCGGTGTTGTTCAGGGTGAAGGTGCCACCCGACAGATCGTCCAGCGTGAGGCGCCGAGCCTTCGCGCGATCGACGACGTCACGGATGGACCGCATCAGACCCGCGAGGCTCTTGCCGTCGGCGTCCTTGATGACCGGGACGATGAGGCCGTCCTCACCGAGCGCGACGGCGTAGCCCAGATTCAGCTCGCGGTGGCGAATGAGTCCCTGGTCCGTCCAGCTCGAGTTGACCGACGGCACCGTGCGTAGCGCCTCGACCACCGCTTTCGCGATGAACGCCGCGGGCGAGAGGTCGAAGCCCTCGCGCTCCTGGAACTCGTGCTTGACGCGATCGCGGTAGCGCATAAGTTCGGTCATGTCGACTTCCATCACGGCGTGCGCATGCGGCGCGCTCCAGGCCTGGACCATGTTGTTCGCGATCGCGCGACGCATCTGCGAGAGCGGGACGAGCTCGTCTCCCGCGAGCGAGGGGACCGGTGCCTGGCGCGCGGGCGCCGTTTGCGACGGCGCTTGCGGTTGTGCCGGAACGACACGCGCCGCGGCCTGCTGCTGTGACGACTGGCGTTGCGCGATGAAGTCCTCGACATCCTTGCGCGATACCCGCCCGGCGAGACCCGTGCCTTCGATCTGCGAGATATCGATACCGTTCTCGCCCGCGAGCTTTCTCACCGCGGGCGTGGCTCTCACATCGGAGAGATCGGGACGCTCCGCCGTTGCAGTCGCCGCCGCCGAGGATTGGGAAGCGGGGGACGCACTTTGAGGTGGCGGTGGCGCGGCGCGCTGGGCAGATCGAGCTTGCGGCTGACGAGGCGGCTCAACCGCCGAGGGCCCCCGCCCGGCGGGGGCGCCCGGGCCCGTCGGGGCCTGGGCTCCGCCGGGTTGAGAGGGTTTCGGCGGTTGAGCCGCACCCGGCTGCGGCTGAGTGGCGGGCTGGTCCGGCGCCGGCTGAGGTGCGGATGCCGCCGCTTCTCCATCGGCGGTCTCGAAGACGGCGAGGAGCGTCCCGATCGGGACAGTCTGGCCTTCTTCGACCTTGACTTCCTTGAGCGTCCCCGCGACGGGCGACGGGATCTCGGTGTTGACCTTGTCGGTCTGGACCTCGACGAGCAGGTCGTACTTGTTCACTTTGTCCCCGGGCTGCTTCAGCCATTTCCCGATCGTGCCTTCGGTGACGGACTCGCCGAGCTTGGGCATCTTCAGCTCAAAAGCCATGACATTCCCCTACTAGTACGCGGCCAGCTCGCGCATCTTGGCCGCGATCTTCGCCGGATCGGGCATGAACCAGTCTTCCTGTGGTTTGTTGTAAGGCATCGCGGGCACCTCTGGCCCGCCGATGCGCATCACTGGAGCGTCCAGATCGCTGAACGCCTCCTCGGCGATGAGAGCGGCGATCTCGGCCCCAGCGCCGAACAAGCGGTTGTCCTCATACACGACCAAACATTTTCCGGTCTTCCGCGCTTCCCGAAGGATCGTCGCCACATCGAGGGGCCGGAGACTGCGGAGGTCCACGACGTTCACCGACACGCCGTCGCCGGCGAGGGCTTCGGCCGCCGCGAGGGAGTGATGGAGCATCAACCCGTAGGCAAAGACCGTGATGTCGGTACCTTCGCGCTTCACGTCCGCCGGGCCCAGCGGCACGGTGTAGTCGCCGTCGGGGACCTCGCCCTTCACTGACCGGTACGTCGCCTTGTGCTCGAGGAAGATCACCGGATCGGGATCGCGGATCGCGCTGCGGAGCATGCCCGTGATGTCGTAGGGAGTCGATGGGACGACGACCTTGAGTCCAGGCACGTGTGCATAGAAGGCCTCGACCGATTGCGAGTGGTAGAGCGCCCCGTGGATCGCACCGCCCCAGGGCATGCGGATCACCATCGGAACGCCCCACGCGCCATTGGACCGATAGCGCATCCGCGCGGCCTCGTCGACGATCTGCTCGAAGGCCGGCGCGCTGAAATCCGCGAACTGCATCTCGGCGATCGGTACGAGGCCACCGAGGGCGGCGCCGATGGCGACGCCGACGATGCTCGATTCCGCGACCGGCGTGTCGATGATCCGATCGGCCCCGAACTCCTCGATAAAACCGTCCGATACCCGGAACACGCCACCTCTGACGCCGACGTCCTCGCCCAGCAGGATCAGCCGATCGTCCCGCCGGAACTCGCTCTGGAGCGTGTCGTGCACCGCCTGGACGTTCGTCTTGATCACGAGCGCCGCTCCGGCATGATCGGCGGAAAATCGTCGGGTCGGCGCTCGCGCATGATCGCGTAGACGGCCTCGAAGATGTCCTCGCGATTCGGCTTCGAGAAATAGTCTCCGTCATTCCCGACGGCCACACGGTTCGGGGCCGCCGTGAGCGTGCGCGGTCCGACGTCCAGGTGATCGATCGCGCCCTGTGTCTCGACGACCTCGCGCACGATGTACGCGGACGCACCGCCCGGCACGTCCTCGTCGACGACGAGCAGGGCCCCCGTCTTCTCGACCGACTCGGCGATCGAATGATCGCGATCGAACGGCAGAAGCGTCTGTACGTCGACGACCTCCGTCTCGATGCCGACACTCGCGAGATCGGCGGTGGCTTCCATCGCGATGCGGCACAGCGCCCCGTACGTCACGAGCGTCACGTCAGAGCCTCTGCGGATCGTTTCGGTGACGCCGAGCGGGATCGTGAACTCGCCCACGTTTTCCGGGAGGCGTTCCTTGAGCCGGTAACCGGAGAGCACTTCTATGAGGAGGGCCGGGTCGTCGCCTCGCAAAAGTGTGTTGTAGAGGCCGGCCGCGCGCGTCATATCGCGAGGGACGGCGACGTGGAGCCCGCGCAGCGACGAGATGATCGTGGCCATGGGCGATCCCGTGTGCCAGATGCCCTGCAAGCGGTGACCTTTCGTTCGGATGAGAACGGGCGCCTTCTGTCCGCCGCGGGTGCGCCAATGCAGGGTCGCGAGGTCATCGGATGCGAGCTCGAGCGCGTAGAGGAGGTAGTCGACGTATTGGATGTCCACGACCGGCCGGAGGCCCCGCAGAGCCGCGCCGATCCCCTGCCCGAGGATGGTCGCCTCGCGGATGCCGGTGTCGATGACGCGCTGCTCGCCGTGCTTCGCCTGCAGACCTTCGAATACGAGGTTCACGTCGCCGAGCTTGCCGACATCTTCGCCGAGGATGAGGATGCGCGGATCGCGCGCGAGATTCGCGTCGAAGCACCGCAAGAGGACCATCCTGCCGTCCACCGCATCGGCATCACCGGGGTAGACCGGCGCGACCGCGCCGATCCGGAGCGGAGATTCCGCGGATCTGCTGTATAGGTGCGAGTTGAAAAGCTCGTCGTTCCGTTTCGCGTACGACTCGACGAAGGCGGCGAGCTCATCGCGAGCGGATCCCTCACGCCCGCGAAGTGCAACGAGAGCGCGGCGCGCCGTCGACGCGATGAGACGCCGGCTCGGCGGCTCGGCGGACCGCAGCTCTTCAAGGACGGCATCGAGGTCGGCCTGAGCGTCCGCGGCGACGGCCTCGACGATCGCCAGGGCTTGTTCGCGCTCAGCGCGGATCGGTGCCTGGTACGCGTCCCAGGCTTCTTCGCGGGTTCGCTCCACCTCGGTGCGGAGCTCGCGCTCCAGCTCGTCGAGCGTCGCCACATCCGCGATCTCCTCGCGAATGATCCACTCGCGCATGCGCCGGATCGGATCGAACTCGATCTCGAAGCGGAGACGCTCCTTCGACTTGTAGCGCTCGTGCGAGCCGCTCGTCGAATGCCCCTGCGGTTGGGTCATCTCGGTCACATGGATGACCGCTGGGATGTGCTCGCGGCGGGCGCGCTCCGTGGCGAGCTGGTAAACGTCACAGCACGCGACGTAGTCGTGGCCCTTTACCGTGTAGAGGTCGACGCCCGTCCCGCCGTCCTCCCGGCGGAACCCTTCGAGCACCGCCGAGATCGAGCCCTTCGTTGTCTGGAACTCATTCGGCACCGAGATCCCGTAGCCGTCGTCCCAGACCGAGATGACCAGCGGGATCTGCAGGACGCCCGCGGCGTTCAGGCTCTCCCAGAAGACCCCCTCGCTCGTGCCGGCGTTCCCGATCGTGGCGAAGCAGACCTCCTCGCCGCCGCGCGAGAAGCCGCGAGCGACCGCACGTGCGGCCGGCGATTCGCGGTACAGCCGCGACGCCCAGGCCAGCCCGACCGAGCGAGGCATCTGCGCGCCGACCGGGGAAAGCTCGGACGCGGACTGCCCGGCGGTGAGCAGATCCTTCCACCGCCCTCGTTCGTCGAGCGTGCGCGTCGCGAAGTGGCTGAGCATCTGGCGCCCTGCCGAGTTCGGGTCGCGCACGACGTCCGGGTCCGCGTAGAGCTGCGCGAAGTACTGAGAGAGATCCGCCAAGCCGACGGCGAACATGAAGGTCTGGTCCCGGTAGTAGCCCGACCGCCAATCACCCGGCCGGAACGCGCGCGCCATGCCGAGCTGGGCGACCTCTTTGCCCTCCCCGGAGATGCCAAAGGGCGCGTTCCCCACCAGGACCTCGCGCCTCGAGAGCTCGCTGGCCGCCCGGCTGCGGACCGCGAGCCGATAGTCAGAAAGGACGTCCTGAGCGCTAAGGCGGAGCTTCGCTTTAGGAGTGGTTACCGCGATATCGGGGCGAGTGCCCGTCTTCATCCACCTTCAATGTTGCCAGTTCCGGGCCATTAGGCCGCCGCGGCTTGCTCCGCGCGGTCGAGGAATGGAAGCGTCGCGGCGAGGAACTCGTCGGGGCGCTCCGCCTGGGGCATGTGACCGCAGCGATCGATCAATGCGATCTGCGCCTGACGCAGCGTGGCGTGCACGTCGCCAAGGTGCCGAAGCGGGAGCACGAAATCCTCACGTCCCCACACCACGAGAGCCGGACCGGTGTAGAGCGCGGAACGGGCCACCCACGCATCGCGCAGCGAGCGCCGCACGCCGCGAATGCCGACCCCCGCCGAGAGCGCTCGGACGAATTCGGGGAAGGAGCTGTTGCCGTAGCGCTCAGCCTCTTCGTAGAGCTCGGGTGTGATGCGCCCCGCGTCATAGAAGCACGTGCGCAGAACGTCGCGCGCGGCGCGGCGCGGTCGGGGAAGCCGTGCGACGAGACCAAATCCGGGGAGCGAGCATGCTCGCAGGAAGAAGGCGACATCGCGTCCGAGACCGCCCGGGGCTACGAGGACGATCGAGCGCGTCCTCATCGGCGCGGTCACCGCAGTCATGTAGGCGATCGCGCCACCCATCGAGTTCCCCGCGATGTGCGCGCGCTCGATCCCAAGAACATCCATCGCGGCGATGACGAAACGTGGATAGAACGCCTCCTCTGGTCCGAAGTAGCGGACACGCCGGGGCGCCTCGCTCTGTCCGAAGCCCGGAAGATCGAGCGCGATGACCTGACGTCCCGTCGAGGCGAGGCCAGGCATGACGGGTCGCCAGTTCTCGGCCCAGCCGCCAACTCCGTGTACGAGAACGATCGGCTCGCGATCCGTACCGCCGTCCTCGACAAGGACGCGCGTCCGGAGACCCTCCACCGTGATCGTGCGCGGCTCCATCTCTGGCTATCCTGCTCCCCACATGCTTTTTTACTACCTCTGCACCGTCGGCGAGAAGCTGCACCGGGAAGCGTATCCCCAGGGCGCACAGTCGAAGGATGCTGACGTCTACAAGTGGGTCCTGCTCCACTCCGGCTCCCCGGCCGTCTGCCAGCGCGAGCATCCGGCCGAACACCGCTGGCGTCCCGACGAGGGCGGCGACGAGGAGCGCGTCGTTCGGAGCTACGCCGTGCTTCAGTGGGACAAGGAGGGCTTCGACTTCGCGAAGACGAAGCCCGACGTCGGCGAGCGCTTCGACTCGCGCTGGGGACCATCGCTCGTCGTCGAGCGCTCTGACGATCCGACGACGGGGACATATCTGCTGCTGCGGATCTTTCCGCACGGGTACGCGGGCAAGCCCGGGGAGCTCGGCCTCGACCGCCACGACACACCCAAGGAGCTCGTCGGCAAGGTCTGATCAGCTCTGGTGGCGGCGATGCTCGACGTGATGTACGTGCTCGTGCGCGTCCTCAGCAACCCTCGGCGGATAGAAAAGCCCGGCGACGTAGAGCTTGGTCGGGGCCTGCGCGTAGGCCGAGAGCAAAAGATGCACGTCGTACCGCTCCGATAGACCCGCGCCCCATGTCTCGCGGAACTTCGTCGCCCACGCGGGGCCGTACTTCGAACGTGTCGCCTGCGCCAGGGAGTGCAGCTCCCAGTCCAGCACCGGCAGCTCGTGCGTCGCGTCGCACTCGTCGCTCGCGCAGCGGAACCGCAGACGGAGCGGAATCTGAATGATGTCGATGTCGGGCTGGGGCCGAACGAACCCCATGGTTGTCACGCGCGCCCGGGATAGCTCGACGAGTGCCTTTACCGACCCGAGCAGATGCGGCCGCACGAACGGCCATCGCAAACGCCATCCGTCCTTCGCCTCGACGTAGCCCGTCGGAAGGATCTCTCCTTGCACGATGTAGGTCTCCGGCCGCGGATCGCGCTCGTCACGCGACGCGCCGAGCTGAAGCCACGCCCAGCGCTGGACCGGCGGGTCGGTGTCGGCGCCCTTCCAGGGAAACGGCGCGAGGCGCAGGAGCGCGCCACTGGCCCGGTCCTGCGCGATGACGCCCGATCGCTCGACGGGAAACTCGTTTGCCGAGATCGTCTTGGCGAGGACCAGGACGTCGCGCTCGTTACCGGTCTCCATTGCCATGGAGCCAGAATAGGGGCGCCGATGCTCGATGGACTGCGTCGTGAATTCCCCGAAGTCATCACGCTCGCGCGTGCCATACCGCATCCACGTATCGCGCGTGCCTCGCCCTTTTGGTCGGTGCCGGCGGCGTTCGGCGCAGGGTTCTTCGCGTCGGCGGTCGTCACGATCCTGGTCTCGCTATTGATTCGTTTGACCAACCGTGAGACGCCGCTTCCCACCCCGTTCGAGCTCGCGGGCCTCGCGGGGACGGCCGCAGCGCTCGCAGTCGCGTGGGTTGGCGGAGGGCGGACCGCCGTGGCTGGTTACGTGGGAGTCCTGGTTCTCGAGAGGCTTCTCGGTCTCACGGGTCAGCTCCGCTTCTGCGGCGATCTCGGCGGCTTTGCAGCCCTCGGGGGGCAGCTGTGTTCAGTCGGGGGCTACGTGATCGCGCTCTGGCCGCAGCTCTTTGGGGTGGCGGTCGCGATCGCGCTGGTGCGGTGGCTGCGCACTGGCCCGGGCGATCGGAATCCAACCCTGGAGGCGGCCGGGATCTTCACGCTCATTGAAACCTTCGGCGGCGGGGTCCTCAATCTGATCCTTGGACCCGCCACGGTTGGGTCGCCTGTGTGGCCAGTCTCTGTTCTGGCGCTCGCAATCGCCGCGGGTGTCGCCGTTGGATATACGGTCGTTCGCCGCGCTACGCGAACGTGGCGCACGCTCGCGATCGTCGTGCTGGTGATCGCCGCAGAGTTCATGCTCCTATCCCTGCCGCTTTTCGTGAGTCAGGTGGCCCAGGCCCAGGGCACGAACCTCATCGGCCCGTTGGAGGTCGTGGCCTATTTTTCGCCGGTGTTCGCGATCGGTGCTGCGGCGATCGTCCTCTACATCGCAGCCGCGCGAACGGTCAGCCCGTCCGAGAGCGCCTAGCGCTTCGGGTCGGGACGCGAGATGTAGATATTCGGCGCGCGCCGCTCGCGCTCGACCCAGACGGAAGGCGGGGCGTCATCATCGGGCGCAAAACTTGTTGGCACTTTCGGGGCATCCGCCGCCGACGGTTCAGGCCGCGAGCGCAGAGGCTCGCTGGTCATCGCAACCTGTCGCGGATGGCCCGGCACCGGATGGCCCGTCGCCACGAAAACGAGGGCCTCTCTGATCGCGCCTTGGAAGGGGGCTCCGGCTCTGTCCGTGAGCTGCCACGGCGAGATTCGCGAGACACGAACGGCGAGGGTCTGCTCATCCCCGCGTACTTCATGCGTGCCGACAAGGACCCGAGCGAACGGCCCGAGGTCCGGAACGGCCACTTGACCAGCGACCTCGTCGTCGGAGAAGCGGACGAGGACTTTGTCGCTACCCGCACTGAGACGCAGGTCGCCGCGCCCGATGGCCCCCTTTTGATCCGACTCGCTCGAGGAGGAGTCGGCGTCGCGCCAGCTTCCCGCCGAGCTCCGGAGCGCGATGACCTTGCCGAGACCCGCTCGTTCTCCGACGGCGCGGGCGCCGCGGAGGACGATCTCGTCGTACGGACCGATCCCGGGATCGTCGGCCTTCGACCCGTCGGGTCCTCCGTCGAACGCGAGGTAGATGCCGGCCGCCGCGACTGTCACAGACCCACGGTAACAGCCGATTGCGGCGCATCATGTCACCCAACCGGGCTACGCGCCGTCCTGATCCCGGTCCGTACGATGGTTTCGATGATCGGTACGAAAGAGGTCGCGCTCGCACGCGAGCATCCGCGCGGTACGGAGCGCCGGCGACTCCTCCCCTATCGTGACGCGCTCAACGACCTCGAGGCGTACGCCGCTCTGAGCGAGCCCGACCGCGACGCGATCGTGCGGTGGGCGGAGACGCGCAGGCGCATCAAAGAGGCGTACGGGATCGACCACGACCCCGCCAACCTCGCCGATCCACTCCTGCCCGAAGAACGATTGCGTGCGCACGTCCTCGCCGGCGAACGCGCGGCGGCGCGAAGGAGCGACTTCGTCGATCCAGGCGGAGACCTCATCGCCGCTGTTGCGGCCCTGCGGCGGGCCTAACCCCGCGCGACGACCGCCGCGACCACGAGACCGAACCCATTGAAGAAGCCATGGAGCGCGATGCACGGATAGATGCTCCGCGTCGCTGCGCGCATGTAGCCGAGACCGATGCCGGTCACCAGGATCACGGGTATGTCCAAGATCACGCCATGCGCCAGCGTGAACGCGACGGCCGTGGTGAGGACCGCGATCAGCGCGCCGAACGGTTCGAAGAGGTAGAAACCGAGGCCGCGGCAGAGCAGCTCCTCGAAGATCGGCACGAAGACGGCGATCGCGAACAGATTCGCAGCCCACTCGCCGATGCGCGCGGGATCCCAGAACTCCGGAACGCCCTGCTCGCGGCCGGTGCCGGAGACCAGGCCCGCCTCGAGATACGAGACCGCGTACGCGGCGACAAGTGTTGCGGCGCCGATGAGCAAAGCACGGCCCCACGAGGCGGGCGCGCGCAGCCCGAAAGTCTCACGGAATGGGAGCCCACGTGCGATCAGCAGTACGACGAGCAGCAGGACGGCGTCGAACGAGATCGCGAGGATCGCGCTCGAGTACAGGAAAAAGAAATCGGGCGCGAGACCGCCGAAGCCGCTCAGCCGCAGCGCATAGCTCGGAAGGCCGAGGAAGAGGATGAGGGCCGTCCAGACGACGATCCGGACGGGGTGGAGCGGTCTGCTCAGGCCACGGCGTGCGCGACGCGGAGCGGTTCGAGCAGCGCGAGCGCGCGATCCATCTCCTCGAGCGTATTGAAGTAGTGGGGCGACAGACGTATCAGACCGGGACGGTTGTCGCAGATGACTCCGGCGGCTCGCAGCGCGGTCACCGCGGCTGCGGGGTCAGGGTGTTCGAGCGTCACGATCGGCGTGCGCTCCTCCGCGTCGCGCGGGCACCGGATGGTCCAGCCCTGATCGAGAGCGCCGTCGACCAGACGCTGTGAGAGGAGCTTGTGCCGTTCGCGCACCTTTTCGATCCCGATCTCTGCGACGAGCTCGAGGCCGGCGCGCGCCGCATAGATCGCGGCGACCGCCGGCGTCCCATACTCGAAGCGCCGCGCACCCGTGCCGTAATCCAGGTGCTCCACGTCGAATGCGAACGGCTCTTTCACGCCCCACCAACCGACCGCGCTCGGACGCGCACGCTCGGCGACGCTGCCGCGGGCGTAGAGGAACGCGATCCCCGGGCCGCCCATGAGCCATTTCAGAGTCCCGCCCACGAGGTAGTCGACGCCACTCGAGGCGACGTCGAACGGGATCGCGCCGATGGACTGATACGCGTCGACCACCAGGACCGCACCCCTCCGGTGACAGATCTGCGCGAGCGCGCGGATGTCCTGGATCCAGCCGGTCGTGAAGTACACGTGCCCGGTGCACACCGCGGCGGTGCGATCGTCGACCGCGCGTTCGAAGAGCTCGAGCGGTACGCGCACGCGGTCGGGGCTACGGACGAATTCGACGCGGGCGCCGCGGTCGGCGACAGCAAGGAACGCGTGACCGTCGGTGGGGAAATCGAGGTCGGACACGACGACCTTCGGCCGCCTGGCGTAGTCGAACGTGCTCGCGATGCCCACCAGGCCCGCCGAAACGTTCGGCTCGATCGCGATCTCGTTGACGGAGGCCCCGAGCACGCCCGCAAGGTCCTCGCGAAGCGCCTCGTACTCGCCGATCCAGTGGTCGTACCAGGCGCGCCCGCCCTGCTCGGCCCATTCGGAGGCGAAGCGCTCGATCGCCTTGCGGCCGCGGCGGTGGAGCGGCGTCAGCGAGCAATTGTTCAGGTAATTGAAGCGATCCGTAATCGGGAATTCGCTACGCCAGGCACGCTCGCGCTCGTCCATCGCCGCCCAACAGCCTAGCTCCAACGCCGGTCCGCTGATCTGGTCGGAGGACGGCCGAGTCGCAGAGCGCGAGATAGTTAAGCCTATATGTGCGCGTGATTGAGGGCCGCGATACAGGAGCTCGTTTGGGCCGGTCGCGCATCGAGGACGTGTCGCCTGTGTCACAAGCGAGTCAATCGCCCGACACACAGCCTTTCAATGACAAGCGCCTACGTTGCCCGCCGACATGAGTAGCCGTCGCGATCGTGCCCGCACTCTCCCGCAGTCAGCAGCACGCGACCGGCGGGAGCGTGATGCCTAGTGGATGGATCCATCGGGGAGAAAACGCCAAACCACTGAAGAACGAGTCGATTACCAGAGGATCCAAAAGATCGGAAAAGTAGGAGACAACACATGACGCGTCTATTCCGATTCAAGAAGAGGCTGATCGCCTTAGGCATTGCGGCAAGCCTTGCTCTGTCCGCGTCGGCGGCGCTCGCCTGGTTCACCGACGACGGGACGCTTCATCTCTGCATCTTCGAAGGTAACTTCGGCGACGTTCACACGATCCGGGCACTTCTCCCGGGAGAAGATTGTGGCCCGGGTGAGTCTGCCGTCGATATCAACCTACAGGGAACTCCCGGCCCTGAAGGCCCGGCCGGCCCCACCGGCCCACAAGGTCCCGCTGGACCGACCGGTCCAACGGGTCCGCAAGGGCCCGCAGGTGTTTCCGGGTATGTGGTCGTCGCGAACGACGTGCTACTCCCAGGTCGCACGATCGTTGGCGGTCCCGGCTTCGTGCGGGACACGGCGATCTGCCCCGTCGGCAAGAAGGTCTTCGGCGGCGGCGCGACCGTCATCGGTGAAGGAACCGCGAACTTCGGCACCGTCATCCAAGAATCAGGCCCTGGGACGATCAACGGCGGAGCACAGGACGTTTGGCTCGTCGCGATCTCGAACAACAGCACGAGCCCCCACACGGTCCGCATCAGCGCGATCTGCGCGAACGTAAGCCCATGACTCCAGCCCTCGGCTAAGAGAACACAAGCTACCGACGCGGGTGTCCATCATCGCAGAGACCCTCCACACAGGAGGGTCTCTTGCGATCGTGCGTTATGTGAGCTTCGCGTTACCAGCCCGCGGCATAGCTCTCGCGCCGCGGATCTGCGCCGCCCTCAAGAGTTCCTGTATCCAGGCGCCGTACCGCGCAGACCGCGGCGGCGGCCGGCGAGAAGTCGGGGAGTGTGCGTACAACATGCCCGCGGCGCGCCAGACCCTCCCGCACGTCCGGTGGGACACGGCCCTCCACCGTCAGCACACCGGGCTCGTACGCGTGCGGATGGAACGTCCAAGGGAACGAGCGCGAGATGACGCGCGGCGCCTCGATCGCGGCCTGTGCATTCATGCCGAAGTCGACGACGTTGCAGACGACCTGAACCATTGCCTGACACTGCGCATCCTCGCCAGGGCACCCGAAGGGCATGAGCGCCCGCCCAGCCTTCATAAGGAGGGCCGGGTTCGGCGTGAGGCGCGGCCGTTTGCCGGGCGCGATCGCCGAGGGATGCCCGGGTGTTGTCCAGAGCTGCGCGCCGCGCGTCGAGACGATCACGCCCAGACCGCGGACGAGCGGCGCCCCAAGTCCCGGATCCGATGGCGTCGCCGCGAAGGCGTTCCCCTCGGCATCCATCGCGCACGCGAACGAGGTGTCCGGGGCTCCGACGCCCTCCGCGATCCGCGGGCGATAGCCGGCGTGGCCCGACCGCCCTTCGAAGCGCCACGGGTCTCCGGGCGGCGGCAGCTCCGGGAACGCCCGGCTCTCCGCGATCATCGTTCGGCGCTGCTCCGCGTACTCCTTCTGCAGCAGGCCTCCGATCGGGACATCGATCTGCTCGGGATCGCCGAAGAAGCCTTCACGGTCTGCGGCGGCGAGCTTGAACGCCTCGACGTAGCGATGCAGGAACTCAAGTGACCCCGGTCCGAGCGCTGCGATGTCGTAGCCCTCGAGGATGTTGAGCGTCATCGGCACCAGCGGGCCCTGCGACCAGGGACCGCATGCGTACACCTCGACGCCGCGGTATGACGAGTGCACCGGCGGTTCGATGCGCACGCGTTGTCCGCGTAGGTCCTCTTTTGTGATCGCGCCGCCGTTCTCCTCCATGAACGCGGCGATCTGATCGGCTATGTCCCCCTGGTAGATCGTGTCGCGCGCCGCCATGATCGCTCGCGCCCTACCGGCGGCGGCATTGGCGCTCTCGATCGTGACAAGCCGCCGAAAGAGCGCGCCGAGGTCGCGCTGCACCAAGATCTCGCCCACGCGCGGCGGCCGGCCGTTCGGAAGGAATACCGCCGCGCTCGTGGGCCACTCACGCAGACGCTCGGCGAGACGTTCGATCGCGATGGCCAGGCGCGGGTACACCGGGAAGCCATCGCACAGCTCGATCGACGGTGCGAGGATCTCCGCCAGCGACAGCCGGCCATGGCGCGCGAGCGCCGTGAGCCACGCGTCGGCCGCCGCGGGAGTAACGGACCGTGCGACGCCGATCGGCATGTCGTCGCCATGCGTGGCGCGATATGTCTCGAGGTCGAGTGACGCGGGCCAGTGCCCGAGCCCGTCGATCGTCTCGGGGGCCGCCATTCCCGGCCGGAACACGATGATCGGAGCGACGCCGCCGAAGTCGGTGAGATGGCGCTCGAGGACGTTGAGCGCGATGCCGGCCGCGACACCGGCGTCGATCGCATTGCCGCCGCGCTCGAACATCCGCGCACCGGCGAATGTCGCGAGGTAGTGACACGTGCTCACCATGTGACGCGACGCGAGGAGCGCAGGCCGGCCCTGGGTCACGGCGATCGGCGGTGCCGTGTTCTCGATCGGGATCTCGCGCACGGACCAACTTTACTGGCTAGGCTCGATCGATGCGGATCCTCGATTGGCGCGTTCCGCCGTACGACAACGGGACCTACATCGTGATCGACGATCGTCGCGATGCTCTCGTGATCGATCCGGCCATGGGCGAGCGGCTCGTCATCGACGCAGCCAGAGAGCACGGCCTCCGCCTCGTGGAGATCCTCAACACGCACGGCCATCCGGATCACATCTACGGCAACGCCGCGGTCAAGGAGGCGACGAGGGCGCGGCTCGCGATTCACCGGCTCGATGAATATCGACTCGGGCCGAAGCGCCCGCCGGCCTCGATCTCGATGTCGATCCCACCGTGCGACGCCGACGACCTCTTCGACGAAGGAGCGTTGTCCTACGTCACCGATCTCTCGCTGACCGCGCTCCATACACCGGGGCACACCGAGGGCTCGACCTGCTTCTACTTCGAGCGCGAGGGCGTGCTGTTCTCCGGCGACGTCATCTTCAAGGGAGCTACCGGCCGCTGGGACCTTCCGGGCGGCGACCGCGACCAGATGGAGCGCAGCCTCGAACGCGTGATCGGTCTGCCTGCGAACACGAAGGTCTATCCAGGCCACGGCGCTCCCACCACGATCGGCGCCGAGCGGTCGAGCCTCAGGCGGATGCGCGACGCGGGAGTCCTTCCCGGTCTCCGCGTGTGACACGCGTCCGGCTGTTTGCCGACCGCGACTATCCGGCCTACGTACGCATCAAGAGGCTCGCCGAGCAGCGCGACATCTCGGTCGCGGAAGCACGCGATCAGGATGGCCGCTGGGATCATTCGCGCTACGAGCGGATCCGAGTGGTCGCGGTGGACGAGGAGGACGCTCCGGTCGGCTACGGCGAGATCTATCACGAGCCGACCCGGTTCGATCCGCGCCGATACTTCATCGGCCTAGCGGTCGACTCGCGGCTCCGCCGGCAAGGCATCGGCGCTGCGGTCTGGACAGCCCTCCGCGCCGAGCTCGACGAACGGTCGGCGAAGGTCGCGTGCCTCTGGGCCGACGATGGCACGGCGTGCCGCCAGTTCATCGTCGAGCGCGGCTTCGTCGAGGTCGTCCGCTCCTTCGAGCAGGTCCTCGCGCTCGCGACGGCGCCGCTCCCCATCGCTATGGCGGAGGAGTCCGTCACGGCGCGCGGCATTCACGTCGAGAGCCTGTCGGATCTACTTGCTCGCCAGGGCGACGCCGCGTTGCGAGCGATCCACGAGCTCTACACATCCTCCCGCGTCGATCAGCCCACGCTCGGCGCGGTCACGGCGCGTCCGTTCGAGGACTGGCGCCGCGAGGTCTTCGACGAGCTGCACGGTCTGCCCGACGCCTACTTCGTGGCGAGCGATCGCGGGCGACTGGTGGGCTGCTCGGCCGTGCACGCGGCCGGCGAGGACGTGCTGCGCATCCTCATCACCGGCGTCCTGCCCGAGTACCGCCGGCGTGGGATCGCGCGGCTGCTCAAGCTTCGAGTGCATGCATGGGCGCGCGCGAATGGGTATCGCGAGATCCACACGAGCACGGCCAATCCCGCGGTCGTCGCCCTCAACACGGCGCTGGGATACGCGATCGTTGCCAGCTGGGGCGGCTACGAGCTGGCTATTCGGTGACTCCGAGGATGTTGAAGCCGTTGTCCGCGAAGATCGTGTCGCCCGTCACCGAGCGAGACCACTCCGATGCGAGGAAGACGGCGACATTGCCCACCTCGTCCTGCGTGATATTCCGGCGCAGCGGGGCCTTCTCGACCATCAGGTCGCGAGCCTGTGAGACTCCCCGCACCGCGCTGCCCGCAAGCGTCTTCAGGGGGCCCGCGGAGATGGCGTTGACCCGGACGTTGTGCGGCCCGAGGTCGGCGGCGAGATATCGGGTCTCCGCCTCGAGGACCGCCTTCGCCATGGCCATCGAGTTGTAGCTCGGGACGACGCGATCCACGGCGTTGTAGGTAAGGCTCATGACCGACCCCCCGCCGGCCTTGTCAAACAGAGGCAGCGCAGCCCGGCTAAGCGCGACCAGCGAATACGCGCTGATGTCGATCGCGGTCTTGAGGCCCTCGCGGCTGATCTCGTGAAACCGCCCCTTCAGGTCGTCGATCGCGGCGAACGCGATCGAGTGGACGAGGATGTCGAGCCTGCCCCACCTGCGGTCGACCTCGGCGAAGAACGTGTCGATCTCTTCCTGCTTCGAGACGTCGCACGGCCCGACCGGGATCGACTCGTGGTTCGGCAGCGTCGCGACGAGCTCGAGCACGTTGTCCTTCAGCCGTTCGTTGGGCCAGTTGAACGCGAGCTCGGCGCCTTCGCGCTGGAACGCCGTGGCAATCCCCCAGGCGATGCTGCGCTTGTTGCCGACGCCCATGACGAGCGCTTTCTTTCCGTCAAGGAGACCCATCGCCGTGAATCATCCCAGATGTCGTCGCTCGACGTCATGGCTTTTGGTGCACTACCTCTGCAGCGAACCGAGGTCCGCCGAGGTGAGACGCATAAGGAACTCCGGTTGCGCCTCACCTGGGACGCGCACTTCCTTGAGCGGACGGAAGCCGGCCTTTTCGTAGGCGCGTATCGCCGCAACGTTGTCGACCGATGGGCCGATCACGCACACGCCGATACCGTGGAATGGAAACGCGACGTCGCGCACGAACTGACGGAGCATCGCCGGTCCGTGACCCCGCCCGACGAGGTCGGCCTCACCGATGAAGAGATCGATCCCGACGGCATCCTCACCGAGCGCCAGCGCCTCGGCGTACTCGGGCGAGTCCGCGATCCGGTAGTGCTGGAGCATCCCGATGGGCCTCTGGTCCACCTCGGCGAGGTAGTGATAGGTCGGATCCTTCCCCTCGATCGCTTCGCGGTAGTCGGCGATGACCGCGTCCGGATACGGCATCTTGACGCCGTCGTCCCACCAGCGTTTGACATGAGGCTCGAGGAGCCAGCGCCGTACGAGGCTGAGATCCTCCTCCGCGAGGGGCGCGAACGTGTAGAAGCTGCGCGTACTAGTTCAAGCGACGCGGAGGTTCGTCGTCATCGACTCTGTGACCGCGCCAGTACTTGATCTCCCCACGCCGGCCGCCACCACCCGGCCGCGGACGAGCCTGATCCAGCGTGAGTAGGTACGCGACCACTCCGAACACCAACCCAACCAACGTGGCGTCGCTGACCAAATCGAGCTGGTAGGCGATCGTCTCGCCTGCGGCAACGGCAAGACAGATGAACAGGAGTCGCCACAACGCCGACGTCACAAGCGCCCGTTCCGCGGCAGGAATGAGGCTTCTTTCGCCCACGCACCGCATTCCACGAGCTCCTCCTTCGTGACCCAGCCGCTGCGCACCGCGAGGCGAAGCTCGTCCCGTAGCGTGGTCTCGAGCATCTCCGGGCCGTCGGTATTGAACGAGAAACGCACCTTGTGCTTCTTGAAGACCTCGATGTATTCGCCAAGCTCGTCCGCGTCCTTCACCACTTTCGAATCGAGATTGGAAGAGGGGCATATCTCCAGGAGCACGCCGCGCTCCGCCAGCCGCTTGCAGAGCGCCGCGTTCCGCGCCGCGTGGATCCCGTGACCGATGCGGTCGGGCTCGAGGTACTGGAGCACTTCGTCGACGCTCTCCCAGTCCTCATCCTCCCCGGCGTGGACGGTGACACCGAGGCCCGCCTTGCGTGCCTTCTTGAACAGCGACGCGTAATCGCGGTAGTGGAAGTCCGGATTCTTTCCGCCGGCGATGTCAATACCGACAACGCCACGGTGGCGGTACGCGATCGCCTTCTCGACGAGGATCGCGTTCAGGGTTTGATCGAACGTGCGATCCAGACAGAAAATGAGTCCGGCCTTCACGGGATAGTCGAGAAGGGCACGATCGAGGCCGCGGATGGACGCATTGATGATGTGATCGAGGTCCCGCTCCCCGCCGCGATTCCGTTTCATGGGGTTATAGCGGAGCTCGAGGGTCGTAATGTTCGCCTTGCGGTAGGCGCCACCGACCACCTCGTACACGGACTGCTCCACCGCCAGCGGGCTAGATTGAATGAGCTCGGTCCAGTGATAGAGCGCCAGGAAGTCCTCGAAGGACTTCTTGGATTGTTTGCGCACAGTGATGAGATCGACGAATTCCCAATAATCCTTGGTCGGCAAGCGAATGCCCTGATCGTGCGCGATCCCCCACATCGCGGCCGGATCCACGGCACCGCCGAGATGCACGTGCAGCTCGGTCAACTCATCGCCAAGAGGATGTGGCACTAGGGACGAAGGCTAGCCGAGGCTTGCTTCAGGCTGAGCGGGTCCTGTCCCGGGCTCGGGGCCGCGCGCTCGCCGCACCCTCCCGCCTTACCGCGTCAGTCGCTTCGCTCCTGCCGCGAGGCGGGTCCCGGGGGACCCGCGGCTCGCGCACAACCCTCTCGCCCGTGCCACCCGCTCAGGCGCGTATCGGCCGACGTGCCCCCTAGCTCCCCTGCTCTCGCGTTGGAGGACGGCGCACCCGTCGGCGGCGCCGTGGTCGTGAGGGAGCACCCTCGGGATGATCCTTCCAAACAATGTGGCCATCGTCATCCGCCGAAGCTATCTGTACCAACCGATCCCAGAACTCTGCTCGGCGGATGTCTTGCTCGGCTTGCTCGCGGCTTACGTCGCGCTCGAGCATCACGTCGCAGTCGTACGGGGACCCGACTACCTTCCAACCGTTCTCGGTGAGCTGGTCGAGGAGATAAGCGATCTCGGTCAGCCGTTTCGGTGTCTCGGCGACGTATTGACGGAGCCATCCGGAGTACGTGCGTTTACCGCGATCGGCTCGATCGAGCTCGTCGCGCACCGTTCCGAACACGTGGATGAGGATGAATGTCGGCGACGACGCCACGTCGGGAGTTTAGCCGCGCTCCTCTACGAAGCGATAGCCGCCGTCGGAGTCCTTCGCGATCACAACGAGCGCGCCGTTCTTGAAGCCTGTCTGTCCCTTGAGCGCCTGGCAGATGAGGTGGTAGTGCTCGTGCTCCGGCGGAACGCACTCGCAGCGCTCGCTCTTGATCTCCGCGTCAAATCGGCGCGCGCCTATGCGAAGAGCCACACGCTCGCCGGGGCCTGGGAAAAGCTTCCAAGCGTCCTTGGTGATCAGGATGCGGGTCTTTCGAACGTCCTCGCCGCTAAGCCGGTGACGATAGGTCGATCGGGAAACACTCATGCCTGCACATATTTTCGCATGAAACGCGCCCGTCTGCTCGCACCGAAACGGGCTCGGGCCCTTGACGCGCGTGCTAGGGGTCGCCCGCCATCGCGAGGTCGGGATCATCCAGAAAACGAGCGAGGTGCACGACGCGCGCGCTCGAGCCGGCGGCGCGCAGACCGGCCGCTATCTGGAGGATGCAGCCCGGGTTCGCGCTCACGATCACGTCCGGCGAGGCGTCGATGATCTTGCGCACCTTGTCCTGCTGCAGCTGCCGCGCGATCTCCGGGTGGGTCAGGTTGTAAATACCGGCGCTCCCGCAGCACCGCTCGGCGTCTTCGATGTCGACGAGGGTTACGCCCTCGATCGCGCGAAGAAGTGCCCGCGGTTGAGCGCGGATCCGCTGCCCGTGTGCGAGGTGACAGGCGTCCTGGTACACGACGCGAACGGCCCGCCGGGTGCGCCCCGGATGGGCCTTCACGACCTCGCTGACGTCGCGGACCCGGGCCGCGAATGCCTTGGCGCGATCAGCCCACAAGGGATCGCTGCCGAGGACGTGCCCGTAGTCCTTCAGGTGCGCGCCGCACCCCGCCGCGTTGACGACCACCTTCGCATCGCTACCGGAAAAAGCATCGATGTTGAGGCGCGCGAGCTGGCGCGCGCGTTCGCCGTCGCCGGCGTGCGCATGCAGGGCGCCGCAGCAGGTCTGCTCCTCGGGGACGCTGACGACCAGTCCGCCGCGCTCCAGGATGCGCACGGTCGCGCGCTCGGTCTCACCGAAGGACTCGCGCATGATGCAGCCCGCGAAGACGCTCACATCGGCGCCCTCGCGGTCGACGCCGCGGAACGGCGGTCCTTCCGCGCGAGCCGCCAGCGACGAGGCCCAGCCGACGCGGCCGGGCAAGCGAGCGGCCATCCGCGCGAGACCAAGGCGCGCGCCGATGTCCGCGAGACGGGCCGCCAAAGCGAGTCGCCGCGGACGCGCGACGGTATCGAGCGCGGCCCGCGCGAATGCTCCGCTGTCCTCGCGATCCTGCAAGATCTCGCGCGCGCCCTCCATGATCCGACCGAACGGCACACCCGATGGGCACGCGGTCTCGCACGCACGGCACACCAGACACGCCTCGAGGTGATCGACGGTCGTGTCGCTCGGCGCGGCCGGACTCGCGACGACCGTGCGGATCAGCTGGATCCGTCCGCGCGGCGAGTCCGCCTCATCGCCCAGGACGCGATAGGTCGGGCAATCGTTGAGGCAGAGACCGCAGGAGATACACGTCGCGAGATCCTCGGAGCTCACAGGGGTGAAAGAGAGTGCGATGTCCCTAGCATACGGACGATGGCGATCGGCACAGCGAGCATCGCCGCGCGATTGCGCGAGGTCGTCCCGAGCGAGCGCGTCATCGACGATCCCGCGACGCTGCTCCCCTACTCGTACGACGCCTCGTTCTGGTCCCTGCGCCAGCGGCGGACGCCGGCCGCCGTCGTCGTTCCCGAGTCCACCGCCGAGGTCGTTGCGGTCGTCGGGGTCGCGAACGAGACCGAGACGCCGATCGTCCCACGGGGGGCCGGGACCGGACAGACCGGCGGCGCGATCGCGCCCGAAGGCGGCATTGTGATCTCGTTCGCGCGCATGCGGAGGATCGTCGAGATCGATCGCCGCAATCTGCAGGCGATCGTCGAGCCGGGTCTCGTGTACTTCGACTTTCAGAACGCTCTCGCCGGTCGCGGCCTCTTCTTCCCGCCCGATCCCGGAAGCGGCCGCGCCTGCACGCTCGGCGGTATGGCGGCGAACAACGCGAGCGGACCGCATGCGGTCCGCTGGGGCACGACGTCGGCGTACGTCCTCGGCACCGAGGTCGTGCTCGCGGATGGCTCGGTCATCACCACCGGCGGCGTGCATTCGAAGGCGCTCAAGTCCTCGAGCGGGATCGACCTCACGAAGCTGTTCGTCGGATCCGAGGGGACGCTCGGCATCTTCACGCGTCTCCGTCTGCGTGTTCAGCCGCGGCCGCCGGCGCGTGCGGTCATTCTCGCCGGTTACAGAGCGCTCGAGGACACCGTCGCGTCGCTCGACGATCTCTTCGAGGCGGGCATTCTTCCGTCGACCGCGGAGCTTTTGGACAAGAGCGCGGTCGACGCGCTCCAGCTCTGGCGTCCCGAGCTCGAGCTACCGGAGGGCGAGGCTGTCCTCTTCATCGAGGTCGAGGGCACGCCGGAGCAGGTCGCCGCGAACGTGCGCTACACCGACGGCATCGTCCGCAAGCGCGCGACGGTCACGCGCTTCGCCGAGGACGAGAAGGAGATCACGCGTCTCTGGGCCGGCCGCAGCGGGCTCGCCGCCGCGACAGCGCTCGCGCATCCGGGGAAGCACCGCATCTTCGCGGGCGAGGATCTCGCGGTGCCTCTTTCGGAGATCCCGCAGACCGTGCGCCGGGCGCGCGAGATGGGGGCCGAGCTCGGGATCGCAGTCGTCTTCTACGGGCACTTCGGAGACGGCAACGTGCACTCCGCGATCCTCGTCGACCCCGACGATCCGGACGAGGTCCGCCGCGCTGACGAGCTCGCCGACCGGCTGCATAAGCTCGCGATCGAGGTCGGGGGCACCGTCACCGGCGAGCACGGCACCGGCGCGGTCCGCGCTCGCTACATGCGCGCCGAGCATGGCGACGCGCTGGACGTGATGAAGCGGATCAAGGACGTGATGGACCCGAAGGGGCTGTTGAATCCGGGAAAGCTGTACGGTCCCTAGAAGTACCCGTAGTCCGTAAAGACGAGACGGAGAAACATCAGCCCGCAGACCGCTACGAATAGGATGCGATGCGACAGGATCGCCCGCGGATTCTCCTTCGCGACGAGCGCGACCTGACCCCAGAAGAAGAGCACGAGGCCGATCTCGGCCCACATGAATGCGGCGTGCTCGTAGCCGATCCCGGTCCAGCGGTAGGGCTGCATCATCGTCCAGTTGAGGAGCGCGTTCGCCGCCTGATAGAGGTGGAGAAAGGCGGTGATGAGAGCGCTCGCGAGAAATGCGCCGGCGACCTCAGCCGTGCGCGGACGGCGACGCCAGGCCAGAAGCTGCCCCACGATGAACACGTTGGCCAGAGGGATGAGGACGGCGTCGCCGATGAGCGCCGAGGTGTACGACAGGGTCGTGCGGTAGGTCAGGACGATCGGGTCATCGTGCCACCGCAGCCATGCGCTTCCCGCGGCCTGCACCAGGAAGCCGAAGAAGCAGGTCGCGAAGAACACCAGACCGAGGAGGATCCAGGGTCGTTCCTCGACACGCGCGACGGTGCGCAGCATCTACACCCCTTCCCATTCCTGCCTATTTCGGTTGCGGCGAGCCTACACCCCGCTTACCTAGTATGGCCGCCGAATGCACGACGTCGTGATACGTAACGGCACCGTCTACGACGGCGAAGGCGGTGCTCCGTACGCGGCCGACGTCGCGATTGATGGCGATTTGATCGCCGCGGTCATGCCGGCAATCGGAGATCGAGGTCGGCATGAGCTCGACGTGTCCGGTCTCGCGGTTGCGCCGGGCTTCATCAACGTCCTCTCGTGGGCGATCCCGTCACTCTTCGCCGATGGCCGCGCGCAGAGCGATGTCCGCCAAGGAGTCACGCTCGAAGTGTTCGGCGAGGGATCGTCGATGGGTCCGCTCACGGATGCGATGCGACGGGATCAGATCGAGCGCCAGGCGGATATCAAGTACGACATTCCGTGGACCACGCTGCGCGAAGGCCTCGATCACCTGGTGCGGCTCGGCATCTCGGTCAACGTCGCCTCGTTCGTCGGAGCAACGACCCTTCGGGTGCACGAGGTCGGCTACGACGACCGTCCTCCGAGCAGCGACGAGCTCGAGCGAATGCGCCGCCTCGCGCGCGAGGCCGCAGCCGAGGGCGCGCTCGGCCTTGGGTCAGCGCTCATCTACACGCCGGGAACGTTCGCGGCGACCGACGAGCTGGCCGCTCTCGCGGAGGCGGCCGGCGGCACGTACATCTCGCACTTGCGCAACGAAGGGGAGCGCCTCGTCGAAGCGATCGACGAGCTTATCGAGATCGCGCGGACTGCCGGGGTCCGCGGCGAGATCTATCACCTGAAACAAGCCGGCACACCGAACTGGTCGAAGCTCCCGGCGGTCATCGAACGCGTCGAGAGAGCGCGTGCCGGAGGAGTCGACATCACGGCCGACATGTACCCGTACACGGCGGGTGCGACCGGTCTCAACGCGTGCATGCCGCCGTGGGTGCAGGCGGGCGGTTTTCGCGCGTGGCTCGGACGCCTTCGGGAGCCGTCCCTGCGCAAGCGCGTCGAGGACGAGATGCGCGCGCCGGGAAGGGACTGGGAGAACCTCTACGTCGCCGCCGGCGGCGCCGACGGCATCCTCCTCGTTTCCTTCAAGAGCGACGCACTCAAGCCGCTCACCGGAAAGACGCTCGCCGACGTAGCAAAGATCCGTGGCAGATCCCCCGAGGAGACGGCGATGGATCTCGTCGTCGAAGACGAGAGCCGCGTCGGTGCGTGCTACTTCATCGCCTCGGAGGACAACGTTCGGCGCCAGGTCGCGATCGAGTGGATGAGCTTCGGCTCCGACGAAGCGGCGCCCGCGCCGGAAGGCGTGTTTCTCAAATCCAACCCGCACCCGCGCGCGTACGGCACATTCGCGCGATTGCTGGGGCGCTACGTCCGAGACGAAGGCATCGTTCCGCTCGAGGAGGCGATCCGCCGGCTGACGAGCTTCCCCGCAACGAATCTCGGTCTGGATCGGCGCGGCCGGCTCGCGCGAGGGTATTTCGCCGACGTCGTCGCTTTCGATCCGAACAAGGTCATCGACCACGCCACCTACGCCGACCCACATCGATATGCGAGCGGTGTCGTCGACGTCTTCGTGAACGGCGAGCAGGTCCTGCGGCGCGGCGAGCACACCGGCGCTCGCCCCGGTCGCGTCCTATCGCCCCGCGCCTAGCTGCTTCGCCATCCAGTCGGCCATCGCTGGTCGGTACTTGTAGGGAATGTTGTTGCAGACGTGATTGCCTTCGGGATAGAGCAGCAGGGTCGCGTTCGGTGCCTCGCGGACGATCCGCTCTGCCTGGTCCGGCGGGAAGAGCCGATCCTTCCCGCCATGAATCACGAGGAGGGGGCACGTCACGTCGCGTAGAACCCCCCGAAGCGTGAGCGCTTTCGATCGCTCGAAGGCCTCACCCTCGTCTCGCGAGTGCGTGTAGAAGACGTAGCCGCCTTTGGTGAGCGGGTTGAGCGCCGCCCAGCACTCCGAAAGGTCGTACGGGCCCGCAAGCGCGACGATCGCCCGGAGGCGTTTCTCCTTCGCCGCGGCGCGCGGTCCGTAGATCCCGCCCATGCTGATGCCCATGAGGCCGACGCGCCCGAGGTCGAGACCGCGCTCGTCGGCCGATAGGTGATCGACGAGTGGACTGACGACGCTCGACCAGTCGGCGCGGATCGGAAAGCGGGGCGCGTTCTCGCCCTGACCCGGACCGTCGATGGTGAGCGTGGCGAGCCCGCGGCGGAGGAAATCGTTCTCCATCGCGTAGAGCTCTTCCTTCACCGAGTCGAGGCCGGGAACGAGAATGACCACCGGAGGACGTGATGCTCCGCGCGGCGCGCGCAGTATTCCCGGGATGATCGCGCCCTCGAAGGGGGCCTCGATCCGCCGGCCGGGAGGGTCGAGCCGCGGCAGCGCCTTCGCGTACGTCGCGACCGTTCGCTCGCGCAGGTCGTCGTGCAGCGCGCGGTCCTCGAACCACAGGAACTTGCCGAGGTGGTAGCACCACGCGGCTCTCTGATAGGCATCTGCCGCGGTCACCAGATGGCCCGACCGCTCGGCCTCATCCGCGATCGCGCGATGCTCGTCGCCGACGCGCATCCAGTTGGGTGCCCAATCACGCCACTCCACCGTTTCGCTGAGGACCCGATCAAAATCGTTCGCGTCGATCCCGTTGGCCACGAACCGCGGCTTCCAGTGGCCGGCCGCGAGCTGAACGCGGTTTGCGGTCTCGGTCGTCACAGGTCGCCGCGCTCGAGCCGATCCGCGAGGGCCGACAGGTAGCGCGCTGCGGTCGCGCCATCGGCGACACGATGGTCTACCGAGAGCGTCAACGTCGCGATCGGCCGTACCGCTGGCGCGCCGTCCCTCGCGACGACGCGGTCCGCAACGCGGCCGACCGCAAGGATCGCGGCCTCGGGGGGATTCACGATCGCGGTGAAGCGATCGATGCCTATGGTCCCGAGGTTCGAGACGGTAAGGACGGATCCCGTCAGCTCGTGCTCGGCAAGCTTGCCCGCGCGGGCGTGCCCCTCGAGGCGCTCGCGCTCCGCGGCGAGATCCTCGAGGCTCTTCCGGTCGGCGTCGCGAACGACCGCCACGAGCAGTCCGTCCTCGAGCGCGATCGCGAGCCCGATGTTCGCCGCATCGCTCGTCACGAGCTCCCCACCGTCGAGGCGCGCACGGAGCCGCGGGTGCTCGCGGAGCGTCTTCGCCGCCGCCGCGACGATGGCGTCCGTGTACGACGCGCCGGCCGCCTTGCGCTTCTCATTGGCCACGGTCATGTCGACGTCGCGCGAGATGGAGAACTGCGGCTGCTCGCGCACGCTCTTGGTCATGCGCTCCCCGATGGCGCGCCGCATCCGCGAAAGCGGTTCTCTTTTCTCCTTTGAAGGAGCTGCGGGTGACGACTTTGAGGCCGCAGCCGCTGCATCAACATCCTCCAACGTGACCCGACCGCCGGGACCACTGCCCGGGATGCTTCCGATGTCGACGCCAAGCTCCTGTGCTCTCTTGCGCGCAGCTGGCGACGATCGGACTCGCTCGCCATCCGTCGAAGACGGGAGGGGCTGGACTTCCGAGGGCCCCCGCGCGACGGGGGCCCGGCCGGAGGCCGGGGGGTCCTCGTCGCGTAAAGAGGGTTTCGGAAGTCCAGCCCCAAACGAATCATCAGTGGGAACGAGCTCATCAGGCGTATCCGTGATGAGCGCGATAACGGTGGCGACAGGAGCGGTGGCGTCGGCGGGATAGAGGATGCGCCGAAGGGTCCCGGCGGTCGGGGACTCGACCTCCATGGTGGCTTTATCGGTCTCGACCTCGAAGAGGAGGTCGCCCGCCGCGATGGCGTCTCCGACGCGCTTGTGCCAGGCGACAATGCGGCCCTCGTCCATCGTGAGCCCGAGCTTGGGCAGGATGACACGCGTCACGCTCAGGCGACCAGCTCCTTCGCGGCGCGGATGATGTCCTCGACCTGCGGCACGACGCTCAATTCCAGATGCTGCGCGTACGGAATCGGAGTCTCGAGTCCCGCGAGGCGTTTCGGCGGTGCATCGAGGTCGTCGAACGCTTCCTCGGCGACGATGGCGGCGATCTCGGCGCCGTAGCCGCCGCGCTTGATCGCCTCATGCACGACGAGAAGCCGGTGCGTCTTGCGCACCGAGCCGAGGATCGTCTCGCGATCGAGCGGCACCAACGTGCGCACGTCGACGACCTCGGCAGAGACGCCGGCATCGGCGAGCTTCGCGGCCGCCTCGAGAGAGAACAACAGCTCACGAGACCAGGTGACGATGGTGAGATCGGTCCCCGCACGCTTGACGTCGGCGGTCCCGAGCGGCACGACGTGCTCCCCCTCCGGCACCTGACCCTTCGTCCTATAGAGGA
>Ga0209156_10000497_pt1 | contig 33435 bp, 31 predicted proteins | sample GraSoiAngelo_124_FD_185881 | JGI IMG/M metagenome (GOLD analysis project Ga0209156, IMG submission 185881) | Grasslands soil microbial communities from the Angelo Coastal Reserve, California, USA - 14_0927_05_20cm (SPAdes) (version 2) | ecosystem: Environmental > Terrestrial > Soil > Grasslands... | reverse complement strand
GAAGTATCACCTGCCGCGGCTCCACGAGCCGTTCCGCGACGCCGAATATCGCCACACGACCGCCCGGGTGGCGCAGGCCTGGGGCACGCCGCCGCTGATCGTGGAGAAGGATTTCTCACCGACGCTCGCCGGCGACACGCTCGCCGACGATCGCGCGCAGATCCTTCGCTGGCTGCGGGAAGTGCCGGACCGGATCCGCGCCGCCGCGCCGCTGTCGGTGCGCGTGGCGGTGAAGCTCATGAATGCACGGTTCGACGACGGCTTTCAACTCGACATGATGCAGACGGCGGCAGGGGCGGGGGCGGATGCGCTGGTGTGCTTCAATCGCTTGTTCGATCCCGAACGGGGAATGGCCTATGGCGGATGGGACTTGAGTGACCGGAACCTGCGGGTATTAGACCTCTACCGCCCTCTACCCCTCTCTGCCGCCCTTTACCGCCCTCTCACCGGCACCGGCAACATCTGCTCCGGTCGCATGATCCTCGACTACGCCCGCCGCGGCTGCGAGAGCGTCGAGCTGCACACGTTCTTCCAGCTGCCGCTGTCCCAGTATCCCGCGACGCACGGCTCGCGCACCGCGCGGGCCCTGCATGCGCTGGTGTTCGCGCCAGACGATGGGCTGATCGCCGGCGTGCTGGAGCTCGAGGCGCGCGGCGAGATCGAGCGGCGCGACGGCGAGCTGCACTTCCTCGACGTGCGGGCCCATGCGCTTCGCCCGGGTTGAGCTGCACGAGCTGGAGCTTCCGTTCCTGGAGCCGTTCATCATCTCCGGCGGCCGCATCGACGCGCGCCGCTCGATCGTCGTCGTGCTCCACGACGGCGACGGGCACGTCGGCTACGGCGAAGCGGCGCCCGACGAGCTGCCGTTCTACTCGGAAGAGACTCTGGGCAGCGCGCGTGATCTGCTCACCCGGGTGCTGGTGCCGCGCATTGCGGGACGGGAGTTCGATTCTCCGGAGGCGGTGGACGCCGCCCTGCGCGAGCACGTGCGGGGGAATCCGTTCGCGCGCGCGGGCGTCGAGACCGCGGCGTGGGATCTCGAGGCCCACCGCCGTGGCACTGGGCTCGCCCAACTGGTGGCGGAACGGCTGGGCGTCGCGCCGGCGGCGAGCTTCCTCTGCGGCGTGGCCCTCGGTATCCCCGAGGATCGCCGTCCCGACACCCTCACGCGTCGTGTGTACGACGCGCTGCAACACGGCTACCGGCGTGTGAAAATCAAGGTTGCGCCCGGATGGGACGAGGTCGCGGTCGGGGCCGCGCGCGCGGGGATGGCGGGGACGGACCTGCCGCTCACGGTGGATGCCAACGGCGCGTACGAATGGCCCGGCGACGAGCGCGCGCTGCGCGCCCTCGATGCCGCCGGCCTCCTCTACATCGAGCAGCCGCTCGCGCCGGACGAGCTCGTGGGCCACGCCCGGCTGGCGCGCGCCCTCGAGACCCCGCTCTGTCTCGACGAGACGCTGCGCGATGCCGGGATCGCCCGCCAGATCGTCGCGCTCGAGGGGCCGATGGTGTGGAACATCAAGGTGCATCGCATCGGCGGGCTGGCCGAGGCATGTCGCATCTATCGCGTAGCCGCGGAGTGCGGGGCCCGGCTCTGGGCCGGCACGATGCCGGAGTCGGGCATCGGTTCCCAGGTCGGTATCGCGGTGGCCGCGCTCCCGTCGTGCGTCTATCCCTCGGATCTGGAGCCGAGCGCCCGCTGGTTCGGGCGAGCGTCGGACGTGGTCAAGCTGACGATGAGCAAGGACGGTCGGATGAGCGTCCCGGGCGTGTCGGTCGCGCGCCTGCTCGACCCCGGGCGCTTCCGTGCCGCGACACGCACCCTCTAGCGGGAGTCGAACCGTGGCTCGTCTGAGTCAGGTGGTCATGCTCTGTGCCATGTCGGTCGCGGGCGTGGGGCCTGCGGTCCGCGCCCAGCAGTACGATCCGGCCCTGTTCGGGGAAATGCGCTGGCGCCAGATCGGTCCGTTCCGGGGCGGCCGCACCGTCGCCGCGGTCGGAGTCCCGGGTCGGCCGCCCGTGTTCTACATCGGCGTCAACAACGGCGGCGTGTGGCGGAGCCGGGACTACGGGCGCACCTGGACTCCGATCTTCGACGATCAGCCGACCGGCTCCATTGGGGCGATTGCGATCGCCCCATCGGATCCGCGCACCCTCTATGTCGGAAGCGGGGAAGGCCTGCAGCGTCCCGACCTCTCGGTCGGCGACGGGATCTACAAATCGACCGATGGCGGAACGACCTGGCGTCACCTCGGCTTGACGGACGGCCTCCAGATCCCCGCGATCGTGGTCGATCCCCGGGATCCGAATCGGGTGTTCGCGGCGGTGCTCGGGTCTCCGTACGGCCCGAACTCCGAGCGCGGCGTGTACCGCTCCATCGACGGCGGCGACACGTGGCAGAAGGTGCTCGACAAGGACGAGAACACCGGTGCGGTGGACCTCGCGTTCGATCCCGCGAACGCCCAGACGGTGTTCGCGGTGTTGTGGGCCGCGCGGCAGGCGCCGTGGGAGATCGGCAGCTCATGGACGCTGTCGCAGGCGAACGGCCTGTATCGGTCCACGGACGGCGGCACCACGTGGCGGCAGGTCGGGGCCGGCCTCCCCGGCGCCGCGGAGCATCTCGGCCGCATCGGGATCGCCACGTCGGCGAGCGCGCCGGGTCGGATGTACGCCGTGGTAGGCGCGACCAAGGGGGGCGGGCTGTACCGCTCGGATGACGGCGGCGAGAGCTGGCGCCTCGCGAACGCCGACGAGCGCCTGTGGGGGCGGGACGGCGACTTCAACGAGGTCAAGGTCGACCCCACCAACGCCGACGTCGTGTACGTCGCCAACGTGGTGACGTGGAAGTCGGTGGACGGCGGGCACACGTTCACCGCGTTCCGCGGCGCCCCCGGCGGGGACGACTACCATCGCCTGTGGATCGATCCGGACGACCCCACGGTCATCCTGCTCGCGGGTGATCAGGGCGCGGTGGTGACGGTGAACGGCGGCGAGACCTGGAGCTCGTGGTACAACCAGCCGACGGCGCAGCTCTACCACGTGGCAACCGACCGTCGCTTTCCCTATCGGGTGTACGGCGGGCAGCAGGAGAGCGGCTCCGTCGGGATCGTGAGCCGGGGCGACGACGGTCAGATCACGTTCCGGGAGTGGCATCCGGTCGGCGCCGAGGAGTACGGCTACATCGCACCCGATCCGCTGCACCCCACCATCGTGTACGGTGGCAGGGTCAGCCGCTTCGACTGGAGCACGGGCCAGGTGCAGGACGTGTCGCCCGAGCCGGTGCGGGCCGGGAAGTACCGCTGGGTGCGGACCATGCCGTTGCTCTTCTCGCCGCTGGACCCGCACGTGCTGTACTTCGGCGCCAACGTGCTGTTCCAGACGACCAACGGCGGCCGCAACTGGCGGACCATCAGTCCCGATCTGACGCGCGCGACATATGCAGTGCCCGAGAACCTCGGCGCGTTCGCGTCGCTCGACCCCGAGAAAGGCAAGCACCGGGGAGTGATCTATACCGTCGCGCCGTCCCCCCGGAAGGCCGGCCTGCTCTGGGCCGGTACCGACGACGGCCTGATCCACGTGACGCACACCGGCGGCCGGACGTGGACGGACGTCACGCCCGCCGCGCTGACGCCGTGGAGCAAGGTCTCGCTGCTCGAGGCCTCGCGGTTCGACACGCTCGTGGTGTACGCGGCGGTGAATCGCTTCCGGCTCGCGGACCTGCGACCGCACGTCTATCGCACCGGCGACGGCGGCCGCACCTGGATGGAAATCGTGCAGGGCCTGCCGACGAACGCCGTCGTCAACGCCGTTCGCGAAGATCCTGCGCGGCGTGGACTGTTGTACGCGGGCACCGAACGCGGCGTCTACGTCTCGTTCGACGACGGCGGCCACTGGCAGCCCCTGCGGCTCAACCTGCCGCCCACGTCGGTGCGTGACCTCGTCGTACACGACAGCGATCTGGTCGTCGGAACGCACGGCCGCGGCTTCTGGATCCTCGACGACATCACGCCGCTGCGCCAGGCGGGTGAGGCCGCGACGGCGTCGGCGGCCTACCTGTACCGGCCCGCCGGTGCCGTCCGGGTCCGCTGGAACGAGAACACCGACACACCGCTCCCGATCGACGAGCCGGTCGGGAAGAATCCTCCAGACGGCGCGATTCTCGACTACTATCTGCCGCGGCCCGCCGTGGGGCCGGTCGCGCTCGAGATTCTCGACCGGACCGGGAGCGTCGTACGACGCTTCTCGAGCGCCGACACCGTGCCGCCGCAGGACTCGGGGTTGAACATTCCGTCCTGGTGGATGCGCTCGTCGCTTGTCCTCGGCGGCGGCGCCGGGATGCATCGCTTCGTCTGGGATCTGCGTTATCCACCTCCGGCCGCCCTGCGGCACGAGTACCCCATCTCGGCCGTGTACCACGACACGCCGCGCGAGCCGCGTGGTCCCTGGGTCCTGCCGGGCCGGTACACCGTCCGTCTCACGCTCGACGGGGCGACGCTCACGCGAGCCTTGAGCGTGACGATGGATCCGCGCGTGGTGGTGGCGTCGGGAGCGCTCGGTCGCCAGCTGGCCCTGGCGTTGCGCGTCGTGGACGCACTGTCGCGCGACTCGACTGCGCTCGCGGCGCTGCAGGGCTTGCGGGGCGCCATCGGGCGCGCGCGCGAGCAGGCAGCGGGAACAGCACTCGCGACCGCGCTGGATTCGCTCGACCGTCAGGCCGCGGCCCTCGAGAACGGCGACGCCAGCTTGGCCCGTCTGAACGGTCAGCTGGTCGACCTGTACGGTGTGATCGAGGGCGCCGACGTGGAGCCCACGGCGCAGGTCGAGGCCGCCGTGCGGGAGTGGCTGGGCGTGCTCGCCACGCGGCAAGCGGAGGGGCGCGCGCTCGATCGGCGCTTCCGTTCGCTCACCCGTCGTTTACAATAGGTGATCATGATCCCGATCGAGCACCAGCCGCCGGGGTATTGGGCCACCAATCTCTACAGCAGCCCTCGCAAGCGTCCCAAGTCCGACGCGCCGCTCAAGGACCTGCCGCCCCGCGCCGCCCAGCGTTTCAAGAAGGCGCGCGAAGCGATCCGGGCGCTCCGCCATGTGACGGAGCAGGTGGTGTTCATGGGGACGGCGTGGAAGTGGGTGTGGATGTACGAGGTCGGCGGGCGCAAGCTCGCCTACCTCCATCCGATGGAGACCGGTCTCTCGGGCACGTTCATCTTGAGCGAGAGCGAGGAGCGCGAGCTCGCCGTGACCGACGGCCTGCCGCGGGCGTCGCGGCAGGCAGTGCGCGACGGGCGCATGGCGGGCGGGGTCCGCTGGTGCTGGATGGAGTTTCCCGACTTGGACGCGGTCGACGCGTTCGTCGGCGTCGTCACGCTGAAACATCAATTGTTGGCGCGGCCGGAGTGACCGCGCCCTACTTGTGCGCGCTTCCGCGCCGGCGCTACATTCCGGCGCCCGCGAGCCGTTCCACACGCACAACGATCCAGTCGCCATCGAGCGCTCCGGATGACGAAGAGGGGTGGTAGGGTCGGGGTGGGCGTGGCGATCGCCGTGTCGATCGCCGTCCCCGCCGCCGCACAAACCGGTCAACCCGCCGCAACCGTCAAGGCCCCCGTGATCAGCGATACGGGGCGGCTCAAGGGTCCGCGACAGCCCATCTTCTTCCGTCACGACGTCCACGCCGGCCAGGAGCAGGTGCCGTGTCTGTATTGCCACAGCACGGTGAGCGCCTCAAGCGAGCCCGGCATCCCCGCGGTACAGACGTGCTTCGGTTGCCACCAGATGATCGGCGGGGGGAAGCGGGCGTTCGGCGGTGAGGTGCATCCTGCCCAGGACTCGGCCGCGCGCCGCGCCGAGGTGGCGGAGGTGAAGAAAGTGCAGGGGGCGTGGATCAACAAGCAGCCGCCGCGCTGGGTGCGCGTGCACGCGCTCCCCGGCTTCGTGCGCTTTCCACACATGCGGCATATCAAAGTTCTGGGCACCGACAGCTGCATCAACTGTCACGGGGACGTCCGCGCGATGCCGCAGGTCTACCAGGTGGCCACGCTCAAGATGGGCTGGTGCGTCAATTGCCACCTCCAGCGCAACGTGTCGCGCGACTGCACGCTGTGTCACTACTGAGGCCCGACGCGATGGACCGCAGACGGTTCCTGAAAGTCCTGGGCGCCACGGGCGGCGGCGCCGCCGCCCTGACGGGGTGCGGCATCGGCCCGGAGCCCACCGAACAGCTCGTCCCCTACCTCGTGCCCCCGGAGCATCAGGTCCCCGGTATCGCCACCTACTACGCGACCACGTGCCGCGAATGCGCGGCCGGTTGCGGGCTGCACGCCAAGGTGCGCGAGGGCCGCGTGATCAAGCTCGAGGGCAACCCCGAGTCCCCGATCAACCAGGGCCGGCTGTGCGCGCGCGGGCAAGCGGCCCTGCAGGGCCTGTACAACCCCGATCGCGTCACGGATCCGATGGCCCGCGGCGCGAACGGCGCGTGGCAGAAGCTGTCGTGGGACGACGCCGTCGGGCGGCTACAGGCCAAACTGAAGGAGGCGCGCGGCAAGGGGATCGCGTTCGTCACGGGGCTCGAGAGCGGGTCGTTCGGCGAGCTGGTCGACGCCTGGATCAGGCAGGTCGGCGGCCGGCATGTGACCTACGAGCCGTTCGCGTTCGAAGCGCTGCGCGCGGGGAACCGCATCGCGTTCGGCACGCCCGCGATTCCCTGGTACGACTTTGCCAACGCGCGCTACATCGTGTCGTTCGGCGCCGACTTCATGGAGACGTGGCTCTCGCCGGTGGGTTACCAGAACAGCTTCACCCGGGCCCACGCCTTCACGGGGGGCCGCGACGCGTCCATGGCCAAGTTCGTCTACGTCGGCCCGCGCCTCGCGCTCACGGGCATGAGCGCCGATGAATGGATTGCCGCGGCGCCGGGGACCGAGGGCATGCTCGCGCTCGCGATGGCGCACGTCATCGTCGCCCGCCGCCTCGCCCCGCTGCCCGCGGACGTGGGACGCGTGCGGGCTGCGCTCGATGCCAACGCCCCCGAACGGGTCGCGGCGGCGGTCGGGATCGAGGCCACGGTGATCACGCGCCTCGCCCGCGAGTTCGCCGCCTCGCGGGGCGGCCTCGCCGTGGCCGGCGGGATCGCGGCGCAGTACCCCAATGGCGCGGAGATCGTCGCCGCCGTCAACATCCTCAACTACGTGGCGGGGCAGGTGGGGAAGACCGTGCAATTCGGGCCCAACCACGCGCTCGCGGGCGGTGGCTCGTTCCAGGAGCTCACCGACCTGGCGGGCGACCTGAGCGCGGGCAGGGTGGCGCTGCTGCTGGTGCATGGCGCCAACCCGGCGCACTCGCTCCCGGCCGCGTTCTCCCAGGCGCTCGGGCACGTCGCGTACAAGGTCAGCTTTTCGTCCTATCTGGACGAGACCGCCGCCGCCTCCGACCTCGTGCTTCCCGATCTCCACCCGCTCGAGCAGTGGAACGATTCCGAGCCGCGCAGCGGCGTGCACGCGCTGCAGCAGCCGGTGATGGCGCCCGTGTTCGCGAACACGATGCACGCCGGCGACGTGCTGTTGCGGCTCGCGGGCAAGCCCGGGACGTTCAAGGACTATCTGCAGGGCCGCTGGCAGGAGCTGCACCGGCGGTACGGCCGGGGCCGGAGCTTCGAAGAGTTTTGGGACGACGCCCTGCAGCACGGCGGCGTGTACGCTGGGGTGCCAGTCCAGGCGGTGCGCCTGAACGCGGCCGTCGGGCAGGTGTTGGGGAGCGCCGCCCCGACGCCGGCGCAAGGCACCACGTTGATCGTGTTCCCGTCCATCGCGCTGCACGACGGTCGCGGGGCGAACAAGCCGTGGCTGCAGGAGCTCCCCGATCCCGTGTCGAAGATCACCTGGCACGGGTGGGTCGAGGTGCACCCGGAGACGGCCGCCAAGTGGCAGCTGGCGAACGGCGACGTGCTGCGTCTCACGTCGCCGCACGGCGCGCTGCGGGCGCCCGTCTGGATCACCCCGGGCGTCCGCCCCGACGTGCTGGCCATCCCCACCGGGCAGGGCCACAAGGCCTACGGCCGCTACGCCAAGGACCGCTCGTTCAACGCGTTCGAGCTCCTCAGTGACGCACCCGCCGCGTACGGCGGGCGTGTCTTCGCCGTGAGCGTCGCCGTGGCGAAGACCGGCGACCACCGCCGTCTGGCGACGCTCGAAGGAGATGCGCGCGAGCAAGGACGCGGCGTGATCGAAGTCCTGTCGCTCACCCGGGCGCAGCAGCTCAAGCCCGGCGCGCACGCCTTCCTGGAGCGGGAGACGCCGCCCTATGCCGACAGGGCGCTCGCGGACTGGGCGGAGGCCCAGCACGACGCGGCGTCCCTGGGAGATTACGCGCGTCCGCATCCGCGCTGGGGCATGGCGATCGACCTGGCGAAGTGCACCGGGTGCTCGGCGTGCGTGACGGCGTGCTACGCCGAGAACAACCTCGCGACCGTGGGCGAGGAGCTGGTGGTGCGCCGGCGGCAGATGAGCTGGCTGCGGATCGAGCGCTACTACACCGGTGGGGAGGCGGGCCGACCCACTGGTGCGGTCGTCACACCGATGCTGTGCCAGCAGTGCGGCAACGCCCCGTGTGAGCCGGTCTGCCCGGTGTACGCGGCGTATCATACGGCCGACGGCTTGAACGGCCAGGTCTACAACCGCTGCGTCGGGACTCGCTATTGCGCCAACAACTGCCCGTACAAGGTCCGCTACTTCAACTGGTACAACTATGCCGAGCCGGGCGGCGAGTGGGAGAGCTGGCCCGATCCTCTCAACATGCTGCTCAACCCGGACGTCACGGTGCGCGAAAAGGGCGTGATGGAGAAGTGCACGTTCTGCGTGCAGCGGATCCGCGGCGCGCAGAACCGGGCCCGTCTCGAAGATCGCAACGTCCAGGACGGCGACATCACGCCATCGTGCGCACAGGCGTGTCCGTCGGAGGCCATCGTGTTCGGCGACCTGCGCGACAGTAGCTCGCGGGTCGCGGCGCTCGCCCGTGACCCGCGCGGCTACCACGTGCTCGCGGACCTGAACACGCAGCCGGCGATCACCTACCTCGCGAAGGTGGTGCACGGCGCCGTGGTGGAGGGCTGAGGCGATGGCCGACACGGCGCCGCCGCGCGTCACGTACGACTTCGTCACCCGCGCCATCGCGCGCACCCTGGGCAATCCGGGCATGGGCTACTTCGCGCTGCTCACCGCGGCGGTGGCGCTGCTCGGGGTCGGGATCACGTGCCTGCTGTTCCTGCTGCGCTACGGGTTGGGGCTCGCGGGCTATTCGCACCCGGTGTACTGGGCCGTCTACATCACCTGCTTCGTGTTCTGGGTGGGCATCGCCCACTCGGGCACGCTGATCTCGGCGATCCTGTTCCTGTTCCGCTCCGGGTGGCGCACCGCGGTCTACCGCACCGCCGAGGCGATGACGGTGTTCGCGGTGATGACGGCGGGCCTGTTCCCACTCATCCACATCGGCCGCCAGTGGTACTTCTACTGGCTGATTCCGTATCCCAACGAGCGCGGCCTGTGGCCCAACTTCAAGTCGCCGCTCATCTGGGACGAGTTCGCGATCGGCACCTACTTCACCGTCTCGACCGTGTTCCTGATCATGGGTCTGATCCCGGACATCGCGGCGGTGCGCGACCTCGCCACGGGGTGGCGCAAGAAGCTCTACGCCATCACGGCGGTCGGGTGGCGCGGCACGAACGAACAGTGGCGGCACTACACGCGCGGCTATCTCTACCTCGCCGCGCTCGCGACGCCACTGGTGCTCTCGGTGCACAGCGTCGTGTCCTGGGACTTCGCCATGGCGTTGGTCCCGGGCTGGCATGCCACCCTGTTCGCACCGTACTTCGTAGCCGGCGCGATCTACTCGGGCGTCGCCATGGTCATCACGCTGCTGGTGCCGATCCGGAAGCTGTTCCATTTGGAAGCGATCATCACGATCCACCACTTCGAGAACCTCGCGAAGCTCTGCCTGCTGACCGGCCTGATCGTCAGCATGTCCTACTGCACCGAGAACTTCACGGCCTGGTTCGGAGGCAACCCGCACGAACGCGCCGCCTTCTGGTACCGGGCGTTCGGGCCGTTCTGGTGGGCCAGCTGGACGATGAACATCTGCAACGGGCTGTTGCCGTGGCTGCTGTGGTCCAAGAAGGTCCGGACCAGCGTGGTCGCCCTGTTCGTCGTGTCGATCTTCGTGAACGTCGGCATGTGGTTCGAGCGCTTCGTGATCATCGTCGTATCGCTCGCAGGCGAGCCGTTCGAGCGGTTCGCCAACGCCACCTACAATCCGACGTGGGCCGACTGGGGCATCATGGCCGGGAGCTTCGGCTGGTTCTTCATGTGGTTCCTGCTGTTCGTGAAGAACTTCCCGGCGGTGTCGATCTCCGAAGTGAAAGAGGTGCTGCCCGCGCCGCGGCGCGGGAAAGCGGTGGCGGCGTGAAGCTCGTCAACCCGCTGACCGCCATCTTCCATCCACCCCCCACACCGGGGGTGCTCGGGGTCTTCGGGCACTTGGACGCGGTGCTCGAGGCGATTCGGCAGCTTCGCAAAGGCGGGCACAGCGACTTCACGGTCTACTCGCCGGTCCCGCGCCACGAGCTGGAGGACGCGCTCGACCAGCCGGTGAGCCCGGTGCGGATGTTCACGCTCATCGGCGGCATCGCCGGGTGCGCGATCGGCGCCTGGCTCACGCTGTACATGTCGTACGACTGGCCCATCGTGCTCGGCGGCAAGCCGATCGGCTCGATCCCGCCGTACGTCGTCATCATGTTCGAGATGACGGTGCTGTTCGGTGCGCTCTCCACCATTCTCGGCATCGCCTTCAACGCGCTGTTCGCCGCGCGGCGCCTGGGCACGGTGGCCTACGATGCGCGGTTCACCAACGACAAGTTCGGGATCTTCGTCCCGAGCGAGTCGGCGCGCCAGAGCCAGGTCGAGTCTTTGCTCCGTGGGGCCGGGGCGGAGGAAGTGCGCCGTGCGTAGACCCGGTGCGGCCCTTGCCGCCCTTGCCGCGCTTGCCACCCTCGCCTGCAATCCCGACGATGTCGTGCATCGCATCGGCTGGTTCGCCACGATGCGTCATCAGCGCAGCATTAAGCCGTACGCCCGCCCGATCCCCCCGGTGCCTGGGACGGTCCCCATGACCGGCGCGGAGCCGCTGATGAGCCTCCAGACGGCGGACCGGCTGGCGAATCCCCGCACCCGCACCTCCGAGTCGATCAACCACGGGCGCTTCCTCTACGAGACCTACTGCCTCGTCTGTCACGGCCCGACGGGTCACGGCGACGGCCCGATTTCCTCGGCGGCGGGCGGTCCCTTCTTCGGCGTACGCTCGCTCGTGAACGATACGATCGCCCGACGCACCGACGGCTACATTTACGCGGTCATCGTGAGCGGGCAGGTGATGGGGCGGGGCCTGATGCCCGTGTACGGCGACAAAGTGCGCGGCGCCGATCGCTGGGACCTCGTGAATTACGTGCGCACGCTGCAGGCAGGGGCCAAGAGCCCCACGGGCAGACGATGACCGCGGCGAGCGTGTCGCGCGCCGAGCTGGTCGAGAAGGCGCGGCGCTTCCCGGCCCGGACCTTCACGCTCTTCGGGACCGTGCTCGCCCTGGTCGGGGGCGCCGCGTTCTTGTGGACCCTCGCCGGCGGTGACGCAGCGCGCGCGTGGCAGTCGTGGCATTTCAACTTCATGTTCTGGACCGGTCTGGCGCAGGGCATGGTGGTGTTCGCCGCCACGCTGAAGCTCGCCAAGGGGCACTGGTCCGGCGTGGTCATCCGGCTGGCCGAGGCGGCCGGGGCCTTCCTCTGGGTCTCCCTCGCGCTGTTCATCGGGCTCATCGTGGGGCGCGCTCACGTCTTCGGGTGGCTGCACGATCGGCGCCCGGACCTGGGCGCCTGGCTCACAACCAAGACGTTCTTTCTCCGGAATGGCGCCATCTACGCGCTCCTGACCTGGCTGTCGTGGCGCTTCGTGCAGCACGACCTGGCGCCCGACGTCCGCGAGTTGGCCGACGGCCGCCCGGCGGACCGGCTCGAGAACCGGGACGCGATCGCTCGTGATGCCGCCGTGCTCGTCGTCGCGTACGCCTTCGGTTACAGCCTTCTGGCGTTCGATCTGATCATGTCGCTCGCCCACAAGTGGGTGAGTAGCCTGTTCGGCGCGTTCTACTTCATGGGCTGCTTCCTCGCCGCGCTCATGGCGCTCGCCGTGCTCGCGATCGCGCTGCGGCGGCGCATGGGACTCGACGCACTGTTCTCATCCAAGCAGCAGCACGACCTGGGCAAGCTCTGCTTCGGGTTCACGGTCTTCTGGGCGTACCTCATGTGGGCGCAGTTTCTGGTGATCTGGTACGGGAACCTGCCTGAGGAAACGTTCTTCATCTTCTACCGGCTGATCGGTCCGTGGAAGCCGCTGGGCGTGTGGGTGTTCCTCCTGGTGTTCGTCGTGCCGTTCATCGGGCTGCTGGGCGTCAAGCCCAAGACGTCCTCTCTTTCGCTCACGACGTTCGCGCTCGTGAGCCTGCTCGGCATCTGGCTGGAACGCTACCTCGAGATCGTGCCGTCGATCAACGGCGGGGCAGGGCCGGCGCTCGGCGTTCCCGAAATCGGCGTGGCGCTGCTGTTTGGCGGGCTGTTCCTGCTGTCGCTCGGCTGGTTCGGCGCGCGCTACCCGATGCTCTCGCCCCGCCTCGCGGCGGACGCCGTGGAGCGCGAGCGACACTAGTCCCGTCGGCTCGCTTACGATTTCCTGACATCCGCGATTTTCGGTCGCGGTCCCTTTGGCGTGTGCGGCGGGTAGTAAGGCGCGTCCTGTCGTCCGACGTCCCCCACGTGTCACGCCGGAGGGTTCATGCGGTCGAAGTGGCTGTCGCTGGTGTCAGGGATCGCGGGAGCGGTGCTGCTCGTGTCGTGCGGCGGGTCCACGTCGCCGTACAGCACAGGGGGCGGCGGGGGCGGCGGGGGCGGCGGGCATAGCACGACGATCACCGTTGGAAACGACTTCTTCAGCCCGGCGCTGGACACGGTACCGGCGGGACAGGTGACGTTCACTTGGGCAACGCCGTCGAACGGGCACAACGTGACATGGGACACCGGGCCGGGGGGCTTGCTCCCCCTCAGTTCGAGCACGATGATGTCGGGCACCTATACGCAGACGCTGCAGACAGGCACATACACCTATCACTGCACCATCCACGTTGCGCAGGCAATGCGCGGCACGATCGTGGTGCAGTGAGCGGGCGCGCGGTTACTCCGATAGTACCGGTCGCCTACGGCCGCAGCGGCTGAAGCAGGCGGCGCAGCGTGGCGAGTGAATCCGCGGACAGCGGGCCCCGCACGTCGTGGAAGAGCCCGGCGCCTGGACTGGGCGCCGGTCGAGGGGCGGGAGGAGGGGCAGCCTCGGCGGGTCGGGACCGAACCGGTTGCGCCCCCGTGACCACGACCTCGTTGAGAAGCGCGGGAGCGGACCGCGCATTGATCACCTCGATCATCGTATTCGAGTCGAGGGCCTGCTCGACGATCACGACGCCGGAGTAACCGATGCTCCGGCCCCGGTAGAACGCCTCGATCGGGACACCGGGGACGACCAGCGGGTCGACGCCGAGTACGCGTCGTGCGCTGTCGACGCTGATCGCATCGCCTTTCTGCCACCGGTCGCGTTCGTCCTGCGATGCTTTTCCGTGGGTGATCCTCGCTGCTGAGTCGGCAGCTCGCTCGCCGTACGCGTACGCGGCGGGCGTGTCTGCCCGTGCCAGCAACGGCTCCCGGCGCAGTGGCGCGATGCTGTCCGCCACAGCGCGCGCCGGGGCGGGTGCGGGCGGCCGAGCTGCGGGCGGCGTGCGTGCCGAGCCGCGCAGCTTGACGCGCGATTCCTTCTCTGCGAGCTCGGGGCTCGCCCGCGCGTCGAGCGCACGGCGCTCGGCCGGTGGGGCGTAGGCGGTCGTGTCGGGTTGCCGGGCCCGTTCGACTCCCCGGCCGAGGTAGGTCCCGATTCCGAGGGCGAGCAAGACCGTCGCCGCCCATGCGAGCGGGAGGCGCACGTGCCACCACAGCCGGGTGGGAGGCTTCACGTCCCCAGCCCGAAATGGCGGCAGCTCGCGGTCCGGTGGTGCGGCCAGTGCCAGCAGCTCGGCGGCGCGCGCGATCAGCGCGCGCTCTTCCTCGAGCCGGCGGCGGCATTCGGAGCATTGGGCCAGGTGTGCGTCGACCCCCTGGGCCTCGGCCGGCGAGAGCTCGCCGTCGAGATACGCGTGCAGTAGGCCGTCATCCACGTGCGACATGCTCACCCCGCTGTCCCGCCTCGTAGGCCTCGACCAGCCGCCGGCGCGCCCGGGCCAGCGTGGTGCCGATCGCGCCGCGCGCGAGCCCCGTCTGAGCGGCGATTGCTTCGTACGAAACACCCGAGTCCCACAGCAGCAGTACCTCCCGGTCGCGGGGCGTGAGCTGCTCCAGCGCGGCGCGGACGCGGGTGCGCTCGTTCTCCACGTGGAGCGCGTCGTCCGCAGCGGGCTCGCTCGCTTGCGGCTCGGCCGTGAGCAGCGTCAGGTGGCGGCGCTCCCGCGCCGCGCGCCGTGCGTCGTCCCGCGCCATGTTCGCCGCCACGATGAAGAGCCACCCCCTCGCATTGTCCGGTTTGTGCACCACGGCTCGAGCAAACGCCTCCTGGGCCAGGTCCTCCGCACGCTCGGCGTCCCACACCTTGCGGTACAGGAACCGCACGAGCGCGCGGTACGTGGTGCGGTAGATCTCCGCGAGATCCTGGGGCACGGGGCTAAGCGCGGAATGCGGAATTCGGAATGCGGAATGTCACGGTAAGCGTCACGTGGTGAACGACCCTTCCCTGAAATTCCGCATTCCGCATTCCGCACTCCGCATTCGCGTCATTCCCTGAAGTCAGTCACGAGTCTCGCGAGCTCGCCCCCCACCCATTCGGTCGTGCCCCCGGCCTCGATCTTGACGCTCACGCGGCGCCCGGCCACCAGCACCGCGGGCTCGAGCCTCGCCGGCTGCACCAGCTCGGGAAGAGCGCGCAGCAGCGCGAAGTACGCGGGGCTGAAGGCCGCGACGCTCACCACGCGCAACGAGTCGCCGTGTGCGATGTCGGTCCATACGCTATCGCGCCATGCGAACACCCGCCCGCCCACCTGCTGAGAGCGACTCTCCTTGCCACGCCCCAACGCGGCGAGCGAGTCCGCCGAGGGCGCGCCGGTCACCACGACGGCGCTGAGGCTCATCGAACCCGCCAGCCTGCGGGCCTCATCCGAGCGTCGCACTGCAGCCGCTCCCGCCTGATCGCGCGGTGCCGGCGCCTGCAGCGGGATAGCGCGCGCCGCGAAGCTCGGCTCCTGCACCAGGTACGAGGTGTACTCCGTGAGGATGCCATAGCGCAGCGCGAGTCGTTTCAGCTCGTCCACGATCTCGGGATTCGGACCGTGCAGCCGGATCTCCCGCGACAGCGCCCCCGCCTTACGGGCCGCCCAGAGTTGCTGGAGATAGCCGACCCCCGACGGCTCGCCGTCGAACCGCGCCGCCGTCGCGAATCGCTCCTCGCGACCGTTTCTCCGTCCCGTCACGGTAAGGGACCGCTCCCCCCTCCCCGCTCCCCGGTACCGCCCGAAGACGACGAGCTCGTCGCCCGCGAACAGGTCGGGCAGGCGCTGCGGCTGCAGATCATACAGGTCGACGCCGTCGGCCGCGAGCGCGAGGTCGGTGAGTACCGGCGACGACACCTTGGCCGCGAGCGAGCCCACGGCTTGCTCGATATCGCCCCCGGGTCGGATGTACGTCGTGACTCCACGGGCGCGCTCGGTCAACCGGTCGAGCAGGTACGTGTTGACGTCATACCCGATGCCGAACGCGAAAACCCGGAACGGGCCGCGGCCGCGCTCCGCCTGGTCGGCGAGGCGCTCGGGGTCGGTCTCGCCCACGGTGGGCACGCCGTCCGTCAGGAACACGACCACCCCGAAAGCCCCCTCGGCGGGCGGCGCGGCGATCGCCTCGGCGAGCGCACCCGCTACGTTGGTGCCTCCCCCCGTCTCGAGGTGCCGCACCCACTCCTGCGCCGCTCGTACGCTCTCTCCAGACACGTCGGTCCACGCCGCCGCGTACCGCTCGACCCCGCCCGAGAACACGATCACCCGGAACCGGTCCCCCGCCCGCAGCGCACCGAGCAACTGCACCAGCGCCGCCTTCGCCTGCTCGAGCTTGTCTCCGGACATGGATCCGGACACGTCGAGGACCGCGACGAGGTCGCGCCGCAGCGCCGGAGCCTCGCTCGCGCGGCCCGGCTCGAGCAGCAGCATGAAGTATCCGTCCTCGCCGGCGGGTTGGCTCGCGACGAGCGACAGGCCCACGAGGCCGCGGGCCAGGGGCAGGAACAGCTCGACGTCGCCGCGGGCGCTCGTGTCGGCGAGCGTAATCTCGAGCCGGTCGGCGTCGCGGGTCACATTCACCCGGTGTGTCGGCGAATAGGGCTCGCCGAACCGGCCCGCGGAATCGACCTGGAGCCGCAGGCTCCGGGACGGCGCGATGCCCGGTCCGCTGCCCGCGCTGTACCGGAAGCGCCATGCATCTCCCACCCGATCGAGCATCTGCGTGTAACGCAGCGTGATCTTACGGGTTTCTCCCGCTGCGATCGGGAACACGCGCGCCCGCAGCAGGCCGTGGCCGGCCAGCTCGATCAGGGCGGGGTCGCGCTTGCGTCGCACGATGTCTTCGTAAATCGCGCGCGCCTGATTCGCATCCATCGGCTCGCCCTTCAGCTCGCGATCGCCCTGCCACAGCGAGAAATCGCTGAACACCGCCTCGCCCGCCAGCGGATAGAGGTAGTTGCCCTCGTCGAGCACGGGGCCGGAGTTATGGAACCATTCTTCTACCGTGACCCGCGCGGCGCGTCCGGTGAGCGTGACCTGGACGGCGCTGCGCACCTTGGCGACCGCGCCGCGCGGAAACGCGGGCAGCGGCCGCATCGGCTCGATCCATCCCTGGGCCGCTCCCGGCGCGAGCGGCGCGGTGAGGAGGCAGAGCAGCGCGAGCAGACGAGGCGTGGACAGCATGACGATCGGCTCCTGTGAGAGACGCCAGAGAGACGTCGCTGGCCCGGTGTGTTGCACACAGGACATGGGGAGCCCGTCGGGGCGGAAGCGCTACGTGACGGTGCGCGAAGGGGTTGCGGTAAACGCGTGCGGGCCCGCATTTTGGGGTGCGCCCGCACCGCCGGCTGTAGGTCGTCGCGCCCTACTGGATGGGAACCGTGCCGCGCTACACTTACCGTCGCCTGACGAAGCTTCCCAGCACGGCCGACGAGCTCCGCCGCCACACGGTGCTGAACCTCCCCGGCATGCTCCACGGGCTGACCTTCGAGCACATGGTCATGCGGCCCGGCGCCGCCGTGCCTATTTCGGTCGAGGACGATACCGGGATCCTCGTTTTCACGATCTCCGGGCGCGGCGTGATGCTGCTCGACGGCGATCGCATCGAGGTGTCGGCGAGCGATCTGGTCCACATTCCGGCCGGCGTGCCATACGGGTTGCACACACTGGGTGGCTCGGACTGGGTGTACGTCGTGCTGCAAGCGCCGGTGCAATAGAGGACGGCAGAAGACGGTAGAGGACGGTAGAGGTGGTGACCTCTGCCACCCTCTACCGTCCTATGCGACGGCGCATTGGTTTGGCCCGAATTCCAGCGCCTCCGCGTCGGCGTCCGCGACCTCCACCAGTCCCAGATTCGCGAGCTTGATCGTGCGGTAGCTCTCGGGCGCGGCGGCGGTATGGTCCGCCACCCAGGCGAGGAACTCGCGCTTCTCCTGGATGGCCGCTGCCTCGTTGGTCGCGGCGACCACGTCGAACCGCGCGGCCACGCTGCGATCGGCGCGACGCTCCGTTTCGCTTGCATAGTGGGCGGGGAGGACGAGGAGGTCCCCCGGCCAGGTCTGGCGCACGCGCTCGAGGCTGTCCCACAGCCGGGCTGCCCAGGCGTCGCGCTGTCCGCCCAGGTCGGGGCGGCCCACCGACCGCACGAACAAAAAGTCACCCGTGAGCGCCAACGCCTCGTCGGCCAACAGCGCGACGCTCCCGAGCGTGTGTCCTGGGACGTGCGTGGCGACGAGCGTGGCCCGACCGAACGCGATGGTGTCGCCGTCACCGAGGGGTTGGTACGCGACGCGACCCTCTGCGCCATCGTAGGGGGAGCGGGCGTCGTCGGGATGGAGGAAATAGGGGACCCGCCAGTGCCGCGCGACGGCGCGGGCGCCGCTCAAGTAGTCGGCGTGCATGTGGGTGTCGATCACCGCGGCGACCGTGGCGCCGAGGGAGCGGGCCAGCGTTTCGTACGGCTCGAGGTGACGACCCGGGTCCACCACCACGGCATCGCCGTCGCTCACCAGCACGTAGGAGAGGGCGCCCTTTCCGACGCGATCGAGCTGCACGACGTGCTGGAGCGCCGGGGTAGGGGACAGGCGGCGCGGCAGGTACACCGTCTCCCACGCGGCCATGCCGCCGGTCACCGAGAGCGCATCGAAGCCACGCTGGCGCAGGTACTGCGTGGCCTGCTGACTCGAGTTGCCGTGACCGCAGATCACCGCCACCGGAGTCGCGGGATCGAGTCGCAGCGACTCGAGCGTCAGGAGCTCGTACATCGCCGAGGCGGGCAGGGCTCGAAAGTCGAGGGTCGCGCCCAGCGTGACGCGGCCGCGGGCGACGCGTTCGGGCGTTCGGATGTCGAGCAGCTGAAGGCGCTCTCCCTGGTCGAGGCGGCGCGCCAAGTCGGCGGCGGGGATACGCGGGACGGATGGCTCCGGCATGACGAGATCAGTGTCGCGGACGCGCGGCGAATGCGCAACGCCCGCACGTCACGGGAGGGCTCCCGTTTTCGGGACTCGCGAATATATTGTGAACGCGTTCACAAGCACCATCTCGTCTATCGTCCCGGAGGGAGTTTGCAATGCGGTTCACCCTGCTCACCACGCTCGTCGCGTTCACGGCCGTCGCCTGCGGCGGCGAGAAGAAGTCGACGGCGTCTCAGGCCGAGGCTGCCACGCCGGCACCGACCGCCGAGCCGGCCGGCGCCGTGGTCGAAGTGAAGATGACCGGCAACGGCACGAGCCAGGCCTCGTTCGAGCCAACCAAGCTGGCGATCAAGACCGGCACGACGGTTCGTTTCATCAATGTATCCGGCGGCCCGCACAATGTTGCCTTCTACGGCGACTCGGTGCCGAAGGGCGGCGCCGACGCGCTGAAGAAGGGGATGCCGAACCCGATGGGTGACCTCACGGGACCGTTCCTCACTCAGCCCAACGAGAAATACGACGTGTCCTTTGCGGGCGCCCCGGCGGGCGTCTACAAGGGCTACTGTATGCCGCACGTGGCGCTGGGCATGCACATAACGATCACCGTGCAATAGCCGGCGAGGCTCGACTGCAGCGTGAAACGGCCCCGGCCACCCCCGGGGCCTCCCCCGCGCCATGATCAACCGCCTGCTCCTCGGTCTCCTCCTGCTCGCTCGGTCGAGCGACGGGGCTCTTCCCATGCCGGACGCCGCTGCCGCCCGCATCTTTCGCGACGCGGCAGCAGGCATGCTCGTCATCGATCTCGCCCCGACGGATCTGCCGGCCAACACGCCGCATCACATGATCGCGCAGCCGCCCGTCGCGACGCTCGAGATTCCGGAGACGGGATTCATCTATGGCTTCCGGGTGCAAGTCGTGGACAGCGCCGGACACCCGCTGCCCGATGAGCTGATCCATCACTTCAATCTCATCGACCCCGATCATCGCGAGCTGTTTCTCCCGATCTCGCGGCGCCTGCTCGCGGCCGGGCACGAGACCGGCGCGATTCGCCTGCCGCGGCTGCTGTTCGGATTGCCGCTCAAGCGCGGGGAGCACGTCGTCGCCAGCGCGATGGTCGAGAACCTGACCAGCGCGTCCTACCCGCAGGCGCGCGTCCGGCTCGCCATGAATTTCACGCCGACCGGCCGGCCGTGGCCGCTGTTCAGCGCCTCACCCTGGCAGATGGACGTGGCGTTCCCGGTCGGCGACAAGTCGTTCACGCTCCCGCCGGGCCGCTCGTCGCGATCGTACGAAGGGAACCCGATCGTGCCGGGGAAGATCGTCGGTCTGGGGGGGCACATGCACGACTACGGCCGCTTGATCGAATTTGCGGACGCGACGACGGGTGAGGTGATCTACCGTGCGGCTCCCGTGGCCGACGCGGGCGGCCACATCGAGTCGGTTCCCGTCGCTTTCCTCTATGGATGGACCCGGCTCGGCGTGCACGTGGTGCCCGAGCACCGCTATCGCGTGACGGTATCGTACGACAACCCGACCGGTCAGCCGATTCCCGACGGCGGCATGGGCGTGGTGGGCGGCCTGTTCGTGCCCGATCGCGGCGTCACGTGGCCGGCCGCCGAGCCGCGCGACTCGCTCTACCACCAGGACTACCTCCATTACATGCGTCTGGCCGGTGGACACGAGATGAACATGGCAGGCACCGTGATGCCCATGAAGATGGCCGGGCACGAGCATCACCGCTGAAGTGACCCCCGAAGTCGTGCTGCTGGACTTCGGCGGCACGCTCGACGCGGACGGCGTGCACTGGAGCCCCCGGTTTCACATGGCGTATCGCGCCGAAGGGGGCACCCTCGACCTCGCGGCCTTCGATTCGTTCTTCAAGCTGTCGGACCAGGCCCTGGCGCGGTTGCCGGGTATCGCGGCGCTCGGGTTCCGCGCCGCGATCGAGACCCAAGCCCGCCTGTTGGGTGAGGTCCTTCCCGACCGTGCGCAGGTGAATCCGGCGGCGGTCGCCCGGCGCCTGCACGGCGACGCGCTGGCCGTCGTCGAGCGCAACCGTCCGGTCCTGGAGCGGCTGGCCCGGCGCTACCGGCTGGGGGTTGTGTCGAACTTTACCGGCAACCTCGAGCCTTGTTTGGAAGAGCTTGGCCTGGCGAGATTGTTCGCTGCAGTCAGCGACTCCGCGGTGGTCGGATGGAGCAAGCCCGATCCACGCATCTTCCTCGGCGCGCTGGCCACGTTGAGCGCGCGTCCGGAGCGCGCCTGGATGGTGGGGGACAACTTCGAGGCGGACATTCGCGGCGCCGCCGCCCTCGGTATGCGCACCTGCTGGCTCGCTCCGCCGGAGCGGCCGTTGCCCCCGGGGGCGGGGGAACAGGCGCCGGTCCCCACCGCCCGCATCGCCCGCTTCGTGGACGTCGAAAGGGTGCTCGCCTAAAGGTGCTCGGACTCATCCTCGCCGGCGGCGAGGGTTCGCGTCTCGCGGCGGGCGGGATTGCCGTCCCCAAGCCGCTCGTCGAAGTGGCGGGCAGGCCGCAGATCGTTGGCCTGCTCGAGACCTTCGCCGCGTTGGGGTGCTCCAGCCTCACGTGTGCAGTTCGTGCGGATTTCCCGGCCGTCCGGCGCTTGCTTGACGGAAGGCGGTTCGGCGCACCCCTTACAGTGGTGACCTGCCGGACGCCCTCCTCGCTGCACACGTTGGTCGAGGGGCTGCGGGGAATGGCCGCGGGGCCGGTGTTCTGCAGCATGGTGGACACGGTGATGCGGCCGGAGGACTGGAAGGCGGTGTACGGGGCGGCCGGGCGGTTTCTCGAGGAGGGCGCCGAGCTGGTGCTCGCTGTGACGCCGTACGTGGACGACGAGTCTCCGGTGTACGTGAGCCGGCGCGGGGACGGCGATGTGCGCGCCGTGAGCGACGAGCCGGTGGCGCCCGTGTGCGTCACCGGCGGAGTGTACGGCCTGAGCGCGGCCGCCCGTGTGGCCGCGGCGGACGCCGTCGCCCGCGGCTTGCACAAGATGCGTGCCTTCCTCAAGGGGCTGGTGGCGGAGGGGCGGCGGGTGGCGGCGGTCGAGGTGCCGCGCATCATCGATATCGATCGGCCATCGGATCTTGAGACTGCGAACGCGTGGCTCGCCGCGCGCGAAAGGTAAACCTTGGCCCAACTGGTCGCGATTTACCGCAGCCCGTCGTACTCGCCGCAGCAGCACCGCGTGAACGACACCGCTATCCTGGACGCCACCGTCGGGCTGCTCGAGGCCGAGGGCTGGCGCGCCACCAAGACCACGGAGCGCGAGGTGGAGCAGGGTCGCCTCCCGGCGGCGGCGCTCTACCTCAACATGTGCCAGGGCTCGCTGGCGGCGGAGCAGCTCATGCCCCTCGAGTCCGACGGCATCGTGGTGGTGAACCGCCCGTCGAGCGCGTTGAATTGCCACCGGTACCGGCTCGTCAGGCGACTCGGCGACAGTACGCTGCCGTTTCCCCGCACGCTCATCCTCGCCAGCTCCGCCCCGCTCCCGCCACCCGGCCATCTCAGCGCGGTCAGTCCCGATCACCAGAAGCTCTGGATCAAGCGCGGCGACGTACACGCCGAGCGTCCGGAGGATGTGGTCGCGACGACCCTGGACGGTCTGGCGGAGACCCTGCGCGCCTTCACCGCCCGCGGGATTCCCTGGGTGGCCCTGCAGGAGCATGTGCCCGGGCCCGTGGTGAAATTTTATGGCGTGACCGACGGGCGGTTTTTCAATTGGTACGGTGCGGACGCGGGATTCGCCGGCGAGCGCCCGTTGGTGGACGAGAACCGCCTCAAGGCGCTCGCCTTCGAGGCGGCCGCGATTCTCGGACTCGAGGTATTCGGCGGCGACGTCGCGTTCCCGGAGCCCGACCGGCCGGTCCTGATCGACATCAACGACTGGCCCAGCTTCGCCCCGTTCCGCGAGGCGGCGGCGCACGCCATCGCAGCCTACATTACCCATCGGTTCGCTCACCGGAAACATTCGTGACCCATACCTTGCGCAGGCTCCAGATTCCCGGCCCCAGGTCCAAGGCGCTGTTCGACGCCGAGGCGCTGTACCTGGCGCCCGGCACGCAGAGCGTGGCGCTGTTCAGCCAGCTGTCGATCGACCGTGGCGAAGGCGCCGTCCTGTACGACGTGGACGGCAACAGCTACATCGATCTGCTCGCCGGGGTGGGCGTGGCGAGCCTGGGCTACGCGCATCCCAAGTACGTCGCCGCGATGCAGCGGCAGATCGGCCGCGTGCACGTGGGGAGCTTCACCACCGAGCACCGGGCGGCGCTGGTCAAGCTGCTCGCCGAGCTCGCTCCCGGCGACCTGAACCGCAGTCAGTTCTACTCGAGCGGGGCCGAGGCCGTGGAGGCGGCGCTGCGGCTCGCCAAGGCGCGCACGGGACATACGGAAGTGATCGGGTTCTGGGGCGGGTTCCATGGCAAGACCGGCGGCGTGCTGCCGGTCCTGGGATCGAGCTTCAAACACGCACTCGGACCGCTCATGCCGGGGGCGTACCTCTCGCCCTACGCCTCATGCGCCCGGTGTGCGTTCGGGAAAACCTTCCCGTCATGCGAATGGCATTGCGTCGACTTCCTGCGCAAGAAGATCGAGGTCGAGACCACCAAGCAGGTGGCGGCCATCATCGTGGAGCCGATCCAGGGCACGGCGGGCAACGTCGTGCCGCCGCCCGGCTACCTGCAGCTGTTGCGCGAGCTCGCCGACGAGCTGGGCGCCCTCCTGATTTGCGACGAGATGATTACCGGATTCGGCCGCACCGGCAAGATGTTCGCGATCGAGCACGAGGGCGTGCTGCCCGACATCCTGACGGTGGGAAAGGGATTCGGGGGCGGGTTTCCGATGAGCGGCGTGATCGCCCGCGAAGAGATCGCGTTCTCGCGGCCCTGGGCCAACCCGAGCGGCAGCTCGTCGTCGTACGGCGGCAATCCGCTGGCGGCCGCGGCGGCGCGGGTGACAGTGGAGACGATCGTCGAGGAAAACCTGGTGGAGCACGCGCGCCGGGTGGGCGACCGCATGCTCGCTGAGCTCAAGCGCTGGCCGGCGCAGCTGCCCATCGTCTCGGACGTGCGAGGCCGCGGCCTGCTGCTGGGGATGGACCTCGTGGTGCCGGGCACGCGGAAGCTGCTCGACAAGAAGACGACTCGCTGGATTTTCGACACGCTGCTGTCGCGCGGCGTGCTCGCGATGATCTACAACCCCGAGGTCCGCCTCAACCCGCCGCTGGTCATCGAGGAGGACCAGGCGATGGGCGCCCTCGCCATCATGAAGGACGTGCTCAGTGAAGCCACCGAACGACTTGTCGCATAAGGGACGGTCGGTCGAGGAGTGGGTGGACCTCCACTTCTTCCGGCCCATTGGCATTCGCATCGCCCGGGCGTTGCAGCCCACCGGCATCTCCGCCGATCAGGTGACCCTGTGGTCGCTCGTCATCGGGCTGGTCGCCGGCCACCTGTTCGCCTACCGGGACCACTGGACGAACCTGATCGGCTTCGGACTGTTCATCGTGTCGGATGTGTTCGACTCGGCGGACGGGCAGCTGGCACGGCTGCGCGGCACGTCCACGCGGTTCGGCCGGGCCCTCGACGGGATCAACGACAACCTTCGTTTCGTCAACCTGTACTTCCATCTGATGTACAGACTCGGCCATTCGGGCTACTGGTGGCCGGGCGCCTGCTTGCTCGTCGCGGCGGCCGGGCTCGCGCACACGTTCCAAAGCGCGGCCATCGACTTCGTGCGCAACGCGTTCCTCTACATCGGGGTAGGCGGCCGGGGTGAGCTCGACCTCCCCGAAGACCTGCACCCCACCCCGCGTGGCTCGCTGCTCGAGCGGTTCGGCGCACGCGTGTACCGCGATTACGTGGTGCGACAGGTCCAGTTGTTCCCCCGCTCGGTGAAGCTGATCCGCGCGCTGCGGCGGGGCGGTATCTCGACGCCGTTCCGGATGGAGTACCGCGCGCGCCAGGACGCCGTGCTGCCCTTGTGCGCCTGGTTGGGGCAGAACATCCGGTTCGCCGTGCTCGGAATCGCGGGAGTGGCCGGGCGCCCGTCCGCGTTCCTGTGGACCGAGGCGGTGTGGATGAGCCTCCTGCTCGTGGTGCTGCTCTGGATGCACGAGTGGAATGCCACCGCGCTGGGCGGCCTGCTCGACGCGGAGCACAATGCCTACGCCCGCGTCACCTGAGCCGGGGCGGTACCGCGGTGCCCTGATCGGGGCGGGGGGCATCGCGCGGCAGTCGCACTTGCCCGCGTTGCGGAGCGCCGCCCTGCGCGGCCGCGTCGAGGTCGTCGCCGTCGTGGACAGCGCGCCCGCCGTTCCGCCGGTGGACGGGATCCCCCTGCTGCGCGACCGCGCGGCGTTGCGCGACCTCGCCCCGCTCGACTTCATCGACATCTGTACGCCGACCGCGTCCCATCTCGAGCTCATCGTGTGGGGACTCGAGCAGGGGTACCACGTGGTGTGCGAGAAGCCGGTGGCGCTCACCCGTGCCGAGGCAGCCCGGATCGCCGCGGCTGCCCGCGCCAGCGGGCGCATCGTGATGCCGTGCCACCAGTACCGCTACAACCCGGTATGGCTGCGGGTAAAAGAGTGGCTCGCGGCCGGGGCCATCGGTCGCTGGCACCTGGCCGAGTTTTCGGTCCACCGACTCGCGGCCGATCCCGGCCGCGCCGGAGGAGGGGAAGCCGGGCGCACGCCGTGGCGGGGCACCAGCGCGACGGGGCGGGGCGGCGTGCTGCTCGACCACGGCACGCATCTCGTCTACCAGCTGCTCGACGTCGCGGGTATGCCGGCTGCGGTGGGTGCCTGGACGGGCCGACTGCGGCATGCGGGATACGACGTCGAGGACACGGCGGCCCTGCGGTTCGAATATCCCGGCCGGCTGGCGACGATGTTCTTCACGTGGGCCGGACGCACCCGCGAGAACCGCATCCGCTTCGTCGGGGATGCCGGCACGATCGAATGGGTGGACGGAGAGTTGCGACTCGAGCGCGGGGGCGCCGTTGAGCGACTGGACTTCGCGGCCGAGCTCGACAAGACGGCGTATCCCCGGTGGTTCGCCTGTCTGTTCGAGGCGTTCGTCGCCGCGCTCGACTCGGGGGACGCCGGCACGCGATTCCTGGACGACATCGCCCGTGTGGCGAGCGTGGTGGAGCACGCGTACGCGGCGGCCCGGAGCGGCGCGACCGTGGCGATCCCGGACGGCGTGTGAGTCGTCGGCTCCAGGCCCTGCTGTTCGTGGTCGGCTCCGCGGTGTTCGCCTATCTGGTGGCGCGGATCGGCGTGACGGCGCTGCTCGCGGACGCGCGGCGGACGGGCTGGATGTTCGTGCCGATCCTGCTGCTGTACGGCACGGTGTGCGCCTGCAACGCCGGCGCGTGGTGGCTCGTGATGGCGGGTGAGCCGAGCCGCCCGCCGTTCTGGCGCACCTGGGCGATCACCGTGGCCAGCTTTTCGCTCAACTTCATGACGCCGCTCGTGAACGTAGGGGGCGAGCCGTTCAAGATCGCCGCCGTCGCGCCTTGGCTCGGCCTGCGGCGCGCCGCCGGGTCGGCGGTGATTTATCAGATGCTGCACACCTTCGGCATGTTGCTGAGCTTTCTCACGGCCGTGGTGCTAGGGCTGATTCTCCTGCCCCATGCCCCCGTGCTCGTCGCGCTCTTGGCCGCGGCCTTCCTCGTGCTCGCCGCGCTGACGCTGCTGCTGCTCACGGGCCACCAGCGGGGCATGCTCGCGGGCGCGCTCGACCTGCTGCACCGGACGCCGCTCCTTCACGGGCTGGCCCGGCGACTCGAGCCCAAGCGCGCCACGCTCGCGTCGATGGACGAGCAGATCACTCAGTTCTACCACGCGAGCCCACGCCGCTTCCTCCAGGCTCTGGCGCTCGAGTACGCCAGCCGCTGCCTCTTCATGGCCGAGTACCTCCTCATCGCCCTGTCGGTGGGCCTCGACATCGGCTACGCCCGGGCGTACGTCATCGGTGGCCTCACGCAGCTCGTCCAGAACGCGCTGTTTGTGGTCCCGTTCGAGGCGGGTACGAAGGAAGGCGCGCTCTACCTCCTGTTCCAGCTGCTGGGCCTCGACCCGGCACTCGGTGTCTATACCGCCATCGTGAGCCGGGTGCGCGATCTCGCGTGGATCGGCGCGGGAGTGGGCCTCGTGTGGCTTTCGGGGCGCCGCCGGGCGGCGCCGGCCGGGGCCGCCACGCCATGACGGTCTTCACGCACTTCCTCGCCACCACGCTGGGGGTGCAAGCGATGGGTCTGGAGGGGCGGGACAAAGTGCTCGCCTACGCGTTCGGGATGGGCGCCGACATCGACCACGTCGTCAAGGCGCCGTTCTACCTCCGCGCCGTCGGCCTGCGGGACAAACGGGGCTACTACTGGCGCTCCTCGCTGCAGGAGCCCGTGGCGCTCCTGTGGATCGTGCCGTTGTGCGTATTTCTTGGAACGCCGCTGCCGATCCTGTTCTTCGCGATTCACGTGGCGATGGATTACAGTGTGCGGTTCGAGAAGATGCCGTTCTACCCGTACTCTCTCTGGGTCACACGCGGGTGGCTGACGGGCATTCCAGACAAGCTGAAAGAAAGGATATGCTTCGCCGTGCTGCTCGTGGCCAACGTCGGCGTCTACTGGCTCCAGCATCGTGTTTGACTTCGCCCCGGCGGCCGGGCGGACGCTCGATCGCGTAATCCGGCCGTTGTTGCGGTTCTGTCACGTGACGCTCGGACTGTCGCCGGCGCAGGTGACCTGGGGGGCATTTGCCGCGAGCGTGGCGGCGGGCGCAGCGGTCGCGGCGGGGCGGCTGGGCTGGGGGCTCGGCCTGATGGCGCTGGGCCAGGTGCTCGACGGGATCGATGGCGGCCTCGCGCGGGAGTACGGCCTCGCGTCGGAGGCGGGACGGCGGCTCGACACGTGGGTCGATCGGCTCTCGGAGGCTGTGATCTTCGCCGGCTTCGGGTGGGCGGGGCTCGCGCCGTGGAAACTCGTGCTCCTCGCGCTGGCGGCGATCCTGCTCATGACGAGCATCGCGGACCGCTCGCAAGTCGACCCCGGCGTGAAACGGTTCGCCCTCTACTTCGGCGTGTGGCTCCCGTATCCGCTCATCTTCAACGTCATTTTCCTGGTCAACCTCACGGCGTACGTCGTCGGCCTGCTGGTCGTCGACTGCCGCTTCCAACTGAAGATGGACGCGCTGGGCGGCGATCTCGACACGGTCGCCTCGCGCGCGGCCGCTCTCCGGGGTTAGGCCCGCCCGGTTTCGAGCCCGCGCTCGGCGAGAGCGGCCGGTGCGGCGGCGGGGGCCGTCGCGTAGTAGATGGTGTGCGAGGCAAGCACCGCGCCCGCCACGATGAGGCCCGCGACCGCATCCACCGCGTAGTGAAACTGACCGTACACCACCGACAGCACCAGCCCGATCGTGAACGGCGTGAGCACCAGTCCTAGGCGACGCCAGTACCGCAGCGCGCACACGGCGGCGACGACCGCCGCCGCGACGTGTGAAGACGGAAAGGCCGCCCCCCATGAGTCGCCTCGATCGAGCAGCCACTGCGTCGCGCGCGCCGGCCAGACCCTCGTCGCCGCGTTGTGCGCGAGATCGAACGCGTAGCGCGGGCCCGCCACCGGGAAGAACAGAAACACCACGTAGCACAGATAGAAGGTGACCATCACGGCGAAGATCGTGCGTCGCGCCGCGCTGCGGCGTCCGCTCAGCCACAGCCCGAGCGGCGAGGCGTACAGGATGGCGTAGTACGCGAGATAACAGCCGTGGAGAAACCACGAGAGCAGCGGATTCGGCATCTCGCGGATCCAGCGATACGAGAGCTGGGAGCCGAACGCCCACACCTCTAGCCGCTGGACGGCCAGGTCGTGCTGGTACGCGAGGTCCACGTTCAGCACGCCGACCTCCGCGTACAGCCCTCCCAGGAGCAGCATGGGGTACCAGTCGCCCAGGAATCGACCCACGGGGCCCGCCTGCCGGGCTGCGGGAGCGATCAGCACCAGGATCAGGATCTGGGCGTGCGCGGTGAGCAGCAGGTCCCAGCCGGCGTGGTCGTGACCCGAAAACGCGAGGACCGCCGCCGTCGCGACGGCGACGTAGACGAGGGTGACGACGTCCACCGCTTCGAGGCGTTCCACGACGCCACGACGCAACGTTGCAAGCAGCGTCGTGAGACGTGGCGTCCTGGCGTCGTGCAACGTGCTCACAGCCACCCCTCTTTCCGGTACCACTGCGCGGTGCGTCGCAATCCGGTTTCGAGGTCGGTATCGGGCCGCCATCCCGTGTCGCGCATCAGCGCGTCGGGGCGGCAGGTCCACGCGGGGGCGAGAAACTCGGCCGCCTTGTCCGACGAGAGCAGCGTCGCCCGGCCAGCGAGGTGCGCGACCGAGCCGATGGTCCACAACAAGGCCCTGACCAGTGGGGCCGGCAGCGATACGACGCGGGGCTCTCGGCCGACCGCGCGCCCGATCGCCCGCACCAGCGCGCGGCTCGTGGTCGCCGCGGGGTGCGCCGCGTAGTACACCCGATTTGCCGCGGCGGGCGCGGCGGCCGCCACCAGCGCGGCCGCGAGATCCCCCGCGTAGATGACCGACAGCTCCTGGGATCCATCGCCGAACACCGGGGCGAGCCCGAGCCGCGCCAGCTTGAACAGCTTGAGCACCTCGCGATCCCGCTCGCCGTACACGGTCGGCGGGCGCACGATGGTCCAGGGGAACGCCATCGCCCGCACCAGCACCTCCGCGGCGAGCTTGCTCTGGCCGTACGGCGTGACGGGGGAGGGCGGCCGCGTCTCGTCGACGGGCGCCCCCGGCTGCGTCGGCCCGGCAGCCGCGAGCGACGACACCAGCACGAAGCGCCGCGGCGGCTGCTCGGCCGCGGCTTCCAGCACATTGGCCGTGCCGTCGCGGTTGGCGCGCATGAACTCGTCGAGACCGCGCGCGCTGATGCGTCCCGCGACGTGGTAGATCACTTCCACGCCGGTGCACCCATCGCGCAGCGCCCGTGCGTCGTCCAAGTCGCCTCGGACCAGGCGAACGTCGGCCCATCCCAGCGCCTGCGCCTTGGCGGGGCTACGAACCAGGCACGTCACCGCGTCGCCCTGGGCGCGAAGCGCCCGGACCAGGTGCGCCCCGACGAAACCCGTCCCGCCGGTGACGAACGCCTTCACAGCGGCTTGTCGTAGATCCGGTACGTCTTGTACGGACGAAACCCGAGCTGCACCGCGGCGTTGACCATGGGGACGTTGTCCTCGAGGATCCAGCCTCCCTCGCCCCAGTGATAGCCGTGGGTCGCGCCCTTGGTCCAGATCCAGTGGTACATGAGGGCGTCCACTCCGCTCATGCGATACTCCTTCAGGGTGCCGAGCAGGAGGATGCGACAGCGATGAATCTTGCGCGCATGCCAGAGGACCTTCGGCAGGCCGTACAGGCGCCCCGAGGGATTGTGCTTGAGGGCGACGTTGAAATCGGGGAGGGCCACGGCGAATCCGATCACCGCGCCTTGCCGCTCCGCGAAGCACACCAGGTCGGGCTCGACGATCGGCTTGAGCTGCTTGGCCAGGTGGTCGATCTCCGCGTCGGTGAGGGGAACGAACCCCCAGTTCTTCTCCCACGCCTGATTGTAGAGCGCCTTGACGAGCTCTACTTCCTGCTTGAAGCGCTTCATGTTCAACGGCCGCAGCGTGATGCTCTTGCGCTCCGCGATCACCGTGGCCGCGCGCGCGATCCGCTCGGGCATCTGGGCGTTGGGGCTCTCGAAGGCGAGCAGGTCTTTCGCCTTGGCGAAGCCGTAGCCCTCGTGCAGGCCGACGTAGTAGGGCGGGTTGTGAGGCATCATCAGGGTGGGCGGCGTGTCGAAGCCCGCCACCAGCAGTCCGCACTCGTCGTTGATGGACGGGCTCATGGGCCCGCGCATCACCCGCATGCCACGCGCGCGCAGCCAGGTGGCGGCGGTGTCGAACAGCGCCCGCGCCGGCGTCGGATCGTCGATGCACTCGAAGAAGCCGTAGAACCCGACCCGGTCGCCGTGCTCACGGGTGTGCGCGTCGTTCTTGATGGCCGCGATCCGCCCGACCGTCCTCCCGTTGACCCGCGCCAGGAAGTATTGCGCCTGGGCGTGCTGGAAGAACGGGTTCTTGCCCGGGGTGAGCAGGGTGCGGACGTCCATCCGCAGTTGCGGCACCCAGAGCGGGTCGCCGCGGTAGTGGTCGTAGGGGAAGGCGACGAACTGCGCGAGACCGCGCCCGTCGGTGACGGGCGCGATCTCCGGAAGGCTCAGATGACCCCCAGCTCTTTGCCGAGCCGGGCGAACACCTCCAACGCATGGTCGATCTGCTGCGCCGTGTGCGTCGCCATCAGGCTGGTGCGCAGCCGGCAATGCGAGGGCGGCACGGCGGGCGGCACCACCGGGTTGGTGAACACACCCGCTTCGAACAGCTTCCGCCAGAACAGGAACGTCTTCTCGAGGGGGCCGATGAGCACCGGTACGATCGGCGTCTCGGTCGGGCCGATGTCGAAGCCGACCGAGCGCAGGCCGTTCTGGAGCCGCCGCGTGTTCTGCCACAAGCACTCGCGCCGCTCGGGCTCGCGCTGCAGGATGTCCAGCGCGGCGAGCACGCCCGCCGTGTTCGCCGGCGGCAGCGCGGCCGTGAAGATCAGCGGTCGGGAGTTGTGCTTCAGGAAATGGATGACGCTCTCCGAGCCCGCCGCGAAGCCGCCGATCGAGGCGAGCGACTTGGAGAACGTCCCGACGATGATATCCACCTCGTCGGTGAGGCCGAAGTGCGCCGCCGTGCCGTCGCCGTGGGGGCCGAGCACGCCCACGGCGTGCGCATCGTCGAGCGCGAGCGCCGCCCCGTACTTCTGACAGATCTTGAGCAGGCCGGGCACGTCGGCGATGTCTCCCTCCATGGAGTAGACGCCGTCGACGATGACCATGATCCCGGTGCCCCCCGGCACCTGCTGCAGCTTGCGCTCGAGCTGCGCCAGGTCGCCGTGGTTGAAGCGCACCGTCTCGCCGTAGGACATCTTGGCGCCGTCCACGATCGACGCATGGTCGAGCTTGTCGAGGAACACCACGTCGCCCCGACCCACCAGCCCCGAAATCAGCCCCAGGTTCGCCTGGTAGCCGGTCGAGAAGACCAGACACGCTTCTTTCCCGAAGAACTGCGCCAGCTCCTGCTCGAGCCGCTCGTGCAAGTCCAGCGTGCCGTTCAGGAGCCGGCTGCCGGTGCAGCCAGACCCATAGCGCTCGAGCGCCTGCTTCGCCGCCGCGAGCACCGCCGGATGATGCGTGAGCCCCAGATAGTTGTTGGAGCCCATCATGATCCGCTCTTTGCCTTCAATGACGACGACGGTGTCTTCGGAGTGGGAAATGGGCCGGAAGTACGGGTACAAGCCCACGGCCTGCAGTTCCCGGGCCTTGGTGAAGGTCTTGCACTTGTCGAACAATGCGACGTGCTGCAGGGTCTCGGTGTTCACGGGGCCCCCAGGGCGGTGATGGGAAAATGCAGCCTACATGCTAGTGGCGGTGATCTAAAACCGCAAGGGGACGAGAGATGCGACCCTTGAGCACCGATCTGCCACGGTACGTAAGTTGAAGACCGCCCGTTTCGAACGAGAACCCACATGCGCCGGCTTGTCGTGGCGATCACTCTGTGCACCGTCGCCGCGCGACCGGCGGCGGCGCAGGTTTCGTATCGCGTCGGCTGGTGGGATGCGGCGTCGGTCGTGGCGGCCGGCGGGCTGTCCATCATCCCCTACGCTGCGGGGCTCCCCCACGGCCCGCCGCCGTGCGCGCTGCCGTGCGACCCCGTCTCGCTGCCCGGCATCGATCGCGCCGCGCTCCACACGTTCTCGGGGTCCGCCGGGACGGCGAGCAGCGTGTTGCTCGCGGGCGTCGTCGCCGGCTCGGGCCTCGCGTCGCTCGCTGGGGCGACCCCGGCTCAGGTGCGCGGCCACGCGGCGGTGTACGCGAACGCACTCGCCTGGTCGCTGGCGACGTCGCAATGGCTCAAGGTGCTCGCCCACCGTAGCCGGCCGGTGCTCTACACGGCCGACGCGGCGGCGGCGGCTTCCGACCGGGACAGCCGACGCTCCTTCCCCTCGGGGCACGCGGCGCTCGCCTTCGCCGCGACCACCGCGTACGTCGTGATGGCCGGGCGGGAGCGGTTGCCGCACCGCACCCGCAATGCCGTACTGCTGTATGCCGCGTCGCTCGGTGTGGCGGCGTTGCGCGTTTCCGCGGGCAAGCACTTCCCGACGGACGTCGCGGGTGGAGCGGCGCTCGGCACGGGCATCGGCTGGCTGGCGGCGAAGGTGCATCCGACCGAGCCGTGACCGCGCCGGACCAGCTCCCTCGGGTCATGCGGCTGCGCGACGTGGTGCTGTTCAACATCAGCGCGATCGTCGGGCTCCGCTGGCTGACCACGGCGGCGAGCCAGTTCGGGCTTGCGAGCCTGGGATTTTGGCTGCTCGCGATGGTGGTCTTCTTCCTGCCGTCGGCGATCGCGGTACGGGAGCTCGCCGACATCGATCCGGGCGCGGGGGGCATTTATCGGTGGGTGCGGCGCGCCTTCGGGCCGCTGCATGGCTTCGTGGCGGGGGGGGGG
>Ga0209156_10000492_pt1 | contig 33595 bp, 23 predicted proteins | sample GraSoiAngelo_124_FD_185881 | JGI IMG/M metagenome (GOLD analysis project Ga0209156, IMG submission 185881) | Grasslands soil microbial communities from the Angelo Coastal Reserve, California, USA - 14_0927_05_20cm (SPAdes) (version 2) | ecosystem: Environmental > Terrestrial > Soil > Grasslands... | reverse complement strand
CTGGCAGGGGGTAGACATGGAAAATATGCTTGTTCATTGCGCTGTAATCGAAACCGAGCAGCAGCAGCAGCCCCGCAGAGGGCATGAGGAATGCCACCGTGAGAAAGGCCGCCACCCGGCGCCCGAGGAAGCGCCACTGGACCGCAAATCCCGCTGCGGCAGCGAGCGTGCCGGCAAATGCAAACTGCACCAGCAGCTGGCCTCCGAGGAACTCGAAGAACTTGATGCGGTCGAGCCAGTTGGCCGACAGCGACTGGTCTATTTCCGCGTATCCCTTCCGCGCCACGAAATACCATATTTCGGGAATCGACTCGAGCGGGCCGTCGAAGCTGATGGGAATGGCCATCCAGGAGCGCATCACCATCCACACGTAGGGCAGCAAGCCGAGGACCATCAGCCACGACAACAATCCGAAGCGCCGCAGCAGCTCGTCCCGAACCGGCCAGAGGAGCACTGCAAAGGCCGGCGCCACCAGCAGCATCAGGGGCCAGTGATTGCTCAGGCTGAGGCCAAAAATCAACGCCATCCACGAAAGAAGGCGTACCTGCTCCGCGGGCGCAGGCGGCGGCGCAAGGGGCGGAGCGACGCGCAGACCGAGAAATACCAGCACCAGAAGGAAGAAGCTGTTGAGGGTATAGACCTCGGCGATGATCGACTGCGACCAGAACACCGGCGACAGGCCGAGGCCGAATGCCACCACATAGGCCGGCAGGCGCCCGGGGATCAGGGCGCGCGCGCATAACCAGGCGGCAGCGCCCGAGAGCGCGCCGAAAAGCGCGCCCGCCAGGTGGACACGGTAAGCGACGGATCCAAATGGCAGATGGGTGAAGAGGTGGCCGATCAGGGTGAAGAGCGGATAGCCGGGCGGATGCTCGACGCCCAGGAAATAGCTCGACAAAATGAACAGCCCGTCGTCTTCCAGGGCCACCGTGCGCGGAGCGGTGAGCGCGTAAAGCGTGAACAGCAGCGCGGCGCTGATGCTCGCCTGGATCCAGTCGGCCCTTGCCGGCCTGAAGCGCTCGGGTGCCAGCAGCATCAGCGCTTCGCGGCGCTCGAGCCGCCCCAGGTAAACGACGCCGTGGTGAAGAAATTCCAGAGTGCGGCGACCAGCGCGCCGGCAAGCCCCGCAGCCCAATAAGGCAGCGACTTGAAGAACAGCCACTCGGCAATGGCGATGTTGATGAAGGCACCGATGCCGCATGCCGCGTAGAAGCTGAGCAGGCCGCGCCAGATCCTGGCCCCCCGCAGCCGCTGATCGCCATAGGTAAAGGCGTTGTTGAGGAAAAAATTGCTCGTCATCGCCGCCCACGTCGCGACCGACTGGCTGAAAAGAAAATTCCCCGAGACGGTGAAAAGCAGCGACAGCGCAGCGAGCTGGACGCCGACGCCGGTGACGCCTACCGCCGCGAAAAGGAAGAACCGCGCCGGCAACAGGCGGCCGGTAAGATGGTACAGGAGGAGCATGAAAAACTCGGCGATCACCCGCGCCCCGAGCTTGCTTTCGCCGCGCTCGCGGCTGCGCATGCGATACGGCAGCTCGACGATGCGGACCTGGCCGCGCGCCGCGGCCACCAGATCGAGCAGGATCTTGAAGCCGCGGCCGTACAACCTGCGCACGACCCGTTCGAGGAATCCGCGCCGCACCACGAAAAAGCCGCTCATCGGGTCGGTAAGACCCCTGCAGATGACCCTGCTCAGCGCGCTGGCCGCCCGGCTGGCGCGCACGCGTTCGGCAGCCAGCGCGCCCGTGCTGCCGCCCTCCATGTACCGGCTGGCGACCACGATATCGGCGCTGTCGCGCTTCGCCGCCTCGAGCAGCTTCGGCACCAGCGTCTCGTCGTGCTGCAGGTCGGCGTCGATCACCGCGAGATACGGCGCGGAGCTGGCAAGCATTCCCTCGATGCACGCCGAGGCGAGCCCGCGCCTGCCGATGCGGTGGATGCAGCGCACGCGGCGGTCCTGCTGGGCGCGCTCGCGCACCAGGTCCTCCGAGCCGTCGAAGGCGTCGTCGACCACGATGATCGTCTCCCAGTCCAGCCCTTCGAGCGCCTGGTCCAGCGCGCGCAGCAGCGCCGGGATGTTGTCGCGCTCGCGAAATGCCGGAACGACGACCGAAAGTTCAGGCATTCGGTGAGCCGCTCTTCCAGGTCAGCAAGCTGAGCAGGAACGAGGCAAGCATGATCTCCATGCCGCCGATCATCAGCGCCGCTGCAGGAATCGTGTCGCGCATGACTACCCGCGGATCCAATGCGCCGAAGCCTGCTTCGCGCCATTGCCAGAACGCCGCAGCGCTCCACAGCAGCCCGGTCACGGTTACCAGGAGACCCAGCAGCAAGCCCCGCTCGAGCGTAAGCGTCGCAAGCAGCCTGTCGAGGCCCGGCCGACGCGGCAACAGGCCGGAATTCTGCGCAGAGACGCGGGCGAACAGCGCGAACAGGCATAGCTGCATGCCGAGCAATGCGCCGGCGGAGGCGTACAGCATGCTGTGAATGTCGAGCCCTGCGCCGAGAAAATGCAGCGGCGCGAAATACAGCGCCGTCGTCAGCGCCATGCCGAGCGCGAGCAGGGCGAGCCCCGGATACAGGAACAGCCAGCGGGGGCTGAAGAGCAGCAGGAAGCGCAGGTGGCGCCAGCCGTCGCGCCAGCTGCGCAGATGCGACGGGCGTCCGCGGCCGTCCGGCTGCAGCGCGGTGGGAACTTCGGCGATGCGCCATCCCGCGAGCGCGGCCTTGACCACCAGCTCGCTCGCGAACTCCATCCCCCTGGTTCTCAGGTCGAGAGACCTGACGGCGTCGCGGTCAAAGCCGCGCAGGCCGCAATGGAAGTCGCCGACCGGCGCGCGGAACAGCAGGCGCCCTACGAAGCTGAGCACCGGGTTGCCGAGATAGCGATGCAACAAAGGCATGGCGCCCTTGCCGATGCTGCCCTGGAACCGGTTGCCCATGACCAGGGGGTAGCCTTCGCGCAGCCTTGCAACAAAGCCCTCCAGCCGGCCGAAGTCATAGCTGTCGTCCGCGTCGCCAATGATGACATAACGGCCGCGCGCGGCGGCGATGCCTCCGGCAAGCGCCGCCCCATAACCGCGCTCCGCGACTTCCACTACGCGAGCCCCGGCTTGCTCCGCCACCGCGCGTGAGCCGTCGCGGGAGCCGTTGTCGGCAACCAGCACTTCGCCTGTGATCTCCGCGCGCGCGAGGAAGCCGCGCGCCTTGGCGACGCAGTTGCCCACAGTTGCTGCCTCGTTGAGGCAGGGCAAGAGAATCGTGAACTCGGTCATCCGGCGTCCCGGCGCCCCCAAAAAAAAAGGTACCCCGAAGGGTACCCTTTCATCAACGCTATGCTTTGTTATTAGCCGCGGCAGGAGCCGGGCAGATACTTCAGCGGGACCGTGGTGCCGGTGCCCCCGCACTTCCATCCCCACAGCGACGCGCTGTTGCCCTGGGTGATCGTCGCCGCCGCCGTGGAAGTCGCCCACGGAATCAGCGTAACGAGCGAACCATTCACCGAAGCCGAGATGCCAGTCACCGTGGCTGTCACGCCGCCGTTCGCGTCGGTAGTGATTCCCGCCACGTACTTCGTGGCTTGCGTGGCGCCAACTTCGCAGCCCCAGTTGCCTGGGCCAGGAAGATTCGTCGGGCCGGACTGGTACACTTCCGTGATCGAGGTGCGGCACGCGCTCATGCCGAGAATCACTTCCGACATCTTCGCGCGCACGGTGTAGTCCTGATACGCCGGCAGCGCGACCGCCGCCAGAATGCCGATGATCGCAACCACGATCATCAGCTCGATCAGGGTGAAGCCTTTCTGCAGCCTTTTCATTGGAAACCCCCTTCTAACCGGTGGTAAGTCGATCGGCTTGTACCCGACCTGTCTTGATGCTCGCAATGACCATGCCAAGCGTTCTATGTTTCTACAAGAGCCTGATTCTTAAAAAAGACCATAGCCATCATCGCCAAATAATTCACACCGATGAATGGTTCCTGAAAGCTCCTTTTGGTCTACAAGTGTCAAATTCCGTCACTTTATGGGCCTGCTCCGACTGCGAGGGGGAGCCGAACGGAGCGTCATCTGGGTGATGAATTCGTGGGTGCAGACCTCCACGAACGGCGCCGGGTATCCGGCCTCCTTCAAAGCCCACTTGACGCGGTTGCCGAAGCAGGCCTTCTGGTACAGGTTCGGCCGATGCTCGGCCGCGAACCGGCTGATGCGTAGCAGCATCCGATCGAGCTTTTTCATCGCCCGCTCGGCAGTCTTTTTCGTGGAAACGTCCAGTCCGGCTTGAGGAAAATGCTGCAGCAGCTCGGCGACAATCGAGTCGGCGAACTGGTCGACGTCCTTCCTGGAGAACCAGTCCAGCAGCATTGCGCTCCAGCGTGCTCGTGTGCGTGGATTATACGTGGAGCGCCCCAGGCGAGCCGTCGTTAGAATCCGCTGATGGTCGACTGGCTTTCCAAGCAACCAGGCGACGCGAGCTTATCGGCCGATGAGGCCGCCGACCGCTTGATCGCCGAGGGCAATCGCGCCGAAGACGCTGGGGAGCTGCTGCAGGCCTGCGAGCTTTACCGCCGGGCCGCCGCCCTCGCCAGTCGCTATCCGAAGGCGCATATCAATCTTGGCATCGGACTCGAGGCCATGGGCGATATGGCCGGCGCGATCGGCTCATACGAGCAGGCCCTTGCTTGCGACCCGGCCAACCCTGCTGCGAACTACAACCTGGGCAAGCTTCTTTATGCGCGCGGTGAGCTGCCGCAGGCCGAGCGGCTGCTGGAGCAGGCGCTGCGCAGCCGGCCGGATTTTCCTGACGCACGCATAGTGTACGCATATGTGCTGCAAGCGCAGGGCAAGCTTGAAACCGCGGCAGTGGAGCTCAGAGGCGCGCTGCGCCAGCGCCCGCGCGATGTAGGCGCACGCGCGGCACTGTTCCACATGCTCGAGGCAAAGGGCGATCTGGCGGGAGCGGCAGCGGAGCTGGAGGCGGTTCTCAAGGAAAAGCCGGACTGGACCGAAGCGCTCTACAACTACGGCACGACGCTGATGAAGCTCGAGCGCGACGCCGAGGCCGAAGCGGCCCTGCGCAGCGTGATCGCACGGGACCCCGGCTTCCTTCGCGCGTATAGGATGCTCGGCAACCTGCTTCACCGGCATGGACAGGTTGGAGAAATGCTCCAGGTCTGCCGCGCGGGCCGGGCTTGCCTGCCGGACAGCCTCGAGCTGGAGTCGTTCGAGCTTCTCGAGCTGAATTTCATCGAAAGCGTTTCCGCGGACGCTCTGTCCGGCTTGCATCGGTCGTTCGGCGAACGATTGGAGAGGGCCCACCCCCAGCCCTTCAAATTTCAGCGCGACCGCGCGGCAACGCAACGCCGGCTTCGCGTCGGCTACGTTTCCGGTGATTTCAATTATCACCCGGTAGGGCTATTCATGCTGCCGCTGCTGGAGCACCACGACAGGAAGCGGTTCGAAGCGTATTGCTACGCCACCAGCACGAAGGTGGACGACTTCACCCAGCGGCTGTCGGCCCGGGCCGATGTGTGGCGGGACGTCCGCGCGTTGTCAGAAGCGCAATTGGCAGAGGCCATACGCGACGATCGCATCGACATTCTGGTCGATCTGGCCGGTCATTCCGGCGTCCCCAGGCTGGGCGTGTTCGCGCAACAAGCAGCGCCCGTTCAAGCAAGCTGGCTTGGCTATCTGAACACGACGGGCTTGAGCCGCATTCAGTACCGCATTACCGACCACCACTGCGACCCGGTTGGCCTCACCGAGCGCTTGCACACGGAGCGCCTGGTGCGGTTGCCGAACAGCCAGTGGTGCTACCGGCCGTTCGTTTCGGTTCCTCACTCGCCGACGCCGCCGCTCGAGCGCAACGGTCACGTGACCTTCGGCTCATTCAATCAGATCGCAAAGATCTCGCCTGCGACGCGCGCTCTGTGGGCGCAAATCCTGAACCGGCTGCCCGATTCGCGTTTGGTGGTCGCGGGCGTGGCGGAGGGCCGTGCTGCGGATGGATTGCGCCGCGATCTCGGTGCGGCCGGGATCGCCGGGGCGCGGCTCACGATCGTGCCCTTTTTGCCGGTGCACGACTATTTGCGCTGGTACGACGCGGTCGACATAGCGCTCGATCCGACCCCCTACAGCGGCGGGACGACGACCTGCGACGCCCTGTGGATGGGGGTGCCTGTGCTCACGGTTCCCGGTCCGCGTCCCGCTTCGCGGAGCGCTGCAAGCATCCTTATGACCGTCGGCTTGCCGGAATGGATCGCCTCGACACCGGGCGACTACGTGCAACGCGCCATGGAATTCTCCCGCGAACCCAAGCTGCTGTCATCGCTGCGCGTCTCGTTGCGCGAGCGCACCCGAGCCTCGCCCCTCATGGACGAAGTACGGTTCACGCGCGACCTGGAGCTGGCCTACCGGGAGATGTGGCGCAGATGGTGCGAGGGCGTTCCCGCGTAGTCCTTCACCCTTAAAATGCCGGCATGGCCAGCCGTATCCATGCGTTCCAGATCTTCTACAACGACGCCACCAGGGCGTCGCTCGACCCGGATTTCGAGCCGCTCGACAACTCGGCGAACGAGCGGCCGGACTGGTACGAGTACTGGCCGATGCGCGGCTATTTTTCCGCCAACGCTCTGGACGAATCGGCCTACTACGGGTTTTTCTCGCCGCTCTTCTTCAGGAAAACGCAGCTCAGCGGAAAGCAGGTGATGGCGTTCGCGAGCCAGGCGGGCGAGGCGGACGCGATCACGTTTTCGCCGCACCCGTGCCATGGCGCCTGCTTCTACAACGTTTTCGAGCAAGGCGCGAACTGCTTCCCTGGTTTCCTCGATGCCGCCACGAAATTCCTTCACGCTCTCGATCCTGCAATCCGGCTGGATGCGCTGGTCAACGACTCCCGCAACACCGTGTACTCCAACTATTTCCTGGCGAAGCCGAGATTCTGGGGCCTCTGGAACGGAGTGTTCAATCGCCTGTTCGAGCTTGCGGAGACTCCCGGCTCGCCACTGCACGACGCCTTGGCCAGGCCGGTGGAGTACGCCAAGGACGACGGCGAAACGAAGCCGGCGCAGATGAAGATCATGGTGATGGAGCGGGTGGTCTCGCTGATGCTTGCATCGGGGGCCTTCAAGACCAAGAACTATCCTCCATTCGCGATGCCGCTCAGCGCGCCGTTTGCCGGGCGCCTGGCCGATCTCGTGGCGCTCGATGCCCTGAAGATCGCTTACGCGGAGACCGGCGACCGGCAATTTCTGCGGCTGTTCGAAGAGCAGCGGAACAGGCTGCTCGCTTCGACCGTGTCCGGCGGGAAAGCCTAAAAAAAAGGTACCCCGAAGGGTACCCTTTCATCAACGCTATGCTTTGTTATTAGCCGCGGCAGGAGCCGGGCAGATACTTCAGCGGGACCGTGGTGCCGGTGCCCCCGCAGACCCATCCCCACAGCGTCGCGCTGTTGCCCTGGGTGATCGTCGCCGCCGCCGTGGAAGTCGCCCACGGAATCAGCGTAACGAGCGAACCATTCACCGAAGCCGAGATGCCAGTCACCGTGGCTGTCACGCCGCCGTTCGCGTCGGTAGTGATTCCCGCCACGTACTTCGTGGCTTGCGTGGCGCCAACTTCGCAGCCCCAGTTGCCTGGGCCAGGAAGATTCGTCGGGCCGGACTGGTACACTTCCGTGATCGAGGTGCGGCACGCGCTCATGCCGAGAATCACTTCCGACATCTTCGCGCGCACGGTGTAGTCCTGATACGCCGGCAGCGCGACCGCCGCCAGAATGCCGATGATCGCAACCACGATCATCAGCTCGATCAGGGTGAAGCCCTTCTGCAACGTCTTCATGGATACTCCCTCGTATTGTTGGTAAGCGGGCCGCTTTGCAACGCGACCTGCCCCGTACACGCAACGTGCATGCCAGCTCCCACAGTGCTCTAACGGTATGATTTGTAACACACAATAAACCTGCTCGCGGCGACCGGGGCCGACAACTCCCGTTCGCGGCCGCCAATTTTTGTCACCTGCGCGGCAGATCAGGGCTGGAAGCCGGGGATTTTCGATTCGTCGACCGCATCGATCTGTTCGGCATCGAGGAACATCTCGGCGTAGCGCCGGTAGACCTTCCTGCGCACGAAAATGTCGAACAGATCCGGGTCGACGTGGTTGTTGAGCTTCATCCGGCCGAGGATCTCGAGCGACTCCGACAGCGTCTTGCCTTTCTTGTAGGGCCGGTCCTTGGCGGTAAGCGCCTCGAAGATGTCGGCGATGCCCATGCAGCGCGCCTGGACCGACATCTGCTCGCGGGTCAGCCCTTTTGGATAGCCCTTGCCGTCCATGCGCTCGTGGTGCCCGCCCGCGTACTCGGGCACCTTGGTGAGGTGCTTGGGCCAGGGCAGCGCCTCGAGCATCCGGATCGTGGCGACGATGTGATGGTTGATCACCTTGCGCTCGTCCTCGGTAAGCGTGCCGGAGCGGATGGTGAGGTTCTTGACCTCGTCCTCGCTGAGAAACTGCGCCTCGTGCCCGGCGAAGTCCCGCCAGCGGTATTGGCCGATGCGCCGCACGCGGTCGACATCCTCGTCGCGCATGCGCTCGCCGCCGATGTTGCAGGCATGCAGGAATTTGCGGTCGTCATCGAGCTGCCGCAGGCGGTCGCGCAGGCGCTTGTCTTCTTCCGCCGCTTCCATGCGCATTTTCTGTTCCAGGAAATTATGCTTTTTCCTGAGTGCCTCAAGCTCGGCGTCGCGCTTGAGCACCTCGAAGCGCGTGTCGATCAGCTGGATGCGATCGAAGATGCTCTCGAGCTTGGTGGCCTTGTCGACGATGTGGACCGGGGTGGTCACCTTGCCGCAATCGTGCAGCAGGCCGGCGATCTTCAGCTCGTAGCGGTCCTTCTCCGACATGTGAAAGTCGCGCAGCGGCCCGTCCTTGGTCTCGCTCACCGCCTCGGCAAGCAGCATGGTCAGCACCGGGACCCGCTGGCAGTGGCCGCCGGTATACGGCGACTTCTCGTCGATCGCGCTGTTGATCAGATTGATGAAGGACTCGAACAGCTGTTCGAGCTGGTTGATGAGCATCCGGTTGGTGACCGCGATCGCAGCCTGCGACGCCAGCGATTCCGCCAGCCGCTGGTCCGAGGGCGAGAACGGCACGATGGCGCCGCTCGAGGGCTCCAGCGCATTGATGAGCTGCAGCACGCCGATGGTTTCGTTGTCGTGATTGCGCATCGGCACGGTGAGGAACGACTTCGAGCGGTAGCCGGTCTTGGTGTCGAAGGCGCGAGTACCAGAAAAGTCGAATCCGTCCGCGGTGTAAGCGTCGGCGATGTTGACCGTCTTGCCGGTGAGCGCGGCGTAGGCGGCCACCATGCTCTGGTTCGGCTTGCCGTCCTTGTACAGCTGGATCGGGTAGAACGGCACCGGGTGTCCCGTGGTACCGCCCAGGTAGTACCTGAGAGAGCTGGTGCGCACGATCTCGAAGCGCAGCGTGCGCTCCTCCGTCACCCGGTACAGCGTGCCGCCGTCGGCGCGCGTAATCGTCTTCGCCGCCGTCAGGATCGCCTCGAGCAGCCGGTCGATGTCGCGCTCGGCGGAGAGCGACGCGCCGATCGCGTTCAGCTGCTCCAGGCGCAGCACGAGGTCCTGCTCCGGCGCCGCCCCGGCACCTCCCAGGCGGAATTCCCGAGTGGCGGTGGTATCGATGGTGCCGCTCACTTGATGCAGACCGAGCGGACTTCTTTGATATGGGTGGTCCCGGCGAGGCACTTCTCCATGCCGTCCTGCTTCAGGGTGCGCATGCCCTCGTCCACGGCGATGGCGAGCATCTCGGCGACGCGCGCATGCTCCTGGATGGCCTTTTTCAGCCGGTCGCTCGCGATCAGCAGCTCGTGCAGGCCGCAGCGTCCCTTGAAGCCGCTGCCGCCGCACTTGTCGCAACCGACCGGCTTGTAGAACGTCAGCTGGCCCCGGTCGCTGCCGTAGGTCCTCACCCACTCCTTGTAGACCGCCTCCATCGCGCCCTTCGGATCGGCCCTGAACCGGGGCGTGTTCATCAGCTCCTCGCAGTACTCGCGCAGGAAAGAGGTCAGTTCCGCAGGCTCCGGGCTGTAGGCCTGCTTGCAGCTGCACAGGCGCTTGGCGAGGCGCTGCGCGAGGACGCCGAGCAGCGCGTCGGAGAAGTTGAACGGGTCCATCCCCATGTCGAGGAGGCGGATGATCGACTCCGGCGCGGAGTTGGTATGCAGGGTGGCGAACACCAGGTGGCCGGTGAGCGAGGCTTCGATGCCGATCGAGGTGGTTTCCTTGTCGCGCATTTCGCCCACCATGATGATGTCCGGGTCGGCGCGCAGGAAGGCCTTCATCACCACGGCGAAGTCGAGGCCCGCCTTCCTGTTCACCTGCACCTGGCGCAGGCCCTTCTGCGTGATCTCGACCGGGTCCTCGGCAGTCCAGATCTTGGTATCCGGGGTGTTGAGATACTTCAGCACCGAGTGCAGCGTGGTGGTCTTGCCCGAGCCGGTCGGACCGCAGACGAAGAACAGGCCGTAGGGCTTGGACACCGCGCGCTGCAGCTCGTCGATGTTGCGCGCGCTGAACCCCATTTTTTCGAGCGGCATCGGCTCGCCCGCGGCGAGTATCCGCATCACGATGTCCTCGACGCCGCCCGCAGTCGGGATCGTCGCGACGCGCAGCTCGATGTCGAGCGGCCCGAATTTCCTGAACTTGATCTTGCCGTCCTGGGGCTTTCTCTTCTCGGAGATGTCCAGGTCGCACATGATCTTGAGGCGGGCGGCAAGCGCCGAGCGGTAGCTCGCCGGCACCTCGATATAGGGTCCGAGCGAGCCGTCCTTCCTGAAGCGGATCTCGGTCTTGCCCTTGCCCGGGTAAGGCTCGATGTGGATATCCGAGGCGCCCTGATTGTAGGCTTCGATGATGACCTTGTTTACCAGCTTCACCAGCTCGTTGTCGGCCGCCTCGGAGACCTCGTCGCCGTCGGTCACCTCGGGCATCTCGTCGTCAAGGTCCGACAGCAGCTCGTCGATGTTGCCGCTGTCCATGGCCGTTTCCTGGCCATAGAACTGATTGATCGTTTCCCTGAATTCCTTCCGCGTCGTGACCTTGTAGACCAGGCGCGACTTGGGAAATACGTTCGAGGCGATGCGCGAGGAGCGGATGCGCTCGGGGTCCAGGCACAGGACCACCAGCCCTTCCCTGGTGTCGTCGATCGCCAGCCACTGGTTGGCCTCGACGTACTCGCGCTTCAGGTTCTTCAGCAGCTCCGTCGGCTTGACGCGGTCGGGCTTGTACGGCTCGTACGGCACGCTGAAAAACTTGGACAGCGCGGCGCCGATCGCCGGGATCTTGACCTGGAACTCGTCGATCAGCACCTGCTCGACGTCGATCGCCTTCTTGCGCGCCTGCCGCGAGGCGAGCTCGAACTCGCCGGCCGAAAGCACGGCATCCGCGATCAGGTAGTCGTACTTGGTCTTGACGAGCTGCGGCTTCTGGCGCTGCTTGAACGCGATGGCGAGGGTCTGGGCGAGCTCGTGCACGCCTTCCTCGGCCAGCCCGCCGAACGGCACGCCGGTCTTGTTGTTGATGATCTGGATGACGCCGATCAGCTCGCTCGTGCCCGGCTCCACGATCGGCGCCACCAGCATCTGCTTGGTGCGGTAGCCGGTGCGCTTGTCGACCTCCTGCAGGAAGCGCAGATTGGCATTCAGCGCGCGCAGCTCGCCGTCGTCATAGACGTCCTTGAGGTTGACCGTCCTCTTCGCGAGCGCGACGTAGCCGGCGATCGAATGCTCGGCGATCGGCAGCTTCAGGTCCTTGAACGAGTTGAGGCCGGTCTTCACCTTGGAGACGATCGCCTGCCTGTCCTCGCCTACCGAGTAGATCGTGAGGCGGTCGGCGTTGAACAGGGCGCAGATGTCGGCGCTCACCTCGAGCATGATCTCGTCGATGTTGTTGGTGGCGTGGATCTTGTTGGTGACCGCCTGGAGCTGCTTCTGGAACGCCAGGCGCGCAGCGACGTCGCTCTGCGTGGTGGCCTGATGGCTCAGCACTGCGCTCATTCCCGCCCTCCGTGGTCCCGCCATTCTATGCCCTCATCGTAGCGTCAGGATCCATGATTTTCAATGAATTACACCCGTTATGGCTGTCTTTCCGCACTGCGCAAACCGCCCTCCAGCAGCCAAACCCTGAAGCCGCGCTGCGCGAACAGGAACGCCGCCGCGGCGCTGCGCCGCCCGCTCTGGCAATAAGCCACATATTCCTTGGAGCGGTCCAGCACCGCGAACATGTTGCGCACCTCGGCGAGCGGCACGTTGATCGCGCCGGGCAGCTTGTCGTACTGGTATTCCGAGGGATAGCGCACATCGAGCCAGAGCGCGCCGCGCCGCACCTTTTCGGCCGCCTCGTCGAAGGCGATGCGCCGCAGCAGCGGCTCGCGCAGCAAGGCGTTGAAATCCTGCTTGCCCAGGCGCAGCAGCTCGCCCTCGCCGAGCGAGATCACGCTCGCGTTGCGCTTGGCTTCCGAGACCAGCGCTTCCTCGCCGAATGCCTCGCCGCTCTTCAGCTCGGCAAGAACCATCTTGGCGCCGCCGACCAGGCGCTCGACCTGGAAACGGCCCGCTTCGATCACGTAGTAGAAGTCGCCCTCGTCGCCTTCCCGGATGACCACCTCGCCCCGCGCGGTCTTGACGTGCTCGAAGCGCTTGAGCAGTTCCTCGATGCGCGCGGCCGGCAGTTGCGCGAACGCGCCGCCGCGCAGGTTGCCGAGCGAGAACGCGCCCGCGATCATCGCGCGCGCCACCGGGGAGCTGTCGCTCTCGGTCCCGGCGGCGGCGACCTGGTCCCAAGTGGCGAGGATGTCGAGGACCTCGTCGTCCACCGCAAGCAGGTCGACGTCGGTGATCGCCTTGGTGCGCACCACTTTCTGCTTCTGCCGGTTGAGGGCGTGGCGCGCGTCCTCGGAGCCGCCGACCACCACCAGCGTGCCGCCGCCCTGGAACACGACCAGCAGCTCGCCCTGGAGCAGGAACACCGACTGCGTCGCCTTCGGCCGCTCCTTCATCGGGTCGCTGCCCCGCGGCGCGCGCTCGACCGCCGCCACGTCGGCCAGCTCCGCGAGCCGCTCGCGCGTCAGGCCGGCAAGCGGCGCCAGGCTGGCGAGCTGCTCCGGGGTGGCGCGCGGCAGCGCGGCGGGAAGCACCTAGAACTCCAGCACCAGATTGTTCTGCAGCATGCGCGGCCGGAAGGCGCCGGCGCACTCCTCGATCTCCTGCATGGTCGGCTCGATCTCGCCCGGCTTCATGTGCGTGATGAAGACCTCGGCATTGCGCTCGAGCTTGGCGAGCTCCTCGGCCAGCGTCTGCGGGCAAAGGTGGCGCGAGACCTCGGCGAGATGGCGCTCCTTGTTGGAGAACGCGGTCTCGATGATCAGGAATTTGAGGTTGCGAATGCGGTTCACGACCCGCCATAGCGCGTCGTTCGGCCCGGTATCGCCGGTGAACACCAGGCTCGCGTTTCCGCTGTCGAGGTGGTAGCCGACCGCCGGCACGGTGTGGCGCGCGGGGATCGGCGTGATGTCGCGTCCCGACAAGGAAATCGTTTTTCCGACTTCGATCTCCTCGTAGCGCAGAAATGGCGCCTCCGGGGACGGGATCTCGCTGAAATCGGGCCAGATCGCCCAGTTGAAGAGATGGTTGCGCATGATCTCGATCGTGGCGCGCTGGGCATGGACCGTGAGCGGTTTGGTCCGCATGCCACCCACCGTGTCGACGAGGAACGGAATCGAGGCGACGTGGTCGAGGTGCGAGTGCGTGATGAAGATGTAGTCGATCAGCGAGAGCTCGGCGAGCGACAGGTCGCCGACACCGGTGCCGGCGTCGATCAGAATGTCGCTGTCGAGGAGAAAGGAGGTGGTGCGCAAGTGCCGCCCGCCGATCCCTCCCGAGCAGCCGAGGACTCGCAGTCGCACGCTCTTCTCCCTATTTCTCGTCGAACGCCGTCACGCCGTCCCAGTCGGGCGGCGGCGGTTGGCGGCGCCTTTCGGCTACTTTTTCCGCATAGACCTGGTAGAGCTCGCAGGCGGGATTCATGCGCTGCAGATTGAGCAGGCATACCTCGACCTGATCCCATTGCTGCGCGCGGTAATGCCGCAGCGCCTGGTTCCACAGCCTCAGCTCGTCGTGCGCGTCCTTGTCCACCTCGGACTCGAGCCCGATCGGCTCGTAAATGGTCACCGCCTCGTGCTTGCCCGTCACCTTGATGCGGTCGACCTCGCGGAACACCACGTCCGCGACGGCGTTGCGCGTGGCTTCGCCGACCAGGATGCCGACGCCGTAGCCTTTGGTGCGGCCCTCGAGGCGGGAGGCGACGTTGACCGCGTCGCCCATCGCCGTGTACGCACGCCGCACCTGCGACCCCATGTCCCCGACCCGCACGGTGCCGGAATTCACGCCGACGCCGATCTTGAGCGTCGGCCAGCCGCGCGCGGCGAACTTGGCGTTCAGCCTCCCGCGCTCGCGCTGCATCTCGATGGCCGCGAGCACGCCGTTGCGCGCGTGCTGCGCATCGTCCACCGGCGCGCCCCAGAACGCCATGATCGCGTCGCCGATGTACTTGTCGAGCGTGCCGCGGTACTGGCTGCGGATGATGGTGCTCATGTCCGTAAGGTATTCGTTGATGTACTCGCGCAGCTCGTCGGGCTTGAGCGCCTCGGAAATGCCGGTGAAGCCGCGCACGTCGGAGAACAGGATCGTCAGATCGGCGCTGCGCGGCTCCATATTGTATTTGCGCGGATCCGCGGCCATCCTGTCCACCAGCTCGGGCGGCACGTACTGGCCGAACAGGTCGGTGAACTGGCGCTTGGAGCGCGATTCGACGAAATAGCCGTACGCCATGTTCATCGTGTACAGCGCCGCCGTCATGAGGATCGAGGCGGCGAGCGGCAATACCAGCCCGCCCTGCTGCCAGACCGCGAGGTCCGCTGCCACGATGAGGATGAAGCCGACGCCGGCCGCCACGGTCGCCCACAGCGCGGAGAGCATCGGGATCAGCACCGCGAGCACGGCGCCGCCGATGACGAGCAGCACCACCTCGGCGCCGAGCATGTACGGCGGCTTCTGCTTAAGATCGCGGTCGAGCATCCCGGCGATCAGATTGGCATGGATCTCGACGCCGGGGAAGACGCTGTCCACCGGCGTCGAGCGCAGGTCCTGCAGGCCCGGCGCGGTGGTGCCGATCAGGGCGATCTTGCCCCTTAAGGCGTCGGGCATGATGCGGTCCTTGATGACGTCGCTGAGCGAGAGATAAGGGAAGCTGAACTTGTGCCCCCGGTACGGAATCAGGGCGCTCGCAGTCTCGTCGACCGGAATCGTCAGCGGGCCGACCTTGAGCCATTCCAGCCCGCCGTAGCTCCTCGACACGTAGCGCTCCGGCGCGAAGCCGGGCTCGACCTCGGGAAACTTGCCGGTCTTCAGCGCGAGGTACGTACGCACCATCGCCAGGGACAGGGGCTCGTAATACGCGCCCTCGAACTCCAGCAGCATCGGCACGCGCCGCGACACGCCGTCGTCGTCGACTTTCGGGTTGAAATGGCCCGCAGCGGCGGCGTGCTTCTGATAGATCGGCAGGTTTCCGGTGTAGCCCTTCCACTGCAGGAAGCTGATGTTGCGGCCGGCGAACGTTCCCCTCGGAATCACCGGATCAGGGATGGCGTTGACCCTGACGGCATTGTCCTCGGCGTTGAAGTAATAGCCCAGGACCACCGGGCGGCTCTTGATCGACGCCGCGAACAAGCCGTCGTTGTCGAGCTTTTCCCGCAGGTCGCGGTAGACCTGCTGAAACGCAGGGACCGCCTTCAGATCCTTTTGCGCCAGCGAGTCGAGCACGTCGATCCCGGAGCTCGTATCGCGCTCCGCCCAGATCACGTCGAAGCCGAGGACCCCAACGCCGTACTGGTCGAACAGCTTGTCGACCAGCTCGGCCATCAGCCTGCGGCTCCACGGCCAGCGGCCGATCTCGCCGAGGCTCTTCTCGTCGATGTCGAGGATGACGATGCGGGGGTCGACCCCGCGCGGCATGGTGAGGCGCAGCCGCGTGTCGTAGATGATGTTGTCGATCTGGGTGATGAACCCGACCTGGTAGAGTCCGGCGGCGTGCCCGATGAAGAACAGCGTGATCGCGAGGCCTAGGGCGATCCTTACGATATGCCGTTTCAGATGGCCTGCCGTTGGGCGTCACGCCTTCAGGAAGAATTCCATTTTCACTCCGGCCAACTCGATCACATCGTGATCCTTGAGCGCGTGCGGCGCGGCGCCGATCTGCTGGCCGTTGACCGCGGGCCGGCCGGCGCCTTCCACATGCGTGATGAAGTAGCCCTGCGGCCGGCGGGTCAGCACCGCGACCCCGACCCCCGGCTTGCCGAGCGTAGTGAGCGGCTTGGAGAGCTCGAGCTCCTTGCCGGCGTTGTTGCCCGACAGCAGCTGGATCGCGCCGAGCGGCTGCGCCGGCCTGGCGGCCGGCGCTGGCGCTGGCGCGGGCCTGGGATCCTTGTCCGCGATCCCGGCGGCCGTGGCGCTGACGGCTGCGTGCTGCGAGGCGGTGACGCGCGCAGCGCCCGCCGCATGGGGGGCGGCCTGCGGGGCACCTCCGGTCATTGCCTTGGCCTGCTCGGCCGCCGCCTTCATCGCCGCGGGCCGCAGCACCATGGTCTTCTCGAAATCCGCCTTCTCGGCGCCGACCGCGGCTGCGGGCTCGCCGACGAACTTCAGCTTGTACTTGCCGAGCTCGACCACGTCGTTGTTCTGCAGGAAGTGCTTCTTGATCGGGTTGCCGTTGACGACCGTGCCGTTGGTGCTGCCGAGGTCCTCTAGAAACGAGTCGTTCAGGATGGTGACGATCACCGCGTGCTCGCCGCTCACCGCAAGGTTGTCGATCTGGATGTCGTTATGGGGCTTGCGGCCGATGGTGGTGCGCTCCTTCGTCAAGGGGATCTCCTTGAGCACCAGTCCATCCATGCTGAGTATCAGTTTCGCCATAGCTGACCCCTTGGGGGGGTTATTTTAACCACGCGAATACCTTGGCCATCACGCCTCGCGCGGCCGGGTACTCCCGAAGGACGCGGACGAGTATAACTGAAACGTTGTCGCGCCCCCCATTGTCATTGGCCATCTGAACCAGCTGCTGCGCGCAGAGCTTGAGGTTGCCGCCCAGGGCCTGCAGCGCCATGCCGATGTCGTCATCGTCGACCATGTCGCACAGACCGTCGGAGCAAAGCAGATAGATGTCGCCCGGCTTGGTCCGGTACTCGTGCATTTCCGGCTCGACGCTCGGGTCGATGCCGAGGGCCCGGGTGACGAGGTTCTTGTGCTGCGCGTTCTTCGCCTGCTCCAGCGTGATCAGGCCCGAATCGATCTGCTCCTGCAGCAGGGAGTGGTCGCGCGTCACCTGCTTGAACTTGCCGTCGCGCAGCACGTAAACACGCGAATCGCCGAGGTGCGCCACCAGCACGCGGTTGTCGTAGAACAGGCAGACCACCAGCGTGGTGCCCATCCCGGCGTACTGCGCCTGGCTTTGCGCGGCCTGGTAGATGGAGCTATTCGCCTTCAGCACCTGCTCGCGCAGCAGCCGGGCGGCGATCTCCTGGCTGGTGCGCGGGTCGACGTCATAGGGGCGCGCGCTGGCGAGCACCTGCTGCATCTCGGTGACGATGACGGTGGTCGCCATGCCGCTCGCGACTTCGCCGGCGTTGTAGCCCCCCATGCCGTCGGCGAGCACCACCAACCCGTTCGCCGCGTCCGCCGCCACCGAGTCCTCGTTGTGCGAGCGCACCATGCCCGGATCGGTGCAGCTTGCGATTTCCAGCGTCTGTGTGAGGTCCATGCGCGCGCTCAGAGCCGGATGTCGACCTCGCTGATCGCCGTCGCGGACAGCGCCGCGTGCAATGCGCCGCTGAACTCCTCGCCGGTCTGGAAGCGCTCGTCCGGGTTTTTCGCCAGCGCGCGCTCGACGAACGCCACCAGCGACGGCGCGAGCGCCGGGTTGACGGCGAGAATGTCGGTCGGCGGCTCGCTGGCGATCTTGAACATGAGCTGCGCCATCGACTCGCCCTCGAACGGCAGTCTCCCGCAGAGCAGCTGGTACAGGGTCACGCCGAGCGAGAACAGGTCCGAGCGCCCGTCGATGCGCTTCCCGGCGAGCTGCTCGGGCGACATGTAAGACGGCGTGCCGAGCACCATGCCGGTCTTGGTCCTCGAGCTGTCGGTGAGCCGCGCGATGCCGAAATCGGTGACCTTCAGCGTGTCGCTCTCCCGGTGGTACATCATGTTGGCGGGCTTGATGTCCCGGTGCACCACGCCTTGGCGGTGCGCGTAGCCCAGGGCATCGGCGACCCGCGCGGTGATCGACACCACCTGATCAACCGGCAGCAGGTTGCCGGCCTTGGTGTAAGGCGCCAGGTCGCCGCCCTTCAGCAGCTCCATGGCGATGTAGCAGAAGTCGTGCTCCTCGCCGGTGTCGTAGATGGTGACGACGTTGGGGTGCGACAGGCGCCCGGCGGTCTCCGCCTCGCGGAAGAAGCGCTGCTTCACGTCGGCCAGCTCGTCGGCCTCGAACTCCTGCGACAGGGCCATTGTCTTGATCGCCACCTCGCGCCCGATCTTGGGATCCTTGCCCAGATAGACCACCCCCATCGCGCCCTTGCCGAGCTCTTTCTGCACCTCGAAGCGGCCGAACTTGGGCTTTTCGCCCATGCCAAGTTGCAGGGACCCGCCCGGATGCGAGGCGCCGCCGCTCAGGATCACCGTCTCGGAGAGCTGCTTGGCGCGCGACAGCCTGAACTCGAGATCGCGGAACTTCGGGTTGAACTCGTGCATGGTGCGGAACACGCTCTCCGCCTTGTTGAACTGGCGCTTGCGCTCGAAGTCGAGCGCCAGGTTGTAGAGGTTGTCTAGCAGCGCCTCGGAAAGCGGCACCTGGCGGAACTTGTCCCAGGCGAGATCGAGCTGGCCCTGGCCCTGGTAGGCGAGCCCGAGCATGCGGTTCGACTCGGCCGAGGTCTCGTCGGATTTGAGCTTGGCGCGCTCGGTGACGATGAAGCGCTTCGAGACCAGCGCGGCATGGCCGATCAGCAGCAGCGTCGCGGGCAGCATGAGCTGCATCCAGATGCCTGCGGACCTCATCAGCGCGAAGTGCAGCACCAGCAGCCCGGCAAACGCGCCGCCCGAGATCACCAGCGCCGGGCCTGCCTTGAGCCGCGGCAGCAGCACGGTGAGATAGGCGGCGACGAGCGCGATGATGAGCAGTTCCGCCGCGGACGCCCAGGGGGGCACGACGAAGAAATGCTCCTGCAGGATCGACGATACCGCGTGCGCCAGGGCGACGGCGGGCGGGGTCGCCGCCGAGACCGGCGTCACCTGGTAGGTGCCGATGCCGGCGGCGGTGGCGCCGATCAGCACGATCTTGTCGGTGTACTTGGTAGGGGGGATCTTGCCGCTGTAGACATCGTAGAACGAGTCGACCGGGAACGCGGGCTGGTCGCCCCGGTCGCCATAGAAATAGGTGTACATCTTGAGCTGGGGATCGGTGCCGATGCGCAGCCGCCCGAGGCTGACGCTGTCGGGCTGGATCTTGATGTCGCCCGGCCCGAGGTTGAGGCTTTTCGCCGCGATCATCAGCGACAGCGACGGAAAATGATGGTCGAAATAGCGCAGCACCAGCGGCTCGGTGCGCACGCCGCCGTCGACGTCCGGCCGCGCGCTGAGGTGGCCGAGCGCCGCGGCGCTGCGCCCGATCAGCTCGACCGGCAGCTGCACCTCGGCTGTCGTCAGGGCGCCGAAGTCATCGCCGATTTTCGCGGGAATGGCGTTCTTCAGGAAGTATTCCGGCAGCGGCCTGTCGGGCCGGCCGCGCGGCAGGTCGATGCGGAAGAAAACCGGTAGCAGCACGTTGCCCGCCTTGACATAGCTCTCCGCCAGCCGGCGATCGGTATTGAGCGTCTGCTCCGCCTCCTTGAGCAGCGTGACGATCGGCGCCATCTCCGGCGTCGGCGCCGCGGCCAGGTCGAGCAGCTTGGTGATGTAGACGTACCCCGGATCGATCTGCGGCTCGCTGAAGAACACGGTGTTCGCGATGACCTTGGTTTTCGCGCCGGCGAGAAGGTCGGTCATCCTGGCGTGGATCTCGCGCGACCAGGGCCAGCGCCCGATGTTCGCGATGCTCGTGTCGTCGATGGCGATCACCGCCACCTTGTCGGAGGGCAGGCGCGAAGTCGATTGCACGCCGAGGTCGTAGGCCTTCTGCTCGAGGCTCGGAATCAGATCGCTCGCGCGATTGAAGGCGAGCACGACCAGAACCACGACCGCACCGAGAAACCAGTCGGTCCTCCACAAACCGGCTTTCATGCCCCGTGCTCCCCGCTCTTTTGGATCAGGACCCTAAGGCGGATTGTTGCAGCCAAAACTACGCTGCGTCAAATATTTACGCGGGTTTTGGAAAGCGAAATGAAATCAGTTGCCGAGGATCGCGCCGGCCTTAATTGCGCCCGAGGAAAGCAGCTCCGCGGCGGCGAGTTTCTTGCCATCGCCGAGCTTGGCGCGCAGCACTTCGATGCGGCCGCCCTGAGCGCTGACCTGGAAGCTCTTGTCGGACAGTTCGACTATTTCGCCGATCTTGCCCTTGACCGCACCGAAAGTGCGCACCGGATGCTTGCGGGCGTCGAAGATCTGTAATTCTTTTTCTTCCAGCGTGGTCCAGGCGCCCGGCGCGGGGTTGCAGCCGCGGACCAGGTTGTAGACGAAGTCGGCGTGGTTGGCCCAGTTGATGCGCGCCTCGGCCCTGCGGCACCAGCCTTCATAGCTGGCCTGCGATTCGTCCTGCACCACTTCTCTATGTTTATTAGAAATGACTAAATCTGCTGCTTCCAGCATGGCCTTCACCCCCATCGGGAACAGGCGCTCGAAGTACACCGTGCCGAGCGTGTCGTCGGCGCCGATCGGGGTCTCCTTCTGCAGGATCACCGGCCCTTCATCGAGGCCATCGGTCGGCCGGAAGATCGACAGCCCGGTCTTCGCGTCGCCCCGGATGATCGGCCAGTTGATCGACGATGGACCGCGGTACTTCGGCAGCAGCGACGGGTGGTACTGGATCGTGCCGTGCTTGGGAATGTTGACGAAGTCCTGCGGCGCGAACTGCAGCACGAAAGCCATGATGCCCAGCTCTGCGTTGAGTTTCTTGAGAGCATTTTTTGCCGCGTCCGCCTTCAGCGACTGGAACTGAAAGACGGCAACGCCCTTTTCCTGCGCCGCGGTCTTCAGCGCGTCTGGCCTGGCGCCGGGCTTCTCGGGCGCGCAGAACACGCCCGCGACCTCGTCGCCGCGCGCGAGGAAAGCCTCGAGCACGGCCTTGCCGAAATCCTGCTGGCCTACGATCGCGATTCTCATTACGCCGCCTTCTTCGGCGGCGCGGAGAAGGCACCGGCCTGCTGCAACGACTTGATCTTGTTGTCGTCGTACCTTAGCACCTCGCGCAGAACCTCCTCAGTGTGCTCGCCGAGCGTCGGGCTGCGCTTGATCACCGCGGGCGAGGCCGAGAGCTTGATCGGCATGCCGACGTTGAACCACTTGCCGCGCTGCGGATGGTCGAGCTCGACCCACATGTCGCGCCCGCGCACGTGCTCGTCGTTGGCCAGGTCCTCGGTGCTCATGATCGGCCCGCAGGGGACATCGAGCGGATTGAGGATCGCCATGAACTCGCGCTTGGTGTAGTTCTTCGCGAACTCGGTGATGAGCTTCCACATTTCATCCTGGTTCTTGCGGCGGTCGGCGATCTTCGCAAACCTCGGGTCTTTTGCCAGCGCATCGCCCCCGATGCGGTTCGCCAACCCCTCCCACACGGCTTCCTGCACGACCACGTACAGCCAGTCGTTCGGGCCGTGGGGCTTGCAGTGAATGGCGTTGCCGAGTTGGCCGCCGCCGGAGTCGTTGCCGGCGCGAGGCACGGCGCCCATGCCCTGCGCGGTTTCTACTGAATATTCACTTAAAGGACCCCTAAAAAGGCGTTGATGATCGCGGAACTTGACCCGGCAAAGGTTCATCACGCCGTCCATCATCGCCACCTCCACGTACTGTCCCTCGCCGGTGCGGTCGCGCTGGCGCAGCGCGGCCAGCAGCCCGATCGCGAGGTGCAGGCCGGTTCCAGTGTCGCCGATCTGCGCACCGGTAACAAAAGGAGGCCCCTCCGGTAGGCCGGTGGTGCTCATCGCGCCGCCCATCGCCTGCGCCACGTTTTCGTAGGCCTTGAAATCGGCGTACGGGCCGCTCGAGCCGAATCCCTTGATCGAGCCCATCACGACGCGCGGGTTGAGGCTGTGGATCTTCTCCCAGGTGAAGCCGAGCCGGTCGAGCACCCCGGGTCCGAAATTCTCCATGACGATGTCGCACCTCCTCAGCAGGTCGACGAACACCGCCTTGCCCTCGGCGCTCTTCATGTTGACCACGATCGAGCGCTTGTTGCAGTTGAGCATCGTGAAGTACAGGCTGTCTGCATGCGGCACGTCGCGCAGCTGGCCGCGCGTCGCGTCGCCCTGCGGCGGCTCGAGCTTGATCACGTCGGCACCCAGCCATGCCAGCAGCTGGGTGCAGGTCGGGCCCGCCTGCACGTGGGTCATGTCGAGGATGCGGATTCCCTTGAGTGCTTCCATTCTGATCTCCAAAAACTCTATTTCTTTGTCCCGCTCGTCGGATTCAGGCTGGTGATGCGACCGCTTTCGGTGCCGGCGGTCTCATCGATGACGGCATTGATGAGCGTGGGCTTGCGCGAGCGGACGGCTTCTTCCATCGCCCTGCGCAACTCGGCGGGGGTGGTGGCGTGCGCGCCCACGCCGCCGAAGGCCTCGATCAGCTTGTCATAGCGCGCACCCTTCACGAACACGGTCGGTGCCACATCGGGGCCGCCGGCAGGATTGACGTCGGTGCCGCGGTAGACGCCGTTGTTGTTGAAGACCACCACGCAGACCGGCAGGTTGTAGCGGCAGATGGTCTCGACTTCCATGCCGGAGAAGCCGAAGGCGCTGTCGCCCTCGATCGCGATCACCGGCAGGCCGCTGACCACGGCGGCGGCGACTGAAAAGCCCATGCCGATACCCATCACGCCCCAGGTGCCCACGTCCAGGCGCTTGCGCGGCTTGTACATGTCGACGATGCTGCGCGTGAAATCGAGCGCGTTGGCGCCTTCGTTGACCAGGATGGCGTCCGGGTTGGCCTTGATGATGTCGCGCACCACGGCGAGCGCGCTGTGAAAATTCATCGGCTTCGGATCCTTCGCCAGCGTTTCGGCCATCTTGGCGATGTTCTTGTTCTTGCGCTCGGCGATGGCGCCCAGCCATTCCGCCGGCGGCTTCGCCCAACCTGATTTGATTTCATTCAAAAAAGCAGACACACAGGAGCCGATATCGCCCACCACCGGGGCGTCGATACGCACGTTGCTGTCCATCTCCTGCGGCGAGATGTCGATCTGGATGAACTTCTGGCCGCCCCAGTCCTTGTGGCCCTTGCCGCCCCAGGTCTTGCCCTTGCCATGCGAGAGCAGCCAGTTGAGCCGTGCGCCGACGAGCAACACCACGTCGGCCTCGGGCAGCACGTAGGAGCGCGCAGCGGCAGCGGACTGCTCGTGCGTGTCGGGCAGCAGGCCCTTGGCCATCGACATGGGCAGGTACGGAATCCCCGTTTTTTCTATCAAAGACCGAACCTCTGCATCGGCCTGCGCGTAGGCGGCTCCTTTGCCCAGCACGATGAGCGGACGCTTGGCGCTCTTGAGCAATTGAAGGGCGCGCTGCACGGCGTCCTGGGCGGGGATCTGGCGTGGCGCGGGATCGACCACCTTGATCAGCGATTTCCTGCCGGCTTGCGCGTCCATGGTCTGGGCGAACAGCTTTGCCGGCAGGTCGAGGTAGACGCCGCCCGGGCGGCCCGAGACGGCGGCGCGGATGGCTCGCGCGATGCCTACACCGATGTCCTCGGCGTGCAGGACACGCCAGGCGGCCTTGCACAGCGGCTTGGCGATGGCGAGCTGGTCCATCTCTTCGTAGTCACCCTGCTGCAGGTCGACGATCTCGCGCTCGCTGGAGCCGCTGATGAGGATCATCGGGAAGCAATTGGTGGTGGCGTTGGCCAGCGCGGTCAGGCCGTTGAGGAAGCCAGGCGCGGACACCGTCAGGCAGATTCCTGGTTTCTGCGTTAGGAAGCCGGCGATGGCGGCGGCGTTGCCGGCGTTCTGCTCGTGGCGGAACGAAATCACGCGCAGGCCTGCTGCCTGTGCCATGCGGGTGAAGTCGGTGATCGGGATGCCGGGCAGACCGAAGATCGTGTCGATGCCGTTCAACTTGAGGGCATCGATGACCAGGTGAAAGCCGTCGGTCACTTGTGTGGCGATTTGAGATTCGACGGTGCCCATGAGGTGCCTCCTGTGAGGATCGTAATGGTAAGAATGCCCTCCCCCGGACGGCCTTGACTGAGGTCAAGGGACTAAAATGCCGCCTCCGATGACCAGCCTCGCGACCCATCCGGAGCGCAACAGCATCCGCTTGCAGCTGCGGCAGAACCTAATCCTGCAGGGGATAAGCGCGCCGCAATGGACCGAGCTCGAGCCGCTGCTCGCCGTGGCCGACTACCGCAAGGGGGACCCGCTGGTGCGGCAGGGCGACGAGGAGATGGAGCAGTTCTTCATCGTCGACGGCATGCTCAAGCGCGTGGTGTCGAACCCCCAGGGGCGGGAGATGATCCTGCGCTTCGCCGCCGAGACCGAGATGGATACCTCGTATGCCGCGTGGCGCCTGCGCACGCCGGTGCCCTATTCGATCGTCGCGGTGACCAAGGTGCGCACCGCCGAGCTGCCGATGCCGCTGTGGGCGGAGTTCATCGAGCGCCACCCGGAAATCAAGCTGCGCTTCGAGTATGAGGTAATGAAGCTGATGTCGGAGGTGATGGCGCACAGCATCACCTTGCACCTGCTCGATGCGCCGGGACGGCTATCGCGCTTCCAGAGGAAGCATCCCGAGCTTGCCGGGCGTATCCCGAAAAAGGAGCTCGCCGCGTACCTCAACCTCACCCCGGAGACACTGTCGCGCCTCAAGCAGAAGTTCGGCCAATGACGCCCCGACGCGCTAGGACAGCTTCTGCAGGAACTTCTGGCGCATCGGTTTTAGCACGAACCACGCCATCAGCGCGGCCACGGCGTTCATCAGCGCGGCCACCACGAACACCGCATGCCAAGTGCCCGTCGCCGCGACGAGCACGCTTGAGAGCGGAACGAGCAGTGATGCCGTGCCCTTGGCGGTGTAGAGCAGGCCTGCGTTAGCGGTAGCGTATTCCGTGCCATAGGTGTCTGCTGAGGTTGAGGGGAACAGACTGTAGATTTCGCCCCATGCGAAGAACACCAGGCCCGTCAGGATGACGAAAATGACGGGATCGCGGCCATAGATGGACAGGGCCCAGATGCCTGCCGCCTCGAGCCCAAATGCGATGAGCATGGTCTTCTCTCGGCCGATGTTGTCAGAGACCCACCCGAAGAACGGCCGCGTGAGGCCATTCAGGATGCGGTCGATGGCGAGTGCGAATGTGAGGGCGGGCAGCGTGATGCCAACCAGGCTGACCGGGATTTCGGCGATCTTGAAATCCTTCGCGATCGGCGCGAGCTGCGCCGTGGCCATCAACCCGCCCGCGCCGACCAGGACGAACATCAGGTACATCACCCAGAACACTGGGGTCCTTAGCACCTCCATCGGCCGGAACTGACGCCGCGTTTGCAGAACCTTGGTAGACGGCGGCACTTGGCCGGGCTTGGGCGCGGCGAGCAGCAGCGACAGTACTACGACGATGATGCCCTGACCGACGCCGAAGTACAGGAATGTCTGTTCGTAGCCGCTCGACTTGATCATCGTCGAGATCGGAATAATCGTGAGCGCGGAGCCCGCGCCGAATCCGGCGGCCGTAAGCCCCGCGGCCAGCCCGCGCCGATCAGGAAACCACTTGAGCGCATTCCCGACGCAGGTGCCGTAGACCGCCCCTGCGCCCAGACCGCCGATCGCAGCGGCGACGTACAGGAACGTGAGCGAATCGGCATAGGCATTCATTGCCCACGCGATACCGCAAAGAATGCCGCCTGCCAACACGACCAGCCGCGGGCCGAAGCGGTCCACGAGATAGCCTTCAATAGGGACCAGCCATGTTTCGAGCAGGACAAATATGGTGAACGCGACCTGAATCGAAGCGCGTCCCCAGTGATATTTCGCGTCGAGCGGATTGACGAACAGCGTCCATCCGTATTGCAGGTTGGCGATCATCGCCATGCACAGAATGCCGACCAGCAACTGGAGCCAGCGATAGGAGTCCCTGACTCGAACGGTGACGGGTTGCGCCGGTTGTGCGATCGAACTCATTTTTCCCTCCTCGTGTCAGTACGGGCGCATCATCGCGAACGCGGTCGCGCAAGAATATGCAGCTCTCATACATCCTCCAGTGTGAACGGGGTCTTTAGACCCTCTGCATGCAATTATGACACTCGCGCGGCCGCGGCGCCGCGCCGGCGCGGCTACTATTTCGATATCTCGGCCGGGTGCTGCGTCGCCGCCGCGGCTTCCTGGCGCTTAGCGAGCCACTTGCCGAGCGCCACGACGATCAGCACGCCGAGCGCGCCGCACGTCAGCTCCAGGCTGAAGCCGGCGAGCATCGGCTTGCCGTTCACGAATTCAGCGCCGAAGCCGCTCAGCAAGCCCGCCAGGGCCGGGTCGGTCACCAGCATCTCGCCGGCGACCCAGCCGATCAACGCACCGCCGATCGTTATGATGACCGGGAAGCGTTCCATGAGCTTCAGCAGCAGCGTGGCGCCGAAGATGACCAGCGGGATCGAGATGGCGAGGCCGAGGATCAGCAGGAGGATGCTGCCGCCCGCCGCGGCCGCCACGGCGATGACGTTGTCCAGGCTCATGACCAGGTCGGCGATCAGGATGGTCTTGATGGCGGAGAGGAGCTGGTCGCTCGCCTCGATCTCCGCGTCGTCTTCCTCCGGCACCAGCAGCTTCACGCCGATCCAGAACAGCAGCAGGCTGCCGACGATCTTGAGCCAGGGAAGCGTGAGCAGCGCCACCGCGAACAGCGTGAGGAGGATCCGCATCACGATGGCGGCGCCCGAGCCCCAGATGATCGCCTGCGTCTGCTGCTTCGGGGGCAGCGAGCGCGCGGCGAGCGCGATCACCACCGCGTTGTCGCCCGACAGGATGATATTGACGCCGATGATCTTGAAGAGCCCGACCCAGAACTCGGCCGAGACCAGGTATTCGAGCATCATTTATTCTAGAACAGACCGACGACCTTGCCGTCCACCAGGTCGATCTTGCTTGCAGCCGGCACCTTCGGCAGACCCGGCATGGTCATGACGTCGCCGCAGATCATCACCACGAACTCGGCGCCGGCGGCGAGTCGTACTTCCCGGATGTTGACGACATGCCCGGAAGGCGCGGCGCGCAGCTGCGGATCGGTCGAGAACGAGTACTGGGTCTTCGCCACGCACACCGGGTAATGTCCGTAGCCCTCGTCCTGCAGCTTCTTGATCTGGTTGCGCACCTTGGAGTCAGCCGTCACCGCGGAGGCGCGATACACCTTCCTGGCGATCTTCCCCATCTTGTCCCAGAGCGTATCGTGGTCGTCGTACACGTAGGAAAACCTGTTCGGCTTCTCGCACAGCGCGACGACGAGCTTCGCCAGCTCGGCTGCGCCCTTCGCGCCGTCGCCCCAGTGGGTCGCGAGCACCACGGGGACTCCCATTTTCTTCATTTTCGATTGCAGAAGCTCGATTTCCGCCGGCGTGTCGAAGCTGAAGCGATTGATCGACACCACGCACGGGATGCCGTACACGTTCTGCACGTTGTCGACGTGCCGTTCCAGGTTAACCAGGCCTTTCTCGAGCGCGCCAACGTCCTCCCTGTTCACTTGCTTGACGTCGATGCCGCCGTGATACTTGAGCGCCCGGATAGTAGCCACGATGACCGCCGCGTTCGGGCGCAGTCCCGACATCCTGCATTTGATGTCGATGAACTTCTCCGCGCCGAGGTCGGCGCCGAAACCCGACTCGGTCACCACGTAGTCGACCAGCTTCATCGCGCTGCGGGTCGCCACCACCGAATTGCAGCCGTGCGCGATGTTCGCGAATGGCCCGCCGTGGATGAACGCCGGGTTGTTGTCCAGCGTCTGCACCAGGTTGGGATTGAGCGAGTCCTTTAGCAGCACCGCCATCGCGCCATCGGCCTTGAGGTCGCGCGCGGTGACGGGCTTCTGCTCGCGCGTATAGCCGATGACGATGTCGCCGAGGCGCTTTTTCAGATCCACGAGCGAGGTCGCGAGGCAAAAAATGGCCATCACCTCGGAGGCGACCACGATGTCGAAGCCATCCTCGCGCGGGAAGCCGTTCGCGGTGCCGCCCAGCGCGACCACGATGTCGCGCAGCGCGCGGTCGTTCATGTCCACGACCCGGCGCCACTGGATGCGCCGCGGGTCGATGCCGAGCTCATTGCCGTGGTGGATGTGGTTGTCGACCATCGCCGCGAGCAGGTTGTTGGCGAGGGCGATGGCCGAGAAATCGCCGGTGAAGTGCAGGTTGATGTCCTCCATCGGCACCACCTGCGCATAGCCACCCCCTGCCGCGCCGCCCTTCACGCCGAACACCGGCCCGAGTGAGGGCTCGCGCAGGCAGATCATCGCCTTCTTGCCGATGTGGTTGAGCGCGTCGCCAAGGCCGACCGTGGTGGTGGTTTTGCCCTCGCCCGCCGGCGTCGGCGTCATCGCCGTCACCAGGATCAGCCTGGCGTCCTTCCTCGCCTTGAGCGAGTCCAGGTACTCGAGATGCACTTTGGCCTTGTAATGGCCGTAGGGCTCGAGGTGCTCCTCGGGAATGCCGAGCTTCTCGCGGGCCACCGCAGAAATGCGGTGCATTTTCGCTGCCTGTGCGATTTCGATGTCGGACGGCATTGGCTCTTCCAGGATTGCGGTGGTGGAAGGGGGATTGTGGAGGTCAGTTGCTGAGACCGGCCGGGCGTTTCAGCCGTAGAGCTCGCCGAGCGTGCGCCCTTTTCCGTAGCCGGGATCGCCCGGCCGCTGCCCGCCCCTGGTCACCCGGACGGCGCAGTACTTGAACTCCGGGATCTTGCCGAAGGGGTCGAGCGCCGGGTTGGTCAGCTCGTTGGCCGCGGCCTCGTAGTAGCAGAACGGGATAAAGACCGCGCCGCGCGGCGTGCCGTCGTCGGCCCGCGCATACAGCGCGATCTTGCCGCGCCGCGATTCGACGGTGACGAGCTCGCCCGGCTTCGCGCCGAGCGCCGCGAGATCGAGCGGATGCAGCGACGCCACCGGCTCGGGCTCGATCGCATCGAGCACGCCGGAGCGGCGCGTGATGGCGCCGGTATGCCAGTGCTCGAGCTGGCGGCCGGTGATGAGCACCATCGGATAATCCCGGTCCGGCCGCTCGGCGGCGCCAATGAGGTCCGCCGGGACGAATTTTGCGCGGCCGGTGGCGGTGGGGAAATGCGTCTGGAACACGACCGGCTGGCCAGGATCGCCCTCGTTCTCGCACGGATAGGTGACCGACGAGTCGCGCTCAAGGCGCTCCCAGGTGATGCCCTTGATGGAATCCATGCAGCTTCTCATCTCATCGAAGACTTCTCTGGGATGAGAGTAATTCCAGGACAACCCCAGCCTCTTCGCGAGCTCGACGATGATCCAGAGGTCTTCGCGCGCCTCGCCCGGCGCCTTGAGCGCCCTGCGGCCGAGCTGGACCATGCGGTCGGTGTTGGTGACGGTACCCTCCTTCTCCGGCCAGGCCGTCGCCGGCAGGACGACGTCCGCCAGGTAGGCGGTCTCGGTGAGGAAGATGTCCTGCACCACGAGGTGCTCGAGCCTGGCCATGGCCGTGCGCGCGTGCTCGAGATCGGGGTCCGACATCGCCGGGTTCTCGCCCATGATGTACATGCCCCGGATGCTTCCGTCGTAGGCGGCATTCATGATCTCCACTACCGTGAGGCCGGGTTTCTTGTCGAGCGCCATGCCCCACAGCTTCTCAAATCGCTGGTTGGCATCCGGGTGGTCGACGCGCTGGTAGTCGGGGAACACCATCGGGATGAGCCCCGAGTCGGAGGCGCCCTGCACGTTGTTCTGGCCGCGCAGCGGATGCAGCCCGGTGCCCGGCCGGCCGATCTGCCCGGTCATCAGGGTGAGCGCGATCAGGCAGCGCGCGTTGTCGGTGCCGTGGACGTGCTGGCTGATTCCCATGCCCCACAGGATCATCGAGGCCTTGGAAGTGGCGTAGAGGCGCGCGACTTCGCGGATCGTCTGCGCCGGGACGCCGCACACCGGCGCCATCTTCTCGGGAGAGAAGTTCTTGGCATTTTCTTTTAATGCCTCGAATCCACTCGTCCTGTCGGCTATGAATTTCTTGTCAACCAAATCTTCGGCGATGATGCTGTGGATCATCGCGTTCAGCAGCGCGACGTCGGTGTCGGGCTTGAACTGCAGGAACTGCGTCGCATGGCGCGCCAGCTCGTTGCGACGCGGGTCCGCGACGATCAGCTTCACGCCGTTCTTCGCCGCGTTCTTCATCCAGGTCGCCGCCACGGGATGGTTCGAAGTCGGATTGGCGCCGATCAGGAATATCACCTCGGCGTTCTGCACGTCGTTCACCTGGTTCGACACCGCGCCGGAATTGATGCCTTCCATCAGCGCCGCGACCGACGAGGCGTGGCAAAGGCGCGTGCAATGGTCGACGTTGTTGGTGCCGAAGCCGGTGCGCACCAGCTTCTGGAAGAGATAAGCCTCCTCGTTGGAGCCTTTAGCAGACCCGAAGCCGGCCAGTGCATAGGGATCTTTATCTTTAATTCGCTTTAGCCCCGAGGCAGCAAGCTCGAGGGCCTCCTCCCAGCTCGCCTCGCGGAACACCCCGGACCAGTTGCCCGGATCGACCACGAAGTCCGCGGACTTGCCGACTCCCTCTTTCCTGATCAGGGGCTTCGTCAGGCGGTGGGGATGATGGGCGTAATCGAATCCGTAGCGGCCCTTGACGCAGAGCCGGCCATGGTTCGACGGGCCGTCCTTGCCGGTGACGAACTGGATCTTGTTTTCCTTGACATGGTAGGTGAGCAGGCAGCCGACGCCGCAGAACGGGCACACCGAGTCGACCTGCTTGTCGATGGCCTGCAGGCCGGCGTCGCGCGCCGGCATCAGCGCGCCGGTCGGGCAGGCCTGCACGCATTCGCCGCAGGCCACGCAGGTGGACTCGCCCATCGGGTCGTCGAAGTCGAACACGATCTTCGAGTGGTCCCCCCGCCCGGCGTAGCCGATGACGTCGTTCACCTGCTCCTCGCGGCAGGCGCGCACGCAGCGCGTGCACTGGATGCACGCATCCAGATTCACGGCCATTGCAGGGTGAGACAGGTCTGCCTTCGGTTGCACCCTGGACTTGAACCTGGGCTTGCCTACCTTCAGGTTTCGCGCCCACACATCGACCTTGTTGTTGAGCGTGTACTCGTGCTCGGGCATGTCTGCGAGCAGCAGCTCGAGCACCATCTTCTGCGAGGCGAGGGCGCGCGCCGAATCGGTCGTGACTTCCATGCCCTGGGTCGGGAAGCGGCAGCACGAGGGGGCGAGCGCGCGCTCGCCCTTCACCTCGACGACGCAGGCGCGGCAGTTGCCGTCGGGCCGCAGCGTGCGCGTGTAGCACAGGTGCGGGATCGAGATGCCGTGCCGGCGCGCCGTCTCGATGATCAGCTCGTCGGGCCGTCCGACCACGGTCTGGCCGTTGAGCTTGAACTCGATCGGCATCATCGCCACCTGCTGCTGGGCCACCCGTTCCATCACTGCACCTCTTGCGGGAAGTATTTCATGACGGTCAGCGCGGGATTGGGCGCCGCCTGGCCCAGGCCGCAGATCGAGGCGTCCATCATGGCCTGTGAGAGCTCGCCAAGCAACGGCTGGTTCCATTTGCTCTCGCCCATCAGCGCCAGCGCCTTGGCCGTGCCAACGCGGCACGGCGTGCACTTGCCGCACGATTCCTCGTGGAAGAACTTCATCAGATTGGCGGCCGCGGCAGCCGCCGAGTCGCGCTGCGACAGGATCACGACCGCCGCCGAGCCGATGAAGCTGCCGTAGGGCTGCAGCGTGTCGAAGTCGAGGGGGACGTCGCCCTTCGCGGCGGGCAGGATGCCGCCCGAGGCGCCGCCCGGCAGGTAGGCATAGAACTGGTGGCCGTCGAGCATGCCGCCGCAGTACTCGTCGATCAGCTCGCGCACGGTGATGCCGGCCGGAGCGAGGTGCACGCCGGGCTGCTTCACCCGGCCCGACACCGAGAACGAGCGCAGCCCCTTCCTGCCGTTGCGGCCATGGCCGGCGAACCAGGCCGCGCCCCGCTCGACGATCTGGCGCACCCAGTACACCGTCTCCAGGTTGTGCTCGAGCGTCGGACGGTTGAAGAGGCCGACCTGCGCGACGTACGGCGGGCGCAGGCGCGGCATGCCGCGCTTGCCCTCGATCGACTCGATCATCGCCGACTCTTCGCCGCAGATGTACGCCCCGGCGCCGCGGCGCACGTGGATCGGCGGCAGCGCGCAGGGCGGATCCTTTTTCAACTTGAGCAGTTCTTTCTCCAGAACGGCGCGGCAGCCGGCGTATTCATCCCTCAGGTAGATGTAGATCTCGCCCACGCCCGCGCACCAGGCGGCGACCAGCATGCCCTCGAGAAAGCGATGCGGATCGCGCTCGAGGTACCAGCGGTCCTTGAAGGTTCCCGGCTCGCCCTCGTCGATGTTCAGCGCCATGAGGCGCGGCTCGGGCTCCGCGGCGACGATGCGCCACTTGCGCCCCGCCGGAAAGCCGGCCCCGCCCAGGCCGCGCAGACCGGAGTCCTCCATGATCTTGGTGATCTCCTCGCGCGTGCGTTTGCCGGCGAGGCAATCGGCGATCAGCCCGTAGCCGCCGTGCTTGCGGTATTGCGCGTAGTCGACGTATTCCGGCTCGGGACATTTCAGCTGCTTTTGATCGACCGCGGCCTTCACCGCAGCGACGCTCGCGTTGCCGACGGGGTTCTGTCCCACCACCACGCAGGGCGCGACTTCGCAGCGGCCGACGCACGGGGCCGCAATCACGCGCACCTCTTTTCCAAAGGCAAGATTTTGGAGAAGAGATTGCGCACCGGCCAGATCGCACGCGATGGAGTCGCAGACCCGCACGGTGAGAGCAGGCGGCGGCGCCTCGCCTTCCTTCACCACTTCGAAATGGTGGTAGAAGGTCGCCACCTCGTACACCTCGGCCAGCGCCAGGCGCATTTCCTCCGCCAGCGCGGCGAGGTGCGCAGCCGACAGGTAGCCGTAGCGGTCGTTGATGCGGTGCAGGTGCTCGATCAGCAGGTCGCGGCGGCGGGGGGCGTCGCCCAGCAGCGCCCGCACGTCCTCGAGGGCCTGCGGGTCGGCCGTTCTGCCTTTCGGCCTGGGGCGGACTTTGCGTTTCATGCAGACCCTATTATCAGCCCGCCCGCGACGCGCGATTCTTGACTGCGGTCAAGTAGACTCG
>Ga0209156_10000491_pt1 | contig 33601 bp, 35 predicted proteins | sample GraSoiAngelo_124_FD_185881 | JGI IMG/M metagenome (GOLD analysis project Ga0209156, IMG submission 185881) | Grasslands soil microbial communities from the Angelo Coastal Reserve, California, USA - 14_0927_05_20cm (SPAdes) (version 2) | ecosystem: Environmental > Terrestrial > Soil > Grasslands... | reverse complement strand
TGATGAAGAACTTCTTCGACAACGTCCCCCGCTATCTTGAGGAAGCCGCGTGGCTCGATGGACGATCGAAGCTCCGCGCGCTCGTTGAGGTCGTCCTTCCGGTCGCGCGCAACGGCATCGGCGTCGTCGCTGGGCTCTCGTTCCTGGCCGCGTGGGCCGAAGTCCTGATGATGATCATCCTCATCGATTCGCAGGACCTGAAGACCGTGCCGCTCGCCTTTTACGAGACGTTACGCACGCAGGGCGGCTACACCGAGGTGCAGTACGGTCTTGTTGCCGCGATGGGAGTGCTCTACGCGGTCCCGGTGATGGCCATCTTCCTGGCCACCCGCCGGATGATGGTGCGTGGCCTCGTCGCGAGCTCGCGAGGCCTTTGAGGTGGCGCGCGTCGAGTACGACGACGTTTCGAAGCGCTTCCCGACCCAGGACCGGGCGGCGGTCGATCATCTCGATCTCGACGTCGCCGATGGCGAATTCCTGGTGTTGCTCGGTCCCTCGGGGTGCGGAAAGACGACTGCGTTGCGCATGCTCGCGGGGCTCGAGCATCCGGATCACGGCGACATCCTGATCGATGGCGGGAGCGTTGTTCGGCTCGAGCCCAAGGATCGCGACGTCGCCCTCGTCTTTCAGAGCTACGCGCTCTACCCGCACATGTCGGTGCGCGACAACATCCAGTACCCATTGCGGATCCGCAAGCTCAGTCCCGCGGAGCAATCGCGGAAAGTGGAGCGGGTCGCGGACCTCCTGGGCATCCGCCACCTCCTCCCGAGGCGGCCCGCCCAGCTCTCCGGCGGCGAGCAGCAACGTGTCGCCCTCGCGCGAGCCATCGTCCGCGAGCCGCGAGTGTTCCTTATGGATGAGCCGCTCTCGAACCTCGACGCGAAGCTCCGGACGCATACCCGGACGGAGCTCAAGGCGCTTCAGAAGCAGCTCGGTGTGACGACGATCTTCGTCACCCACGACCAGGCCGAGGCCATGACCATGGGCGACCGCATCGCAGTGCTCGACGCCGGCAGGCTCCAGCAGCTCGGCTCGCCGGACACCGTGTACCAGCGGCCGGCAAATCTCTTCGTCGCACAGTTCATCGGAAGCCCTCCCATGAACATCGTCGACGCCCGTCGCGACGGCGGAGCGCTCGTGCTCGCCGGAGATTGGCGAGTCGACGCGCCGCGTGGGGTCGCCGCCAAGGACGGCGTCAAGGTTGGACTGAGGCCAGAAGCGATCCAGCTCGAGCTCACGCCGGCGCCGGGGGCGCAGCCGGCCGATGTCCTTGTATCCGAGCCACTCGGGAGCGAGGTGATCGTCAACGTCATGCTCGGCGATGTTCTGCTGAAGGTGAGGACGGGACCAGAGGTCCGCCCGGATCCGGGGACGCGTGTCTTCCTGCGCGCACGCCCCGAGGGGGTGCGAGTCTTCGACGCGTCGAGTGGCGCCGCGCTGAATTGACGGACGGACGCGAGCGGCCAACTCCAAGTACACCACCCGACCGCGTCCTGAGCGGGACCTTCGCGAAGGATCACGAGCGCCATTACGCGCACGTGCCGTTCGACGTTCCGGAGGGGGTCCGTCAGCTCCACGTCCGCTATGGATATACCGACCGGATCGATTCCGACCCATTGATCACCGGCGGTAACACGCTCGACATCGGTCTCTTCGACGAGCGCGGTATCGCCGAGGCTAGTCCTGGGTTTCGTGGTTGGAGTGGCAGCGAGAAAATGGAGTTCACGATCGATGAGGGTTGGGCGACCCCGCCGTACCGCGCTGGGCAGATCGGTGCCGGCACCTGGCACATCCTGCTCGGCCCGTACAAGGTGGGTCCCCGCGGCTGTGACTGGAAGGTCGAGATCTGGTTCGATCCCGGCATCCGCAGCGCCTGGAGGATGAGCGGCGCCGTCGTGGGCCATCGTGAGCCTGATCCCCTGCCAGAGCCGCGTGCCGGATGGCTGCGTGGGGATCTCCATTGCCACACGCTCTACTCCGACGGCGATGCGTGGCCGCAGGAGATGCTCCACACCGCGGCGGAGGCCGGCCTGGATTTTCTGGGTGTGACCGACCACAACAACGTCGGTCACCAGCTCGCCTACGGGCCGGGCGGCGACGGCCTTCCGATCGTCCTGCCAGGACTCGAGGTGACGACCTACGGCGGGCATTGGAACGCATGGGGCACCGACCGCTGGTGGGAATTCCGCGAGCCTGAGGCAAGAGCGGTGGAGCGAACGATGCGCGCCGCGGCCGAGAGCGGCGCCGTCGTCAGCATCAACCACCCCAAACCGTTCGGCCCACCCTGGGAGTACGCGGTTTTTGGCGGGTTCCACGCCGTCGAGGTGTGGAATGGCCCATGGCCACAGCTGAACAAAGCCTCGCTCGATCACTGGGACGGCCTGCTGCGCCGCGGCGTTCGCTGCGCCGCGCTCGGCGGAAGCGACACCCATTACCTGCACGGCCGCGACGTCCCGCCCCGCCACGCCGATTCGCTCGGGACGCCCACGACGTGGGTGCGCGCCGAAGCGAGCGTGCCCTCCATCCTCGAGGCGCTACGCGAGGGTCGATCCTTTGTGTCGGAGTCGCCGCGTGGCCCGCAGCTCTATCTCGATCCGGACCGCGCACGCACGGGGCGCGTCGCGGTCGAGGTCCGCGACGGCACCGGCGCCACCTTGCGTCTGCTCGGCGACGGAGGGGTCATCGCCAGTTCCTCGATCGATGATCCGCGCTGGGACGCGACGTTCGAGGTTCCTGGAGGCACGCGTTATGTCCGCGCGCAGCTCGAGAGCTCCGCGGGGGACGTCCGGGCGCTCGCCAATCCGATCTGGGCGGAGAGGATCTGGAGCTGAGTACCCCGCCGAATCCGGAGTCCTTCTTGGCACAACGCGGCAGGATCATCGAGCTCAAGGTCCACCGCTGCCTCTGGAGCGGAGACTATTCCGAGAACTCGCCGCTCGCCATCGAGGAGTGCGGCCGCGAGAACGTGCTTCGCACGGAGATCGACGTCCAGCTTCTGCGGGACGGCGAATTCGTGGTCTTCCACGACGACCGGTTCGACCGAGTGACCGACGCGCGTGGACTGGTGCGCGAGACGAGCGCGGCCGACGCCACCCGCGCACGATTCAAGGATGGCTCGCATCCGCTCCTGTTCGCGGAAGCGGTCGCGCTGATTGCCGCCCGCGACTACCCGAGGCGCATCGAGATCGATCTCAAGGACTTGGCCCCGTATGCGTGGCCGCAGGCGGAGGCCCTCGTGCGATCGGTGCAACCGATCAAGGCGCGCGCCCACTTCAGCTGTCCCGCCGACTGGAATCTCCGGCGACTCCTCGGCCTGGATGGCACCCTCGAGGTCAGCCTCAATCCGCACAGCTACATCGATACTGAGGACGAACCAGGGCTCCGCCTGCCGATGGGTGCCTACGGCTATCGGGACGCCCATCCGCTCGCGAAGCGGCGGCTCACGACGACGGCCGAGTACCTGCGCGATCGCTTCGGCGGCATCATGCGGCTCGTCCCCGGCCCGAGTGAGGCGCATCTTCGCTTGGCGATGTTCGAGCGCATGCTTGACGATGGCATCGCGGACGCGGCGGAGATCTTCCACGCCCTTGGGATCAAAGTCGACGTCTGGACGCTCGATGCGGATACGCCGCGCTGGCGCGAGCGCTTCGCACGGCTGGTGGACGCGGGCGTGGACATCGTGACGACGAACACCGCGCGGTCGCTTGCGACGGCTGGGCGCACGCCGACGTGATCGTCCTTACCGTCCGGCCTCCAAGCGTCGCGGTCGGGCGAATGCGTGTCCGTGGAGGGATCGCTACACCAGCAGGCGGTACCGATGATCGCGAGAGCACAACGTGAATGGAGCGGGCCTCGTCGATGAGCCTGGGCGACGCGAGACGAACACCCCGTCACGGGCCCGTCCGCGGATTCATGGTTTCGCTGACCTCTGGATAGGGCACGGTCGGCCCACCGGATTGAGTCGCCGTCGGGGCTAGCTCCGATCGCCGTCCGCGCTTGGGAAGGCGCGCGCTCGGGTGAACCGGACGAACACCGGCTCTTCGCCGAGCCGGAACGACTTGGGCACGCGGGCCTCGAGCTGGCCGAGCACTGGATGGCGGCCGAGGAGTCGCTTGTAGGCGCCGAAATTGACCAGCCGAGTGTCCTCGAGGCGGAACCCGTCCGGCACCGGGGCGCGAAGCACCTCCATGTCCTCCGGTCGGGCGGAGACCGTCACGAGCGCGCCGTCGGCAAGGCCGTCGGCCTCGACCGGCACGCGCGCATCGCCGATCCGAGCGACCGCGCTCCCGCCGGCGACGCTCAGCGTCCCGCTCAGCAGATTGCTCGAGCCGATGAAGTCCGCGACGAACGCCGTGGCCGGCCGGTCGTAGATGTCCAGGGCGTCGCCGACCTGCTGAAGCACGCCTTTGTTCATGACCGCGATGCGATCGGCCATGGTGAGGGCTTCTTCCTGATCGTGCGTGACGTACACCGTCGTGATCTGCAGCTCCTGCTGGATCCGGCGGATCTCGTCGCGCATGCGCACGCGCAGCTTCGCGTCGAGGTTCGAGAGCGGCTCGTCAAGCAGCAGGATTTTCGGACCGAGCACAAGCGCTCGCGCAAGAGCAACACGCTGCTGCTGACCGCCCGAGAGCTGCGACGGATAGCGCTTGGTCACTCCCGGCAGACCGACGACCGTGAGCATTCGCGTGGTCCGCTCGTCGACCTCCGCTTTCGGCAGCCTGCGGAGGCGCAGGCCGAACGCGATGTTGTCGGCCACGGTCATGTGCGGCCAGAGGGCATAGCTCTGGAACACCATCGCCGTCGGCCGCCGTTCCGGCGGCACGTCGGTGATGTCCTTGCCGTCGACGAGGATCTGGCCGCTGTCGGGCCGGATGAATCCCGCGAGCATCCGGAGCGTGGTCGTCTTTCCGCAGCCCGAGGGGCCGAGGAGAGCGACGAACTCGCGATCCTTGATTCCAAGCGAGAGATCGTCGACGGCGGTCGTGTCCTTGTACGCCTTGCTGACGCCGCGCAGCTCGACCTCGGCCATCGTTACACGCGCCCCAGCCCCGCGGCGACGTATTCGCTGTGCAGGTAGCGCTGGGCAACGATGAGGAGCAGTAGCGATGGCAGGGCGAGGAGCACGCTGAACACCGCGGCGACAGGCCGCTGAAAGCTCGAGATGAGCGTGTAAAGGAGCACGGGCATCGTGATGTAGTGCGGCGTGCCGACGATGAGCGTGCCTTGCGCCTCGTCGAGCGACGCGAGAAAGCTGAAGAGCGAGGCGACGATGATCCCGGGCAAGGCAAGCGGCAGCACGACGGATAGGAACGCGCGGAGCGGGGAGGCGCCCGCATCGCGCGCCGCCTCCTCGAGATGCGGGTCGATGGAGCGGAACGTAGCGGTCGTGATCCAGGTCATGTAGACCATCGTGCCGATCATGTGCAGGAAGACGATCCCCCAGTACGTGTCGATGAGTCCGATCTGGTAATAGAGGACGGCGAGGGACACGTACAAGCCGATCCGCGGGAACGCGTTCGGGATCAGGAAAAGGAGGAGGAGCGTGCGGCGGAATGGGACGTCCAGGCGGGCGAAGGCGTAGCCCGCGGGGATCGCGACGACCGCGGTGAGCACCGTGACGACGGGCGCGATCGTGAACGAGAGGACCATCGCGCTCGTGACCCTTGGATTATCGAGGACCTCCTCCCACCATCGGAACGACCACTGCGATGGGACGAGGTTCGGCCAGAACCACTCGCCGGCGAATGACCACAGGACGAGCGTCAGGAGCGGGATCCCGATGAATGCCGCGAGCGCGGCCGCGAAGAGGCGCAGCAGCATGCGTCGCATCCGTGGATCGTCGATCCACCACGAGAGCCGGATCGCCGGCATTGCCGGGGTGTGGGCCGCCATCAGCGGATCTCCCGCTTGAACTGCTGCCGGACGTAGTAAATAGCGGCAACGAGCGACAGCAGAAAGATCGCGACCGCCTGGGTACTCGCGAGGAACGGCTCGAAGTAGTTGGTCATGTAGTAGACCATCGAGACCCCGAGCATCTGCGGCGCGTTCGGTCCGAGCAGGTATGGAACCGTGAAGCCGCCGATCACGCCGAGGAACATGAACGTGATTCCGATCAGTGCGCCTGGCGCGGAGAGGGGAAGCACGATGTGGCGGAAGATCTGCCAGGACGAAGCGCCCACGTCGCGCGCGCTCTCGACGAGCGAGTCCGAGATCTCGAGGAGGACCGACGAGAGCAGCACCGTCATGAATGGCAGGGACAGCCATACCTGGGTGATGACGATGCCCTTCCAGTCGAAGACGATCTTTGGGAAAACGCCGTCGGGAAGGCCGATCGCCTGGAGGAGGCCATCGACGAATCCGTGGTTCGCGAGGAACGTGATCATCGCGTAGCTCGCGATGACCGACGGGATGAAGAGCGGAACGATGTAGATGCGCCCGAGGAAGCGCGCACTCGAGCCTCTTCCGAAGCGCAGCGCCAGGGCGATGACGTAGGCGATGACGAAAACGACTGCGACTGAGGTGACGGCGATGAAAACCGTGAAAACGATGTTCGCCCGCAGCGTGTCGCTCGTGACGAGCTGGCTGTAGTTGTCGAGCCCGACGCGATAGGTGTAGTTACCGGCGTCGTCGCGATCCCGGACCGTGAAGGAAGTCGCGAAGGCCTTGATCACCGGGATGAAGACGAAGATCGTCAGATAGAGAAGCGAGGGAAAGACGAGGAGGAGTCCCGCCGCGCGCGAACGGTCGAGGCGCCGAGGGCGAACGACGGCGCGAGCGGAGACCGTTACCGCCACGCCGTCGTCCCTCTCGGACCTACCCTCGCTTTACTGGGCCACCTTCTCGTGCCACAGGCGCTGCATGTCCTGGCCGTAGGTGCCACCGGGCCAGAGCCGGTATTCCTTGTCGGCGCCGGCGAAACGCGTCCGTGCGTCCGAGGGCATGTATTGCCAATCGATGCCCGGGTATCCCGACATCGCGCCGGTCACGATCAGAGACTGCTGCGCCGGCTCGAGCAGGAAGTTCAGGTACTTCATCGCGGCCTGCTTGTGCGTCGCGTTCTTGGTGATGCCGATGTACGCGGCACCCCCGTTGAAGGCCGGGTTGATCTGCGTGATCTTCACGGACTTCGGGAGCGTGCCCGCGGAAAGCGCCTGCGTCGACTGATCGGACCAGACCGTGCCCATCCAGATCTCACCGCGGTTCAAGAGATCGAGCGTACCGGCGTTCCCCTTGGGGTAGACGCCTTTGCTGTAGAGCGATGGGGCCAGGTCCTTGAGCGCGGTGAACGCCGCGTCCCAGTCCTTCTCATTCGACGCGCTGAAAGGCTGCGTGACGTACTTCTGGTACTCGCTGTACTTGTAGAGCATCGCGATGACGAACGCGTCGCCCGACCCGCCGGTCGACGGCTCGTTGTACGCGAACTTGCCGGGATTCGCCTTGATCCACGTGAGCAGGTCGTCATACGTCTGAGGTGGATTGGCGACCTTGTCGGAGTTGTAGGCGAGCACGACGCTCGATCCCCGGTACGGGACCGCCTTGTTCTGGACGAAGTCGAGCGTCGGCTTCGGGACTTTCGACAGATTCGCGATGTCGCTCGGGCCGACCTGCAGGAACAGGTCGTCCGGGCGCGTGTAGTAGCCCGTGTCCGACTCCCAGAGGTCGATGTCCCACTGGGTCTTGCCCGCGTCCTTCTGCGCCTTGATGCGGTCGTAGATGCCCTGCGCGCCGGTGCCGTGCTCGAGGAACGTGAAGGTGACTTTGATCCCGGTCGCCTTCTCGAACGCCGGGATGATCTGCTTTTGGTGCAGGTCCTGGACGTTGGTGTCGCCGCCGCTGTAGAAGATGAGCTCCGTGTCTTGTGTGGCGGCGCTCGGCTGGGTACTCCCACCCGCGCTCGGTGTGCCCCCGCCGCAGGCCGTCACCGCGACGAGCGCCGCGACGATCGACGTGATCGGACGAAGCCAGCGCTTCATGCTGCCCGCCTCCCCTGTGCTATCGCGGACCTACCCTAGAAGCGCTCAATTGGGCCGTCAAGGAATAGAGCACTGATCCGCGCGGCGCTGTTCGACGTCGGCGACACCATCGTTCGCGTCCGGGGCGACGCCGTCGCCCAACGACGCGCCGTGCTCACCCGCCTTGCCGCGCGGTTCGGCCCCCGCGACTGGTACGAGGAGCTGCTCGAGGCCGATCTCCTCACGGAATTGCTGGACGATGATCCCGGCGAGCCGATGCGCCAGCGCACGCTCGTGATACTCGAGCGCTGGCTCGGCTCGCGTGCTGCGGGCCTTGCGGGGGCGGAGATTGACGAGCTGCGTCGAATGGTGGCGGTCCCGCGTGCGATCGGCACGGAAGTCGCGCCGTACGCACAAAAGTCGCTCGCGCGACTACACGATGATGGCGTGCGCATCGTCCTCGTAAGCAACACGCTTTGGACCGGCGACGACGAGCTGCGCGCCGACATCGCCGACCTAGGCCTCGGGTGGATCGTCGACGGGGTCGTGACCTCGCACAGCATTGGGTTTCGCAAGCCGCATCGAGCGATCTTCGACCGCGCGCTCGCGCTCGCCGGCGCGTCGCCCCACGAAAGCTTCATGGTCGGTGATGAGCCGTACCAGGACATCTTCGGCGCGCAGCGCGCGGGGATGCGCGCGGTGTGGCTTCGGCATCCGCCGCCGCGCCCGCATCCGGTCGGTGCGCCGGCAGGCTTGGACGTCCACGCGGATGCGGAGATACGCTCTCTCGCCGAGCTTTTGGAGGTGTACGAACGATGGCGGGAAACGCGTCTCGGATGAAGCTCGGGACGGCGCCCATCAGCTGGGGCGTCTGCGAGCTTCCGGATTGGGGCGTGGTCCTGCCTTACGAGCGGGTCCTCGACGAGATGGCGGACCTGGGCTACGCGGGCACCGAGCTTGGTCCGTGGGGGTATCTCCCGAAGGACGCCAGGCTGCTCGGGACCGAGCTGCGCGCGCGCCGTCTCGCGCTCGCCGGTGCGTTCTGCCCGGTGACGCTGCACGACCCCGCCCGGTACGACGAGCAAATGGCGTACGCGATGGCCACCTCCGGGCTTCTTGCCGATCTCGGTGCGCCGGTGCTCGTGCTCGCGGAGGCCGGTGTTTCGGAACGCGAGCGCATCGCCGGTCGCGTACGCGCGAGCGATCCGCATTTCTCCGATGACGAGTGGAAGCGCTTCTCCGAGGGTGCGAACGAGATCGCGCGCCGCGCGAAGGAGATGGGCCTCGTGACCGCCTTCCATCCACACGCCGGGACGTACGTCGAAACGCCGGCCGAGACGGAAGAGCTCCTGCGGCGCACCGATCCTGCGCTTGTCGGACTCTGCCTCGACACCGGGCACGTGTACTACGGCGGCGGCGATCCGGTCGCTCTCGCGCGCAGCGATCCCGGGCGCATCCGGCACGTGCACCTCAAGGACGTGTACCGCGATCGCTACGAGCGCGCGTTGTCGCAGAAGCTCGATTTCACCGCCGCCGTCGGCGAGGACGTCTTCGCGCCGGTGGGATTCGGCGCCGTCGACATGGCACTTTTGCTCCGCATCCTGCGCGAGGCGAGATTCGATGGCTGGCTCATCGTCGAGCAGGACATCCGCATAGCGCCCGGGTCGGAACGACAGCCGAAACTGGACGCCGCTAAGAGCAGATCGTTCATCGCGTCGGCGATCGGATGACCCGCGAGCGTATCGGCGTCGGCGTCGTGGGCGTCGGGATGATGGGTCGCCGGCACGCGGAGAACGCCGCCAGGTCGATCCCGGAAGCGCGCCTCGCCGCCGTCTTCGATGCCGACCGCGCGCTCGCCGGTCGCGTCGGCCGCGAGATCGACGCCGACGCGTGCGGATCGCTCGAGGAACTGCTCGAACGAAGCGATGTCCGCGTCGTAGTCATCGCGTCGCCCCGACGGTTTCACGCCGAGCAGGCGATCGGAGCCCTCTCCCGGGGCAAGGACGTCTTGCTCGAGAAGCCGATGGGACTGTCGCTCGAGGAGTGCGACCGCATCATTGCCGCGGCCAAGCACGGGCGGTCCCGCCTGCAGATCGGCTTCATGCGACGCTACGACTCGGCCTACGCCGAAGCCAAACGGCTCCTGTCTTCGGGCGCGCTCGGGCAGGCGCTCCTCGTCCGGGCGGTCCATCGGGATCGCGAAGAGACCAACCTTCCCGCGTCAAACGGCATCACCGAAATGATGCTCGAGTCCACGATCCACGATTTCGACCTCTCGCGTTTCCTTCTGGGCGACGAGATCGCGAGCGTCGCGACGACGGCAGCGGTGCTCTGTCACACGCGCGACGCCCACGGGCACGCACCGAATGCCGCGCTCAACTCGGTTCGGTTCGCGGGCGGTGCGCTTGCCGACATCGAGACGTACTGGGGAGCGCAGTACGCGTATGACGTGCGGACCGAGGTCGTCTGCGCCGAGGGCACCGCGCTCGTCGGTCAGCACCCGCGCAGCCAGCTCGCCGTCTACACACGCGACGGAGCGACCCGCGACCTTTTCCCCGGCTTTCTCGAGCGGTTCGCGGATGCCTACCGCGCGGAGCTCAGCGACTTCGTGAGCGGCGTCGCGGAACACCGCCCGCCGGCCGTGAGCGGGCTCGACGGTCGCGCCGCGGTGGCCGCGGCTCTCGCGGGTGTCGCCTCATACGAGAGCGGTAAGGCCGAGGCCGTGGCGACAACCGTATCGCCGCCGCGAGAGCCCTCGCCCCGCCGTTAGTGGCTGCGAAGCCACTCCACTAGGCGGTCGCGACAGAAGCGCTCGCGCTCGGGTAGCTCGTTCGAGCGGTACCAGACGATCCCCGCGAGGAGCAGGTAGACCTCGTAGATCTCGGCCCGGCGGCGGCTCGCGTCGTCTTCGACTCGCGCGTACGCATCGCGGAACGGCCCGATCATCGTTGGACAGGCGGGCAGGGTCCAGCTCTCGATGCGCACGAGGTCGAGCAACGGATCGCGGCCGCGCGCGCGTTCGAAATCGAGGAACGCGACGAAGTGCCAGCCGTCGGTTCGCCGCTGCAGCAGCAGGTTTGCCAGGTTCAGGTCGTCGTGGGTGAGCCTCCGCTCGACGCCTTCGAGTGCGTCGCGCCGCTCTTCGTAGTGCTGGATCACGGTCTCGTGCGATCCCTGATCGAGTGCATCGAGGAACCGGCACTCCGCGGCCCGGGTGCGGAGGCGGTCGTCGAGCTCCGTCGACCACGGCGTCGGGGTGTCGACGTACTCGACACGATGCATCACCCGTAACCCGGCCCCGAGCTCCTCTCCGACGCGGTGCTGATCGGTGAACGAGAGCGAGCTCTGCGACCGCGCGGCGTCCTCTCCCGAGATGAAGTCCTGGATGTAATAGGGAACGTCGAGCGTGCGCTTGTCGGCGTCGTACCAGCGAACGGCCGGGTGCGGCACGTGCTTGGCCTGCAAGAGCTCCGCGAGATGCAGGAACCGGCGCATCCGGCCTGGATGCGGGCGGCGATGGACCTTGAAGAGGAACTGCTCCCCGCCCGGCGTCGTGAGCACGTACGCGTGATGCGATCGGCCACGCGGCCAGGGCTCGACGCGAACTCGGGCGAGCGCGCCATGTGAGATCTCGTCGGCCGCCTGGGCCACCTCGTCCGGCGACGGCGGGACCGTGAGCGTGCGCATAGCCGCGACGAATCTAGCGGCGCGGCGGCCTACGCGCAGAGCGTGAGCGCGACCTGTGCGGCTACCTGGGCGTTCGCGCGCAGGAGCGCGATGTTCGCGTCGAGCGCACGGTAATTGGTGGCCTCGCCGAGAGCGCGTAAGAGATACGGCGTGAGATCCGCGCCGCGGATGCCGTCGCGGTCCGATGCGGCGATCGCGTTACGTACCTGCTCCTCGACCTCGTCGCGGCCGAGCGCCGATTCGGCGGCGACCGGAACGCACAGGAGCATGCCCGCGCCACGCGCGAGCTGCTCCCTGGCGATGCGCGCCGCGCCGAGCGCGTCGTTCACGCGGTACTGCAGGCGAAGACCGCTCGATCGCACGTAGAACGCCGGGAACTCGTCCGTGCCGTAGCCGAGGACGGGAACGCCCAGCGTCTCGAGGCGCTCGAGGGTGAGCGCCAGATCGAGCACGTACTTCGCGCCGGCGCTCACGACGACGACCGGATGCCGCGCGATCGCCTCGAGGTCGGCGGACTCATCGAAGCTCCGTTCCGCGCCCCGGTGCACGCCGCCGATGCCGCCGGTCGCCAGGACCTGGATGCCCGCGGCCGCCGCGATCTCCACGGTCGCCGCGACGGTCGTGCCTCCGAGCGACCGCGCTGCCAGGACCGGCGCGATGTCGCGGATCGACACCTTGGCAACCCCGGCCTCGTTCGCGAGCCGCTCGAGAAGAACGTCGCCCGCGCCGACGACGGCGACGCCGTCGTGCAGCGCGATCGTGGCCGGCACCACGCCGAGCGCGCGGATCTCGGTTTCGAGGGCCTTCGCCGTGGTCAGGTTTCGCGGACGCGGCAGCCCGTGCGCGATGACCGTCGATTCGAGCGCCACCACAGGCACGTTCGCCTCGAGCGCCTTCGCCACCTCGGGCGCGATCGAGAGGTTCATCGTCGCCCCGTCGCGTGACCCTGCTCGCCGCTCTGGCCGGCGAGGAGCTCGACGGCATGGGGAAGGACGGGCAGCAGGACCTCGAGCGATTCGCGGACCGCGCGTGGCGACCCCGGGAGGTTCACGACGAGCGCCGACCCGACGGCGCCGGCGACGCCGCGCGAAAGCATCCCGTGGGCGGTCTTCTCGAGCGACTTCGCGCGAAGGGCCTCCGCTATCCCAGGGACCTCGCGATCGATCACGCGCCGCGTCGCCTCAGGAGTCACGTCGTTCGGCGAGAGGCCCGTGCCCCCGGTCGTGAGGACGACGTTGGCGCCGGCGTGAAGAGCGCCGAGTATCGCCGTCGCGATGCGCTCGACGTCGTCTGGCACGAGGGACTCGTGAACGACCTCTGCGCCCGCCGCGACCAGGCGCTCGCGCATCGCGGGGCCGCTCTCATCGGCACGCTCGCCGGCCGCGCCTCTGGTGCTGACCGTGATGATCCCCGCCCGGAGGGTCACGAAGCCCGGTACGTCCCCGATTTTCCGCCGGTCTTCTCGACGAGCCGGATATCCGTGAGCATCGCGCCGCGCTCGACGGACTTGAGCATGTCGTAGAGGGTGAGCCCGGCGACGGAAACGGCGGTGAGTGCTTCCATCTCAACGCCGGTGCGCGCGCTCGTCGCGACCGTCGCCTCGATCTCGACGCCGTCGTTTCCGAGGACGAGCTCGACCGAGGCATGTGTGAGCGGGAGCGGATGCGCCAGCGGAATGAGCTCGCTCGTGCGCTTCGCCGCCATGATCCCCGCGAGGCGCGCGGCGGCGAGCACGTCGCCTTTCGGCATCGCGCCGTCACGCACGAGCGCGAGCGTCGAAGGCGAGACGCGCAGCAAGCCGCGGGCGACGGCGCGCCGCTCGGTAACGGCCTTCGCGCCGACGTCGACCATCCGCGCGGCACCCTTGGAGTCGATGTGCGTGAGCTTCTTTTGCGCCGGACCCATCTTGGTCAATCTCGCGGCTGCGCCGCGGAGAAATGCTCAAGCTGGTGGTTTCGCTCGTCGCGAGTGAATCGCTCCTCGCTCATCTTGTTTAATCTCGATCTTGCGGTCATCTTGTTACCTCAGGCTGCTCGGTCAGGATCACGTCGACGAGCTCGCCCTTCTCGATCCGCGATGGGCCGACCGGCAGATCGATGAGGCAATTCGCGAGCGACATCGAACGGAGGATTCCCGAGCCCTGTGGTCCGGTGAGGCGAACGGTGCCGGCCTCGGGATCAAAAATGCCGCGCGCGAAGAAGCGCAGCGATCCGATCTTGTCGACCGGCTCGACCAGGCGCGCTTTGGCCCGCGGCCGCGCCACGTTCGCGCGCCCCTGCATCCGAAGGAGCGCCGGGCGGACGAACATCTCGAAAGTCACGAGCGCGGACACAGTGTTTCCGGGCAGTCCGAAGATCGGCACGCGGCGGTCACCGTCCCGGAGCTCGCCGAACGCGAGAGGACGGCCCGGCCGGATGGCGATCGCCCAGAAGTCGATCTTGCCGAGCTCGGCGAGCACCGGCTTCAGGTGATCGTGGTCGCCGACCGACACGCCGCCGCTCGTCACGATGGCGTCCGCCGCGATCCCTTCGCCGAGAGCCGTTCGCAGCGCATCGGGCGAGTCAGGGACGATGTCGCGGACCCACGGCTCGGCGCCGGCGGCTCGGACCGCCGAGGCGAGGGTATATCGATTGGAGTCGCGGATCTGCCCGCGCTCGAGGGGTGCATCGAGGTCGACGATCTCGTCCCCCGTGGAGAACACGGCGACGCGCGGACGCTTCCGCACGAGGACCTGAGCGCGACCGACCGAAGCCAGCAGGCCGATCTCGGCGGCCCGCAGGACGGTGCCTGCGTCGAGGATCCGCTCGCCTTTCTTTAGATCTTCGCCGGCCTCGCGGATCGAGATCCCCTTCGGCGTCGCCGCCGTGATCGTCACGACGTCGCTCGCGTTGTCGCTGTCTTCGACGCGAACGACGGTGTCGGCGCCATCCGGCATCGGGGCGCCCGTCATGATGCGCATCGCCTCGCCGGGCCCGACGTCGCGATCGGGGAATTCGCCCGCCGCGACCTCACCGACGACCCGAAGCTCGACCGGCGCCGATGCGACGTCATCGCCGCGCACTGCGTACCCGTCCATCGCGGAGTTGCGAAAGGGCGGTACGTCGCGGTCGGCCGCGACGTCCTCCGCGAGCACCAGCCCGAGGGCATCGAGGAGCGGCGTCTCCACGGCGGCGAGCGTCGGTACGCCCGCGAGGATGCGCGCGAGCGCGTCGTCCGCGCTCATGAGCTTCGGCGCAGGCTTCGCTGAGGTTGCGCTCTTCATTGCCGCGAGTTTAGGCCGGGTAGACGCTGATCTCGGTCGCCTTCACGCTGACCCAGACCTCGCCTCCCTCCGCGAGATCGAGCTCTCGCACCGCGGCCGGGGTCACCTCGGCGACGATCGGCATCTCCCCTTCGATGCCGACACGTACCCGATCGCCTTGGAAGTCGAGCGCCGACGCGTGGCCGCGCCAGACGTTCCGCGGCGACCCCTCGGGACGGGCGCGATGGAGCGCGACGGCACGGGGGTGAACCGTGGCGAAGACCTCGCCGTCGACACCGTCCGCCGACTGGATCGCGGCGCCGCCGCGCAGAGCGACATGTCCCGCCGTCGCGATGCCACGAAAGAGGTTCACGCCGACGAGGTCGGCCACGTACCGCGAGCGCGGCCGCCGCGTGACCTCGGCCGGAGAACCCGTCTGAACGACGCGGCCGGATTCGAGGATCACCAGTCGATCCGCGAGCGCGACCGCTTCGAGCGGATCGTGCGTGATCACGATGCGTATCCCGTCGAACGACGCGAGATGGCGCCTGAGATCCCGCCGGACCGCGCCGCGCGCGGACGCGTCCAGCGCGGCGAGCGGCTCGTCCAAGAGAAGCAGGCGAGGTTCAGTGGCGAGCGCGCGCGCGAGAGCGACGCGTTGCGCCTGCCCGCCCGAGAGCGCACGCGGCCTCGCCTCCTTGTACGGGCCGAGGTCAAGCCGATCGAGCCAGGACTCCGCAGCGGCACGCGCGTTCTTCGTCGACGCGCCGCGCGCGCGAAGACCGAAGGCCACGTTCTCGAGCGCGGAGAGATGCGGGAAAAGCAGGTAATCCTGGAAGACGACACCGATCGGACGGCGCTCCGGAGCGAGATGGATGCCGGTCGACACGTCGTCGAAGACGACCTCGTCGAGCGTGACGCGGCCGGCATCCAGCGGGACGAGTCCGGAGAGGGCGCGAAGGAAGGTCGTCTTGCCGGCGCCGTTCGGTCCCAGCACCGCGACGATCTCGCCCGCCGCCACGTCGATCGCGACGTCGAGATCGAGAGTGCCGAGCCGGACAGCGATCTGGGCTCTCAGCATCAGAACGCGCGCAGGTAGCGATCGCGCATCGCGACCAGGATCGCGAGCGACACGGCAAGCAGGACGACGCTCAACATGATCGCGACCTCGGGTCGCGTCTCGAGGGCGATATAGACGGCGAGCGGCAGCGTCTGCGTCGTCCCAGGCAGATTGCCGGCGAATGTGATCGTCGCCCCGAATTCGCCGAGCGCCCGTGCCCAGCACAGGACGGCGCCGGCGAAGACCGAGGGCGCGATGAGAGGGAGCGTCACGCGCCGGAACACGATCCACCGCCCCGCGCCGAGCGTGCGTGCGGCATCCTCGTAGCGGCGATCCATGGATCGGAGCCCGGCCTCGACGGTGAGGACCAGCAACGGCATCGCCACGAAGGTGGCCGCGAGGATCGCGCCGAACGTCGTGAACGGGAGGCGGATCCCGATCGCGTCGAGGGCTTGACCGAAGAGGCCGCGCCGACCGAAGGCGAAGAGGAGCGCGACGCCGCCGACGACTGGGGGCAGGATCATCGGCAGCGTGGTGAGCGCGCGGATTAGGTCCCGTCCGCGGAACGGAACGCGCGCGTAGATCCAGGCGAGGGGAACGCCGAGCAGAAGGGCGAGGGCGGTCGCCGCGAGCGAGATGACGAACGAGAGCCGGAGCGCGGTCAGCGCCTCGGGTGTCGTCAGCTCGCCCAGCGCGCTCTGCCACGGCGCGCGCGCGAGAAGCCCTGCGAGCGGCAAGATGAAGAAGGCGACTCCGACGATCGCCAGCGCGGCGAGGAGCGCGGGCGGCCGTTCGGAACTCATGGTCTCGAGAAGCCGAAGCCGGCAAGGATCTTCTGCCCCTCCGGCGAAGTCAGATAATCGATGAACTGACCCGCGAGCTGCGGGTCCTTCGCACCCTTCACCACGGCGATCGGGTAGCGCGCGACCACCTGCTGCTGATCCGGGATGGCGACGCCGGCCACGCGGGCCGCCGCCGACCTCACGTCGGTCACGTACACGATGCCGGCGTCGGCCTCGCCGAGGCTGACCTTATTGAGCACCGCACGCACGTCGACCTCCTGGCTCACCGGCCTGGCGGTGACACCGGCTTTGGCGAGCGCCTCAAGCGCGTACTTGCCCGCCGGAACCGTCGGTGCGGCGAGCACCAGGACGATGTCAGGTCGCGCGAGGTCCGCGAGGCCGGCGATCCTCTTCGGGTTTCCGGTGGGCACCGCGATCTGGAGCTCGTTCGACGCGAACGTCCGGGGGCTCTTCGCGAGACCGGCGTCGAGGACCTTCTGCATGTTCGCCTCATCTGCGGAGGCGAAGACGTCCGCGGGCGCCCCGTTTGTGATCTGCGTCGCGAGCGTCGACGACGAGCCGAAGTTGAAGATGAAGCGAACGCGCGTGTTCGTCTTAGTGAAGTCATCGCCGGCTCTCGCGAAAGCATCGGTGAGCGATGACCCGGCGAAAACAGTGACGTCCGTGATCTGCGGCGTCTCGGTCCGCGATGGCGAGACGCACGCGGTGAGCAGGAGCGCGATGGCGAGGACTCGTCGCACGATCCTTAGATCGAGCCGCGAGCTCGTTGTGCGATCTCGACGATCACGTTCGTCGCCTTCACCACGCAGACCACACTCACTCCGGCCGCGAGCGCGAGCTCTGTGGCGGCCTCCGCGGTCATGAGGCTGACGAGGCGATGTGGTCCCGCCTGCACCTCGACGACCGCGGCGACGCGGTCCTTCTCGACCCTCGTGACTACCCCCACGAACCGGTTCCGCGCGGATTGCGCGACGATCGCTCGATCGGGCTTGCGTCGCTTCGCTTGTAGCCGCCGCACGTCCTCGACGCTGACGAGGCGCTGACCGCCGGGCGACCGGCGGACGCGGAGGCGGCCCGCGGCCTCCCAGCGTCTCAGCGTGTCGACAGAGACGCCGATGAGCTCGGCGGCCTCCCCAACGCGGAGATTTCCATCCCTAGGCTTTCTGGCGTTCAGTCGTGAAGTTATCTATGTATTCTATGACGACGCACTACCGCCCGCTGGTGAGCTGGCGCTGCCCTCGATGTACGCCGCCTAATCAGGCGGCATCGCGTCGATCGTTGTCGCCGGCGAGAGCCGCCTCGGCCTGCCGCAGCAACACGGTCGTCGTCGCGACTTCATCGCTCCAGGTCGCCGCGCCGGCCCGCACGTTCCAGCGAGCCGTTCCGAACGCGCGGACCGTGGATGTCATCGTGCGCATGAGCTCGTCGAGCCGAGCACGCACCAGCGTGCGAAGACGTTCTGCGCGCGCGGCGTCACGGCCCGTGGGCGCGAGCGCGGCCACCCCTGAGTCGCCGTAGCGGTACGCGCTGACATCGCCGCCGAGCAACGTCGCGGTCGCCCCGAGGGTCGCTCGTATCGCTCGATGCACCATCGCCCGGCGTGTCGCCTCGCCGACACCCTCGACGTCGAGCTGCGCGAGGACCACCGCGAACGTCGGTCCGCCGTCTTTGGCCGCCGCGATCCGCTCACGGACCGACGCGACGAGCACCCGATCGAGGTATGCCTCGGCGACGGGGCGCTCGCGCGGCGGGGCCACCTGTGCGACGACCGGGAACGGTCGCGGCTCGGCATCTCCGAGGAGCCGGACCAGCGTGGGCAACATCTCGGCCCATCGCTCGCGCTCCTGAACCCGCTCGGCCGCGCCGAGCGATGTGAGGCAGACATTCGCGGCGGCGGCGGGCGCGATATAGCCGCCCTCGATCAGCGACTGCAGGGCCCGGCCGAAAGCGCCCGCCGCAAAGGGCAGCCTCTCCGCGGCGATCGCGGCAAGTAGCGTGGCCGGTCGAAACGGTCCGGCGGCCAGACTCTCGAGCAGATACAGCCGGAAGAACGCGGTCGCGAGGCCGGTCGCGCTCGGGCGCACCATCTCCCCCTCCGAAGGCACAAGAGAGAACGACTGGCCCTTGAGGTGGCCCGGGACGTGCGATGAAACGCGAAGATGAGCGTCAGGGAGCGCGCGGTCCTCATCGTGAACCCGGCGGCCGGCAAGCGGCACGCCGAGGACGGCGACCTCGCGGAGTGCGTGCGGCTCCTAGGCGCAGCCGGCTTCGACATCGATCGTCGCGACACCGGAGCCGAGGGTCCGACCTCCGCCGACCTCGCGAAGAGCGCCGTCGCCGACGGCTTTCGCGTGGTGCTCGTCGCCGGCGGCGACGGCACGGTCGCGCCGGCCGCGATCGCCCTCATCGGCACCGAGGCGACCCTTGGGATCCTTCCGTTCGGGAGCTTCATGAACATCGCGAACGGCCTGGGCATCCCACTCAAGCCGGTCGACGCGGCGCGGGTCATCGCGGAACGGAAGGTGAAACGTTCGGACGTCGGCGAGGTGTCAGGGAAGATCTTCTTCGAGACATGCGGCATCGGCATGGACGCCGACATGTTCGGCGCGGCCCGACTCGCCGAGCGCGGTCGGTGGGGGCCCGCGCTACGACGGATCGTGCGGTGGGCGACGGCAAACACGCATCGCATCGAGGTCACCGTGGACGGAAAGACCGAGCGCCACGGCGTCCTGCAGATCCTCATCGTGAACAGTCCCTATTACGGCTGGGCGCTGCCGATCGTCCCGAACGCCGACATGACCGATGGACTGCTCGACGTGGCGATCTTCCCGCGAAGGGGAAGGCTCGAGCTCATCCGATGGATGGCCACCATCTGGCACACCGGCCGACCGGGGAGACCGCCGCGCCTGCTGCGGGGAAAGGTGATCGAGCTCGCGTCGTCCGAGGCCGTGCCGGTCCACGCCGACGGTCAGATCGCGGGCCGCCTCCCGGTCACCGTGCGCTGCTGCGAAGGCGCGCTACGCGTGTTCGCATGAACTTCCGGCCGATGTCGACCCACGTGCGCACATGGATGCTGAAACCAGAGAGCGTCCCGGTGACCTTGCCCTCTCGGAGCGCGGCCAGGAGCTCCTGCGGCGTCACGAACGGCGCGACGTCCACGTAAGCACGGCCGATCTCGATCGGGCGGTGCGAATCGCTGCCGACGCCGCCCGGGAGATCGTGCTCCCGTGCGAATTCGAGCGCACGTACGTTGCTCGACGTTGCGACCTCGCGTGCGTTGAATACCTCCACGACATCGAGCTTCGGTGCGACCCGCTCGAGCACCGATCGGCGGAGATGCCGGCGTCGGTTTCGACTGAAGGGATGGGGCACGTACGCGAGCCCGCCCTGTTCGTGAATGAGGTCGATGGTGTGCTCCGCGGTGAGTCCGGACGCGACTTTCTTTTCCAGATAGAGCCCGACCAGCTCGCCGTCGGCGGTCGTGATCTCTTCACCCACGATCACCTGAAGGCCGGGGTCGGTCTCGCGCAGCCGAAGACCGCCTTCGACGGTGTCGTGATCGGTGATGCATACCGCTCCAAGCTGCGCCTCGCGGGCGAGCTCGGCGAACTCGGCCAGAGACACGCGACTATCCCGCGAGTACTCGGTATGCATGTGCATGTCCAGCCTGATCCGGTCCACGAAGCGACTGTGCCGCAGTTCGCGTGCCGCCGATCTCCGTCAGCCCGTTAAGCCGCCTCGGCCGGTCTCGGCGAACGCGAGCACCTCGATGACATTGCCCGCGGCTGCAGCCGTGTCACTGTCGAGCTTCGAGTCGCCGAGGGCCAGCGTCACCCACGCCGCGGTCTTTGCGTCGACGGCCGGGTGGCGGCGATCACGTGCCTCTCGGATGCGGTCGAACGCTGCCGCGAGATGCTCCTTACTGTCGCGCCGCAGGTCGCGCCCGTGGTCACGCAGCTGCGCGTCCACTCCGCAGGCCTCGATCATGGCGCGCAGGAGCGCAGGGTCGGATCCCGAAAGGACCCGAACGACATCCGCGGCTATCTGGTCGTTCGTCGCGCCGAGGGCATCGAACGTCCGAACACGGAGGTCGTGCTCCTCGTCCATCAAGTGCCGCATGAGTTCGGCCTTGTCGGGAAACTGGTGATAGAAGGTGCCGATCCCCACACCCGCAGCGCGGCAGATCTGATGAACGCTCGCCGCGTACCCCGCTTGAGCAAAGGTCTGTCGTGCGGCGGACAAAAGTCGCGCGCGCTTCTCCTGCGGGCGGCGCTGGGCCCGCTCCGTCGTTCGATCGGTCAGGACACAGACTGTGTCCCAGGCGGAGGTGGTCCCGCAACCTTCGTGTGGTCCCCTTCATTTGGAGGGGAGCGCAAACTCCTCGGGTGGCGGCCCGAGAGGTGGTCCGGGACGATCTAGACCTGCAGCGTGGCGCGATCGCGATCCTCGACCCGGACGGGATCGTCACGTGGGCCGACGAAGCGTGGGCAACTCTGAAGAGCCAAACCGATCTCCCTGGCGTACCGATCGGGAAGAATCTCGTCGAGACGTACCGCAAGCGCGACGAACCTATCCTGCAGGCGGTCGCCAACGCGATCGTGGCACTCTTCGAAGGCAAGGCAACCTACTTTGAGATCGAGCATGGCGCCAGGAGCGAGGGACGCTCCTATCTCACATCAGCGGCGGCGCTTCGGGGGGACCGGGCCGGCGCGGTCCTGATCCACCGGGTCGTGAGCGGGAAGCTCCGAGCGAACGTTCCGCCATCGGCCGACGCGAGGACGCAACACAGCGACGTCATCGAGCGGCTGACGCCCAGAGAGCGCCAGGTACTCGAGGTCATGGCGGCCGGTCTCGACAACCGTGCGATAGCGGCGAAGCTCCGGATCGAGTACACGACCGTCCGCGGCCACGTCCGTGCCGTGATAGAGAAGCTCGGGGCGCGCTCGCGTCTGGAGGCCGTCGCCCGGGCATACCGAAACGGCTGGGTGCCAAAGGGGTGAGTATCCGCAGACCCGCGCCCGACGCCGCGGCCTTCCCGGTCCCGAGCCACGTCGCCCTTCTCCATCACGGGGAAGCCGACCTACGCGTCGCGGCGCTCGAGTTCATGCGGGAGGCGGTCGATCGATCGAATGAAGCGCTGCTCTGCTTCGGTGAGCCAGGCGTGGGTGAACGGCTCTTGCGCGACCTCGAGCGATATGTGGGCCGCGAGCTCTCGGCCGATCGCCGAGCCGGTCGCATCCTGGTGGGAGAGGCCAATCCGGACGTAGACCAGCAGCTCGAGAATTTCATCGCCCCCCTCGAAGCGTTCCGCGCGAGCGGATATGCGCTCGTGCGGTTCATCGGGATCGTCGCCTGGAACGTTCGGAACTTCCCGCCGCCGGAAGATTTCCTGTGGTTCGAGTCGAAGATGAACGAGGTCATGGCCGGCTTCCCGGTTGTCGGTCTCTGCCCCTATGACCTCGGGCGCATACCCGTTCGCGCGGTCGCTTATGGCGCACTCGAGACCCATCCCTTCGTGATGAGCGATGGAGTGCTGCGCGACAACCCGCAATTCATCCCGCCCGATCGTTACCTGCGCGAACGATTGCTCGGGCTTCCTTGGCTCGAGAGCGAAGAGCCCTAGCTCAACCGAGCTTCGGCAGACCGTCGAGGGCGTGGCCGATGTAGCCAAACGCGATGAAGCCGAGGACCGCAAGACAAACGAAGAACGCGAAGATCCAGAGCAGGAACGCGGTGTTCCGTACCTGGGTGCTGTCGTCCTTGACGCGCTTCGCTTGTTACTTCTCCTCCATCGACTTCGCGATGGCGGCGAGGAACTCCTTGTTCGTCTTGGTCTTGCCGAGCCGTTGCAGGAGGAGCTCGGTGCCTTCGATCTGGCCGACGGCCGAGAGCATCTTCCGCAGCAGGATCACCTGCCGCATGACCTCGGGTGCGAGCAGCATCTCCTCGCGGCGCGTGCCGGAGGCCGGGATGTTGATCGCCGGGAAGGTGCGGCGCTCCTGGAGCTTGCGGTCGAGGATCATCTCGGAGTTGCCGGTCCCCTTGAACTCTTCGTAGATCACGTCGTCCATGCGGGACCCCGTGTCGACGAGGCATGTGGCGAAGATCGAGAGCGATCCGCCGCCTTCGATGTTTCGCGCGGCGCCGAAGAAGCGCTTGGGTGGGTAGAGCGCGACCGGGTCCATGCCACCGGACAGCGTCCGGCCGGATGGCGGGACCGCGAGGTTGTACGCGCGTGCGAGACGAGTGATCGAGTCGAGGAGAATGACCACGTCGCGGCCGGTCTCGACGAGGCGCTTCGCGCGCTCCAGCGCGAGCTCCGCGACGCGGGTGTGGTTCTCGGTGGGCTCATCGAACGTGGACGAGAAGACCTCGCCCTTGATGGATCGACGGATATCGGTCACTTCCTCGGGTCGCTCGCCGACGAGGACGACCATGATGTGGACGTCCTGGTGATTCCCGGAGATGCCGTTTGCGATGTCCTTCAGCAACTGCGTCTTGCCGGCCTTCGGCGGCGACACGATGAGTGCGCGCTGCCCGTAGCCGAGGGGGTTTACGAGGTTGATGAGGCGCTGGCTGAGGTTCGTGCTGTCGACCTCGAGGTCGAACATCTCGTCCGGGAAGACCGGCACGAGGTTCTCGAACACGGGCCGGCGCTTTGCCTGCTCAGGGTCGATGCCGTTGACCGCCTCGACGCGCAGCAGGCTGAAGTACTTCTCACTGTCCTTCGGCGGTCGCGTCTGGCCGGTCACGAAGTCGCCCGTCCGAAGACCGAGGCGGCGCACCTGGCTCGAGCCGACGTACACGTCCTCTGGTGAGGGGAGGAGGGAGCGGCGCCGCAGGAAACCGAAACCGTCTTCGACGATCTCGAGGATGCCCTGCGCGAAGATGTTGCCCTGGACCTCGGTCTGGGCCTGAAGGATACGGGTGATGAGGTCCTGCTGGCCGAGGCCGGCCGCGCCTTCGACGTTGAATTCCTTCGCGATCTCCGCGAGCTCTTTCTGCTTTTTCTCGTTGAGCTCGGTGATCGTGTAGAACTTGCGGCTGGGTGCGGGAGGCGGGCCCTCGCGCCGTGTGGCCGTGGCGGTGGCTGTGCCACCGTTCGTTGCGGGACCGTTCGTGGCGGGGCCGTTCGACGCGTTCGTGGCGGGGGTTTCTTTGGTGGTGGGAGTGTCGAGTGGGGTGGGTTCTGGATTGTCCAAGCGGTGTGTTCGCTCCTTAGTTTGCCTGCGGCCTTGTCGCCCAGGTCTCTGGCTTCGTGGGTCCGGTGGGCGCATTAGGTGCGCGCGCATCCGGCTCGTGAGAAAGAGGGGAAAGGTTGCGTAAGCCAGTATACAACGGCATGCCGAGGCTGACCACCGCCCAGACCGCTGAGCTCGCTTCGCTCTCGCGGGACATCCACGCGCATCCCGAGCTCGCCTACGAGGAGCGTCATGCCGTGGCCGCGATCAGCGCAGTGCTCGAGCGCGCCGGCCACCGGATCGAGCGCGGCATCGGCGGTCTCGAGACCGCATTTCGTGCGCGAGTCGGTCCCGCCGACGGTCCGGCCGTCGCTCTGCTCGCGGAGTACGACGCGCTCCCGGAAGTCGGGCATGGCTGCGGTCACAATCTGATAGCGATCAGCAACGTGGGTGCCTACCTGATCGCGGCGGCGAGCGCAGCGCGGCTCGAGGTGGGCGTCGAGCTGATCGGCACGCCGGCTGAAGAGAACGGCGGCGGCAAGATCGAGCTCCTACGTAAAGGCATCTTCGATCGGATCGTCGCCGCACTTTCGTCACACCCCGCCGGGCAGGGCGGCTGGTCGGTGAGCGGTACGGGTCTCGGCGTCGTCGGCAAACGCGTGACCTTCACCGGCGTTGCGTCGCACGCCGGGTCTGCACCCGAGAAGGGGCGCAATGCGCTCAACGCCGTCATCCGGTTCTTCGTCGGCATCGACGGATGGCGTCAGCAGCTCGACACCGACTCGCGCGTGCATGGCTACATCAGCGACGGCGGCAAAGCGATGAACGTCGTGCCCGCGCGGGCCGAGGCGATCTTCGGCTTGCGTGCGAAGGAGCGCGGGAGCCTCGACGGGATGGTCGAGCGTTTCGGTGAGATCGCGAAGGGCGCCGCGCTCCTCACCGGCACGAAGGTCGAGATCGCCGAATACCTTCCGTATTACGAGCCGGTCAAGGCGAACCTCGCGCTCGGGGACGTGATCACCGAAGAGCTCCGGCGCCTGGGGGTGACGCCGGAGCGCGGCGTCCTCGTCACCGCTTCCACGGACCTTGGCAACGTGTCGAGCAAGGTACCGACGGACTGGGTCCGTTTCCCGGTGAGCGAGAAGCCCGTGCCGGGTCATTCCGACCGGATGCGCGACGCGAGCATCAGCGACCTCGCGCACCGCAATGCGATGATCACCGCCGAGGCGCTCGGGTCGGCCGCCGTCGGGATCGCGACCGACAAGGCACTGCGCGATCGGATCGCCAAATGAACGACTCGCTCCGCAACGACCTCATCAGGCTGTCCCGCGAGATCAACGCCGACCCCGAGCTGGCATACAAGGAGGAGCGCGCGGTCGGCCGCATCACCGCACTTCTCCAAAAGCACGGCCACGAGGTCGAGCGGAACCTCGGAGGGCTTCCGACCGCGTTCCGCGCGCGGGTCGGTCCGCCGGGTCCGGCCGTCGCGCTCCTCGCTGAGTACGATGCCCTCCCGGACGTCGGGCACGGCTGCGGCCACAACCTCATCTCGATGACCATCGTCGGCGCATTCCTCACCGCGGCCGCAAAGGCGAAGGATCTGCAGACGGGGATCGAGCTCGTGGGCACGCCGGCAGAGGAGAGCGGTGGCGGAAAGATCGACCTTCTCGACAAGGGTGTGTTCAAGAACACCGTGGCAGCGCTTTTCTCGCATCCCGGCGCCGGCGGTCAGTGGAGCGTGAGCGAGAGGCTCCTCGGGATCTCGGTGAGGCGGGTCATCTACGAGGGCCTGGCGTCGCACGCCGCCGTCTCGCCGCAGAAGGGTCGCAACGCACTCACCGCGCTCATCGCGCTTTTCGTGGCGGTCGACGGTTGGCGGCAGCACCTTCCGTCTACGGCGCGGGTCCACGGGATCGTCCGCGAGGGTGGGGTCGCCTCGAACATCATCCCCTCGCGCGCCGTGGGCGACTTCGGCCTCCGCGCCGCGGAGATGGAAGCACTGAAAGAAATGGTCGCGATGTTCGAGGACATGGCGAGGGGCGCGGCGCTCCAGACCCGCACGAAGGTCAAGATCGAGGAGGAGATGCGTCCATACCTGCCGGTCGAGGCGAACCCGATCCTCGGCGAGGCGCTAGCGCAGGAGCTCGTCCGCCGCGGGAAGTCGCCGTCTCGGGGACATCTGGTGACCGCGTCCGGCGACATCGGGAACGTGTCGCAGAAGGTGCCGACGGACTACATCGGCTTTCCCGTGAGCGCGGAGGAGATACCGGGCCACTCCCATCGGATGCGCGAGGCGTCGGTGAGCGACTACGCCCATGACAGCGCGTTCGTGGTCATCGACTCGCTTGCGGCCACGGCGCTTAAGGTCGCCACCGACAAGACGTTCCGTGATTCGCTCCGCAAGTGACGAGCGATCTGGGCGCGCGCAATCGCGCATCGCGCGACCGCCTGGCGGCGGTGATCGCACGCCTCGGTGGTCGGAGCGTCGAGCTGCCCGGGGGTTGGACGGCCGCGGCGGTCCTCGCGCATCTCGCCTTCTGGGATGCGTTCGTCGCGGCTCGGCTCGAGAAGTTCGCGCGCGATCGTGGACCGATGGAGCCCGGGAGCGACGCGTTGACCGACCTCATGAACGCGGCCGGCCTCCCGCAGTGGCTGGCGCTTCCCGCCGCCGCGGCCGGCGAGCTCGCGACCGGAGCCGCCGCGGCGGTAGATCGCCTCATCGAAGGCCTTCCCACCGACGCGCTCGACGAGATCCGCGCGATGAAGCGCCCGCGCCTGCTGGATCGGTCGCTCCATCGGAAAGAGCACCTCGACGAGATCGAGCGCGCGCTGCGGTGAGTGACCCGGCGACGAACGATGTCGTCCGTCCGGTCCCGCGCACGGAGCTTGGCAAAGGACGCGTGCTGGAGTTCGACTTCCCGGGTCTCGAGATCGGTGTCGCCGAGTACGAGGAGGGTCCTACAGGCTGCACCGTTTTCTCGTTCGGCATGCGCGCCTCAGTCTCGATCGACGTGCGCGGGGGATCACCCGACGTCAGCGCAGCGCACCGTGACGTCGTCGAAGTGGTCTGCTTCGCGGGCGGCTCGCTCTACGGTCTTGAGGCTTCCGCCGGAGCCGCGGCGGAGATGCTGAAGAGGCGCGACTACTCAACGAAGTGGATGGACATCGCGCTCGTTTCCGGCGCGATCCTCTACGACTACGGCCCGCGCGGGAACGCGATCTATCCCGACAAGGAGCTGGGCCGGGCGGCCATCCGCGCGATGAGGCCGGGCTCGTTTCCTATGGGCGCACGCGGTGCGGGGCGCTCGGCGACCGCGAGCCACGGCGCGGGCGCGGAGCTCGCGGGACAGGGCGGCGCCTATCGCGCGAAGGGGCCGACCAAGATCCTTGCGTTCGTGGTCGTGAACTCGTACGGCTGCATCGTCGACCGGACTGGCAAGATCGTGCGCGGCAAGCCGACGGGGCCCGTGCCGGGACGCATACCGCGTTCCGCGAACACGACGCTCTCGCTCGTGGTGACGAATCAGAAGCTCGACCGTCTGCAGCTCCAGTCGGTCGGCCGGCAGGTGCACGCTTCGATGGCCCGCGGGATCCAGCCATTCCACGCGCGGTGGGACGGCGACGTGAATTACATGGTGTCGACGCAGGAGGTCGCGAACGACGATCTCGATGAGGTCACTCTCGGCGAGCTCGCATCGGACGCGAGCTGGGACGCGATCCTCCGAAGCTACGACCCGTAGAGGGTTAGCCGGCGAGCTTCACATTCCCGCACGAGAGCCCCCAGTACCGATCGTGGTCGGCCGGCATTGCGTACGCATCGCTGACCGCGATGACGCTGCGGGTCGTCGACCAGAGGACGAGCTGGGAGCGGCTGTACCAGTGATGCACATCCTCCACGAGATCCCACGCGTAGTCCGAGGTGTAGTCCGAAACCCCGCGAGCCACGATCTCCGGCGTGTCCTTCGTCCGCCGGCACTCGATCGAGTTGCCATGTCGCACCGAGCCCGCGAATAGGAACATGACGGGCGCGCCGTTCTCTTCGACGCGGCGCAGAGCGCCGTCGGCGTAGACGAGGAAGCTGGTCCAAACCGTCGACGCGCCCTGACCAACGGTGACGATCGCGTCGTCACAGCCGTCGCCATTCACATCGGCGATGCCGATGAGGGGATTCGGCTCGGCTACGTCGTTCGAGCCGAGCGTCGTCTCGTGGACGGCGGCGGTCGCAAGAGTGAGTCGCGCGAGGATCATCGCGTCGCGAGGACCGCCCGGAAGGCGCGCGAAGAACTGCAGCCGGTCTGCGCGACCATCGCAGTCGAAGTCCGCCTGCGCCGAGGCGAGGAGGTTGCCGAGGAGCGGTGTTTCGGTCGGCGCGACGACGGTCGCTGGGGTTGGGGTCGGAAGGAGTTTGTCGGCGCTCGGCGCGCCGCCGTACTGCGGGCCGCTCGCGTCCACGCCGACGGAAGATGTCGGAGGTGGCGCGCCGGCAGCCGCGCATGATACTAAAAGTAGTATCACAACGATCGGCAATAACCGCTCCACGCTCATAGCGTGGGGCCGCGCTGCTAACGCGTCGTCAGAGTTGTCGCCGTTCGAACTACTAGCGTTACGCGGCGCCGCGCTGGATTACCGCTCGGCGATCGGCACCCAGCGCTTCCCGGTCGGTCCGGTGTACTCCGATTCGGGGCGGATGAGCCGGTTGTCTCCGTGCTGCTCCATGATGTGCGCGCACCACCCGGCCATGCGGCCGACCGCGAAGATCGAGGTCCCGAGGTCGGCGGGGATCCCGAGGAACGTGTACGTCGTCGCCGCGTAGTAGTCGACGTTCACCACGTTGACCTTTGCCGCGGCCGCGGGCGACATCTTGGGACGCTGCCTTTCGATCTCGGCAGCGAGACGTTCCTGGATCTCGAAGTACTTCGGACCCTTCCAATCCTTGGAGAGCTCCTGCGCGAACTTCCTCAAAAATTTGGCGCGCGGATCCTCGGTCTTGTAGACGCGGTGGCCGAAGCCGGAGAACTTGTACTTCGAGGCGATCGCCTTTTCGACCCACGATTCGGTGCGCTCGGGCGCGCCGATCTCATCGAGCATCTTCATCGTCCCGTCGGTCGCGCCGCCGTGAAGGGGTCCCTTCAGCGCGCCAAGTCCGGCGGTCACCGCGGCGTGCATGTCGGCGTTCGTCCCGGCGGCGATCCGCGCCGCAAAGGTGGACGCGTTGAGGCCGTGCTCGGCCTGCAGGATGAAGCAGGTGTTCAGGATCTCGGCGGCGCGCGGATGGTCGAGGCCGGCCATCTTCGCGAAGTTGGCGGCGTGGCCGAGCGTCGGATCCGGGGGGACCGGCTGTTCGCCCCGCCGCCGGCGGATGTACGTGGCGAGCATCGTCGGCAGCTTCGCGGTGAGGCGCAGCGCCTTCGCGTACTCCGCTTCCCGGGAGTTGTCGCCCTCAGCGGGGTCTTCGGCTGACGACGCCGAGACGACGGTCCGGAGGACATCCATGCCCGTACCGGTCTCGGACATCTCCTGCAGGATCCCGCGGAGGAACGGCGACAGGGTGCGGTGCTTGGTCAGCTCGGCTTTGAAGTCACGGACCTCTTGTTTGTTCGGAAGATCGCCATTGAGCAGGAGATACGCGACCTCTTCGTACTCGGCCTTGCCGGCCAGCTCCTCGATGCGGTAGCCGCGGTACTGAAGGAAGTTATCGCTGACCGAGCAGATCGCCGTCGTGGTCGCGATCACGCCCTCGAGTCCGCGGGGAGCCACCTTTTCCCGCTCGACGGCCATGGACCGAGTGTCGCACAACCGTGTCGAGCCCTTTGAATTGCCGAAGGTCACAAGGCGTAGGACTTGCCACCCCAAACCGCCGGAGGTACAGTCCCGGCGGGACGGTCAGGCAGGCTAAACCGTCCGGGGAGGACGAAACATTCGTGACGTGCGCGCGTTGATTTAGCTGGCGCGCGCTGAACTTGTTAGCCCCTCATCCCACCCACCAGCGGAGGGCGGCGGCCGTAAGGCCGGCGCCCTTTCGCTTTGGTTTCGGGCTTTACTTTTGAGAACAGGAAGGGTGCATCGCTGATCACACGCATGCGCATGGGTCCACGCCGCCGAGACCCCGTGTCCCGCGATCGCTACCGAGCGATCGCTCGGGACGCGGGCGTACGGGCTCAGCTGGCGCGACCGCGCTGGATCGACGCGGCGCTCGTCGGCGCGCTCGCCGTCGTGCTGCTGATCGCACTTCCCCGCGCCGCCTCGGCGGTCGGGGCCGGTCTTGATCAGGTCCTGACCTCGATCCAATCGTCGATCCCTCTCCTGCAAGGACGCGGTTCGATCGAGCTTCCGGCAGGCGGTAGCTCGAGCGTCGGGGCCGCTCCAATCGCGGACTCGCTGCCCGCCTACACGCGCGAGCCGCAGCTTCAGCTCACCGGCAAGGTGCCGTCGTTCGCGGTGCAGGCTGGGCGCAGTCTGCAGATCGTGCTGAATGGCGCGGTCGTCGCCACTGCGCCGCTCGACCCGAGCGGCGCATTCACCGCAACTCTCGCGCTCAAGGATGGCGCGAATACCGTCGGCGTCGCGCTGGTCGCCGATCGCGACGTTGTCGCGGCGTCGACGTACACCGTCGTTCTCGACCGCACGCCGCCGACTCTCACGGTCGCGCAGCCGGCCGCAGGGAGCACGGTCGACGCGAAGAACATCATCGTCTCGGGAACGACCGAAGTCGGTTCGACCATCACCGTGAACGGGCACACGGTCGTCACGGCGCCGGATGGTGGGTTCACGGACTCCTTCAGCGCGACGCAAGGTTCGGTGCCGATCACCGTCGTGGCCCGCGACCGCGCGGGAAACGAGACCACCCAGAAGCTCACGATCGTCGCTCAGCAGGTGACCCAGAACGTCGCCACAGCGACCGTTACGGTCACGCTCGACAAGGCGACGGCCAAAGCGGGTCAGGGTGTCCTCGCGACGATCTATGTCGTCGGCACCACCGGACCGCGTGCTGGTGTCCCGGTCACGTTGTCGGTCGGTGTCCTCCAGATCGGGACGGCCGTGACCGACGGGACCGGCGCGGCGCGCATCAGCTTCGTCGCTCCATCCGCGGAGGGCGACGTGAGCGTCGTCGTGCTCGGCGCGGGATCATCGGGAAGGGCCTCACTGACCATCACCGCGCGCTGAGGCTGATACTCGCGCGAACGTGAGCGACGCAAACCTCGTCCTCTTTTCATTGCTCGGCGGCACAGCGCTGCTCCTCTATGGAGTCCGCTTCGTCGGCGACGGCCTGCAACGGGCAGCGGGTACGCGCCTGCGGCACATCCTGTCCACGCTCACCGGCAATCGAATCAAATCGCTCCTGGTGGGCGCCGGCGTCACGGCGGTGCTGCAGTCCTCCAGCGCGACCACGGTGATGCTCGTGGGCTTCGCTTCCGCGGGTCTCCTCTCACTCAGGCAGACCATCGGCGTGATCCTCGGCGCTGATATCGGCACCACAGTCACGGTGCAGCTACTGGCGTTCGACCTGCTCCAGCTGTCCCCGCTCGTCGTTTTCCTTGGCTGGGTCCTGTACGTGGCGGGCCGCGGGACGATCCGCTATGTGGGACAGGCGATCCTCGGCTTCGGCTTCCTCTTCCTGGGAATGAAGCTCATCCACGACGGCACCGCACCGCTCGCCACGAACGAGCTCTTTGCCGACATGCTCCGCGCATTGACCGGCCAGCCGTTGCTGCTCGTCCTTATTTCCGCGGCGTTCACCGCGCTCGTGCGTTCGAGCGCGGCGGTCATCGGACTCGCGCTCTCGCTCGCGTCCGCGGGACTCATGCCGCTGGTGGGCGCGATACCCATCATCTTCGGCGCGAACGTCGGCACGGCTGCGACCGCCGTCATCGCCGCGGTCGGCCAGAACGCGGAAGCTCGGCGTGTGGCCGCGGCGCACGCCGCCTTCAAGATCGTCGGCGTCGCGATCTTCTTCCCTTTCATCGGACCGTTCGCCGATCTGGTGCGCGCGACCTCGCCGGACGTCCAACGCCAGATCGCGAACGCGCACACGATCTTCAACGTCGCCCTCGCGCTGGTCTTCCTGCCGTTCTCGGGTCTCGCCGCGGACTTCGTCACGCGGCTCATCCCCGAGGCACGACGTACCGGTACTGGACCGATGTATCTCAATCCGGCGGTGCTGGACACGCCAGCGGTCGCGCTGGGCCAGGCGCTCCGCGAGGTCCTGCACATGGGTGACGTCGTCATGCAGTCACTGCGCGAGACGCGCGTCGTGCTCGAGCGCGACGACGTCGCGTTGATGCGCGAGATCGTCGCGCGCGACGATGTCATCGATCGGCTCGAGGAGGACATCAAGCAGTACCTGGTGAAGCTCCGTGAGAATTCGCTCACCGAGGAGCAGGCCGAGCGCGAGACCGCGCTTATCTTCGTCATCGTTAATCTCGAGGAGATCGGCGACGTCATCGACAAGAACCTCATGGAGCTGGCCGAGAAGAAGATCCGCGGCAACCACGTCTTCTCGGCGCAGGGGTGGCGAGAGATCGCGGATCTCCACGCGAAGGTGGTCGAGAATCTCGAGCTCGCCCTGGGCGCGCTCGCGTCCGGCGACCGTGAGGTCGCCGAGAAAGTGATCCGCCACAAATCCGTCGTGAACACAATGGAGCGCCAGCTTCGCGCCGCGCACATCCAGCGGCTCCACGAAGGGCTGCGCGAATCGATCGACACGTCGAGCATCCACCTCGATCTGCTCGCATCGTTCAAACGGGCGAACTCGCTCGTGACGGGCATCGCCTACGCGGTGCTCGGTCAACACGATGCCTAGGGGCAAATCCTTCATCGGCACATCGGGCTGGTCGTACACGTCGTGGAAGCCGGTCTTCTATCCGCCGGAGGTGAAGTCGAAGGACTTCCTCCGCTACTACGCGACGCGCCTGAAGACGCTCGAGATCAACTACACCTTCAACCACCTGCCGACCGAGAAGAACATCGCGGCCTGGCAGGAAGCGACCCCGCCGGAGTTCCTCTTCGCGCTCAAGGCATCGCAGCACATCACGCACGTGCGCCAGCTGCAGGATCCGGCGGAGACGCTTCCGATCTTCTTCGACCGCGCGCGACCCCTCGGCGATCGGCTCGGACCGGTCCTCTTCCAGACTCCGCCGTGGCTGCGGCGCGACGACGACCGTCTCGCGGGATTTCTGGCGTCACTTCCCCGCGACCTGCGCTCCGCGCTCGAGGTGCGCAACCTGTCCTGGTACGTCGATGAGGTATACGAGCTCCTGCGCACCGTGGGCGTCGCTCTGGTGCACGCGGAAGGAGAGAAAGCGCCTTCACCCGCCGATACGCTCGGCACGACGTCGGACTTCGCGTACGCGCGATTGCGCAAGCGCGAGGGGTACACCGACGACGAGGTCGGTGCCTGGGCGCGGCGCTTCCGGCAGATGCTCGACGCCGGTAAGGACGTGTACGCCTACTTCAGGCACGATGACACCGGCGCGAACGCGCTCTCGGCGGAGCGGCTGCGCGATCTGCTCGCGGCCTAGCATCCCGACGTGAATCCGCGGTGGCTCGCGTTCTCGGTCGCGCTCGGCAATCTGCTCGTGCCGCTGAACTCGACGATGATCGTGGTCGCCCTGCCGCAGGTCGCGCGGGATCTCCGCGTCGACGTCGCCGAGACGAGCTGGATCGTCACCTCGTAC
>Ga0209156_10000484_pt1 | contig 33742 bp, 33 predicted proteins | sample GraSoiAngelo_124_FD_185881 | JGI IMG/M metagenome (GOLD analysis project Ga0209156, IMG submission 185881) | Grasslands soil microbial communities from the Angelo Coastal Reserve, California, USA - 14_0927_05_20cm (SPAdes) (version 2) | ecosystem: Environmental > Terrestrial > Soil > Grasslands... | reverse complement strand
ACGTCCGCCCCTTCTCGGTGCGGTTCACGTGAAGGAAATGCAGATTCAGATCGCCGTCTCGGAAGCCCGTGACCGTGGCGGTCCGCTCCACCTTCGCGAGATCGGGCTCATGGCACGAGAAGCAGAGCTCGTAGTTCTTCGGGTTGTACGGGCTGTAGAACGTTTCCGGGTAGTCCTTGCGCAGCAGCCGGAAATGCTCGGAGTCGTGCGGCAGATGGCAGCCGACGCAATCCTGCTGGCGAATGGGCCCGTGCAGGTCGGTGTGTGTCTCCAGCCACCCTTTGACGTTCTGCACTTTTCCGCCGGGCGCATCCTGCTCGCGGTCGTGGCACGAGAGGCAGAGGTCCATCGACGTGCCCTTCAGCTGCTTCCCGAGATCGCTCGCATGCGGGTCGTGGCAGTTGATGCACTCGCGATCGACGGAGACCGCTTCGTGCTGCACGCGCGCCGTGACCAGTTCTTTGCGCAGCGTCTTGTGGCACACGAGACACTGCTCGGCGCCGTCGACGCGAATCTGATACTTCGACGGCGACGCGTGCGGGTTGTGGCACGTGGCGCAGTCCTCCTTGACCGGCTCGTGGGTGAATCGCTTTTCCGCCAGCCGCGCCTTCATGTCGACGTGGCACCGCTGACAGAGGTCCGCGCCGAAGACGCGGACCAGCTGCGGCTCCTCGCTGCCGTGCGGGTCGTGGCAGGCGAGGCACTCGCCCGCCGCGACCGGTCCGTGCACGAATTTGTCGTCCTTCTTCACCATCTGATGACACACCGTGCATTTCTTGTCGTCGAACTGGTGAGCGTCGCGCGTCTTCGGCACGTGACAGCTCTCGCACTCGGTCGCCTTCGGATGAACGACCGGATGCTTCACCACGTCGCCGTGACACTGCATACACGTGCCAGCCGCGGCCGTCGCCGGCGCCGCGCGACGTGGAGCCGCAGCCGCCGTGGCGCGGGCGGGCGTCGCCTGTTGCGGTTGCGCCCCGTTCGCGTACACAGCTGCCGCGACGAGCACGATCATCGCGACGCCGATCAACGCAGTCGTCGTGTTCTGAAAACCCCCGGCGGTTACTCTCAATCGCCGGCCCCGAGGCGTGTCCAAAGCGCGTCCTCACGCACGCTCCGGCGATCGAGCCGGAGCGGCCATGCCGTCGTGATCACTCGAAGAAGTCCTCTTCCTCCCCGGGGTCACGCTGTCCCGGCGCCGCGGCGCCGGGTGCGGTCGTTTACTTGGAGCCCGGTGCCCCCGTCGTCGCGGTCGGGCGCGGCGCCGACGGCGCCGCCGTCAGCACGACGTGAACGTTGATCTGATCGCTCACGCCCACGCCGAGATACGTCGGCTCGGGAATCTGGAACGCCGAGATCTGAATCGGAAACGTCGCGTCGACGCGATAACCCTTGCCGTCCTGCTGGAGATCGGCCGTGCCTGTGATATCGCGCTGTTGGCCGTGCAGCATCAGCTTGCCCGAGAAGGTCGTCTTGCCAGCCAGCTTCTGAATCTTGATGTCTTCCATCTTCGCCACGGCGAAGTCGGCGCCCTTCTGGACTTCGAGGTAGTTGTTGCGCAGATGACGATCGCGTAGCGAGATGCCGGTCTCGAGCTTCATCAGGTCGACGGCGAACGCCCCCTTGAGGGCACCGGAGCCGTCAGGCGTGACGCTGCCATTCAGCGCTGACGTTTTTGCGTCGAAGCTGCCGCCGATTGTCAGCGGACAGTTGACAGTAACCTCCGCGTTTGTGACTCGAAGGACTTCGTCGGCGCGTGCGCTGCCAGAAATCAGCATGGCTCCGACGACTGAAGCGGCTAACAGACTCTGTGGACGAAAAATCTTCATCGCGCACCTTCCTTGAAACGTTGGTTGTCGATAGCACCTAGGGCAACGGAAATGCCATGCACACGCTTCGGGCACGAGGCGGACGGCCCGACAGCCGATGAGGGTCCTGTTATTCGGACAGTTTCCCCGCACAGAAACCGTGAACGCGAACGCTCCGAATCGATCGAATCGTCGCTGGGTGCTGCCACGCGTGTGACGATCATCTCCACCTCAACGACGAAATCGTTATTGGACTCATTTAATCAGCGCGCGTCGGCGTCTCGCGCTTGCGTCATCCGCGACAGACGCAGCGCGACATGAACGGACAGAGCGACCGCATCGATCGGCTCGATTCAGAACTGCACTGGAGTTTGGTCGGTCCACACTCGCGTCGGTCGTCCATCCACGCTGGTGGCGCCCTGCCGGCCGTAGACGACCGAGAGCGACACGCCGTACGCCACGTGCGCAACGAGGCTCGACAGCGCCGGCCCGAGACCGAGGCGCAGCGCAAACCAACCGGGTGATGCGGCGCTGCTGTCGTGGACCACGTTCCCGATCGCGCCGATGATCGGCACGCCGATACTCTGGGCGAAGACCCACAGGCAAACGCCGAACACCATTCCCGTCGAGGCAGGCTTGAGCGACAGGCGCGGCTCGATCTGCATCGCGAACACCCACGCCCACATCGTTCCGATGAGGAGATGAAGCGCGACGCCAGTCTCGCCCACTGTGACTGGAGCGGTCGTAAAGATCCGCGCGATCCACGTTGGCAAATCGACCTGTGCCCATCCGAGAAGCGGCAGCATGTACATCACTGTCGTCATCACGATCGTTGCGACGATGCCGCACGTCGTGACGAGCACACCGTCGATGCGCAGAGAACGGGTCCGGGATCGGGGATACGTCAGAACATTCATACAGACCTCCCGCGTCGCCATTGCACGCTCGGACATCAGCGGCTACACCACCGTCTGAGATCGAAGCGCTCGATCAAGGTTCGATCGGTTGTCCCTGGGTCTTGCTTGGGGTGACGTCACCACGCGTCGAGCAAGCGACTTGCCAAAATGAAATCGCGCGGGGCTTCGGCGCGCGAATGATTGTTCAGCCGTGAGCAACTATGTTACTGGCGCTGACACAACTGCATCTCGCTGATGCGCCACTTCCTGTCACGAACCACGCGAGCGCTTGACGACGCGCCGATGGTGATTTCGCACCAGCGCGATTCGCCTTACAGTTTTCGCGTAACACTTACGCATCATCGTGTCTGCGCCACGTCGAGAGATGCTGTGAGCAGGAGATGTACGGCGTTCGGCGCGTCGGCCGTCGCGGGCGTAAGAATTTCTCGCACGAGTAATAGTTACGCGTGCAACGAATTTCGCGGAAGCCTGCTACAGTAGGCACGCTCGCCTGCAGGAGATCATCAATACATCGCAGACGGTCGGCTCCGACGGAGATGTCTGTATGCAGAGGCTGGCGGCGTCTTGGACGGTCATTCGTAGACAGGTTCTTCGCGTACTGAATCCGCCGATCGCATCGCGGCACGTGCTCGTCGTCGACGACGAACCGTCGATGTGCGAGTTTCTGCGTACGGTCCTGTGCGCCGCCGGGCACCAGGTCGTGACCGCGACGAGCGCCGATCAGGCGATCGCGAAGTACCGCGTCTGTCGGCCGTTCGACGTGCTGCTGACCGACGTCGTGATGCCGAGAATGAGCGGCGACGAGCTCGCGGAGCGGCTTCGCGCCGACGACCCGAACCTCAAAGTGATCTATCTCACCGGCTCGCGCGAGCAGCTCTTTGGAACGAAAGTCCTGTTGTCGGCCGACGAGGCGTTGCTGGAGAAGCCGTGTACGCCGGCGGCGCTGTTGGATGCCATCTCGCTGGTCGTCGACCTGCGGCGCCAGGACCGACCCATCTGGACCTGATTACTGCTGTCGGCAGCCGCGAGCCGCACGACGTCACACCTAACGTCCCGAGTCGACGTTCGTCGAGAGGTTGCGCGCGCGGTTCAATTGTTGCTCGGCGATTCTTCCGGAGCAGGAGTGGAAAGTCGTTCCGCGCCGGAGTCGGTGCTCACCGGGGCATGGCGATCGGTGGGACGCGCGGTTCGTCGTCGAGCTGTCCGGGCGCCCCTTCCGGTGTGCTTGCGGGCATGGATCGCATCGGTTGTCGATTGCGCACCCGGTAACGGCCGTCGCTTCGCGGGATCGATGCGCTCGCGATCGCGGATGAAGGCCTTGATGATCTTGAGGGCGGCGCGAGCCTCGCGCTCGGTGCGGCGGCCTTTGAAGTACGCCGCGAGCTCTCTGGTGGCGCGGAGCACCTCCTGCTCGCGCATCTGCTGTTCATCCGGACGGGTGGGCGTAGCAGATCGTTTAGGGGATGACGGCATGATTGACAGCGCCATTGTCGCCCAGCCCTTTCACTTCGTAACACACAATTAAGAGGCACGATACCGCTGCGATACGGACGGCGGATTACGGTGTACCGCAGACATGATGGCGAAATCGCGAATCCTCATCGTCGAAGACGAGCAAGACGTCGCCGGCTTGATCAAGCACGCCGTCGAACGAAACGGCGACGCCGAGGCTCGGCTATCGGTTCGTCGACTGAACGATCGAGCTCGCACCCGTTACACGCCCGAAACAGTTCCGTCACGCGACGATCATCGCGTCCTCCTACTCTTCTTCACGAGCGAGACAGTCAGGAGGAGCGATGAAACAGTACAGACCCCTGGTGATTGCAGCGTATGTGGCCGCGTGCGCGACGGCCGCCGCCGCGCAGAGCGAACGGGGACGCCTCATCGGCAGCGTGCGCGACGCGAGCAACGCCTTCGTCGGCGGCGCGACCGTGACGATCAGGAACGAACGGACGAGCGACGCTCGCACGACCGAGACGGATCCTCAAGGAAAATTCTTCGTGGGATCGCTGAAGCCGTCGACCTACACGGTCAAGGTGGCCATGCCGGGCTTCGCTCCAATCGAGTACACGTCGATGCCGGTCGACGCGCCGAATTATTTCGACACCGCCGGGCTGCCGAAGTCTTCGCTGAAGCAGAACCAGTACGGCGGATCGCTCGGCGGACCGATTGCAAAGGATCACGCGTTCTTCTTCGGCAGCTTCGAAGGCTATCGCCTCGATGCGGGATTCAACAACGTGGAGTTAGTGCCGAGCGATGCCGCCCGGGCGCGCGCTGCTCCTGCCATCGCGGCGCTTCGCGCGGGATTCGTCGATCCGGCCGCGGTGATGCTCGCCGGCAACTCGACCAATCCGGATTTCGACATCGCGCAGTTGCAGGCGACGCAGGTCGTCCGCGAGAACGCGGTCAGCGGCCGTCTCGACCCGAGGTTCACCGACACCTGGTCCTCGTACGTACGGGTGTTGCACGACCGGGGCACGAGCGATCAGCCCGAAGGCGTGAGCGGCCGTGTGGTGCACAATCCGGCGGCGTTTGCGACGCCGCAGCCCGGCGCGTTCGGCAATCTCGAACGCGGCGGGCCCCATGGACCGACCTTCCGTCAGGTGGATCTCGTGGCAGCGACGCATTTCCCGATTCGCGGGCAGAGCAACGCGGAGTTTCGCGTCGAGGCGTTCAACCTGTTCGACCGGGCGAACTTCACCAATCCGTGGCGACGCTGCCGCTCGCCTTGCCGGCGAATAGCCTGAGCGAAGCCAACAAGGTGAAGCCGGGACAGCCGTATACGGCAGCCGCTGCCGGCGCGTTCGGCACGATCACGAGCACCGTGGGACGGACGGTCGGGCTCGGCACCACCCGTCAGGTCCAGTTCGCGTTTCGTTTGAATTTCTGAACGATTCACAGGCGCCTTGACGAGGGCGTTTTACGCAACGCCCGTCGACGACACGTGCCCGCACGCTTCGCAGCGCACGTGAAGGAGCGGCGGGCTTGCAGAACGTCCGACCGTTTGCATCGTCGTGCGGCCGCACTTCGGGCAGTCGTGGGCGGAATGCGGTGCCGCTGTTGAAGCCCGCGTCCGCGGTGCGCTTTCATGACGAATCGGGAAGATGTAGGCGCACGCATCACACCTGAAATAGACGCCAGGCGCCGGCCCGAGACGCCGCGTTCGAGGACTTCCGCACTTCTGGCAGTTGTGCACGGCCGCGGGGGCGCTCATGCGCCCCTGCGGCTACAAATTCGATTCCGCGCGCGCCATCTCGAAATATCAATGCAGTCGTTCAGTTCGCGCGCCGCGCGACAGTCGTGTGTGCCGAGTCGAGCCATGGCGCTGACGAAAATGCGGGCGGCTGATCGAGATGGTTCGGGTGCCCGGCTCTCGCGAGTATGCCGCGGCGTTGACGAAAGAAGGCCGGAGCCTGCTCGAACACCATCGTGACCGCGACCACGGTGACCGCCAGACGTTCTGGCGTGGCGTTAAACGGGAGCGGGAGTTGGAACACGACCTCCAGGTCTATCGCGCGTACGAACGCGCGGCGGAGCGGCTGGCGGAGCGTGATGCGCGCATCGAACGGGTCATTCTCGACCACGAGCTCAAGCGTGAGTACCAGAAGTGGCTCCACGAGCGCGATCGCGACCGTCCCGATTACGACGGACACCCCGATCGGACCGACGACGAGATCCGCGAATGGGCGCGCGAGCACAACCTGCCGTACTTCGATGACGAGGTGCACTTCCCCGATCTGCGCGTCGAATACCAAGAAGCCGGCGGGCGCTGGGACCACGACGATGTCGAGGTCACGACGGAGCATTACCGCGGTGGCCACGCGGCGAGCGTGGCGCAGTCGGGCTTCTCGTGTTACCGCGGATCCAGCCTCCGCATTGGTGGGCGTGGTGGCGGCAGTCGGGGCAGTGGACATCATGGCGGACTCGCCGAGGAGATCTGGGATTGACGACCGAGGACCGTGTTCAGGCCGTCGCCGACTACGGCTTCACCGAGCGCCAGGCGCGGTTCCTCGTGCTGGTGACGTCCTCAAAGAGTTGAACGGTGTGTCGTGGTTGATTGCGTCACTGCTGTTTGGCGCGGGCCTGCGCTTGCAGGAATGTCTCGAGTTGCGCGTGAAGGACGTCGATTTCGATCGGCGGGAGATCGTAGTACGTCGGGGAAAGGGTCAAAAGGATCGCCGCGTGATGTTGCCGGACGTGGTCCGTGATCGCCTACGAGAGCATCTCGACGTCGTTCGTGGCCTCCACGAGACGGATTTGGCGGCGGGCTTCGGACGCGTCGTGTTGCCGACTGCCCTGGAGCGCAAATTTCCGAACGCGGCGACGGAGTGGCTCTGCCAGTTTGTGTTTCCGGCGGGCCGGATCTGCCGTGATCAGCGCTACGGGCCGCCGTCGCGCTTTCACCTGCACGAGACGGTGGTCCAGCGCGCTGTCGCAGAGGCCGCTCGCCGCGCGGGTCTGACAAAGCGCGTGACGTGTCATACCTTCAGGCATTCCGTTCGCGACGCACCTACTCGAGGCGGGGTACGACATCCGGACGGTGCAGGAATTGCTCGGCCACAGCGACGTGTCGACGACTATGATCTATACGCATGTGCTCAATCGGGGTGGTCTCGTGTCAAGAGTCCCATCGATCGGATGTAGGACGTGCCAAGCGATTAGCTGCGCCGATTTCGCAGCAATGGCATGAGCGTCAATACACCTCTCTCGGTAACTGGTTGAGGCTCAACTGGATTTCCCGCAGCTCAGTCGGATGCCAGCGGGAATGGCTGTGAGCGCCTCGCAGTCATTCCTGGCGCTCGCCGTCAATGCCGGCGGCTCGCGGACGGGCGACGCGGTGTTAGGATCCAGTGGTTCAAACAGATATCCCTGGTTTGACCGTTTTACTTTCGTCGAGCATGACTGCAAACGGTGACGCCGGTCAGGTCCATTAATAGTTCGGCGGACACGAAGGCGAGCTTTGGCGAAATGAAATTGGGGAACTGTGCCCTTCTGCTCACCATGACGGCAATCACGGCGTGTGGCACTGGGACTCCAGTTGCTCCCTCAAAGGAGAAGAGCTTTGTGCTGTTGATTAATCCGTCACCGTCATGCCGGACTGTTCAATCGCCGATTCCGCTCGACGCGTTTGAGCTTCTCGTCGCCGGCGATCTAGTGGGCCGCGGAGCGTCGACTCTTCGGGCCGCTCCGCCTGCTGACCAGAGATGTAATCCAAGTGATCTTGTTCTCCAGTTCACCGGAGACGAGTCTACTGTCACCGGACTGATCACGGGCAGTGAGTGTTTCGTGACGGGTGGAGTTTGGACTGCAGGGTTCACACGGCCCGGTGTCCAGCCAGGCCGGCTCCAAGGAACGCTGCAGCAGCTTGCGAATAATGCCTTGGCAGTCATGAATGGTAACCTAGACGGCACCATTAATATTGGGCTCAAGTTCTCGGCGTTTGGTGGCGAGTGTACTGCGCCGGATCACCGCTGGAGCCTTCAGCCTCGTGAGGGAAGGTAGCCGCGGGATCTTGATCTGTAAGCGAACATGATCGAGTGTGCGGGTAAGCCGCCGAACAACGCGTTGCACCAGACGGCCGCTGCTGCGATCCTGAGCGTCCGCTGGTGAACGCTGGCCGTTGGGTCGACAAGATCGATGAATGACGCTATTCCTGAAGGTGCAAGACCCGTGGCTCGCGTGCTACTCGTGGGGCCTGGAAAGAAGTTGCTCCTCCTGCACGCCGAGCATGCAGCCGATGGTCACAGGCTCTGGCTCACCCCGGGCGGCGGTCTTGAAAAGTATGAAAGCTTCGAAGACGCGACACGTCGAGAACTACGCGAAGAGACTGGCCTCGAGATTGGGGTGGTTGGTCCATGGGTGTGGACTCGGCGGCACGCGTATTCGTGGAACGGCCGATGGTGTGACCAATACGAACGATTCTTTGTCGCGACGACCGACAACGAGCGGATACGTCCGAGAAGCCGAGACGACTATGTGATTGGCCACCGCTGGTGGAGAGTCGGGGACCTCGGTATCTCTCGCGAAGACTTCGTGCCACGCCGCTTGGCAGCGCTGGTCGGTCACATCATCGAGGGCCGGTACCCAGACGAACCAATCGACTGCGGCGTGTAGAACGAGGAGCCTGATCTCAGGCGGCCCAACATCGGCTTGCAGCCGACGGCGGCCAGCGCGATCGTGAGGCCGCCGCGGCTGAAGCTGCGCGTTGGGCCGACGGAAGATAACGTGGCGATGACCTTACGCCAAGCTCTCGCTTTCATTCGTAAGCACGGTGTCGTGCTCGAAGCCGCGCAGGGGCCGGTCCCGTCGGTTGCTGAGGCCATAGCTGGCGAGCCAGTGCGGGGTAGCTGGTGGTCTCATCCGAAAAGTCACGAGATTTTCGCGGTGACGCGAGCGATTCGCGACAGCGACGATGTTCGCGTGTGCCGTCTCATTAACGGGAAGATCACGTTTGTCCATCGGCGGTTGTGGCCAGCTCTTGTTCGAGCGGCGGGTCGGCTTCCATCGGATCACCTTTCGCAAGTGAGCGAGGTCCACACCAAGTCGGGACGTCACTTGACCAAAGAGGTCCCCTTTCCCGATTGGGTTCCGTCGAGCGTCCGCGCAGCTGCCCGAAATCTGTCTGAGGAATCGGCGCTCGCAGAGTTCGCCTTTAGATCGGATAGAGACGCATAACAAGCGTTTGCAGCCGTCGGCGGCTGGTGCAATCATGAGCCGCCGCGGCTGAAACGCGGTCGTTAGGCCGAACTCAAAACTGGTTGGGCAGGGTAGACTCGATCAGTGGAATTCGAGTGGGATCCCGAGAAAGCCGCCGCGAACGTCAAGAAGCACGGCGTCGAGTTCGGCGAGGCGATGACGATCTTTGGCGACGCGTTGGAGCTGACTATCCCGGATCCGGATCACTCGGAAGACGAACGCCGATTTCTGAGTATCGGGACTCTCCGCCGACGGGCGGCTCCTTGTCGTGGCCTACACGGAGCGTGCAGGTCGAACGCGAATCATCAACGCTCGTGAAGCGAGCTCGAAAGAGCGCAAGAACTATGAGTCCACAATCCAACGCGAACGGTAGCGACGAGTTGCGGCCCGAGTATGACTTTTCGGAGGGTGTGCGCGGGAAGCACTACGAGGCATACCGTGCGGGCACGAACGTCGTGTTTCTCGAACCGGACATCGCGGAGGCTTTTCCAGACTCTGCGTCAGTTAATAACGCGTTGCGGTTGCTCATGAAACTCGCGAAGACAAAAGGGCTGGTTGGTGGTCGGCCTAACAAGGCGCTGCGGCCGACGAGCCGCCAGAAGCGTAAGGCGAAGTCGAAGCGCCGGTCGCGTGCGGCTCGCGGCTGAGCGCCGATCGTTAGGCCGACAATATTCATAATGAGCTCTCGCGCTCGAGCGTCTCTTGGGATCGTCTTGCTTCTGGTCGGCTGTGCCGGTCGCGGCCATGCCCTTTCAGTGCATCTCGCAGACTACAGCGATGCACCGGGACGAGGCCGATTTCGCGTTGACATGCCTGGCGGCGAAGCACCTCTGTACGCCGAAGCGGGAGCCGTGCTCGACGATCGTGACTTCAAAAGCGCGTCATTTGCGCGAGACGACAGAGGGCAACCGTTGTTGCGCTTGTGTTTTGCCCCTGACGGCCGGCGGAAATTCGTTCACGTCGCGGCGAAAAATGCGCACCGAAGGCGAGATGCTCCGCATTCAGAATCGTCATGTCGACTGGGATCGACATCAGATTGCGATTCCGGGGCAAAACGCGAAGGATGGCGAGAACCGTCGGATTCCGTTCGATCCGCACGGGCGGTTGACGCCGATCCTGAAACGCCGATCCGCTCTGGGTCCCAACGCGTACGTCTTCGGAACGCCGTCGGGCGAGTTTCAGCAGAGCTTCAAGACGGCGTGGGAGGCGCTGCTCCTCGTCGCCAACCGACACGAGACGAAGCGGATCAAGCCCGGTTCATGGACCGATCGCGATCGCGCCAAGCTTCGGCAGATCGATCTGTACTGGCACGACCTCCGTCACGAAGGCGCATGTCGGCTGCTCGCCGACGGCGTCGATATCCGTACCATCCAGCAGACGCAGCGCTATCTCAACATCACCGACGAAGAGCTCCGCAAATCGATGACCGGTGTGTGGGAGCGCCGCCGCCAGCTTCGGGCGGTGAGTCAGTAAACGATTTGAGGCGTCAGGGAACTACCGTGAGCCGCTACAGATTGTCAGTCATTTGTCAGTCGGACGATCGTCAGGAGACGAGCGGATCTCAAGACGTGCAGATTTGCTCGGAAAAGCTGGCGCGCCCGACAGGACTCGAACCTGTAACCTTCGGCTCCGGAGGCCGACGCTCTATCCAATTGAGCTACGGGCGCAGCCGATGGGACCGTTGGGTGGCCCCATCAGCTGCGAGTTTACCTTATTCGATCCGGATCAGACAGCGTGCGTAGTTGCTGTCGAATATCGAGGCGGACGCGATGGGGTTGAGCGCGTTGGGATCCGCTACGTAGAGCGCCTGATCCGCGGCGACATTGTCGGCGACCCAGTCGCCGGCGAATCCTCCCGACGTCGACGGGCTCGCGTAGATGGCGGCGCGCATTTCCGCCGCTGAGGGAAGGTGCGCTCCGATTTGGTTGCAGAAATCGGCGGCCTCGGTAAACGTCGCGAGATGATCTTGCGTCTCGATGCAGATCGCGCCGCGCCGTTCGAATCCGTCGGGACAGATCGTGCGCGGGCCGCCGTTGCACGCATACGACGCTGCGCCGTTGAGCGTGAACATCGTGCCGCCGTTCGGGCAATGCGGGTCGCCTGCGACGATCGGCGTGATCGACACCGACGATCCTGCGGCACCTGCCGCGCCGATCGGACCCTGCGCGCCCGTCGGTCCGTTGGCGCCCTGCAATCCGGTCGGACCTGTCGGGCCTGCCGGACCGGTCGCACCCGTCGGACCTTGCGCGCCTGTCGTGCCCGTCGGGCCCTGCGCACCGGTTGCACCAGTCGCGCCTTGCGCACCAGTCGCCCCCGTCGGACCTTGCGGACCGGTGGCACCTTGCGGGCCCGTCGCGCCAGTCGCGCCGACAGCGCCCGTCGGACCCGTCGCGCCGGTCGGCCCGGTCGCGCCCGTGGCGCCGTTCACGCCATCGTTACCGGCGTCGCCTTTCGGCCCCGGCGGTCCCGTCGATCCCACGGCGCCGATCGTCGCCGTGAATTCAGCCGCCACGGTGTACTTCGGCGCCTTGCAGACCACGATCCGATAGCTGCCCGGTACGATCGCCGCCGGCAGCTGCGCGACCACGTGATCCTGACCCGAAGCGATGACGACGACCTCGATCTCGTCGATCATCACGCGCGGCTGCGACGAACCGAAGTTGCTCCCTTCAATCGTAATCGTCTGCCCCGCCGCATCTGGAATCACGGCGTAGATGACGGGCGAGGACGTTTGTGCTCCTGCGATCGACGACGACAAAGCCACTAGCGCTGCAAACGACATCAAGAGCCGTCGCATGGGCGCACCTTTCTCGGCGAATGGGGCGCGCGAGGTGCTGCATGGGCGGGGAGGTGATTCCGTTATAACGTGGCGAACCGACCGGCACAAGGCGAAAAACGATGGACACGAAATTGAAATCACGCGTAGCAAATCAGCACACGATCTACAAGCACTTGCAGGGACGATGCTCCGATTCTTGACAGAACAAGCATCGGACGGCGCCTGAAAATCGCGCGAAGTTTGGTGCTCGCCGTGTGGTGATCGAGGAAGAAGTGGCGCGCCCGGAGGGAGTCGAACCCCCGGCCTACAGGTTCGAAGCCTGTCGCTCTATCCAGCTGAGCTACGGGCGCGTGATGTCGACTATATCATCGCGCACACCCAGGAAGCCGCACGGAAGTTTTTCGACAGCCACTCGAGAGTGTTGATCGTGTACGCGGTCGACGCGACCGCTGCGCGGCTGATGCGCCGCGCGCCGCGTGACGCCCGGTTGGGCGCGCGGCGGCTTTCGCGCCGATGTGCCGATGGAGTAAAATCGAGTTTTGCGCCGACGCGAAACGCCGCGCCGATGCAATCCCTTCAACCTTCGCTCACGCCGATCAGGTTCGCGTGAGCGGTGGTTGGCGAGCGGGTCGATGCGGGCCGGTAGCTCAATTGGCAGAGCAGCAGACTCTTAATCTGCGGGTTGTGGGTTCGATTCCCACCCGGCTCACCACTGATTCGAAACGACTTAACTGATTTTTCTCGCTCGCCGTCAGCGCTTCTAGTTGCGGAGCTTGCAGACGGTCTCGGCTCGTCGAGTCGATCGACGCCCTTGCGCAGCCGTATCGGGCAGCCAATGCGCGTACACGCGCAAAGTGATCGACGCGTCGCGATGCCCGAGCTGCTGGCTCACGTAGGTGATCGGCGCGCCTTCCTGCAACAGCACCGAGCGAACGTGTGCCGCATCTGATGCGGTCCGCGACGATGCACGCCGGCGCCGTCGAGAATTCGGTTGAACGCTTTGCGAACGTTCGATTCATCGAGCGCCGTTCCCGTCACGGACGAGAACACCCACTCGGGAAACGGACGGCCGACGGCGAACCAGGCCGCGCGCTGTTGCCGGCGCCAGAGCCGCAGCGTCGCCGTCAGTTGGTGCGACAAATCGACGCGCCGGCGTTGATGATTCTTCGGCGTGGTCAAGATGCCACGCACCACGTTCCGCTGCACCTGGACGAAGCGGCGGCGCCAGTTTGAAGTCGCCCCACTGCAGCGCGAGCAGCTCGCCGGCGCGCATCCCCGTGCGAAGGCCGCACAGTAACCAGGGATGCCACTCCGGAAATCGCTGTCGCGCGACCGCAACGATGTGCGCCGCCTCGTCGCGCGTGAATGGATCGATGATTGGCTCGGGATCGTCGGCGCTGCGCAAGTAGCGGCCAAGGCGCAGCGCGGGATTCGCCGGCAGCAGCTCGTCTTCGACTGCATGCGTCAATCGTGGTCAGCGTCCTGGCCATGCCGCGGACCGTTGAGGCCTTAACGATCACTGCTTCGCAGAAGGCGTGCGCGCGACCCCGTCGACGCCGATGACGGCCGTGACGAGCGCCGACGCGCCCTGGCGCATTTCGGGCCAGACAATACGGAAACTGCTGTCTGGCAGCGTAACCATGCCGAAGTAGTCGCCATAGGTCGGCTCCATTCGTATGGCTACCGCATCGATCGTCGACCCACCACACGAGGACACTGACAGGCGCTCGAACGGGCCGAATGTGTCGCCGCCGTCGAAGGACGCCGCGAACAATTGTTCGAGACACGAATCACGCACGTCCAAGCGACGCTCCACCATTATCATCCCAAGTACGCCGTTATTGTTGACGGCCATGCTCATCACACGTCGGGCATTCGCGTCGAGTGGTCGAGATCCGACGATCACTCCAGGGCGGCTCCACGCACTGAATTGATCCATTGAGTGTGTGACGACGATCGAGCCGCCTCCGCTCTGACGACAGGCAAAATACAGTCGATCGTGGACGGTCCTTTGGAGCGATCAACGGCCAGCGCTGACAACTGAAAAGGCGGCGGAGGACCGCACGTGTCGTTCACCAGTGCCGCTGGAGAGAACGTCGTGGCTCCATCTGTGGAGCGGATCACCAAACCACGTCGATTGGCCAAAAACGGACGCGACCAGGCATCCTCGACGAATGACGCGACGACGGTTCCGTCGGCGAGCACAACAGGCATTTCGCCAAACTGGTGTAGGCTCGTCGCCGTCACTTCGGTTGGCCGGTCGAACGTGCGGCCGCCGTCTCTGGACCGCGCCACGAACACGCTCGATGCAGATGCCCGTTACAGTCGCGCCATCCGTAGTGCGTGGTGATGTACACCCAGCCTTGGCGCTGCGGTGAGGCCAGGTCGACAGCGATCGCCGGATGGTCGTGGCCCCTGCCGATGACGGTCGGCTTCTCGTCCCAGCTCGTGCCCGCATCGTTCGAGTGATAGGTCACCAGCCAATTGCCGCGCTCGGGCTGAATGCCCCGGACATCCGCGAGCGCAACGAACACGGCTTGGCCGTCCGGTAAAATCGCAACTTGCGGATCGCCGCAGTGTGCAAGAGAGAAATCGTGGGGGTCCAGATGCGCCCGCCATCCCGTGAAGCAAAGGCCGAACAGTACTGGCTGCGGTAAATGTCCGGCAGCGACTCTCCGAGCACCGAGCTGAACGCCGCCACTAAGAGCCGGTTCCCGTCAGACGGATGGACCGCGAGATGCGGCTCCGTGAACCGACGAGGATCTGCTTCACGCGCAATCTCCGTGGCCGGCGCGACGCGGATGGTCTCGCCGTCCGCGATATTCATCGAGCAGAACCACCCCACCAGCGAGATCATCGTCGCCAACAGCCGCACGGAGGCGGATGATAGCACCGCCGCGGGTAGACTCGAGCGCTCACGCGCGCCGTCGCAACGCCTGTACCGCCACGTCCTGACATTCCGCCGTCATGCGCCCGCACGGCCGCCGAGGCGGACAGGGTTGGGCACACGGAGATCGGCCCGGAGTACCTTTTGCTCAGTCTGGTGATCGAGGGCGGCTCAGTGCGACTGCTGCGACGCACGAATGTCAGCTGACACCGTCCGCCGGCGCATAGCCGCGGCCCACTCGGGTCACCTGAAGAGTGCGTCGTCTTCGGGAATTGACCCGTTTGTCGTGGTCGCTCCGGCAACTGCAAACATCGCGGCAGGTGGAGGGTGGGTCAAGGCCGCGCAGCGGTGAGCAAAGCGACGAAGCCTTGACGCGCCCGAACGCTCCCGCATGCTCGCCAGCCGGAGCGACGCATGACTCGCCTCAGGCGCCGCATCGAGGTGGATGTGGTTCGTTGACACCTCCAGCCTGAACATCTACCGTGATCGCACAAATGTGGGCCGTCGCAGACATCGCTCGATAGCACGAGGCCGAACTCTCCAAGGCATGGCATGACGACTTCAAACGTTCCGACGGCAACAGCGGCGGCGGCTCGAAAGGTCCGCGTCACTGATCGCGCGCTCGTGGTCGAGTTGCGCGACGGACGCGTCGTCTCGGTACCGCTGGTCAAGCGCGTAAGGGCATGCGCCGTGGCCGAGGCAATCGGGTTGAATACGAAGAACGAATCTGGCGCCAAATCGCGGGTCACGACCGGCCGATAACGATCGCGGTTTCCTGCCGATCGCGCCGCGACCTACTGTTGACACATCTTGCCCGACCATCTACCGTGATGCCATGAATGTTGAGCTCACGCCGGACCAGCGCGCCTTGATAAAACGCGCGATCGAGAGCGGCCGTTTCAGTCGCGAGGATGAAGCCGTCCAGGAAGCACTCGCGCTGTGGGAGGAACGGGAACGACAACGGCTGGAGCTGGTTGCCGCAATCGACGAAGCCGAAGCGTCACTTGCCCGCGGTGAAGGGCGATGGATTACCGCGGAGTCGGTGAAAACGCTGGCTGATGAAATCAAGCAGCGCGGCAGGAGCAGACTTGACGCCGAGCGCTCTGCCGGCCGCTGATGGACGTCCGCGTCGCAGCCGAGGCTCAATCCGACCTGGATCGCATTTGGTATTTCGTCGCAACACAAAGCCGCAGCACCGATATCGCTGATCGGCTAATCGACTCGATCACTGCTCGCTTCGTACTCCTGGGCAACTAGCCGCACATCGGCCGCCGCCGCGACGAAGACCTGCGGCCAGGTGTTCGCACTTTCACAGTCGGAGACTGCGTGATCGCGTACCGGATCGATGGCGACAATCTTCTGATTCTTCGCGTGCTGCGCGGCAGCCGCGACATCGAATCGTTATTCCGTGCGTAGTCTCCGTCGTCTTCACAGTCCGCTTCAGCCTACTCAACAGAATGACGTCTGAGTGACGGAGCTGTCATCGCTGCACACGGCGGCTTGTGCGGCATTCTGCCAGCGCGCGTGCCGGCGATCGTGCGGAGCGATCCACACGGCGTTTTGATCGGTCAAACGCGCCGCCTTCGCTGCACAACGACGCACTGCGCAGACACCGGGAATCGTGGCGTGAACGACCCCGAACGGGTTCCGGGGCGACAGCGCGAACCATCAGACGGGGTCGTTCACGCCACGATTCCTCTCCCTTCGACGCGTGGCGCTGGGCTGCCGATGCCCAGCGTGTTCGAAGTCGGTGCTGGTGCGAGCCAACTGGAAGTCTCGACGGTCCACGGGACCGACGTGCTGATACAGCGTCGCCAACTTCTCGAACGCGTCGAGCGCGACCTTCGAATGAGAGCATCCGCGGATTGGCGCATGTGCCGCGCGTCCGACGGCGACGCGATCATCACTTTCAGAACAGTCGCGGCATAGCAGCCGTGGCGAAAGGATGCGCTGCTGCAAACGGTCTGCGCGGTGTCATCCAGCTGTTTGCCGCACGTGATAGTGAAGTTGGACAACGCCGTCCGAGAACCGTTGCACAGACAGCAAGCGGAGCGGCACCTGCCGATGCCGACGCGCTATCAACGGTATGCCTTCGCCGATGAACATCGGGATGACGCTGACGATGAACTCATCGATTGCCCCATCATCGAGGAAGGAGCCGATGAGCTCGCCGCCGCCCATCATCCAAATATTCTTTCCGGCTTCAGCGCGCATCTGTTTCGCGAACGCAGTAATCGGCTGCGTCACGAAACGGACGCCGACGGGAACCGATGGAGGGGGCGGCTGACGCGAGAACACGTAGTGCACGTCATTTGCGCTGAAGTTCGCGCCCATCTTGACGCTCAGGTCGAAAGTCTTTCGACCGAGAATCTTCGCGTCGACCGTGCGCATGAATTTTGGCAAACCGTAAAAACCTTTCGGCGCCGGCCGATTCGTCAGCCAGTCGACGTCGCCGTCAGGGCGAGCAATGTAACCATCAGCGCTCGTCGCGATGTGAACGATGATTTTTCGCTTCGCCACCGCGGTCCCTCCCGGTCCTGAGTCGACCTCTGACGAATGAACGGTCAGTCGATGCCTGTACTACATCGCGGTCATGCCGAGCGCAAACGCGATCGATAACGGACGTGTGGGTCATGAAGACCGACTTGCCGGCGGCCGCACGCCATCCGTTTTATCGGCAGCTGAATAAGCTGCTGCGCGAGCACGTGTTCGACGATTTCGTCGGACTGCAGTGTGCCAGCTTTTACGCCGAGACGATGGGCCGCGCCGGGGTTGCCGCCGGGGATCTATTTCCGATTGCGTTTGATGGGCTCACAAAGAGTGCGCTATAGGCGAAATTCATGCTGGTGAATGTGATGCCATACGATGCAATCTGAAGAAAACCGTTGACCGCGGCGTTCACAGCGTCAGACTCGACGAACCACGATCCGACCGTTGGCCAGACGAGCTTGCGGGCAGCTGTCGACGCGATGCAAACAACGACGACTAGCACCAGGCCTTGAATGAAGAGGACTCCAATCGCCTCGGGCCGCCGTTGACCGGCTCGGCGGGCAGCGAGAATCTGGATTCCGTCCGCCAGCCCGATCGGCAAGACCAGGAAGAGCAACAGCACCGAGTCCGCCACGGCAATCGCACCGAGCTCGGTCACGCCAACGCGAGCCAGGAAAGCCGTGTCAATGAGGTGCAGGATCGTTTCGTTAGCCTGCACGAGGATGATGGGGAATGAAATCTTCCAGACCACCCGCGAGAGGTTGCCGGTCGTCATAGTGGCGCATACGCGCCCTGAACTCCTTGGCGGCGAGAACGCTGAACCGTCGTCTTATGTGAGCGCGAACTTGTACGAATGTCGGTTGAGCCGCGCGTCTCGGCGACAGGTTTGACCCTCGCACACCCGATCGACATTCCGCATCGGTCCGGGCCCGTCTAACCAAGCGACCCATCAAGAGGTCGTGATGCACTCGATCGAACACTTTTCGAGGTCGAGGTCCACGACACCGATGACCGCTCGCAAGATGTCATAGCGCCGGGCCAGCCCTGATGTGCCCGCCATCCCGGCCGAAACCTCTGGCTGTGGTCGGAGAACATCGCCTGGGGCACCTGCAGCACTGCCTGCCGGACAATTGGTCAAGATGAGTACGAACGTCGACAATTTCTTGGCACCGCCCTTGCGCAATGCCGCCGGTCGTCGCAGCAATGAATAGAGCCGCAGACACACAGCAGGAGCCAGAATCGCGCCGCTCCTCCTTATGAACCGACGCTACACGTTGCTTGTGCTGCTCGTTTGTTGCTTGCGGCCCTCTGAGGCGAATGCATCAGGGCTGGTCGTCCATAGTGTCACTGATGAAGGGACAGCAGCTACCATCTCTCGTTCCGTGTCACAGATCACCATCGATGGAGTATTAGACGAGCCTGACTGGAAAGCAGCAGCACCGATCGGGGAGATACGGCAGCGCGAGCCGCACGAGGGCCAACGGGCAACAGAGTCTACAGAAGTAAAGCTGCTTTATGACAGCCGGAATCTCTATGTCGGCGTGATGTGCTTTGACTCAGACCCGAAGCATATTATCGGCACACAGATGTCGCGTGACGCTGACCTTTCGGCAGATGATCGCATAGAGATTCTCATCGACAGCCTCCGCGACCGGCGTAATGCCTTCTACTTTGCCACCAACCCGCTGGGTGCGCTCGTTGACGCGCTCGTCATCGAAAACGGCCAGATGATCAATAAAGAGTGGGATGCAATCTGGCTGGTGCGAACCCGCCGCACAGAGCACGGGTGGAGCGCCGAGTTTGCGATACCCTTCAAGAGCTTGGGCTTTCATAGAGGGCAACAGGCGTGGGGATTCAACTTCTCTCGCACCATCAAGCGCAAGCTCGAAGAGGACCGGTGGGCATCTCCACGCCTTGATCTGGCGTTCTTCCAAGTCTCAGAAGCAGGCGAGATCCCGGGCGTTGAAGACATCGAGCAAGGGAACGGATTAGATGTGCGTCCGTATGTCTCACACAAAGTGCTTCGCGATAGCAACATAGGAAACGACGCGAGCTCTCAACCCGGTGCTGACATCTTCTACAACATAACTCCGAGCTTGAAATGGACGACAACGATTAACACGGACTTTGCCGAAACTGAGGTAGACACACGCCAGATCAACCTGACGCGTTTTCCGCTGTTCTTTCCCGAAAAGCGCGCATTCTTTCTCGAGAGCGCGGGAGCGTTGAACTTTTTGAATTCGGATGAGGAGGCCGACGTCATCCCGTTTTTCAGTCGGCGGATCGGGTTGCTCGAAGGCGAGGAAGTTCCGATGCTGGCCGGGACGAAGCTGACCGGCAAAGTGAGCGGCTATGACGTTGGGCTACTCGCGGCGCATACGCGCGCAACCAACCTGGTTGAAGCGAAGAATTTTCTCGTGGCCCGCGTCAAGCGCAACATCCTGAAGCAGTCTTACGTCGGCGGCATCTTCACGAGCGGTGATCCCGCCGGCTCCGCCTTCAGCCGGACCTCTGGCGCAGACTTCAGACTCTTCAGCTCTCGCTTTCTAGGGAAGGACCAAAACTTTGGCGTCGACGGATTTCTGCTCAAGACGTGGAACGAGGGATTAAACGGAAAGAATAATTCATTCGGCTTTGGCATTCGCTACCCGAATGATCTGTGGTATCTCATCTTGGACTGGAAGCAGATCGAAGAAAACTTCAGACCGACGTTGGGGTTTGTGCCGCGTACGGATGTCCGGAAGCTCAGCATCTCTGCAGAATTCAACCCGAGGCCCGAAGATTTTTTCGACGTCCGGCAGATGTTCCACCTGTTCTCCTTCACACGCTTTACGAATCTTACTCATAACCAGGTTGAAAGCTGGCGGGTGTATACCTCTCCTATCAATTTCACGTTCAACTCAGGCGACGATATTCAATTCAACTATGCCCCACAGTTCGAGCGACTATTCGAGCCATTTGAGATTGCGCAAGGAGTAACACTGCCAGTGGGCAATTACCGCTTTACCAGGTGGGGCTTGGAGATCAGTACCGCTTCCAAGCGGCGATGGCAATTTGACAACACCTGGTCGGTCGGCCCATTCTGGTCGGGTCACGCCAGTCAGCTCGAGACTGGCTTTCAATACAAGGTAGCGCCTCATTTTCAAACAGGCATCACGCTCAAACAGACATTTGCGCGCCTCACAGAAGGGAACTTTGTCGCGAGGGTTGTCGTCCTGAGGGCTGACTACTCCGTGTCACCGCTGTTGACATTCTTCAATCTCGTCCAGTTCGACAATCAGGGGACGAGCCTCGGCTGGCAGAGCCGCGTCCGCTGGACTCTGCGGCCAGGCAATGATGTCTTCCTCGTCTTTACTCAGGGTTGGTTAGAGGATGAAGCCCGCAGCCTGAGTTTCCACCCTACTGAAACCAAGCTCGCCGGAAAACTGCAATACACCTTCAGATTCTGACGTTCCGTGCCTTCGCCGGATCGCGGGCGAGAACGGATGCGAGGAGAAGAAGCTTGACCGCTGGTTTCCAGCGGCCCAGCTGCGGTCCCACACGCAACTCTCGAATGCAAGACCTTGGTTAGACACTCTGCACGGCATAGCCAGTCGCGTGCAGTGAATCGAGGAGATAGTACGCATTGAATCATGACTCGTCATCTTAGCGTGCATGATATCGCACGAAGGCGTTGAGAGGAACGAACTCGAACGTGATGTCTGGCGATGACTTGAAGATGACCACCGACAAGTCGCCTTCTGAACCATGACACGGCACTGGTGTTGCTCGGCCCGTCGCTCGGCACGACGGCGGCGGCGGCAAGAGGTTTCGCCAGAGGCACACTTGGCGGGCGCCGCAATGGGAGTCTGGCGGATGACACTCCAGTCGGGATGAGGCAGACATTTGGTGGTGAAACTTCTCGACCATATCCCGGTGGCGCATCTCGCCACGCGTTTGGAAACGCTCCGAAATACCCTCCGACCCACGCCGCATGTGCCGTTGGCCATGAAGGGAATGGATCTCTTTGCCAAACTCGAGTATGTCAACCCGGTTGGAAGCATCAAGGACCGCCCCGCCTACTGGATCCTCCAGCGCGCCGCGGACAGAGGTGAGATCTGCGAAGACACGACGGTGATCGAGTCATCCTCGGGGAACTTCGCCGCCGCCCTGGCAGCCTTCACTCACCTGGTCGGCCTGCGGTTCATCCCGGTGATCGATCCCAATATCTCCGGCGCCTACGAGTCGTTCCTCCGGCGCGTGTGTCCCGCGGTGGTGAAGGTCGAGGAGCGTGACGACACAGGCGGATTCTTGAAGACCCGCCTGCAGAAGGTGAAGCAACTGTGTGCCACCACTCCGAACGCCTATTGGACGAACCAGTACGGAAATCCGGACGCCATGGAGGCGCACTACGAGCTCACGGCGACTGAGATCTGCGCCGATTTCGACACGCTTGATTATGTCTTCATCGGCGTCAGCACGGCGGGAACGATCGCCGGAGTGTCCCGTCGGCTCAAGGAGCACTATCCCGACATTCGTGTCGTCGCCGTCGATACCGAAGGCTCCGCCATCTTCGGTGGGCCACCGCGCAAGCGCCATATTCCCGGCATTGGATCGAGCATCGTCCCGCCGTTGCTGTCGCATGCCAAGATTGACGACGTTGTCCTGGTATCCGAGTGCGAGACCGTTCAAGCGTGCCGCGAACTCCTCACGACGCACGGACTGTTCGTGGGCGGCTCCAGCGGCACAATGTTCGCGGCGATCAAGCGGTATGCGGCGAGGATGCCGACGTCCAAGCACCCTACCGTGCTGTTCCTGTGCCCTGACCGCGGTACCCCCTACCTCGATACCGTGTTCGATCCCACGTGGGCAACCAGGCTCGAGTAGCGGAGCGTCGAAGCGATGCAATTCGAGCTCTCCGTCATCAACGGCAAGACCGTATTCGACATCGTCCACGCCCATCGGGCTGAATGCATCGGGATCGTTCGCGAGGCGTATCTCGCGCACGCGGACGGACAGTCCGTCAATCCCGATAGCTACTTTCTGCGATTTCCCGGCAAGCCAGACTCCCGCATCATTGCGCTCCCGGCCTACCTCGGAAACGGCTTCGACGTGGCCGGCCTGAAGTGGATCGCCAGCTATCCTGGCAACATCCAGCGAGGTTTTCCTCGTGCCTCGGCCGTACTCGTGCTCAATAGTTACGAGACCGGGTATCCCTTTGCCATACTCGAAAGTTCGATCATCTCGGCCGCACGAACAGCGGCATCAGCGGCTCTTGCCGCGCACTGGCTGAATGGGCAATCGCACCTGGCGCATTCGCTGGGAATCGTGGGCACCGGGTTCATCGCTCGGTATGTTTACGAGTTTCTGGTCGACACGGGATGGGAGATCGAGGAGGTTCGCTTATACGACCGGTCGCCTCTCGAGAGCGAGAAGTTCAGAAACACGGCGTGCCGTCTCGAGCAGCACCGCGCGGTCACGGTTGTCCCCGACGTGGCACAACTTGTGAGGGGCTGTGATCTGATTCTCTTCACGACCGTTGCTTCGACGCCCCACATCGCCGATGTCAGCCTGTTCGAGCACAACCCGCTGGTGCTGCATGTTTCGCTTCGCGATCTCGCTCCCGAGATACTCCTGAACTCGCAGAACGTGGTCGACGACGTCGATCACGTCATGAAGGCGAACACGTCCCCCCATCTCGCCGAGCAGAAGACGGGAAATCGAAGCTTCGTGACGGGCACTCTTGCCGATGTCATGACCGGACGACGGTCAGTGAATCGTAGCCGTCCGATCATTTTCTCCCCCTTCGGCATGGGCGTACTCGACCTGGCAGTCGGCAAGTGGGTGTACGACCAGGCCGTCGCCAGCGGCCAGGAGCTGCGCTTATCCGATTTCTTCTACGAGACGGCGCGATGACCACGTTGATTGAGGATCGATGTGGAGTGAAAGGTCAATGAGAACGCTATTCGCAGGGATGGTCTTCAGTCTCATCGCCTCGTCGTCGGCTGCGCAGTGGATCCAGCTTCCGACGCCGGGAATCCCGCGCACTTCGGACGGCAAACCGAATCTGACCGCACCCGCGCCGAGGACGCGAGACGGCAAACCCGATCTATCCGGAATGTGGGCGCGAGAGGGCGACGACCGTTACTATAACAATGCGGCCGCAGATCTGAAGCCCGCAGACGTCAAGCCGTGGGCGCAGGCGCTGTACCAGCGTCGATTGCCCGATTTCGGTAAGGACAGCATGGAAGTCCAGTGCCTGCCGCTTGGTCCGGCGGCTGTCACGACGTCGTTCTTCGACTTCAAGTTCATCCAGACGCCCTCGGTCATCGTGATCCTTATCGAGGACCTCACGTATCGCCAGATTCACTTGGACGGCCGGCAGCTCCCCAAGGATCCGAATCCGAGTTGGATGGGATACTCCGTGGGACACTGGGACGGCGACACGCTGGTCGTCGAAACCAACGGTTTCACCGAGCGTTCGTGGCTCGATTACGACGGCCATCCACACACGGAAGCTCTCCACATGACCGAGCGCTACCACCGGAGCGATTTCGGTCATCTCGATGTCGAGGTCACCTTCGACGATCCTGGTGCGTATACGAGGCCGTGGACCGTGTCGGTGCCGCTGGAGCTCTTCCCCGACACAGAGCTGCTCGAAGCCGTGTGCAGGGAAAATGAGAAATCCATCGCGCACATCAGGACCGGCTCGCAGGAGGCGGCCGCGGTCAACGTGGCGCGAGCGCTGCTGTCGAAGTACGTTGGCTCATACGAGATCAGGGAGCAAGACGAGGTCACAAGCGCCGTCGTCTCGCTTTCTGGCGACACGCTGTTCCTGGATCTGGATCACACGGGACCCCGAAAGCTGGTGCCGATTTCCGACACGAGCTTTTCCGACAGCGGCAACGTGATCCAGTTCCTTCCGGACGGCCAGGGCGCGGTCACCGCTTTTCTGATCCGGACGGTCGAGTACGAACAGCGTGCCGTTCGGGTTCGGTAGAGGTACGGCATCATGCGTCCGTATCGTTCAGCGCGGAGCCTCGTCGAAATGCGTGACGCCCTCGAGTTTCCTGACGATGCGTGTGCACCGATGGGATCACAGAGAGTGAAGGTCATCGTGCTCGGGCAATGACTGAATCTACGATGATTGCGGATCAGTGCACTGACGCGACGACCCGCGTCGAGAGCATCTTCGCCGAGGTGCTCGCTGACGTCCTCCGCGTCGATAACGTATCAATCGATCGCCATTTCTTTGCCGAGTTGGGTGCTGACTCGTTGGTGATGGCCCATTTCTGCGCGCGCGTGAGGAAGCGGGGCGATTTGCCGTCGGTAGCGATGAAAGATGTCTACCGCTATCCGACGATCAGACGCCTCGCAGCGGCGCTCGCGGACCGTGCGCCCGTCTCTGAGAAGCCGGCGGCTGCACGAGCGCTGGAGCTGCCGACGCCGACAAGCGCGCGCGAGTACGTCCTCTGCGGAGCGCTGCAAGCCTTGTTTTACTTCGGATATTCATACCTTGGCGTGCTGGCCGCTATCGAGGGCTACCAGTGGATGGTCGAGGGATCAGAGGGTGTCGAGAGTTACCTGCGGTTGGTCCTGTTCAGCGGCTTGGCTTTCCTCGTCGTGTGCGCCGTTCCCATCGCCGCGAAGTGGCTGATCATCGGTCGCTGGAAGCCCCAGAGCATCCGCGTCTGGAGCCTCGCCTATGTCCGCTTCTGGATCGTCAAGACCTTGATCCGGTCGAACCCGGGCGTCTATTTGTTCGTCGGTTCGCCGCTGTACGGGTTCTTTTTGAGGGCGCTCGGCGCGAAAGTCGGGCCGCGGGTCGTGATCCTCTCGCGGCACATCCCCGTGTGCACCGATCTACTCACGATCGGCGCAGGAACAGTGATCCGTGGGAAATCGATCTTCCTCTGCTACCGGGCACAAGCCGGCCGGATCGAGATCGGACCGGTAACCCTCGGCCAAGACGTATTTGTCGGCGAAGCGACTGTGCTCGACATCAACACGTCGATGGGGGATGAGGCGCAGCTCGGCCACGCCTCATCCCTCCAAAGTGGCCAGTCGGTGCCGGCCGGAGAGCGGTGGCATGGTTCTCCGGCACGGCGCGCGGACGTGAACTACGTGCGAGTCGCGCCGGCCGGGTGCAGCAAGCTGCGTCGAGCCATCTATGCGGCCCTCAGCTTGATCGGCATTCTCTTTCTTTCCGCACCGCTCTTGGAGGGAGGCCTCGGTCTGCTGTTTTTCGAGGTGTCGTCTTTGATCGAAGTGCTGGACCCGAGCGTGCGATCCAGCATCGGGGCGCTGACGGTGCGGGGGCTCCTGGTCGAAGCGCTCGCCTTCTCGGCCGTGTTCATCTTCGGCGCGATGCTCGTCGGCCTCCTGGTTGTCGGCACTATTCCTCGCGTGTTGAGGGTGTTCATCAAGCCGGACACGGTCTATCCGCTGTATGGCTTCCATTACGCGGTGCACCGGGTGATCGCGCGGCTGGGCAGGCTCGAATTTTTCCCGCTTCTCTTCGGCGACAGCTCCTACATCGTCTACTTCTTGAATTGGTTCGGCTATCGCCTATCTCCCGTCGTGCAGACCGGGTCGAATTTCGGCTGCGAGGTGACGACGTCGAACCCCTTTCTCACTCGCGTCGGCAGCGGAACGATGGTCGCCGACGGGTTGAACATGATCAATGACGAGATCTCGAGCAGCTCGTTCCGAGTGTCACAGGTGACGATCGGGCCGCACAACTTCCTGGGCAACTACGTCACCTATCCCTCTGGAGGGAGGACCGGCGACAACTGCCTGCTCGCGATAAAGGTGATGATTCCGCTCGACGGCAGGATTCGCGAAGGGGTCGGCGTGTTGGGCTCGCCTCCCTTCGAGATTCCGCGGTCCGTTGAACGCGACAACCGATACGACCATCTCCGGAAGGGAGAGGCGCTGCGCCGCGGCCTTGCCGCAAAGAACCGGTTCAACCTTCGGACAATCGGTATTTTCCTTCTCACACGGTGGGTGGGCATCTTCCTGATCACGGTCATCGACGTGGCCGCCTTCGAATTCTTTTACGACGTGTTTGCGCACACGATCATGGCCGCACTCTTCGCGCTCAGCGTCGTCGTTGCCGCGGTCTATTACGCGTTGGTGGAGGGCTACCTCGAAGCGATCACCCCGCCGCCGCCGGCCATCTGCTCCATCTACGACTCCCGTTTCTGGTGGGTGGAGCGCATTTGGAAGCTGCACCCGATGCACTTCCTCCACATTTTCGACGGCACGCCATTCAGGAGCGTGCTCTGGCGGCTGATCGGTGTGCGGATCGGCAGGCGAGTGTTCGACGACGGCGTCTACATCTCAGAGCCGACCCTGACTACCGTCGGGGACGAGTGTGTTTTCAATCACACAAGCATGATCCAGTGTGACTCACAGGAGGACGGCACTTACAAGTCCGGCCGAACCACGCTCGGCGCCGGCTGCACGCTCGGAGTCGGCGCATTCGTTCACTATGGCGTGACGATGGGTGACGGCTCGGTGCTCGCCGCCGACTCCTTTCTGATGAAAGGAGAGGAGGTCCCAGCACACGCGCGGTGGGGAGGGAACCCAGCGAGGGAGATGCGATGAGCAGTATCAGCTCGCGTGACACGGTGGAGCAGAGCCGGAAATTCTGGCGCCGTGCGCTTCTCGCCGGTGCATTCACCGCACTCCCGCGGTGGACCTGTCAGCCGATGGCCGGCGTCAGCGAATACCAAGCGAGAATCTCCGACGAACTCGTCGCGACGTTGCGCGGGCTGGCAGATGATCTATCCGTGCCGCTCAGCTCCGTATGGCTGACCGCGCACGCCAAAGTGCTGAGTGCACTGTCGGGCGAGCGCGATGTCTCAATCGGCTATGCCGCGGTGGAGGACCGTTCACCGTTGCTCTGCCGGTTGACGACCAAGCCGCACTCCTGGCGGACGATGCTGCTGGAAACGCACCGAGCCGTGCTCGAACTGCTCTCGCACGCGGACTTTCCAGTCGACGATCTGACGCGTGAGCTGGGCCTGACGAAACCGTTGTTCGAAACCGTGTTCGATCCGACGGGTGACGAACGCGGATACGCGCGGATGAGAGGCGGGGCGCTCGCCGAGGGAATCGTTCTATGGGTTGATGTCCTGTGTCAGGACAGGCTCACGCTGCGGCTGCGGCCGAGTACGGACGCGATCCATCGGGACTGCGCCGCCAGGATCGCCGGCTACTACCTCACTGCGCTTGAGCTGATCGCCAGCAATCCGGATGCTGAGCATCAGCGGCAAAGCCTGCTGTCCCGCGGCGAGCGACATTTTCAGCTTCATGATCTTGCTGGACCGCGGAAGAAGCTGCCAGACCGCAGAGTCCACGAGCTGTTCGAGGAGCAGGTTCGCGCACATCCGGATGCCATCGCGGCCGTGCACGGAGACACGGCGTGGACCTACAAGGAGCTCAACGGCCGCGCCAATCAGGTGGCACGGGCGCTCTTGGCGCGCGGGCTCGGCCGCGAAGGCATCGTGGCCGTCGTGACCGAGCGCAACCTGGATTGGATGGCCGCGGTGCTCGCGATCTTCAAGGCCGGCGGCGCATACCTCCCGATCGAACCGCACTTCCCCGCCGATCGCATCGCGACGACGCTCTCCCGGGCCGGTTGCCGTCTCATTCTTACCGAACGCGGCAGCACGGCGACGCTCGAACGCGCCCTCGATTCCCTGTCCGGAGTCCAGACTCTCTTCATCGACGCGGCCTGCGCGGACGGTCACGCCGACAGCGATCTGGACCTAGCCGTCGCGTCCGACCAGCTCGCGTACATCTACTTCACCTCTGGATCCACCGGCGAACCCAAGGGGGCGATGTGCGAGCACGCGGGCATGCTCAACCACATGTGCGCGAAGATCGTGGACCTGGAGATCGGCAAGGGGACCGTCGTGGCCCAGACGGCGCCCCAATGCTTCGATATCTCGCTGTGGCAGCTGGCCTCCGCGCTGCTGGTCGGCGGGCGCACACTCGTGATCGAGCAAGAGGCCATCCTGGACGCCGAGCGTTTCGTCGGCAAGCTCGTTGATGGCAGGGTCAACGTCGTTCAGGTCGTGCCGTCCTATCTCGAGATCGTGCTGTCCCATCTGGCGCAGTATCCCCGCGAGCTGCCGGACCTCAGGTGCGTGTTGGTCACCGGCGAGGCGCTGAAGAAAGGCCTCGCCGAGCGCTGGTTCGCAGCGCAGCCCGCAATCAAGCTGGTCAACGCGTACGGGCTGACCGAGACCTCCGACGACACCAACCACGAGGTCATGCGCATCGTGCCCCAGCGTGAGCGCGTTCCACTTGGTCGTCCCATCCACAACGTGCACGTCTACATCGTCGACGAGCATCTGTCATTGGTGCCGATCGGCGCGCCGGGGGAGATCGTCTTCTCCGGCGTCTGTGTCGGCCGCGGGTACGTCAACGATCCCGAGCGCACGCGCCGAGCCTTCATGGCCGACCCGCACCGCCCGGGCCACCGGCTGTACCGGAGTGGCGACTACGGCCGCTGGCTGCCTGAGGGCAAGCTGGAATTCCTCGGCCGCCGGGACAGCCAAGTCAAGATCAGTGGCTTTCGAATCGAGATCGGGGAAGTCGAGAACGCGTTGCTGCGCGTGCCTGGTGTCCGCGACGGCGTCGTCGTGGTCGCCGAGCGGGACGACCGCAGCAGGCGCCTCGTGGCCTTCTACTCCGGCGAGCAGCGTCTCGATGCCGACGCACTGCGCGACGAGCTCGGTCGCTTCCTGCCCGAATACATGGTTCCGTCGGGTTTCCATTGGCGGCCCCGGCTGCCGTTGACGGGCAATGGCAAGATCGACAGAAAGGCCTTGACGGCGCTCGCCGGAGAACTAGATGTCGCCGAACACGACCCCGACAGACCGACCACGGCGACCGAGCACAAGTTGGCGGCTGCATGGGCAGAGGTGCTCGGCATCCCGAAGGAGCAGATCGGCCGACGGGATCACTTCTTCGACCTGGGCGGCACGTCGCTGTCGGCACTGAAGCTGGCGATTGCCCTGGACCGTGCCGTGTCGTTCAAGGACCTCACTGATCACCCGATTCTCGCCGATCTGGCCGCGCTGATCGATGACACGTTCGCGAATCGGCTCCGAGCGGCGCCAGAACTGTTGCCTGCATCTTGAGCAACAGCGAAAGAAAGGAATCGAGATGGCGTCCTCATTCCCGACCTCACTGCTCAACGTCGACGTGCGACCCGAAAGGCCGCCACTGCTGCGCGTCGACGCAGCGGACGATGCGGCGCGCTGGGCGGCCGAGCACCGCGACGCGCTGCGTGCCGCTGTCGTCGAGCACGGTTCGCTTCTCGTTCGCGGTCTCAGGTTGGGCGACGTGGCCGACATTGAAGCCGTCTTTCGGCGGCTGGGCAGTCTGATGACCGAGAAGGAGGCGTTCGCAGCTCGGCAAAGCTATGCCCACGGCGTGTACTCGTCGTCGAAGTGGCCACCCAACCAGCCGATGTGCATGCATCACGAGCTCAGCTACGCGCATGAGTTCCCCGGCCTCATGCTGTTCGCGTGCCTCGTTGCGCCGACAGAGGGCGGCGCGACCCCCGTGGCCGACTCGCTGACGGTCCTTCGCGCGCTGCCCGTGGAGTTGATCGAACGCTTTGAGCGAGTGGGCTGGCTGCTCATCCGCAACTACAACAACGAAGTCGGGGCATCGATCGCTGACGCATTCGGCACCGACGATCGTCGCGCCGTCGAGAGTTACTGCCGTGCGAACGCGATCGCGCTCGAGTGGCAGCCCGACGGTGCGCTGCGCACGTGGCAGCGCCGCAACGCTGTCGTACATCACCCGGGGACCGGCCAGCGGTGCTGGTTCAACCAAATCGCATTCCTCAACGAGTGGACGATCGACCCGGAGGTGCGCGAGTACCTCGTGGACATCTACGGCGAGGACGGGCTGCCGTTCAATACGCGCTTCGGGAACGGCGACGCGATCGGCGCGGACGTCGTGCAGTTGATCAACGAAGCGTACGAGGCAAACACTGCACGCGAGCGGTGGCAGGCTGGGGACCTGATGCTCGTGGACAACATCCGCACCGCGCATGGGAGGGAGCGCTTCGAGGGACCGCGCGAAGTGCTCGTCGCGATGGCCGATGCCGTGCACCTGGCCGACTGCTCGCCGACGATCGAGCGGACCGCCAGCTGACGACCGCGATGTCTCTTACCCCGTTGCTACCGAGCTCCTTTCAACTGGCGTCCGACGAAGTTCATACCTGGTGCGCCAGTCTAGACGTTCCGCCTGGAACAACCGCTCGCCTCCACGCGACCCTCACGCCTGACGAACGTAACCGGTGTGCACGCTTTCACATCGAGCGCGATCGCCGGCGTTTCATCGTCGCGCATGGAGTGCTGCGTGACCTCCTAGGGCGTTATCTTCAGACCCAACCTGACCGAATTAGCTTCGTTTACAACGCATTCGACAAACCTGACCTTAGTCCTGAATTCGGAACCCGGCTCAAATTTAATCTCTCTCACTCAGGCGGTCTCGCCCTGATCGCCATCGCCACTGCTTCCGATGTCGGTGTCGATGTCGAATACATCCGGCCCCAATCTGATTACGCGGATATCGCGCGACATTTCTTCTCAGCAGCTGAATGTGACTATTTGATTGCTGTCCCGAGCCATCTGTACCCGGAAGCGTTTTTAAGTTGTTGGACAAAGAAGGAAGCATACGTTAAAGCGTGTGGCGAGGGTCTCGCGATACCGTTGAATAGTTTTTCTGTCCCGCTGATAACCGATGCTGCGCACACTCCTGTAGATGTTCATGTTGCCTCAAACGATATCGTCTCAGCCAAGCGTTGTTCGCTCTATACGCTCCGACCTGCTCCGGGCTACGCGGGAGCACTGGCAATCGAGGGAAGTGGCTGGCGGTTAAGCCATTGGCAATGGAAGATGCCTCGAGGGTAAGGCCTTTGATCGAAATTGAGTAATCAACTTGGCCACGGTCTCAGCTATAGCTCCAGTCGCCGTGAAACACATGTGGGCGCGTCACGCCATAGCCGATGACGAGCGATTTGGCCGCTAAGCATGTTCGCCAACGAGTACTTAGCTTCGTGGCACGCATATTCGTGGATGCGGCCCGTCGACCGCGTCATCGTCAGTTCACTCTCGAGTACCGAGAGCAAGCTTTTCGAGCCCAGCGAATCGATTCTTGTGTACGCCTGACGAGGATAAAAGGCTGAGGCAACGAGTTCTCGCCCGTTCAGAGGGCGCTCGAAGTGCCGCCGTCCAGGGACGCTGGGACGAGTTCATTGAACTACGTTTGAAGAATCTGGAGGAGATGGAGGAAGCATTCGTTGGTGAGATCGTGAAGCGACACCCTGAGGTCCAGTACGTCGCGGTCCTCTTTCTAATCATTAAGGATCGCGGGAGCTGGTCGCTCGTGGGAGTAAGCGATGCTGCGCCGTCTGCGTCTGCGGTTTTGAGAACCCGGGGTGGTCCATCTTCTGAAAACCGACACTTACGGCGGAATCGCGAGCGCCGCGTATCGTCGATTATCGTAAACTCTACGTGCCATGCCGTTCCGAGGCACAGCGGCTTCGCGGTGGTCGCCATCCGGCCGACTGAGGGTTTACGCTTCATCGACCGCACTCTCCTTGTCGCGGTGCTTGCCGGCACCGTTCATTCAAAGTCTGGAGGCTGCTACATGAGAGCGCTGTCCATCGCCCTATTGGTTCTTCTGACAGCCGTACAAGCCTCGGCCGAACAGTCAACCGCCGATGAATCGGCTCAACTCCGGCGCGGTGCGCGCATGATTTGGACCGGCGTAGCCCTCATCGGCGCTGGGGCACTTACCGTGCCGATTACGCGTGACTCGCAACGTTCTGATGGACCTCTGGTTGCCGGCTCTGGGCTCATGTTTGCGGGTGGGATCGTCATCGCATTCGGAATGAGAGAACGAGAGCGAGCACTCCGCCCGCAGCACGCATTTCAGCTGACGCTCACTCCTCGTACGGCAGCCGTTCGCGTCAGTCGCAGATGGTGAGTAGATCATCTTGACCTTGCCGAGGTACGCCTTCTGCAGCAGCTTCAGCACTTCGAGGCTGTCATGTGGATCGACGGCTACGACGGCGTCAGTATGTTGCTGCGGCGCGTTGCGCTGAGCGGTGGCTGAAGCGTTCTGAAATCATGTCCCACTGTAGGGCTTTCAGCAGATCCTTTCTGGTGTATTCGATTCAGGCTCGACATCTCCGCGAGCATCGCACTGCCAAACGCCGTCTGCGTTGCCGGATCGAACTCGGGTTCGGAGTTCTCGGCTTGATCTTTGGCGTCTGCTCGCCGTTGGCTGCCCAATCTCGCTTCGCGGCGGCCGGCGCGTTCGGATTCGCTGATTCGGTGAATCACCACAGCGATAGCCGTTTGACTCCGAATCTTGACGGTTCCGCTTTGACGGGCCTTGTATCTGTGGATCGAATAGTCACTCAGCGGATCAGCGTCGGGGCGGAACTGAGTATCAGCAGCGAAATCAAAGGGCGCCAACAACAGCGGACCTCCGACCGGATCACCAACTTCCGAAGTCGCCATCACGACACGATCGCGTCGGGCGCGATTAAGATGAACCTGCTGACATTTGTTCCGACGGCGCACCGCCCGGACTTTCGGGTTGACGTGGCCGCCGTCGCTGGCGGTGGCTTAGCTTGGCGCCACACGGTACGTGCTGGAACGTCCTATCCGTTTCAAGGTTCGCTGGTGACCAACGTCGAACAGGATTTTTCAGATGTCGTTTCTGCCGCGACCGTGGGCGTGAACGGCACCTTCGTTTTCAGCCCACGTGTCGCTGCGATGCTGACGGCGCGCTACTATATGCTGGCTGACGATGACCGTGACGCTGCTGGCTTTCCGCGGCGAGGTGTTAATTCGAAGCTATTCATTTTTGGTGTCGGGACACGATTCACGTTCTGATGTAACTTTTCCTCGCGCGCATTAGGTTAGGGATTGCGTTACCAATCGAAATGTTCAGGGCACTGAGCTTCAGCGGAGACCTCTCTGCTTCGTCGGGGCGCTTTCTCACGGCTTCCGTTGTTCTACTCCTGCTTTTCCGGTTCACGAACCGTGGCGGCTCAAGAGCCAAGCGCATACATGGGTGGCGCTTTCATGTTTTCTGGGCAAGGCGCCTCAACTCCAAACGCGGCCCCGGACACGGCCAAACC
>Ga0209156_10000483_pt1 | contig 33750 bp, 34 predicted proteins | sample GraSoiAngelo_124_FD_185881 | JGI IMG/M metagenome (GOLD analysis project Ga0209156, IMG submission 185881) | Grasslands soil microbial communities from the Angelo Coastal Reserve, California, USA - 14_0927_05_20cm (SPAdes) (version 2) | ecosystem: Environmental > Terrestrial > Soil > Grasslands... | reverse complement strand
AGAAGAGCAGAAATTGAGGCCTGATGAGCGGTGGTTGCTGGCTCGGCGAGCCCATCCCGTGCCGTTTCATTCGATGTTGGATATTCGGCTTGCCACACGATCGTTCCCACCGGCACCTTCACGATCATTGGCGGGGCTGAACGCCCGTGCATCTTCTTCCCCATGCCGTGGCCGCCGTTTTTCGCTTTGATGATCGGCTCGTAGAAAAGATTCGAAAGATTATCGACATGTCGATCGGCGCGCAGAATCACATCGCCGCCGCGCCCACCATCGCCGCCATCCGGTCCGCCCTTTGGCACAAATTTCTCGCGGCGAAAGCTGACGCAACCGCGCCCACCATTGCCGGCTTGCGCAAAGACTTTGATTCGATCGACGAACATGACAGGATCGTTAAAGCGTTGAATCGTTAAAGCGCGTATCGACCCGCGCAAGGTCCACGGGGAGGTTGCGACCGTCACACAGGCTTGTCATCCCGAGCGAAGTGAGGAACCTCGAAACGATACAAAGATTACCCCTATTTTCGAAGAACGTCAGATGGGTTTTGTGAAATCCGTCACAGACCGCCGCTGCAGCAAGATCTCGTTGGGTCAACAGAGTCTCTCCCTAGTGAAGTAACGATTCGTAAAGCGCTTTCGTTTTCTGCGCGATTGCGGACCAGCTGAATTTTTCTTCAGCGCGTTTGCGACCGGCTTTCCCAAATTTCTCGCGCAACTTTATATCGCCCATGAGCTGATTGATTTTTGCCGCAAGATCACGTGAAAATTTTCCCGGATCGAGTGGGTCGAACGGGCTTTCTTTCATTTGCTCGAGGGGAACCAGGAAGCCGGTCTCTCCGTCCACGACGACTTCTTTAATTCCGCCGACTGCGCTCGCCACGACTGCTGTCTCGCATGCCATTGCTTCGAGGTTGATGATGCCAAACGGCTCGTAAATCGATGGGCAACAGAACACGGCGGCGTGCGAATAAAGTTCTATGACCGCATTCCGATCAAGCATTTCTGCGATCCAGATGATGTCAGAGCGCTTTTTTGTCGCGCTCTCAACGGCGTCTTTCATTTCCCTGGCGATCTCAGGCGTATCGGGCGCGCCGGCGCAAAGCACGATCTGAAAATGGGGGTCCATGTACTGAATGGCGCGCACGAGATAGATAATTCCTTTTTGCCGCGTTATCCGGCCAACGAACAACAAGTAGGGTTTATTGGGATCGATCCCGTGGCGCTTGAGTGCGTCGGTTGAATCGACTTTGTAATATTCTTTCAAGTCGATGCCGTTGTGAATCACGTGCACATGCGCTGGATCAACATGGAACAATCGTTCGATGTCGCGCTTCGTTTCACCCGAAACGGCGATGATCGCGCCCGCCATTTCCAGCGCAGTTTTCTCAATCCAAAGCGAGAATTCGTAGCCACCGCCAAGCTGCTCGCGTTTCCACGGTCGGAGCGGTTCGAGCGAATGGACCGTGATCACAAGCGGAATTCCGTAATTCTTTTCGGCGAGAATCCCGCCAAAATGGCTGTACCAAGTGTGGCAATGGACGATGTCGGCATCGATGTTCGTCGTGTTGAAATCAGTGCAGCGCCGCACCGCACCGAAAGCCGATTTCAACGGCTCAGGGCAGGTGAAACCAGTCGTGTCGAGTTCGAAGCCCGTGACTTTGAGGTTACCTTCTTCAAGACGCTGGTCGCCAAAACAACGGACTTCGACCGGCATGGTCTTCGCCAGCTCGCGCGTCAGATAGCCCACGTGCACGCCAGCGCCGCCGTAAATGTGCGGCGGATACTCGTTAGTCAAAAAGAGAACCTTCACGCGCCAAGAGTAGAGCAAGCCTCTGGCTTGCTTTCAACGGAGTTTGCAAGCGGTACGCTCGCGCCACTTTAGCGTTTCAGTTTCAACAGCAACACCGGTACATCCACTTCGTGGCGGACTTTGTCTGCAGTCGCGCCGTACAGAATGTCGCTGATAAGCCGGTGGCCATGTGTGGTCATCGCGATAAGATCGACCTCTTTGTCACGCGCGAGTTTGATGATCTCGTCAGAAGGTTCGCCGAGCGCGAGGACGGCTTCGCACGAAAACCCTTCTGCCGTCAGCTCGCGGCTGCGTTTTTCCAAGTAGGCACGGTCTTCCTTCATCTCTTCGCTCTCCGCGAGCTTTAGTTGATTGAAATTGCGCGCTACCCAGCCGTCTGAGACGTGGACGAGGAGCAGCTTCCCGCCGGTCATGCGCGCGAGCGGCTTGATGTGAGCCAGGATAGTCTCGTCGGCAGGACTGTTCTCAAGAGGGATGAGAATGTGGTGATACATGTCAGGAATGACGAATGAAAAATGGAAGTCCAAACGGCGACGTAGGCGTTAATCTTACACCTCGGATTTCTGACTTCGTCATTCTTTCGTCATTTCACTACGTTGGCGCGGGAATATGCAAGAAGCCATAGAGTGATTTGAGCACGGCGCCCGGCAAAAAAGTGTCCAGGAGCAGCTTCACATTAAGAACAATGATAATGCCTGCCGTCGTCCAGCCCAGAATTTTCACCCAAAGACCATTTGCGAACTCGCCCATTTTCGCCTTTTCACCCGTGAATCGCATCAGCGGCCAGACCGCAAAGCCGAGCTGCATGCTTAGCACGACCTGACTGGCGATGAGCAATTCCGTGGTTTTGCCTTCGCCAAAAATACCGATCACAAGCACCGCGGGAACGATCGCGATAAGCCGCGTGATCAGCCGACGCAACCACGGTGTGATGCGAAAGTTGAGAAAACCCTCCATCACAATTTGTCCGGCGAGCGTGCCGGTGAGAGTCGAGTTCTGTCCGGAAGCAAGCAGCGCCACCGCGAAGAGGATACTAGCCACACCCACGCCCAGTAGCGGGCTTAGCAATTTGTAAGCGTCCTGAATCTGCGCCACATCTCGGTGCCCCGACCAGTGGAAAACGGCGGCTGAGAGTATCAGGATTGCTCCGTTGATGAACAAAGCGAACATCAGCGCAACGCTCGAATCGATCGTGGCGAACTTGATTGCTTCGCGTTTGCCTTCGAGCGTTTGCTCGAACTTACGAGTCTGCACAATGGACGAGTGCAGGTAAAGGTTATGCGGCATTACAGTCGCGCCAAGGATGCCGATGCTGACATAGAGCATCCCCTGATTTGCGACAATGTTCGAAGTGGGAATAAAGCCGAGCAAAACGCCGGTCAGACTCGGTTTGGAGAAAAAAAGCTCGGCGGCGAAGCAACTTCCGATGGTGGCGATAAGCGTGATCACAATGGCCTCGATATAACGAAAGCCCTTGGTTTGGAGATATAGCACCAGCAGCACATCCGACGCAGTAATGAGGCAGCCCCACACCAGGGGAATGCCGAAAAGAAGTTCTAAGCCGATGGCAGAGCCGACCACTTCAGCAAGGTCGCACGCGGCGATGGCGAGTTCGCAAATAACCCAGAGGAACCAAGCGGCCGGGGTTGAGTAGTGATCGCGACAGGCCTGGGCGAGATCGCGGCCCGTGGCAACGCCGAGCTTGATGCATAAATGTTGGAGCAGGATCGCCATAAAATTGGCGATCATGATTACAGCCAGAAGCGAGTAGCCGAACTGGGCACCCCCAGCCAGATCAGTGGCCCAGTTTCCTGGATCCATGTAGCCGACCGCGACCAGAAATCCCGGGCCCGAGAAAGCGATGAGCTTCCGCCAGAATGAGGCTGTCGTCGGGACGATAATACTGCGATGAACTTCCGACAGCGACACCCGACCCGCGCTCCTGCGCCAGGCCGGGCGCGGTTCCGCTACAAGTGTGGGGTCGGTGGGTCGAGCCATCAGTTTTGAAACCGCCTACCTTTCAAGACCTAGGAAATGCAATCACGTGTCAGCGCAGATTTAGGTTATTCTAACTTAGTTGTATAGCCGTATGATTCTGTCAATAGCCAATTATTTATTGATTTGACTACCTCTAAAACCTCCTGTTCTATTTTCGAAGTATGCCAGCCAAAAATTCTGCCTCCGCTCTCGGCAGTTCCGCTGCGATCGAGGATTATCTTGAACGCATCCTCGAACTCATTAGTTCCAAGGGCTACGCCCGTGTTGTCGATATCGCTGCCGCGTTGAAAATTTCACAAGCCAGCGTGACGAACATGGTGCAGCGGCTCGACGCTGAGGGCCTTCTGAAATACGAAAAGTATCGCGGGTTGATTTTGACCGGAGCCGGCAAGAACTTGGCCCGCAAGATTGCCCACCGGCACAAACTCCTCACCGATTTTCTGAGACTGCTCGGACTCGATGACCGCGTCATTTATCATGACGTGGAAGGAATGGAACATCACATTAGCCCCGCGACCTTACGCGCGATCGAGGCTCTCACCGCGCAATTGCGACGACGGCCGGCGCTACGCGCTAAGTTGGAAGCGGCAGTTGCCTAGGGTGACACAAGCGCCCCGCTTGCGAAATCTCCTAACACGCAAGCGCGGACGCCTGCGTCACTCTGCATCCGATCGCGGAAGCCGTTTGCAGAATCTTGCGGGCACTTTCTAAATGTTTCCAAGCGGGGTCGCATGCCTGAATTGCTTGTCCTGGCCATCGACATCGGCAGTTCGCCCACGCGCACGGCGCCTTATTCAATCAATCGGCGCTCTGCATAAAAGAGACAACGGTTCGGGGCCGCTATAGCGTCCTAAGATCGACAATCCCTCCAGGATGACAACGGATGGTCAGCGTAATCGGGCGACAACAGATGGTGCAGTCCTCGATCAATGTCTGTTCTGGCTGCGAAGTATCGACTTGAATCAGAAAAACCTCGCCGCAATACGGACAGGTGACGTCGGTCTGAGCGATTAGTTCCATTTTGCCAGACACGAAGGGGGGGTCGCCGATTCCGGCTACAACAACTTCGTGGAGGTGGGCAGCGTCGCGGCAGTGTCGCCACCTTTCCTGAAATGAAGTTGATTGACGCGGCGACCGTCCGTTTGTGAAACGGTCACGACATAGTTATCGATCTTGACCTGTTCACCTTGTTTCGGCAAATGACCGAGCAGATGCGTGACGTAACCGCCGATCGTACTTACATCCGCGCTCTCCAGCTCAAGTCCGGTGACGTCGTTCAACTCGTAGAGACCGAGCGAACCGGCCACGGCAAATTCGTTCTCGTTGATTTTGCGAAACTCTTCTTTTTCTGCGTCGAACTCGTCCTGGATGTCGCCAACCAGTTCTTCGAGTACGTTTTCCAGGGTCACCATTCCGACAGTTCCACCAAATTCATCCACGACCATGGCGAGATGCGCGTGCTTGCTGAGGAATAACTTTAGCAATTTCTCCAGGGGCATCATCTCCGGGAGAGGAATCAGTTCCCGTCTTATCTTTAACAAATCGGGATGCGGGTCGCGCACCATCGGCAGCAGCTCCTTGATGTGGATGAGGCCAACGGTATTATCGAGGTTTTCGCGACAAAGCGGAAATCGCGTGTGACGCGACTCGATGGCCTTTTTCACGTTGGTCTCGAAGTCGTCTTCGAGGTTGAGATAAACGATTTCGCCGCGAGGCGTCATGATATCGCGCACGACGCGGTCGCGAAGATCCAGCACATTCATGAGCAAGCTGTGGCCGAGTGGCGAGACTTCCTCGGATTTCTCGCTTTGGTCGAGAATCAACCGCAGTTCTTCTTCGCTGTGCACCAGTTCCGTGCTTGGCACTGGTTGACGACGGAGCACGGTCTGGAGAAGGAAATTGGAAGATTTGTGCAGCAACCAAATCGCGGGCTTGAACAAAACATAAAAAGCGCCCAGTGGCCGGACAAGCCGAAGCGAAATTGACAATGGATTCGCAATCGCAGTGTATTTCGGGCCGAGCTCGCCAAAGACGATGTGGAGAAATGTAATGCCGATGAAAGCGAGCGCGACTGAAACCGAAGTGGCAAAAGCGTGCGAGTGAATACGGGCCAGGGCGAAAAATGGTTCCAGAATGTTGACGAGAAATTGTTCGCCGATCCAGCCGAGCGCCAGACTCGCGAGCGTGATGCCAAGTTGTGTCGCTGAAAGATAAGCGTCGAGATGTCCGCGCACGTATTTTGCAAAAAGCGCACGCATGTTCCCCTCCTCTGCCAACGTGTCCAGCTGGCTCGCACGCACTTTGACGATAGCAAACTCACACGCGACGAAGAACCCGTTCAAAGCCACGAGCGCGGCAATCACAGCTAGTTTTCCGATAAGAACTCCTGGCGAATCCCAATGAGTCACGAGCGCGTCGGCAATTGGAATCGGTACCAAAAAAGAGGAGAAAAAAGAGTTCATTTCACGGACGCATGCACAGCATCCGAGCATCGACCTCCGGTCAATTCTACCAGCTCGACTTGGTTACGCCAGGGATGAGCCCTTGGGACGCCAGCTCACGAAATGTGAGACGCGACACCTTAAAGCGGCGGTTAAACGCGCGGCGGCGACCCGTCACTTCGCAACGGTTCACTACACGCGTTGGGCTGGCGTCGCGCGGCAACTGCGCGAGACCGGCGTAATCCTTTTTCGCTTTCAACTCGGCGCGCAGCGCGGCGTACTTTTTTACCGTTGCGCGTTTGCGTTCATTGCGATTAATCCAGGCGGTCTTGGCCATAAGAGAACGCTAACTGTAGAGATGATGCCCCGACTTGCAACTTGGTTTTGGGGGCTAGCGAAATCACGCCAGACCAAAAGCCACGCTAAATGCCTCGGGTCGTCAGTCTTGTCCGGAATATGATCTGGCAGTCTTACCCCAAAGCGCCCGCGCGTCTCTTTTGTTTTACAAGCGCGGCTGTCGAACGCCCGCTGGACCGGGCGGAGCTGCGTTTTTGCCTAACGGATTGATTACGGCTGAGGCTCTCTTGCAGCACTTTGACAAGATCGACAACATTCGTCGGCGCGGGCGCAGGCGCCGCCGTGGCGGCAATCTGTCTGTTCTTGGCTTTCTGTTCGATGATTTCCATCAACGCCGTCCGATATTCGTCCCGATATTTCTCCGGCTCCCATGCGTCGGACATGCTCTCGATCAGAGCCTGAGCCATTTTCAATTCCTTATCCGTTACAGCCGTGGCCGATCCGTTCTTTAAGATCTCCGTGCTCAAAATCTCGCTGGCGAAGTGCATCAGTTCCAAAATCAGGAATAATCCGTCTGGTTTTACAGCGGCCAGATGTTCGCGATTGCTGATGACGACTTTTGCAATGCCGATCTTGCCCGTACCGCTAAGCGCCTTGTGCAAAACCGTGTACGCTTTTTCTCCGCCTTTCTGGGGCTCTAGGAAATACGGCTTATAAAAGAACTTCGGATCGACCTTCTCCAACTCGACAAAGTCGGTGATGTCGATGGAATGCGTGGATTCGATCCGAACCTTCTCGAAGTCCTCCTCTTTCATCACGACGTAACGGCCGCGCTCGTACTCAAAGCCTTTTACGATTTGATCGGCCGGGACTTCTTTTGAATCGGCCTCCGCGACTTTCTTGTATCTGATCGGACTTAGATCGCTCGATCGAAGCTGCCGAAAACTAATTTTCTCCTCGCGCGTGGCCGGGTAAACCGCCACCGGAATATAAACCAGCCCAAAGCTGATACTGCCTTTCCAAATCGGACGCATAGTGCTGGGATGGCTTTTCCCATAGTAGGCTGGACCTGTCAACTCTTAGCAGGCTCCGCACCGGACAGGATTAACCACTATTTAACATGAATAAACACGAATTACGGAAAGCATCCTTAAGTCCATTCGTCGTCAAATTGACGGGGCCGGAGCCCGCCGGCCCCCAAGACATGATGTCTATGCTCCAAGATTATCTTGCAAGTTGGTGAAACGGTCTGATGTTCAGGTTAACTTATGAGCATCCTCGCGAGCTTCATGAATTTGGCCGGGCCGGATTTGATCGTTATTTTGCTGATCGTTCTTGTTCTATTCGGAGCGAAGAAACTGCCCGAACTCGCCCGTGGAATGGGACAGGCCGTGAAGGAATTTCAAAAGGCGAAGGACGAATTCAGTGACGAGCTGCATAAGGCCGCCAAGTCAGAGACGGAAACGGCCAAATCCGATGCGAAACCGGCGCAATTGACGGTTCCGCGAAGCGAGAACCAGCCAGCAAGCAGCGAAGAGCGGCCGGACCCAAGTCAAGCAAGTACGCCCATAGACAAGGCCGGGCAGGTGTAGCAGCGGGCTGTTTTCGGCGGCAGAGGGGATCTTCGCCCAGCGCGTGGGTACTCCGCAAAGGATTAGCGAGCAGGCTCGCGCCTGTACACGTTTGACCCGGCCCGTAGTTTACGACAAAATCGCAACTTCTTATGTCCGACTCTGATTTGCGCACCCGCATCAAAGAGATGCTTGTAAAAAATCTGATGCTGCAAACAACGCCAGACGAAATCGGAGATGATCTTCCCCTCTTCGGTTCCAATGGACTCGGCCTCGATTCCATTGACGCGCTCGAGTTGGTGGTGAGCATGGAGAAAACTTTTGGAGTCGGTGTGCCAAACTCCGAAGTTGCGGGTCAGGCCCTAAAGACGGTAAATACAATTCACGATTATATTCTCGAAAAACGCACGGCGACCGGCTAGACTGCGGCGAGTTGTAGCGGCGGCTGTCCTTGGCCGCTACGCTCCGCAACCTGCGCATGAGGACATGCGCCACCACATCTGACAGTCCACCCCACGTGAATATTCTTTACGTAGAGAGCAGTCGCAGCTGGGGCGGCCAAGAGTATCGCACCTGCCTCGAGATCAACTGGCTGAATGCGCACGGACATAAGGCATGGTTGGTCTGCAATCCAGGCAGTCAGGTCCAGCTCAAAGCATCCGAGCTCGGTACTCGCCTTGTCGCGATGCCGCTCCGGCATCGCGTGGATCTGTTATGTTCATGGCGCCTCTGGAAATTTTGCCGGCGAAATCAGATCGATTTGCTCAAACCTTACAGCTCGAAAGATCACTGGCTCTGCCTGCCGCTCTATTTTTGTGGAATTCCACTGAGTCGGGCGCGCTGTATCACCGATCCGATCACAGGCAACGGGCGCGCTTTCGTCTTCAAGTATGGGTGTTCGAACGTCGTGGCCGATGCATCCATTATTAAGCGCCAACTTGTACAGCAGAACGGAATTGATCCCGCCAAAATTGAAGTCATCGGCTCAGCCGTTGATTTACAAAAGTTTAAGCCACCGCGCGACCGGATGAAATTTCGCCGCGAAATGGGGTTCGGCGCGGACACGCCAGTTATTGGGAATATCGGCATGATTCGGCCAGACAAGGGTCAACTCATTTTAGTTGAAGCGGCCCATCTCATCTTAGCGGAACGTCCCGATGCACGCTTCGTCATTGTCGGTCAGGGCACGGGTCTGCTGAAGCGGGGCATCAACGTAAGGAATGCCATCGAGCGCGCCGGATTGGCCGAGCAAATCATCATGGCCGGATATCGCTGGGACACGCCTGACGTTTACGCCGCGTGCGACATGGTTGTAATTGCTTCCCTGCACACTGAGGCGTCGCCGATTGTTTTGCGTGAAGCGTTCGCCAGTGGGCGCCCTGTCATCGCGACAAAAGTCGGCGACATTTCGGAAATTATCGAGCACCGGCAAAACGGTTTGCTCACAGAGCCAGGCGATAGCAAAGCGCTCGCGGCTGCGATCTTCGAATTTCTTTCCGATCCGAAACTCGCGGCGGCCTGCGCAGCGAACGGCCTACGCTACGCGAGTGAGCATTTTTCTTTCGACCGAATGATGGAGGCAAAGCTCCAAGTCGACGCATCGCTGATTCCAGCGCGACAAAAAAGGTTACTGCCTACCTCCGCCTCGGTCGAACGGGTTTCATCCGTCGAGACGGCAGATCTCTCGTCACGCCGGCGATGAAGAGTTAATCGCGTCAATCAGCTGGCGAATGCGCCCAAATCTGCCGCGATAAGGAGTGAGAAGCAGTCGCGGCAGATCCCAAATCTCGGGTTCAGTTTTTTCCTGACGCAGCGCAGCACCCTGGATGATCTCGCCGCTCCGCACTATGTCGCCGAACCTCTCGTTAAGACCGGCGATCGCCTTGCTGGACAAGCGCTGATTAATGCGAACGACAAGTCTCTGGCCTACCCAACGCGCCGAGTGATAGACTTCGTAGAATTGCAGGATTTCCGCGACGGCTTCTCGGACATTGTGCATGATTTTGAAGAAGGAAAAGTCTTCTTGTGAAACGAATCCGGATTTAAGCAGGCGATCGGTAAGAAACTTCATCCACGTCTCCCAATAACTTCCGCGTGGCCGATCTAACAGGACGACTGGAATCACACGCGCTTTCCCGGTCTGCATGAGCGTGAGCACTTCAAATGTTTCGTCTAAGGTGCCGAAACCGCCGGGAAACAGCGCGAATGCGTGCGCTTCCTTCACGAAGGTCAGCTTGCGGGTAAAGAAATAATTTAGATTAATCAGCTTGGGATCGCCCTCGATAACCTCATTGGCTCGCTGCTCTGATGGCAGGCGGATGTTCAGCCCGAAGCTGTGCTCTCGCCCCGCCCCACGCTGCGCTGCACCCATGATTCCGTCACCTCCTCCGGTAATCACCATGAAATTCTGCGCGACCATTTCCCGCGCGAAATCCTTGGCCACTTTGAACTCAGGCGAATCGGCCGAAGTGCGAGCCGACCCAAAGACGGCAACCTTGCGCAAGTGCTGAAACGGCGCAAACACCTTCGCTGTGTAGCGCATCTCTTTTATCGATCTGTTGATCAGCTTGAGGTCGGCTACGCTCATCCGGTCGCGCGCGATCTTTAGCGCGGTTACAATCATTTCTTCGATCAGTTCAGGCGATTTTTCCGCACCCCAATCGCGAACCAGTTCACGCACCCGCGCGTCAAACGGCGGATCGACAGTCCATTGTCGCCCTGCTGTCTGATCCTGAATAGCGGCTCCCGTGAAATGTTCCATTGTCAAAACTTCAGTGCAGTTGAGCTCAACGCACGGGAAAACTTGCGGTTGTAGTGGCAGCCGTGTCGGCTGCAGCACTCTTAGAACGCAAGCGACGCGCAACGTCGTTACAGTGAAATCAGGTCCTCAAGGATTTCGCGCATATGCCGGATCGGCAGCGAATAATGACCTGCGGTGTCAACGTACCGCGCTTTGCAATTGGGCAGTCGCTCGGCAATTTCTTTCGCCAGGCGAACTGAGAAAGCGCGGTCTTCGTTTCCGTGCCACAGTCGAACAGGCACCTGCACTTCTTCGATGCGGAAACCCCACGGTTGCGCGTAAATCTGCGCGTCCGCCATTACCCCTTCAGTCGATCCGCGCCAGGCGCGGCGCTGGCTCTCAAAAATGGCTTCGAATGCAATCGAATCGCGCAAACTATCTTCGTCGCACGCTCGTAGCATCAACAGTTTCAGGAGCAGCGGCCGCAGGCGAACAGGCAGCCGCAATGACAGAATCGGCCTCGCCAGATAGAATAATTTTCGTAAAAGTTGTGGTCGCGTTCGATAAAGCACCAGCATCCAGCGATACAGCGGGAGCAGTCCTTCACGGCCGGGAAGATCGACAATCGGGATCGCGCCGCTCACGATGGCGATGGCCCGCACGCGCTCCGGCATCGCTCTGGCCGTCGCATAAGCGTAGGGAGCGCCACCCGAAACTGCGAGCACTCGAAATTCGCCGAGGTCGAGGTGATCGGCGAGTCGCACTACAACGCGTGGCCAATCGATCAATTTACGATCGGATTGCAAACTCGATCCACTGATGCCGGGTCGATCGGGAGAAATGATTCGGATGCCGAGATCGCGTGCTGCTTCGTCTGTCAGCCGCGCCATCGTGCGTGAGCTCGGCCAACCATGACAAAAAATCACCGGCACACCGTTTGCATCACCGTATTCTTCAAATGCAATTACGCCGCTGTTTTCGAGTGGAACCAAATTTTCATTACTCATTTTTTGACGACCAGGCACGCCTTCTCAGCGCTTGCATTGCAAGCCTCCAATCTGTAGTCCAAAGTGTAGTGCGGGCAGACCGCCGTGGAGTTCCGTATTTATAGTTATGAATGATTACTCACAGGAAGGCGCGGGGAAAATTTCCTTGCACGGGAATGGGATGGGGTTGCCTTCTTTGGAGGAGGTGGAAAAACGCGCTCGCGAAATTGCAATGATTGACGAACGGAATCCAGACGAATTTACCGACGCCGATTGGGCCCAGGCGCGCCAGGAACTGCTCGGTGCAGAGCATCCCACTCCGCCGGAGGAAACGAAACAAAACGCAGAGCTGACAGAGGATTGGTACGTCGCCGCGGCATCGCGAGGTCATCGTGCGCCACGACCCGGCGTGGACGAAGAAGAGGAGACGGTCGGCGAGCATCTCGTCATTGGCGGTGTGGAAGAAGCAACGCACGATCAAATGCTCGAAGCGCGCAGGGAAGAACTCGAACAGGAAGGTGGAATTGTTTGAGCTCGGCTGCGCCTGCTGTTGACAAAGCGCCGGCCAAGCGAACTCGCTTGGATGCGATCCCGTCGCGCGCCGAACGCCTGCTCGCGCATTTTCACCAAATCAGAGATTTCACGACTGCGTTGTGCACGAATCTTGAGCCTGAGGATTTTGTCGTGCAGTCGATGCCAGATGTAAGCCCAACCAAATGGCACCTCGCCCATACCACATGGTTTTTCGAGACTTTTGTCCTTAAGAAATTTGCTTTGCGATATCGCTCCGAAATTCCGCAATACGCTTATCTCTTCAATTCCTACTATAACGCCGCCGGTGATATGCACCGGCGCGATCTGCGCGGCTTAATCTCGCGGCCGACGGTCAAGGAAGCGCAGCGCTATCGCTCGTCGATCGATTCGCACATTGACAACCTCTTTTCCGATGCTGACGAAAAACTTCTCGATGAGATCGAGCCGATTCTAATTCTTGGCATTCATCACGAGCAGCAACATCAGGAATTGCTCGTCACAGACATCAAGCACGTGTTCGCGCAAAATCCGCTCTATCCGGTTTTCCGCGAGCGCAAGATCGATAATGCTTCACCAAAACCGACGCCGATCCGCTTCTTCGATTTTGAAGAGACAGCTGTCGAGATTGGCCACGACGGCCCCGGTTTCTCCTATGACAACGAAGGTCCCCGGCATCGGGCACTAGTTCCCGCATTTTCCATTGCTTCGCGGCCAGTAACAAACGGCGAATACATCGCCTTCATCGAGGACAATGGTTATGCGCGACCGGAATTCTGGCTATCGCTGGGTTGGATGACCGTTAACGAACAGCGCTGGCAAGCGCCGCTTTACTGGGTGAAACGCGATGGCGGCTGGTGGAATTTTACTCTTTCCGGTTTTCGTCCCGTCGCTGAATTCGAGCCAGTGACGCACGTGAGTTATTTCGAAGCCGATGCGTATGCGAATTGGGCGGGCGCTCGCCTCCCAACCGAGTTTGAATGGGAACGCGCAGCGTCCGATTGTCCGATTGAAGGAAATTTTGTCGAGAACGAAGCGTTTCATCCGCAACCAGCTCCGGCTTCGGTGCAAGCGCGACACCTTCATCAAATGTTTGGCGATGTTTGGGAATGGACCCGCAGTGCCTATTCGCCATATCCCGGTTATCGCGCCGCTCCCGGGGCGCTCGGCGAATACAACGGAAAGTTCATGTGCAACCAGTACGTCTTAAGGGGTGGTTCCTGCGCTACGTCGCGCACACATATTCGCCGCACCTATCGCAACTTTTTCCAGCCTGAGAAACGCTGGCAATTCACCGGCATTCGGCTGGCGCGCGATCCGCAATAATTCGATAGGGCGCGACCGCCGGGCGCGCGCCGAACGAAAGCCTCACGATGACTGCGAACTCCACAACGGCGTTGCAGCCCGCTCCTGGCGCTCCACCGGCAAGTTCTGATTTCCTGACAGACGTAATCGCGGGTCTTTCCAGCGAGCCACGTACGCTGCTATGCAAGTATTTTTACGACGAGCGCGGCGCGGCCTTGTTTCAGAAAATTTGCGAACTGCCGGAGTATTACATTACGCGAACCGAGATCGATATTCTGGATCGACATCGCGCCGAAATCGCAGCGCATCTCGGGCCACAGATCAACCTGATCGGGCTCGGCACCGGCTCGGGCACCAAAACGCGGATCCTGATCGACGCGCTCGAAAAGCCAGCTGTTTATATCCCGGTCGATATTTCTGAAAAACAACTGCGCAAATCGACAGCTCGTTTCCACAAAATTTTTTCAGATCTGGAAATCCTGCCTGTGTGCGCCGACTACTTGCAACCTGTTGCACTTCCCTCCCCCAGCCGCAAAGCGACGCGCAACGTCGTTTATTTTCCCGGATCAACCATCGGCAACTTCGGGCCTGACGAAGCAACTGAGTTCCTCCGCCGTATCGCCAACGTCTGCCGCCACGATGGCGCACTACTCATCGGTGTCGATCTTCGCAAAGATCGGGATGTGATCGAAGCTGCTTATAACGACACCGCCGGTATCACTGCGCAATTCAATCTGAATTTGCTGGCACGCGCAAACCGGGAACTCGGCGCGGATTTCGATCTGCAACATTGGCTGCACCGGGCAATTTACAACTCAGACGTGGGCCGCGTCGAGATGTACCTCATCAGCCAAATCGATCAGGCTGTTCATATCGGCGATTACACGTTCGGGTTTCGTTCAGATGAAAAGATCGTCACGGAATTGTCCTATAAATACGCCCCGGAAGGTTTCGCCGGTCTCGCGCGCAAAGCTGGCTTTGAGTTTCAAAAGATATGGACAGACGATGCGCGTCTGTTTGGTGTTTTCTATTTCACGTCAACCTAAACGTGGCGCATGCGTCTCCGCTTGCGATCTAGAAGCTATCTCATAAATGGTAGGGACGGACCGCCGGGCCGTCGGTCTCATTCGCGCCCGGCGGTCGCGCCCTACCAAAATATCGCATTTCTTATTCATGAGATGGCTCCTAGTTAAAAACGCAAGCCAGGGGCTTGCGCTACTTCGATGAGCCCGCTGGTCCAACTTGTCGATGTTAGCAAGCGCTATGCGAATGCGCCGGCGTTGCATTCAACCAATCTGGTGATCGAGCGCGGCAAGACCACGGTATTGATCGGTCCGAGCGGTTGCGGCAAATCGACGTTGCTGCGGCTCATTATCGGATTAATCACACCTGATTCTGGAACCATCGCCTTCGACGGATCACAGATCACGCCAGCAAATATCGACACGTTGCGTCCCCGAATTGGTTACGTCATTCAGGAAGGCGGTCTATTTCCGCACCTGACAGCGCGCGACAATATTCTCTTAATGGCGCGGTATCTGGGAAAATCCCGCGAGAAACTGCGCATTAGGCTTCTCGAATTATGCGAGCTGACAAGATTTTCTGACAATTTGCTCTCGCGGTACCCCATCGAACTTTCCGGCGGTCAGCGTCAACGGGTCAGTTTAATGCGCGCGTTGATGCTTTCGCCTGAACTGTTGCTCCTCGACGAACCTCTGGGCGCGCTAGACCCACTGGTGCGCGCTTCTTTGCAAAAAGAGCTCAAAGAAATTTTCACGCGCTTGCGTCAAACAACGCTCTTCGTCACCCACGATTTGGCGGAAGCAGCGTATTTCGGTGATGAAATCGTCCTCATGAACGAAGGCCACATCGTCCAACAAGGTTCGCTTCTCGATCTTCGTGAAAACCCAGCAAATGATTTCGTACGCGAATTCATCAATTCGCAGCGTGCGCTTGTGTTTACATGAAATTGTTGCCTCGCCCAAAATTGCTAGGGCGCGACTCCGAAAGGATTCGCGAGCGGAGCCGCCGGGTGCGCCGCGGAGAGTCCAACAGTCTCTCCCTGGCCTTCTTAATTCTCTTCGCGGCAGTTTTTTCCACAAATGCGCAGTCCGTCGTCATCATGGGTTCGAAAAAATTTACCGAGTCGTATGTCCTGGGCGAGATCGCGAAACGCACATTGAACGACGCCGGCATTCCCGCGGAACATCGGCAAGGAATGGGCGGCACGATCATTCTTTGGCAGGCGCTGCGCGGCAGACAAATCGACGCTTACCCGGAATATACCGGGACGATTGAGCAGGAGATTCTGAAAACAAACCGTCAATTATCGCTGGACGAAATTCGCGAGACGCTCACGAAGTTTGGGGTGGGCATGACGAAACCGCTCGGCTTCAATAACACTTACGCGCTCGTCATGCGTCGCAGTGAAGCGCAGCGACTCGGCCTGCACACAATCAGCGATCTGCGAAATCATCCCGAACTGAAGGTCGGACTCACCCACGAATTTTTGGATCGACAGGATGGATGGCAGCCATTGCGCGCACGTTACGCCCTTCCACAACAGAACGTAATCGGGATTGATCACGCGCTCGGCTACGCGGCGCTGAAGAATGGGTCGATTGATGTGAAAGACGCTTACTCGACCGACGCAAAGATTGGCGAATACGATCTGGTCACGCTTGAAGACGATCTGCAATTTTTCCCACGCTATAACGCAGTGTTCTTGTATCGGCTTTCGTTGCCAACTCCAGCAGTTGCTGCGCTGCGAAAGCTCGAGGGAACGCTGGATGAAACCCGCATGATCCGGTTGAATGCCGAAGCGGAGCGCACGAGGAATTATGCGAGAGCCGCAAACCTGTATTTTCAAGGCGGCACTGGATCGACAACCGCCGCTGGCGAATCATTTTGGCATAAGCTCACGCGGTGGACATTGCGCCATTTGGAGCTTGCAGGGTTTTCACTGCTGCTCGCCATGATCGTCGGTATCCCGCTCGGCATCATCGCCAGCCGGGGCGGCCCGAGTGGGCACGCAATTCTTGGTTTCGCCAGTGTAGTGCAAACGATCCCATCGCTCGCGTTGCTCGCGTTACTCGTGCCGCTCCCGTTTTTTGGAATCAGTGTCCGCACCGCTATTGCCGCCCTTTTCCTTTACGGATTGCTGCCAATTGTGCGCAACACCGCGAGCGGCTTGCAGGATATCCCTCGATCCTTGCGCGAATCGGCGATTGCGCTGGGGCTCAGCCCGATGGCGCGGCTGTGGCAAATTTATTTGCCGATGGCGTCACGCTCCATTTTGGCTGGAATCAAAACCAGCGCAGTGATCAACGTCGGAACGGCGACGCTGGCTGCGCTGATTGGAGCTGGTGGTCTCGGCGAGCCGATCTTGAGTGGACTGAATTTAAACGATCACGCCACAATCTTGCAGGGCGCCATCCCAGCGGCGTTGCTCGCATTGCTGGTGCAGTGGGGCTTCGATCTGCTCGATCGCGTTTTAATTCCGAAAGGGCTGCGCCTGTAGCGGGAACATAGACTTGCAATGGCTCTGTTGAAAAGCTAAGGGACCGGGGCACAGCCATCTTGGCTGTGGGGCCGACGGACATCTTGCCTGTCGGCTTTATACTGGCAGGCACGGATGCCTGCCTGCCCCACAGGCTAGGAAGCCTGTGCTCCGTTCGGGCGCTCGAAGCCTAGTCAACATAGCCAGTTGCAGTCTGTGCGGTCAGCCCCGAAGGCTTTCGGGGCTGAATCTGAAATACCGGACAGAATGTCCGTTTGCCCCACAGGCAAAATGCCTATGTTCCGATAAATGCCAATCGCATCGGTCAACCCAGCCACGGGCGAAAAGCTGAAAGAGTTTCCAGCTTTCAGCGACAGCGAAATCGAGGAACGGCTTAAGCTCGCCGAGCGCGCATTTGCGCATCATCGGCGACGTCCATTCGCGAAACGCGCAGAACTAATGATGGCAACGGCGTCATTGCTCGAGCAAGAGAAGGACGAACTTGCCCGGACAATTACCCTGGAGATGGGAAAATTGTTCCGTGCCGCGCAGGACGAGATCGTGAAATGCGCGCGAGGTTGTCGCTTTTTTGCCGAGAATTCAGAGCGTTTCCTGGAAGACGAGGCCGCGCAGACCGATGCCGCGCGCAGTTACGTGCGCTACCAACCACTCGGACCCGTCCTGGCCATCATGCCGTGGAATTTCCCGTTCTGGCAGGTCTTTCGGTTTGCCGCGCCAGCGTTGATGGCCCGAAACGTGGGGCTGCTCAAACATGCAGCCAACGTGCCACAATGTGCGCTCGCAATTGAAAACGTGCTTTGTCGCGCCGGATTTGACGAAGGCGTCTTTCAGACGTTTCTCATCGAAGCAAAACAAGTGGAAAAGCTAATTGTCGATCCGCGGGTCAAAGCGGTGACGCTTACCGGCAGTGAAAAAGCGGGAAGCGGAGTCGGGAGCGCCGCTGCGCGTCAGATCAAAAAGAGCGTGCTCGAGCTTGGCGGCAGCGACGCATTTATCGTCATGCCAAGCGCGGATTTTGAAGGCGCACTGAGCACGGCAGTCAAAGCGCGCACGATCAACAGCGGCCAATCGTGCATCGCGGCAAAGCGCTTTTTCGTGGCCGACAACATCTTTGATGATTTTCTGCGCCAATTCGTCGAGCGCATGCGCGCGTTGAAGATTGGAGATCCCATGGACGAGACGACTGAGCTTGGTCCACTCGCGACGGAACAGATTCTGCACGGGGTCCACGAGCAAGTTCAAAAATCGATCGCCGCCGGCGCGAAACTGCTGACGGGCGGAAATCGCATTTACGGTCGCGGATTTTTTTACGAGCCAACGGTTCTTATCGACGTACCGAGAGAATCGCCGGCCTACTGCGAAGAAGTTTTCGGTCCGGTCGCGTCCGTTTTCCGCGTACGCGATGCAGCCGAAGCAATCGAGATGGCAAACGACACCATATTCGGCCTCGGCGCGAGCGCGTGGACGAACGATCCCTCCGAGCAGGAGCTGTTCACGTCTGAACTGGAGACTGGAATGGTTTTCATCAACGCGATGGTCGCATCCGATCCACGTCTGCCGTTCGGTGGCGTGAAGCATTCCGGTTTCGGCCGCGAGCTAGGCGCTGTGGGAATTCGCGAGTTCACAAACACGAAAACGATCTGGATTTCATAATCGCGCCCAAGGAGCGGCCGTTTCCAAACCGCCGTGTTTGTTCTCACCGATCACCGACCTGTCGCGCCGTAGCCTCGCGCGTAGGCGGATTACTGTTCACCAATCACCCCGCCCCCTCCGCGATATCGCTTCTCATTGAAAAAAGTTTCAGTTAGCGTTGCTGCCCCATAATGCACGTGATTACGCGGAAGCGCCTGAACGAGTTCGCGGAAAGACACGTCGACGCCAAATCGTCTCTTGCGCGTTGGTACGCGATCATGCGAAAAAGCCGGTTTCTGAATTTGGCGCAACTACGCGAGACCTTTCCTCACGCCGACCATGTTGGAAAATTCACGGTGTTTAATATTGAAGGCAACAAAGTTCGACTCATTGCCGCTGTGCACTATAATAGAAACAAGATTACATCCGCCACGTGTTGACTCACGAGGAGTATAACGCCGGCAAATGGAAAAAATAGCATGTCAGTCGCGGAACTCGAAAAAGTAACAAAGGCATGGCCACCGATTTCTCGCGCCGTCCGGGGGCCTCACACCGATGCAGACTACCAGGAGGTCGTGGAATTTACTCGACCGTGTCACAGACGAAGTCGGCGAAGATGAAAATCATCCACTCGCCTCACTCATGAACGTATTAGGGGTCCTCATCGAGAAATACGAAGACGAACGCGTCCCGGAGCTGACTGAATTGCGTCGTCCTCTCCGTGAAATCAAAATTCACCCAGCGGCGTTACCGAGCTCCGAAGCGTTCGGCTTGCGCGATGTGCAAGCCGCAACAGCGCGGCTGGGCAGACAAGAAAACGTCCGGTGATTTGCGGCGCGTGATCGCGCAGGAACAACAGATCCGCGAATGGGAGCGTGCGTTTCCCACTTAACCGACGTGTCACGCCGTAGCAGGACGCGAACGCCGATTAGGGAAGGCGGATCACCGCCTACGAACCATCACTGGACGTTTTTGAATCGGACTCCCATTTTTCCCTCCCCCATAGCTAAATTTCTGGCTATTTTCCGCGCTTGATTCAGTCCCCGCAAGAGCTTACGCCCGCGGAATTCTTCGCGGTGCCGCCTACCGGCCTTACGCCTTTACTGAGCACCACGCGCTGGCTATCGTGCATTCGTCATGACGACCCGCGAGAAAACATCGGCGCTCCTCGCTGAGTTCAAAACCAGGTTCGAAACGATTTACGGCGAGCGGCTGAAAGGCGTCTTCCTTTATGGTTCGTATGCTCGTGGCCAGGGCGGCCCCGAATCGGACGTCGATATCCTCACCGTGCTCGACGACTGGGAACACTACGCGGGTGAAATCGACCGCACCGGAGCCGTCGCCTCGGAATTATCGCTCGCCTACGGCGTCAGTATCAGCCAGGTGTTTGTTCGCGAGCGCGATTGGTTGCACGAAGACACACCTTTCCTCGTTAACGCCCGCGAGGACGCTATTGCCGGGTGAAGGAGATCACTGACGCTCTTCTCCGCAAAGCGGACCGGTCTATCGCCGTTGCCAAAAAGCTGTTGCCCAGCGAGGCCGATTTCGCCGCCGCTCGCGCGTATTACGCGATGTTCTATATCGCCGAAGCGCTGCTTGCAGAGCGCGATCTTCGCTTTAGCAAACACGCTGGCGTCCATAGCGCATTGGGCGAGCATTTCGTGAAAACAGGCCTTATGGAGCCGAAGTATCACCGTTGGTTGGTCACGGCGTTTGCTAAACGCATCGCAGCAGATTATGGCGTTGAAGCCGAGATCACTCCGGACGACGCCATGCGCTCATTCAGCAGGCACATGATTTTCTTGCCGCCGCTCGCGATTTCCTCGTTTCCGATCGATGACCAGCGCTCTCAACGATCAACTCCGAAAAGGTGCGTGGCTCCCTCGGAGCTTTACGCTCTCAACTCTCTCCCCTGCTAAGCGCCCACCGATCCGGTCGCCGTGGCGAACTACTGATCACCACGGATCACCGACGTATCGGAAAGGCAGAGGGATGAAGGAAGAATGGAGCAACTGGGAGGCGCGAACATAGAAGGTAAAGCTGTGAGGGTAACAGCGAGTGACAACCGGCAACTGAGCGAGTTTCAATTAAGAAGTATCTTGTGATCGCTTTAGAATTGTAACGAAAATCGCCACTCACTCGCTCCTACCCTTGGCGCTTTACCTTCTATGGTCGCTCGTCTCTTTCGCTCCATTCAGCTTTCGTCCCGATGCCCGGCATCGCGAACCCGATCGCTTCCAATTCCGCGGCAAGCAATTTTGCCTGCTCTGTCGTGAGCTCAACCAGCGGCGGCCGCACCCTCGTCCACTCCGGGTCGTTCTCGTAGATCGCAATCGCCTGCTTCAACGCCGCGATCATGGACGGAAACTTCCTGCTACTGAACACCTCACGCACGACATTCAATTTTGATTGTTGTTGATCCGCCTCATCTGCGGTGTTCCACTCTCTGTACAGCTTGTGAATCGCCGCGGGGTCCACGTTGGCCGTCGCGGAAATCGTGCCCACTCCGCCATGGCGCATATTGGCGAGCAGGAACGATTCGCTGCCCACAAACACGTCGAAATCGTCCTTCGCAAACGCGTCGAGAAAAGTTTTGGTGTTGTTCCAATCGCCCGAGCTGTCTTTCATCCCGACGATCGCGTTTGGATAAGCATTCAGGAGGCGCTCGACCAATTTTGGTGTGACACCGACGATCGCCACCGGTGGAATATGGTAGAGGTAAGTTTTCAGACGCGTATCGCCGACGCGTTGCACCACTTCGCTGAAGTAACGGTAGAGACCTTCTTCGCTGACCTCCTTATAATAAAAAGGCGGCAGCATCAGCACACCGGCGCAACCGTGCTTTACCGCATGCGCCGTGAGCTCGACTGTCTCGGTGATCGAGCAGCAACCGGTGCCCGGCATCATGCGGGACGGATCGAGGCCGGCCGCGACGAGGACGTCGAGCAACGTCGATCGCTCTCCGGCTGCCATCGAGTTCGCCTCGCTGTTGGTGCCAAACACGGCCAGCCCGCAGTCCTGCGAAAGTAACCATTGGCAATGCCTGACGAATCGTTGCCGGTCAGGCGAAAGATCGGCCTTGAACGGGGTTACGACGGGCGCCAGCACGCCGCGGATGCGTTGAGTCATGGTTCCTCCTTAATCGAGCATTTAGAATCCAGCATCTGGTATCGTGTATCCAGCATCCGGCATCGCTAAAAGAAAGCCGAAAGTTAGAATCCTGGAAAGCTGAATGGAGCGCGAAGGCGTTGCGCCGAACCGCCTTCGCTAACCACGCTACGGCGTGCCATGCGAGCTGGAAGCAAGAGCACGGATCAGAGTTGGCAATTCCTTCAAACTGCCGAGGACGTAGTCCGCTTTTTTATCGTACTCGCGTGGGTCGCCAAACCGCCGGTCGGGGATGGCGACGACGCGCATATTCGCCGCTTTCGCCGCGGCGACGCCGGGAAGCGCGTCCTCAACTACCAGGCATGCGTCAGCGGAGAGTCCAAGTTGCTCCGCAGCGCACAGGTAGATGTCGGGAGCGGGTTTGCCGCGTTCGACTTCTTCGCCAGTAACAATGACCTTGAAGAATCCGGCCAGTTGATGTCGATCTAAAAAGGGTCGCGCGGACGCGCCAACCGAACTCGTGGCGACAGCGAGATGCAGTTTCATCTTCCTCAGTTCTTGCAACACTTCTTTGACGTTAGGAAACAAGCCGACCCGATTGGTAAAGAACTCTGTCGCGATCTCACCGCGACGCCGCATCATTTCCTCAGTAGGCACGGACAGGCGAAATGTTTTCTTGTAAAACTGGACCGCGAGCCGGTAGCTGACTCCGACCACGTTCTGGTGGTATTCGCCGCGATACGTCACGCCGTATTCGGTGAGCAATTTCGCGTCGATCTGGTTCCACCACGGCTCGGAGTCGGCGAGCACGCCGTCAAGATCGAAGATTATGGAGCGAAGGGGTGACACCGCGTTATCGGGTATTTGTTGTTCGTAAATTGGCAAGTCGACTACTTACCTTACTCCTCTCCTCGATCGAGGAGGAGAGGAGAACCCGTTGCGAATTTTGGAACAGCAGAAGAGAATGCCCGGTTTATTGCCATGAGCTCGATTTGCAATCCCGCGGTCATCATCCTCCTCTTATTTTTCACAATCGCTGAATCGCGCGCGGGCGAGTTCGATTCGATTCTGCGCTGGCGGAACATCGGACCTTACCGCGGCGGGCGGACGCGTGCGATCTGCGGTGTGCCGTCCCAGCCGAATGTTTTCTACATGGCGCCAGTGAACGGCGGCGTTTTCAAATCGACGGATTACGGTCGGACGTGGCAACCAATTTTCGACGATCAGCCCACAGCGTCAATCGGTGCGATTGCGGTTTCAATTTCAAATCCGAACATTGTTTATGTCGGCAGCGGTGAAGGATTGCATCGGCCGGATCTTTCAGTCGGAGACGGCATTTATAAATCGACTGATGCTGGGAGAACGTGGACGCATCTCGGATTGCGCGACGGTCAGCAGATCGCGCAGTTGGCCGTCGATCCAAAAAATCCCGATAGAATTTTTGTCGCCGTAGCTGGTCATCCGTACGGGCCTAACGAAGAGCGCGGCGTTTATCGATCGATCGATGGCGGAAAAACGTTCGAAAAAGTTCTTTACCGCGATGAGAACATCGGAGCGAGCGATGTGCTGATCGATCCGAGCAATCCGCAGATCGTTTACGCTGCGCTGTGGGAATCTCGGGAAAGCCCATGGGAAAATGGCGTGTTTAACGGAGATGGCGGCGGCATTTTTAAGTCCGGCGACGGCGGCAAGACATGGCGACAATTAACCAAAGGCCTGCCGAGCAACATCGTGCAGGCGAACATCGCGATTGCACCGAGCGCGCCGAAAACATTATTCGCCGCGGTCCGAACAAAGACGATCGCCAAACTGTATCGCTCGGACGACGCCGGCGACACCTGGAGCGGCACAACTGATGATCCGCGGCCCGGCCTCGGAATTGGCGGTGGCGACCTCCCAGTGGTGCGGTTTGATCCAAAAAATCCGCAGATCGTTTACTCGGCGAGCGTGGTTTGTTGGAAATCGACCGACGGCGGCAAAACCTGGGACGGCTGGCGCGGCGCACCCGGCGGCGATGATTATCAAAACATTTGGATCAATCCGACTAATTCCGACATCATTCTTCTCGGTTCGGACCAGGGCGCGATCGTCACTGTGAACGGCGGCAAGAGCTGGAGCTCGTGGTATAACCAATCGACCGCGCAGTTGTATCACGTTAGCGCGGACAACACCTTTCCGTATCGGCTTTACAGCGGCCAACAGGAAAGCGGTTCGGTCGGAACCAAAAGCCGCGGCGATGAGGGCGAGATCACGTTCCGCGATTGGCAGCCGGTCGCGGCCGAGGAATATGGTTACGTCGTTGCCGATCCGCTCGATCCGGACATTATCATTGGCGGTAAGCTGACGCGATTCGATCGCCGCACCGGCCAGGAACAAAATATACTTCCGGTGCCGGTGCAAACAGAAGATTTTCGAATATTGCGGACCGAGCCGGTTGTCTTTTCGCCGCTCGATCCGCATTTGCTCTTCTTCGCTGGAAACATGCTTTGGCAAACCCGCGATCGTGGCGACCACTGGGAAAAGACCAGTCCAGATTTATCGCGACCGAATTACGAGCTGCCGGCGAGCATTGGAAAATACAAGGAGGATGCAACAAAGCAGGCTCATCGGCGCGGCGTGATTTACACCGTTGCGCCGTCACCGCTCGACGCGAATCGAATCTGGTGCGGGACCGACGACGGTTTGATTCATCTCACCACCGACGGCGGAAAAACCTGGACCAACCTGACGCCGCCAAACATTTCTGCGTGGCAAAAGATTTCGCTTATCGGAGCCGGACATTTCGATTCAAACACCGCATACGCGGCGGTCAACACTATGCGGATCGACGATCTGCGGCCGCACATCTTTGCAACGCACAATGGCGGCAAAACGTGGACGGAGATTGCGAACGGAATACCGGCCGGCCAAATCGCGAACGCAGTTCGCGAAGATCCGGAACGGAAAGGCCTCTTATTCGCCGGAGCCGAAAAAGGCGTTTACGTCTCGTTCGATGACGGCACGAACTGGGAGTCGTTGCGATTGAATCTGCCAGCGAGTTCCGTGCGCGATCTTATTATTAAGAACGACGATCTCATCGTGGCGACGCATGGTCGCGGATTCTGGATCCTCGACAACATCACGTCGCTGCGGCAACTCAACACGAACCAGCGCGAGGATCTGTTGTTTAAACCGCAGACTGCGTTGCGCGTTCGCGCGAACCTGAACACCGACACGCCGTTGCCGCCGGACGAACCGTCTGGCGAAAATCCGCCAGACGGCGCGATGATCGATTATTTCCTTTCGAAAGATGCGCGTGGTCCGGTAACGATCGAAATCAAAGACGGCAAAGGCCAGTCAGTTAGGAAATATTCGAGTGCGGATGCGCCGTTAAAGCCGAACCCAAAGCGGCTGAAAATTCCGAGCTACTGGATTCGGCCACCGCAATCGGTTTCCACGAAAGCGGGCATGCGTCGGTTTCTGTGGGACATGCATTACACACCGGTCCCTGATGTGGAACCAGAGTTTCCGATCTCCGCGACGTATCGCAACACGGCACCGGAGGCGACATCACCATTGGTCGCGCCGGGTGATTACACGGTCACGTTGACGGCTAACGGCAAAACTTTCAGTCGACCGTTGACCGTCGCAATGGATCCACGCGTTAAAACGTCGGCCGCCGACCTTCAGGAACAGTTCGATCTCTCGTGGAAGTTGTATCAGCTGCGGCTAAGGCTCGCCCCAATCGGCAAGAGGTTCGACAACATCGCCGAGCAGCTAACGAAACTCAAGGCACGCGCCGCGGAGCGACCTGACGTTACGCAAAAACTGGAGGTCTTTGCTCAAACACTCATGAAATTTGGGCCGCCGCACCCGCGGCCAGGCGCTCCACCCTCGCTTTTCGTTTTGGAATCGACGACGCGACTATTCAACGAGATCGAAAGCGCAGATGCTGCGCCGATAGCCGCGGTCAAGGCCGCCGTCGCGGATCTTGAGACAAAAGTCGGACCGATGATGGACGCGTGGCATAAATTACTCGAATCCGATCTTCCCGCGTTGAACCAACAATTGAAGCAAGCGGGATTTCTGGAAATCAAAACAGAGGTTGAGCAGTTGAGTCGTTGAGCGGTGATTGAGGCGGAGTCGGTCTTTACTTTTGATACTGAGGTTTCTTCTGGCCATTTGTTAGGCTTTGATGGTCTGAGCGGTCGGTTGCGGGTGTAAAGCGCCGCAGTCATCCACGTTCGCCAAGGCTACGGCGTGACAGACCGCGACATGGATGGTCAAACCCGCGCGGGTGGCGGGTGAGCTGCTGGGAGAGCAGCGAATCAAACGGCCTACTGGCTCGAACTGGTCGCAGAGATAAAAGCTGAAATCAGAAGCTCACGCCGGAAGACAAAAAAGAACTGCGCAACGCGTTGGAAGCTGCCTTATCTGCTCCAGAAAAGCCGACTACTATGGCGGAGTATCTTGGATGCCTGAAAGGGGCTACCATCCTGAAGCCGGGATGGGACGAGGACGAGCCGCTCGAAGACTGGGAAGTAGGCTTTCAACTGTCTGGCAAGAATGCAACGAACTCATCGCCATTTTTGTTACGATTCTGAAGAGCTCGAAGGACTCTTAATTCCTAATTCTTCCTTCCTACTTTTCTTCCTTTCTGCTATCTTCCGCGCTTCATGCAGAAACCCGAAGATCAAAGCGGGAGAAGCCCGACAAATGGGCCGACTATCAGACTCGCACGCGCGGCTCTGCAAAAACATACTGCGTCGATCGCCGCTGCCCGAAATCTTGATCGGGTTCGAAGCACGCCATGAAAGAGGAACTAGTTTATAGCTAAAATCGCTCGTGTGCCTCGACATCTCGGATAATTGCTACAGCCCCAAAACGTCGAACCCGCGCCAGAACCGCGTCGCGTCACTCTCTTTACCATCAGCGAATTGCAGACTGGACAGTGCGGGGTAGTCGCAGATTCATTGGCGCTCGCAGTGGACTCCCCTTTTTGGCGTTTGCTTCGCGCTGAACGGAGTGCGCGAATGAGACCGCGCTCAAGTTTCAAACGAAGCCAAGACAGCGGTAATCCAACGAGCACCACGAGAATGGCGCCAACGACGAGGACCAGCACGAGCTTTCCCATTAAAATTTTGGCTAATTCAGCAAGCTGGACGGTAGCCATACGTCCATGATGCCGCTAAAAGCGTGCCAGACAATGCCGATTGTGATTTCTGTTTTGAGAAGCGACTTTCTATCGAAAAAAACTTCGTCTAGCTTCTCGCCCGGATAATGGCCGATGATCTAAGGAATACGCTGAGCGAGTTTGTTCGGTTCGCACAGACGTTGCGCGGCGACGAGAAGAGCGAGGCGCAATCATTTCTGGATCATTTCTTCCGCGCCCTCGGCCACGCTGGTGCGATCGAAGCTGGGGCGACGTTTGAGTTTCGCGTCGCGAAGAAACCCGGCTCGCCGCAGCTCGAATTGATCAAAGGCAACGGCGCCAAACCAAAAGGAGGAAAAAAGTTCGCCGATCTTCTTTGGCCCGACCGCGTGCTCATCGAGATGAAATCGCGCGGCGAAATTCTCGAGAAGCATTACGACCAGGCGTTCGATTACTGGAGTCACATCGTCCCGCATCGCCTGCCGTTCGTAATCTTGTGCAACTTCGACGAGTTCTGGATTTACGACTTCAACACCCAACTCTTCGATCCGGTCGATCGAATTGCACTCGGCGAACTCTCCGAGAACATCGCCTCTTTCAATTTCCTGCTGCCGATTTGGAGGAAACCAATCTTCGGCAACAACCGCGTCGAAGTCACACGCAAGGCGGCTGATCAAGTGGCCACTGTGTTTCGCGAGATTGTTGCGCGAGGCGAAAATCGCCAACGCGCGCAACGATTCATTTTGCAACTGCTCGTAGCGATGGTTGCTGAAGACATTGGCCTTCTGCTCCGCGAACTCGTTGCCGAGATTTTGTACGAGTGCGCGGAAAAGGGCGCGAACTCCTATGATTTGATTGGCGGTCTCTTCCGGCAAATGGCTACCTCGGAGCGAGCGCGGGCCGGCCGCTTTGCTAACGTCGATTATTTCAATGGCGGCTTGTCTGAAGTTGTCGATCCCATCGAGTTGAAACGGGCCGAGGCATATCGGCTCCATGAAGCCGCCCGCGACGACTGGAGCAAAGTGCGTCCGGAAATCTTCGGTACGCTATTTCAAGCGAGCGTTCGGCCGACCGGAGATGTTGTCAGTTATCAAACCACTAAGGCGGTATCTTGCCTGCGCGTACGTCACGAAGCGGCCGATCTTCATTTTTGTCTCTACAGGAATTCGACCGAGCAATTTGATTCAAGTGTTCGGCTTTGAAGACGACTACAGTTTTGGCGTTCTCCAGTCGTCGCTGCATTGGATTTGGTTCGTTACGAAATGCGGCAAACTCAAAGGCGATTTTCGCTACAGCGCAGAATCAGTCTTCGACACATTCCCGTGGCCGCAGCAGCCGACGCGGGCGCAGATCAAAGCGGTGGCGGAGGCGGCCGTGACGTTGCGCGCGTTGCGACGCGAGACGATGCGGAAGTTGAACTACTCGCTGCGCGATCTTTACCGCACACTCGATCAACCCGGCGACAATCCGTTGCGCAATGCGCACGCGCGGCTCGATGCTGCCGTCCGCGCCGCTTACGAGATGGCAGAAGCTGTCGATCCACTCGCGTTCCTCCTCGAACTCAATCTCGCCTGCGCAGCCACAGAAAAAGCCGGCGAAAAAATCACCCCACTGGGCTTACCGCTGCCGCGAGAGGAACAGCAACGGTTTGTCACCGAGGACTGCATCGCCGCACCAACTGAATAAGACGAGTCATGCGATATACTGATGAGCGGGCTGGAAATCTCTTTGCCCGTTTACTTACGTACTCGCCGCGGTCGGAGAAGCGGGAAGAACAGGAAAACTACTGCACTGAAGCTTTGGCTTGGTGCATAATTAAATCGGATCGCCTTGCAGGTTCACTGTTAAAAGAAATATGCACAATTGCGAACGGAAAGCCGGAAGTGGCGGGCTTCAGTGGACAATTGCAAGTTGATACACAAATCGGGTTCACTGGCGATGATCTTCTGCAAAGCCGCGAGGAGGGTATCCCGCCGAAAGGAGGCAGGTTCGACCTGCTACTTTCGCCGAAGGATGACAACGGATTCCTCATCGCGATCGAAATCAAGACCACGCTTGATCGTAGCCTCGCTGCACAAGTTGACGATTACATTCGAGCTCTTCGTGAGCCTCAGGTTCGAAGCAAGTACAGAGACTTCTCTGACTCCTACGTGGTGACTCTGACCCCAGCGCGCAAGGAGATAACAAACGCGCACGGTCACCTCAGCTGGGGAGATATCCGTCGATTGATCCAACGATGCGGTGGCCATGCTATCGCGTCCGAATTGCTCGGGTTTGCCGAATTCCTTGAGTTGCGCCACTTGTTGCCCGTGGACATGCCTCCTCTTACACCGGATCTTATGGAGCATTTTGCCCAGTCTGCACCATTTCTCGCAAAGGCGAAGACGCTCTTCGAGCGATTTGAAGACGAAGGCTGCCTTAAGAAGTTCTTTCGGCGAGCCAGTTTCGAACGGCCTCTTATTGACCATGACGAGACGCCGAATACGGCGTGGTATGGCATCTGGGATAACCGTGATGGCCGCTTCGCGTACGCCGGATTTGTTATCAAAAACGGCTTAGCTGGACTTTATGCCGAAGTAGAGCTGCGACGGAAAAAAAGTCAGGTCCTGGCGAAGCTCGACCCGGCCACAAAAGCTGATTACGAAGAAGCAATACGTCTCAAGTTGAAAACGGTCAGCACCAGCGAGACCGACAAGAGACGGCTATGGGTTGCGCATCGCATCCGACGGCAGGACACGCCAGACGACTACATGAGGTGGTTCGTCAATACGTTCTCGGAACTCGAGCGAGTCGTCGGGTAGCGGATGATCGAACACAGCAACTGTGTCACAAATGATAAAATGAAAAATGATGTCAGTCCTGAGTTTTGACACAACTGTTCACACCACAGGCAACACGCGTCCTCTTACTTCGCCAAACCCGACTCGATAGCGGTCGCCTTCACACCAGCCAGTGATCGTGAGTTTGTCGCCGTCTTCCAACCATTTTCGGGTTTCGCCATTCGGCAGCTTTAACGGATTCGCGCCGCGCCAGGTCAGCTCCAGCATGCACCCGCGGGATTCTTCCGTTGGGCCGCTGATCGTGCCGCTGGCCAATAAATCGCCCGGTTGCAGATTGCAGCCGTTGACGGTGTGGTGGGCAAGTTGCTGGGCAACGCTCCAGTAAAGATTTTGGAAATTTGTGCGGGTGATAACGGCCGGCGAATCCATCGAGGAAGTTTGTAAGTGCGCTTCGAGATGAATGTCGAAGGTGAGATCGTTTTTTCCGCGCAAGTACGGCAGCGGCTCGGGCTCCTGTTGGGGAAGTGGCTTGCGAAAAGACTCAAGCGCTTCTGCTGTTACCACCCACGGGGAAATGCTGGTACAAAAATTCTTGGCCAGAAAGGGTCCCAACGGCTGATATTCCCACGCCTGAATGTCGCGCGCGCTCCAATCATTCATCAAGACAAAGCCGAAGATGTGATCCATCGCGCGTTCGATCGGGATCGGTTCGCCGAGCGAATTGCCGGGTCCGATCAGGAATGCCATTTCCAATTCGTAATCGAGGCTTTTAGTCGGGCCGAAAACCGGTACCGACGCATCGGGCGGTTTGATTTGACCTTGCGGTCGGTGCACGTCCGTTCCGCTGATGACAACCGAGCTGGCACGCCCGTGATATGCCACTGGCAGCCATTTCCAATTCGGCATCAGAGCATTTTCAGGTCCACGCAACATCGTGCCGACATTGTGCGCATGATGATATGACGAATAGAAATCGGTGTAATTTCCAATGCGCGCCGGCAATTTCATGAGCACATCCTTTTGCGCGTGGAAAATCCGGGCGTGCAGTTTGGCGTCGTCACGCAGAGTTGGCGTTTCGGCGGACAAAAGATGTTGAACGATTTCGCGCGCTTTGCGCCACGCCGGCCGCCCCAGCGCTAGAAACGCGTTTAGAGAATCTTCCGAAAACACATGTTGATCCTGAAATTCGGGCGAACGGAAATGACCGAGTTCTTCAAGAACGGAGAGATCGATAATCAGATCGCCAATCGCTACTCCTATACGTGGCTTACCCTGTTTCGGTTGAAAAACGCCGAATGGAAGATTCTGGATCGGAAAATGCGAATCGCGCGGGACGTCAAGGAAACTGCGCAAATGCGAATCCATGAATATTATTAGAACAGAAGGAAACGAAGGAAACCAAGGATTTGTGACTGGTCTTCGTTATCTTTGTTATCTTCTGTTTGAGAAATTAAAGAAGTCCGAGCATCCGTAAATCTTCGCGTGGCTCATCGAAGCTACAGCTGCCGAACGAAGTCACGAATTTTCGCCTACCCTTCAGCCGCTTGATGTCGATCTTCCATTCGCGCCAGGCAAAAAATTCATCGCCGAAGGAAAACGATTTTAGATTTTCGTCCTCCAGCATCGTGGCAGTCTGTTTTTCGTTCCACTTATGCTCAGCTGCCAGGATGGCCGCACCCAGGACGTTGAGAAACCCGTGCATCCTGGTTTGCACCTCTTCCCGGTACTGCCGGAGTGGATGATGCAGACCGGCCGTAAATTTGATCGGCACTTGATGCGTCGCAGGCACGACCAGCGCCCGGGCGATCTGCGCCGAAGTTGGAAATGCATCCGGCGTTACGCCGCCGGTACGCAGTTTGAAACCAAACGTCGGCTCATCCATGTCGGAATTGAGCTCGGCCAACAACGTAATTGTTTCTGGCGCTCTTTCGGCGGGTGCCTCCCAAAACGCCGGCAGACTGCCGATAATCGAGCGGGCTTCTCTGAGGACCGGAAGATCAACATCCTGCGGAAGCCACATTTCCAACTGATTGACCGAGAGAAGATCGACATTGTGCGCGGCAAGCGACCGGATGGCCGCCTCGATTTCTGCGAGAGCGTCACGAAAAGCCGCCGTAGTCTCCGTCTTCGGTCCGAGCGCAGAAACGCGTAGGGGATGTGACGGATCGAACTGCGGAAGCAATTGTTTAGCCGAGTCGAATTGTATGACGGGGAGAACAAACGTGTTCAGCATCCACGCATCATCCGATCGGATATACTGCGCCTGATTTCGCAGCGCCGGTTCGAGCGCGAGACTGCAAGGCGGAAACATCCCCGCATAATCAATTGACTGCATGAGTAAGGCTCGAAGGGAAGCGGTTGGCATACTGTCAACTGAACGGTGCGATTGCGCTCGTGGTCAAATCACCATCCAAGCACCGGAAGGCGGAGGCATTCGTGGCATACTCCCCGTTTTTCGAACGATTTACCGACAGGCTCGACTTTCTTCCCAAAACAATGTATAAACCACACTTCGATGCCGAGCACAGAGTCAATTTCGCATTATGACTTGATCGTTTGCGCGTGCAGAGACCAGGATTACACGGCGCGCGACGCAATGGAGGGGGCGATTTTCAGAGGTGAACTGGATTCCAACTGGAAGAAATTTCGCCATCGCCTGGCAGCAGAAAGACAGGCCGACGAGCAGGATCTGGAGCCAGATGAGTCGGTAATCTCGGGCGCGGCAGAGGCGTTTCGTTACGAGTACGATTTGATTACTGCGGAAGAAACGGAGGCATGGCTGGAAAATCGAGGCCTCACGTTTGACGACTTCAGCGACTACTTTACCCGTCAATATTATGCCAGTGTGCTTGGTGGCGTTGTTCCGGATGAAGTAGAGTATGCTTCCGCGCCGTCGGACCTCCGCGAGTTATTTGTGGCCGAATTAATTCTATCGGGAGAATTGGACCGGATGACGAGTGAACTAACGTGGCGTCTGGCCGCACGCTGCGCCGAGAAAGACCTTGCTCCAGATGCCATTGCAGCCGAAGAGCGAAAATTTTTGCATCGGAACCGGATTGAGTCGCTACAACTTGGAGATTGGCTGGAGAGGCTGGGGCGCGATTCGAAGTGGTTCAATGAAATGCTTGCGATCGAGGCGGCATATCGGACGCGTTGCGATACGCTGCTTGTTCCGCAAGCGCGTCAACGTGAATTAGCAACATTGCGATTGCCTCTAACGCGATTCGAAACTGAAGTGATGGAGCTGGAATCGCGGGACGCTGCGCAGGAAGCGCTGTTTTGTGTGCGTGAAGACGGGATGTCGATGGAGGAAGTTGCCACCGAGGGAAGGTACCCTTATCGAAGCGTGAATTTTGTTCTAGAAGACGTTCCCGCTGACGTCCAGCAGAGATTCCTAAGCGTCTCGGCGGGAGACGTGCTGGAACCAATCGCGCGAGGCGACGGATTCGAGCTGTGCCGCATCATTAAAAAGATCGAGCCGCAACCGGACGATCCAAGTGTTAAGTTGCGGATCGATCAACGATTGCTGGATCGGCATTTCTCCGAGCTTACCAGCAAGTACACACAGCGACGGCTCGGCGCTTCCGTTCCGGCGGAATGAAAATACAAGACAGCGAAATTCTGCGGCGTTCCTCGGTCTTCCGGTTTCTTTCTGACGAACATTTTGGCGCAATCGAACCGCTCTTGCAAGAAGAACATTACGATTTCGGTGACGTGATCGTAAAACAGGACGATCCCGCCGATTCATTCTACGTTTTGACGCGAGGCCGCGCACGCGCCCTCAAGGTCAAACCGGACGCTGCAGAAATCCCATTAGGGGTATTGAAGCGCGGCGACTCGTTCGGAGAAGCCGCTTTGTCTGAGGGTGGAACCCGAAACGCAACGGTGCGTTGCAGCACGGCGG